>Ga0209933_1000692_pt1 | contig 51361 bp, 42 predicted proteins | sample ThiBiot_300_biof_FD_183944 | JGI IMG/M metagenome (GOLD analysis project Ga0209933, IMG submission 183944) | Wastewater bioreactor microbial communities from Cape Town, South Africa - Thiocy_cont_300_biof (SPAdes) | ecosystem: Engineered > Bioremediation > Thiocyanate > Unclassified | place...
GCCAAACCCCTGCCCGCCCCGGTTAGTATTGCTATTGTCAGCTCCCCCTGGGCTGAGGGCGGTCAGGCTGGCCTGACCGCCCCCCGTTCCCGAATATAGGTTGTTTTTTGCGCCATTGGTTCCTTTTTGCCCCGGACCATCCAGGCCTCCGCCCCCGCCCCCTCCGCCATTTGAACCATTGGACACTCCACCGGTTCCGCCGGTACTGGGTCCCCGTCCTTGGCCACCACCCCCATCGACAGTAATAGAAGCAGCCGCGCCCCCTCCACCGCCCGCAGCCAGTAGTAAACTGGGGACATTGTTTCGGGTGAGCACGACTCCTGTGCCCCCTCCTCCGCTAGTTCTATCGGATCCGGATGCACCCGACTGGCCCACAATACTGGTGATCACATCGCCTGTTTGCAGCACAAAAGTGCCCGTTACGGTGGCTCCACTGCCTCCTTTGCCTTTAAACTCAGTCCCCCCATCAGCGCCTTTGGCGGTGATCTCCACCCGAAAGAGCCCACCCTGCGGTACGGTAAAGGAGTAGAGCCCCGTGGTGGTGTAGGTGGTACACTGCCCCCTGGCCGGGAGGGTGTTTATCAAAAAAGCCAGTACGGTAAACAGGAAACAGGGTGTCAGACGATTGAGCGAGTACGTGAACATTTTCTGAGTAATAGCTGGTAGAAAGTTGACTAAAAACGAACGGATAGGTTAAAAGAAAGATGGGTGAATGAGCTATGGGACTGGGCAAATGGGTAGCAATAAAGTGGATAGGGTAGTGTTTTCAAGAGTTTGAAACGAGTGCATTCTGGGTAGGTTATCCGGTTATTTAAATAGTACAAAATAGATTGATTTGGCTAGTTTTGTAAAATATAAATAATATAATATGATAATATATATTAATATACAATAAAAATGAAAAAATATACTTGATCTTAAAAAGACTATATGTTTGTTTTTTGAATTGTATTATTTTTTAGGTAAAACGGGTTTTGTTGGGCGTACTGGCTAGCTATTTCGCAGCGCGAAAAAAACCAATTGTTTACTTATCGGGTCACGGAATGTACCTGTGCGAATACGCGACAAACGAGTCTTTAGCACGCTGGCTTCTGGAATCGTGGGCAGACGGAGTATGGGTGCTGGGCTTTGTTGACGCACGTGTGTCCCCGGCTTTCTGTAACCGTTGGCCGCCCAAGATTGACGCTAGTCTATTGACGTTATTTCGCAGAAGTGTATTGGGGCTACGATGCCTTCACTCTTGATTGGGGAAACATACCGGGCGGATTGTTCAACCTCGGTCAGGGAGGACTGTGTCAATAGCCTGAATGGTACTATTCGCACAAATTGCTCCTGATGGTAAAGGATAATTGACGGCGATGGCTGGTACTGCCAGGAGCCGGTAGACATGGCTTCGTCACCGGCCCCTGGAGTAGCTCAGATTCCGTTGATGATTCGGGCGTAGATGTTGTTGAGCCGGTTCACATCATAGGTGCCCCCACTGTCATCGGCCACACTTATCGTGATGTTGGAATAACTGCCCCCATTGGCACTGGTGCGGCTGACATACACCCCGATGTTCATCGTACTACGGGGACCTACCGACTCGCCCCCATTCAGCCGCAGACTCAACTGCTGACTTGCCACCGTGTTGCTGATTTGCCACTTGGGGTTCTGCACATTGACCGAACTGCCTCCCGATACGTTGAGGCTGGTCAGGGTGTTGTCGAAGCTGATGGAGTAGCCGGTGGGCACAGTGATGGTGATGAGGAGGTTGCCCGTGGCATTGCCCCCGTTGACTTCCTGGAGCTGGATGAGCATGCCTTTGGTTTCGCCCGGGGCAAAGTTGCCGCTGGGCATATTGATGAGGGGGGATAGGTCGGGTCCGGCCAGGGCGGTGAGGCTGACGATGGCCGACTGGGAGCAGGCTCCCGTGGTACCCACGACGGTAAATGTCTGGACGCCAGCGGTGGTGAGGCTGGCCGATGTGGCCGATGTGTTGGAGGGTGTGGTGAAGCTGGCGGTGGTTGGCGCTGTCCACTGGTAAGCGGATGCTCCGGTGGCCGATAGGCTGACGGTGACGCCCACATTGGCCTGGGGTAGGGAAGCCCCCGCCGACAGGGTCAGGGCGGCCATGGAGGTGACAGTGGTGGAGGTTATGGCCGAGCATCCACTGCTGTTGAGGGCGGTCAGGGAGTAGATACCTGGGCTGGCAACGGTGGCTGTATTGCCAGCGCTACCGCCCAATTGGCTGGCCCCGGTACTGAAGTGGTAGGCGCTGCTGCCGGTGCTGGCCGTCAAAGTGACACTGGTCAGTGAGCAGGTGAGGGGGCCATTGTTGGTTAAACTCAGCGAAGGGGGTGGGTTGACGGTCAGGCTGAAGGTGGTACTAGTTAGACTGTTGCAGGCTCCGGTCACCACCACTGAATAACTGCCCTGATCAGTCGTCTGAGCGGCTGGCAGGTTGAGGGTAGCTGCCGTTTGATCGGTCAGCGCATTTCCCTCTTTATACCACTGGTAGCCAGTGACGGTACCACTGACACTAACCGGGACAGAGACGGCACTACCTACGCAAACGGCAGATCCCGAGGCTAATGTGGAGGTAAAGGCGATGGCCGTGCCGGGGTTTCCCTGATATTCGACGGCTCCCATGTCGACGCGTCCGCTGTTGAAGAAGCGGGGGTTGCCGTCCAGGTCGGTAGTTATACCGCTCAATCCCGTCGCCGAATTGAGCCCAGCGTTGATCGCTGGGGAACAGGCATTGAGGGCCACACTGGCGGTAGAAGCAAAGGGGGAGGTGGTGGTCGTCAGATTATTTCCCCCGTCAGTATAGCTGGTGATCGTATTGTCGAACAGGCTGTAGCTGGCCGTTAAGCCAGCGGAATTTGGGGTATTAATGGCGCTGGCTCCCCCATTATTGAATACCACACAGTTGTTCATCGCTGTACGACCCCTACTAGAAGTAGTAGACATTAATGCGCCATTAGGAGCCGTGTTTCCCTGGAAGGAGCAGTTAGTGAACGACGGGCTGCCATTATGATGAGTGGCCCCGCCATAAGTCGATGAGTTTGTTTGGAAAGAGCAGTTAATGAACATCGAGTTGCCATCATGATAAATAGCCCCGCCGTAAGTCGCCGAGTTTGTTTGGAAGGCGCAGTTAGTAACCTTTGAATTGCTATAATCGATCTTGATTGCCCCGCCGTAAGTCGCCGAATTTGATTTGAAAAAGCAGTTTGTGATCGGTGGACTGTCTCCAATGTAGATTGCTCCGCCCTCCCAATAAGCGGCATTATTCAGGAAGTGGCAGTTAATAATCGGGGAATTGTTACTACCAGGCCCATTGCAGACGGCCCCTCCATATTGCCCGGCTGAGTTGTTGAGGAAGGCAGAGTTAGTGATCACTATGCCGCCAAATTCGGTGAATGAGCCTCCTCCGTATATACTAGCTGAGTTGTCGAAAATGGTACAGTTCGTAACCTGTGGAGTGCTTGATGTACTGTAAATGCCTCCTCCGTATGCTTTAGTGATAGTTACACCAATATCATTAATAATACTAAAACCATTTCCATCTGCTTTACCCCCTGTAATTACAAAACCATCCAGGATGGCCGAATAGTTGAGCCTGATGTTGATAATAACGTGGTAGCTATTGTCAGATTTGTCCCCCACCGTCCCAATGTCGCCACTGAGTGTCGTGCTGGAAGGATTGTTTGTTAGCGGATTAATGGTCGGTCGGTCGCTGATGTTTTGCTCATTACCTACAAAGCCGCCGTAGATGGCCACGCCGTTTTTCATGGCAAAGCTGATGGTGCGACTGTCGGGACCCGTGGTGGTGGTGGGTTTGTAAACCCCGGCTGCCACCCAGACCTGGCCACCACCATTAGTGGCTACATAGTCAATGGCTCCCTGCAGGCTGGTGGTGCTGGCCGCCCAACTCGTGGCACTGGCCGGAGCCGAGACCCCCGTTGTGGATACATACCGCGTGATTTGGGCAAAGGCAGTGGTGCTGGCTAGCCAGCTCAGCAAAAGCCCGAAGACCAACACGTTTCGTATGTTCAGGAGAACGAAACGATTTGATGGGGTATAAGGAGTGAATGCGTTCAGTTTACGGTAAAGCAGCGTTTTCATACAGATGGATTTAGCCAGTGTGTTGGGGATTCGGGTTTATAAAATCAGTCGTACGGGTTAGGTATAATAAGTGGCTTATCGATTGGTGGTCAGCCGATAGGCCAGTTTCTGAACGGGCAGATGAGCCAGATCTTCCTGAATAAGCGCGAGCCGACGACGGGCAATGGGCAGCACAGTCTGATCGGCCATGCTCACATAGCCATGGCGGCTGAAAGGGATCGACAAATGGAGACTGCGGGCGTAGGTTGGGTTGATCAGCGCCTGTTTATGAATACGGATGAAGCCCGGCCAGCGCTCTTCGTACCACTTGAGTGTATGCGACATGAGCACCATCTGGCCATTGGCGAGATGGATATGGCAATAATTGACATCGCCTGTCAAATAAAGAATCTGCGAGGGGCAGGTTCGGAACTGGGCTCCTTTCGTGGCGGGGTGTGCTTTCAGGTTCATGAGTTGGGGGTGTTTTACCCGATGGGCAATCAGCACACTGACTGATTGCCCATCGGGTGCTACCTAGGCTACAATCCGTTCAGGATGCGAGCGTATACATTGTTACTGGCATTTTTGTCGTAGGTACTGGCCGAATCGTTTTGCACATTGATGGTGATGTTGCCTACCGATCCGCTATTAGCCGTGGTTCTGACCAGGATGAAGCCTACCACCGATTGGCTGTTGGCTGCGATGAACACCCCCGGCCTGATGGTCAGGCTCATCTGCTGGCCGTTGGGGCTGGAGGTGAGTAGCCAGTCAGCATTGTTGACTGGCACGGGTTTGGGGTCGGGCCCTGGTACGACGGTGGAGGTCAGTGTATTGTCGAATGCCAGGGTGTAACCCGAAGGGGCCGACAGGTTGATGGTGATGTTGCCTGCCGAGGTGGGCAACCCCCCCACCTCCTGGACCTGAACGACGAAGTTCTTGGAGGCTCCGGGTGTACTGGGGAAGTTGGCATCGGGTAGCAGCATAATAGGGCTCAGATCGGGTCCGGTGGTATTGATGGTTATACCGATAGCGGCCGTTGCCGAGCATCCATTGGTGGTTGCTGAGAGAGAAAGGGTAGTGGCACTGGTGAGGTTGGTCAGTACCAGCGGGTTGTTGGTTGAACCATTGCTCCACAGGTAGCTATTGGCTGTGGCAGCGGTGAGGGTGAGGCTGCCTCCACTGGCGATGGTACTGCTGGGGGTTGGCGTAATGGTTGCTGTGGGAGGGGTATTGATGGTGAGGCTAAAGGCGATGCTGGTGAGGCTGTTGCAGGCCCCGGAGACGACCAGTGAATAACTGCCCTGATCAGTCGTCTGAGCGGCTGACAGGCTGAGGCTGGAGGTGGTTTGGCCAGTCAGCGCATTGTCCTCTTTATACCACTGGTAGCCGGTGACGGTCCCGCTGACACTAACCGGGACAGAGACGGCACTACCTACGCAAACGGCAGATCCCGAAGCCAGTGTCGAGGTGAAGGCGATGGGCGTGTTGGGGTTCCCCTGATATTCGACGGCTCCCATGTCGATTCGTCCGTTGTTGAAGAAGCGGGGGTTGCTGGCCAGGTCGGAGTTTCCTACAGTGGTGGAGGTAGTAGCCGGATCACCAGCGTTGATGGCGGGTGAGCAGGTATTGAGGGCTACGCTGGCGGTAGAGGTAAAGGGCGAGGTGGTGGTCGTGCGGTTATTGCCCCCATCGGTATAGCCGGTCACGGTGTTATCGAACAAACTGTAGCTGGCTGTTACGGTAGCAGTCTGAACCGCAATGGATTTAGCGCCCCCGTTGTTCCACAGTACACAGTTGATCAGGCTGGGGTTGGCTACTCCTCCAGAGCCATAGTTACTAAGGGCGCCCCCCTGGGTAGTGGCCGAATTGGACAGAAACGAGCAGTTGGTCAGCACTGGGCTGCTTTTGCCAGCCAGGCCAAAATTCACGATTGCCCCTCCGTCGCTGGTGCTTGAGTTATTGAGAAACGAGCAGTTGGTCAGCACTGGATTGCTGTTGCCCCCCACGCCGTAATTGTAGATGGCCCCGCCCCCGTTGGCTGAATTAGCCACGAAGCTACAGTTGGTCAGGGTAGGGTTGCTATTGCCCGAGGCTCCATTATTATAGATGGCCCCGCCCTGACCGGGGGACGAGTTATTGAGAAACAGGCAGTTGATAAGCGCTGGGCTGCTGTTGCCAAAACCACTATTATAGATGGCCCCGCCCTGGTCGGCTGAATTATTCACAAAAGCGCAGTTGCGGATGGTGGGGCTACAGACCTGTCCGGCTGCGGTGGTTAGATTGAAGATGGCTCCCCCGGCGCTGGCCTTGCCGCCGGTAATGACAAATCCATCCAGGACGGCGGAGCTTATAATGCCATCGGAGTTAAAGATGACGGAGCCGGTGCCACCCCCCAGCGTTGAACTGGAGGGATTATCGCTCACCGGGTTGACGTTGGGTCGGTCGGAGAGGGTGGTTTCATTGCCGACAAACCCGCCGTAGATGGTCACTCCGTTTAGCATTCGGAAGAATCCGTCGGGCTTGTAGGTGCCCTGGGCAACCCAGATTTCGGTTAGTTTTTGGGTGCTGGTGTATCTGAGGGCACTTTGCAGGTCGTTGAAGGCATCGGCCCAGTTCAGGCCTGTATTGTTGCCACTGGCGTTGGCTTTCACATACAATCGAGTGGGCTGTATCGTTAGCGTGTAGGCATAGTCGTAGTAAATAGCCGGGTTATAAATGAGCCGGACGCGAACGGTATAGCTACTACCTGCTGTTGTGGCCACTGTGCCTGTACCACTCGTAACGGAGAAAGGTTCTGAACTGATGGTGGTGAAGGCTGGGGTTCCGCTACCCGCCACAATAGCGTACTCCACAGTGTTGGTGCTGTTGTTGAAATCGCCCGTCAGGTCGATGCTCACACTGCCGTTGGTGGCCCCATTGGCTGGTTGGGTAGCGGTGATGGTGGGTGCAAAAGCGACTGCTGTACCCAGGCATTCGACAATCACTTGCCCCCCGGCATTGTTATTGTCCGCTGTGTTGTTCTGGTTGGTGCCATAATTGATGGACGTACCTCCATCCCCTGTATAAAATGTATTCGTCGAACGGCCTCCTTCTCCACCACTGTAACCGCCCCCTCCAGCCGAATTCGTAATGTCGCTATATTGACCTCCCCCTCCCCCTCCATAACCTCCACCCCCGTTTCCACCTATATCTGTAGATACAAACTCTCCACCAACTCCGCCTGCGCCGTTAAAGCCAGCCCCTCCACCACCCGGAGCTCTTGCAAATCCGTTTGTGAATCCATCACCACCCTTACTGAATAAACCACCACCGCCAGCACAGAAATTTCCTGCCCCCCCCTGACCAGTACCTGCTACTAGACTACCTCCCTTTACTCCATAATAACCAGAGCCACTACCCGCCCCAGCAATGAGTAAAGGGGTAGAAGCCGCCTGTAAACGAGCTCCACTGCCTCCGCCACCCCCACCTTGTGCCCGACCGATAGCGTCAGCTCCCGCAGCTCCTGCGATCAACTCGATAGCCTGCCCATTGTTTAGTATAAATTCACCGATTACGGTGGCCCCGGAACCTCCTGAGCCCCTGTTGCCACTTCCCCCTTTGGCCCCTTTAGCGGTTATTCGGACTTTGTAAGGGCCGCCGGCGGAGGGGGCGGTCCAGGTACCTGTGGTGCCTAGTGTACTAGCAGTCGGCGAGGAAATTGTGACCGAAGTAGGACAGGCCTGGGCGAGTGCCTTTAAGTTGGTTAGCAGAAAAATCGTGATCGTAATAAGAAGCTGATACCAGCTATTCTTTGAGGAAAGTGAATGTAGAGCGTTCATGCGAGTAGTTCGGAATGAGTAAATAGTCGGTAGTAAAAGATGATGCGCTCAGTAAGCACACACCCGGCTTATCTGATGGTGTTCGATGGTGTAAATCAGGCAAATGGGATAAACTGTATCGGGGTTGGTGGTCAGGCCTTCAACCACGACATGGTAGGCTCCAGCCGAATAGAGTTGTCGAAGGGTAAATTGCCCCGGATGGTAGATCTGTAATAGCTGACGGTAATTGGCCAGAAAGTTGGAGCGGGGCAGTTCCTGTTCGGCGGCCCCCAGCGCCCGGCCCCGGTAGCGTACCCTGGGGGCAAAGAGTTTGTGCAGCCCCGTCCAGTCCTGCCGATTGATGCAGGCATGTACGGAGCGGGTTAGTTGCAGGTTGAGGGCCTGGGCCTGACGCAGATCGGGCGGGGCCAATTCACCGCAGGCTATCAACCACAAAGCCAGCAAAAAAGGAATTAAAAAACGGAAGGACATGGCAGCAGCGATGGGCTAATTTGATGCTGCCAAATTGGGAGGTCGGTAAGAAAAAGGCGTTAGCTATTCGTTCAAAAACGTTTGGTAGGGTTGCATGGACGAAAAAAACTTCGTGTATTGGTGCATTTGTAGTCGAAAATGACCGCTTAGTTGAGTTGGTATTGATGCAGGATGGCCTGGAAGACGGCTTGCTTTCGGTACGGTTTAAAGAGCGGGCTCAGTTTCATATCGCGGTGATAGAAGCCTCCGTCGGCGGCTTTTTTGAGGTAGTAAAGGCAACTGTCGTCCTCGGTTAGCCCCGCAAACACGACTGCCCGGTCATAGTCACCACGGGGAGTTTTGGGTAAGTGTGACAACCAGGTCAGCGCCTGACCGCGTTTGCCTTGCCGGGCCAGACAGTACATCGCCACCGATTCGTAATTTTTGTAGGCTGGATTGAGTTGGTGCAGTCTGTTGAAACTGACCGTTGCCTGTCTATAGTCGGCCAGGTTCAGGTAGTAATACCCCTTGCCAAGGTGATAGATAAACGCTTGGTCGAAAATACCTTCCCCACTGCGTATGGCTGCCTGTGCTTTGGCTTTATCACCCAGAAAAACACAGTTCAAAATATGGCCCGTTAACATAACCGGATACAAGGGGTCCAGTTCGATAGCCCGCTGGCTATAGCGGACGGCTTCGGGCAGGCGGCCCAGCGACCGCAGCAACAGGCTGTACCAGTACGTAAGCTGAGCGTCGTTGGGGCTATGCTGAAGGCCAATCCGAAATGCATTCTCGGCCGCTTTCCACTGGTAGCTGTTGTGATAAAGTGACCCTAGTGCCCCATAAGCCGTGCTGTTGGAAGGGTCGAGCCGAATAGCCGTGAGAGCAGCCTGCTCAGAGGGACCATACGTCGCTTTGACATCGGCGTAGTTCAGTACCCACAGCAGCATGTAGGCGTTAGCCTTGTAGGCATAGGCTTCAGCAAAGGTCGAGTCTAGCCGCAAGGCAGCATCAAACCGACTGATGCTGTTTAGCAGACCCGAATTGGTTCGGTCAATCATCAGCTGGCGGCCCTGCAAAAACAGGTTATAAGCTGCCAGGTTTCGGGTTCGGGCTGGTTGACGGGCTAGCGCAACCCCTCCGGTCAGGGTATCAGTAGGCAAACCTCCAGCCGATTGGGGTCTGGCTGAACTAACCATCCGGTTGAGTTGGGTGGTCACATCCTGCACCATCTGGTCGGTCATTGAAAACAACGTAGCATATTCACCCCGGTAAACCTTCTGCCACTCCCGGATGTCGTCCTGAGTGTTAATGAGTTCGAGTTTTACCTGGAGTTGGCGGCCCGTTTTCAGCACACTTCCTTTCAATAAATGAGCCACATGAAGTTCGTCGCCAATTTGCCAGCTGGTTTTCTGGGTATTACGATATTGATCCGATGAGGACCGGGCAATGACCGTCAGGTTTTTCAGCAGGGTCACGGAGGCATAAATCTCGTCCATAACGCCTTCGCAGGCTGGACTGCTGTCGGCGTCACCCAGGTTTACAAACGGCACCAGAGCCAGTGAGTTAACGGCCGTACCGTCGATCAAACCTGGCTCGTTGGGTCGCTTTAGCCAGTATATGACCAGCCCAGCCAGAAACAGTAGGCTCCCGCCAACGCCCAGGAGGAGTCGTCGGCGGGAGTTGCTGAACCAGCCCCTCGGTGGTTGAATAGGGTTGGGCAGCGCCAGCGTGGGTGAATCAAGAGCTGGTTCCTCGATAGGGTCCACGGGTTCTTCGGCTTCCTCCGGACAATGTTTTTTTCGGAATTCGGTGGGGGAGAGGCCAAACTCCTCGGCAAAATAGGTACTCAGGTTCTGTGGACTAGTGAGGCCTACGCGGTCGCATATTTCCGAAATCCGTAGATCGGTTTCCAGGAGCAATTCTCTGGTTTTGAGTAGCCTGCGTTTTCGGAGGTAGCGGGTCGTGGAGAGCTGCGTCTCGTCTTTGACAATCCGGTAAAGTTGCGAACGACTCACACTCAGATGCTGGCAAATTGCCTCCAGGGTGAATGAAGGATCCTCGAGCCGCTGGTCAATCAGCTTATCGAGTTGATCAAGCAGGGGTGAGCCACTGGTATTCATGAGCAGGCTCAGCGTTGATCGATCGTTTGGGTAAACCTGCCTGTGTTCGTTTCCGGCAGCTTCCTGAACCGCCGTCGATCAGATACGAAGCGGGAGGGACCAGTTGGTTGCTTAATCGCTCGATTTATGGATGGACTATGCTGGCTTACTGACCGGAGAAATCGATTCAGTGAAAAGGCTGGATCGGCCAGGTATAGGCTGATGTGTGGTTGACGGTATTGGAAAAGGATACAGAAACTGAGAGTACTCACAATCGATAATGTCCGTGCTTTTTGGGTCAGGAAAGTTAAGGATTTATGCCTGAAAGACTAGTATTTGTTGACAAATTAATAAATGTAGTTATCTGAAGTTTGGTTTTAGGTTACCTAGTACTGGAGCAAAGGATCGGTTCCGACGTATTCGCTTCATCCGGCAGATTTTCCTGTTGAGACTCCTCTTTCGACAGTTGGTGCATGAGTTACTTCGGCAGGTGGTACCTGTCGGCCATCTTTGCATCATCAGACCGGCAGCAACCGGCTAGTAAAATCCTCTTATAACCAAAAACAACAAATACAATGAGCACACGACTCTCTTTTCGCATTTTTACGATCCTGGCGATTCTGTTCGTAGCGTCTTTATCGGCCTGCAAAAAAACGGATACGGATTTGAATCCCGATCTGGGCGCCCGGGTAGCAGGTACCTACACGTTCTCCGAACTGGCAACGGGTGGAAAAACCTATCCGGCCAGCGAAACAAACCTGAAAGGTACGATTACGGTAACCCGCCAGTCGGCAACAACGGTATCGATCAAAATGAATCTGTTGCTGAAGTCGACCAATGAAGTCTATGCCGATGATGCCGCCAGCAATGTGTCGGTTGTAGAAACGGGCGGAACGGTCGAGTTACAGTACAACAACAACGTGATTGCCAAGATAAACGGAAATAAACTGAGTGTGGAAGGTGAAGACGGCACGGGTGAAGTGTTTACCATCTCGGCTACCAAATAACTGTACGGATTGATCTGTATCTGATGGTAAGATGTTGACTATCCGTGTGGATTATTCCGAATGTTGGAAATGACTTTGTAAAAGCCCCTGTTATAGTTGGCGAATCATAGGACTTTATCATGGTAGGGCTCCTTTGAGAGTTTGGTGAAACAGTTACATTTTGAATATGATTTGATACTTTTAATGGGTAAGCCCAAATAATAAATTATTTTTTTTTAAATGTAGTGTAATTAAAAACGTGATTTATCTATGTGTCACTGATAGGATACCGATACACCAACATGGGAGACAAATTCCCTATGCGGTCTTTCGGTATTCTTCATGTGTATTCACTAAAATCAAGTTTTATGAAACTACTCTTGTACCGAAACACACACACCAACTCGTTCCCTCACGTCGTTGCCTTACTCGGTTGCCTGTTTCTTCTGTTTCAACAATCGGTCAGTGCACAGAACCCATCCTGGCAGTCGGCAGTATCGGTCAGTAATCCTTTATCTGCGACTTCCGCAGCTACTACCATTGCTGCGTCAACTTATGATAACAATGGGCACCTGTTTGTGACAGGTTCTTTTAATTATGAGGTTACGTTTCCCACTACCACAGGGAATACTACGTTAAATGGTACGCCGGATGGTAACTCAGCTATGTTTGTAGGCAAATGGGACCTAGCTGCCTCTAAATGGATCTGGGTCACTTCGGCAAATAATGTTGGCAGCGTTGGGATTGCTGTTAGTGGGTCAAATGTTTATGTATCGGGTAGCTTTGGTTTGACTTCGGCCATAATCGCCGGGGTTACTCTTACCAACGCCGGCACTAGTGGTAGCGATATTTTTCTGGCTAAATATGTTGATAATGGGAACTCGGTCAGCAATGGTTGGGCTATCAGTGCGGGTGGTACCAGTACGAATGAAACCGGTTATGCCGTAGCTGCCAGTGGTAGTAGTGTCTATTTGACGGGCCGTTTCTCTGGTACAGCCACCATTGCCGGCAGTCAGTTTACGAGCAATGGCGGTAGCGATATTTTTCTGGCTAAATATACTGACAATGGCACGTCTGTGTCAAGCAATTGGGCTACTGCCGCCGGTGGTAGCGCAAATGATGTGGTGCGGGCAATCACCTTAAATGGCTCCAGTATTTACATTGGGGGAACCTTTGTTAATTCGATGGCGCTGAATGGGAGTACATTGACCTCGTCCAGTACAACAGATGTGGATGTTTTCGTTGCTAAATTTACCGATAACGGTTCGTCGGTGAGTGGAGTCTGGGCCACCAAGGGGGGGGGCTCTGGCGGAAATGACTCGCTGTTTGGCCTTACGAACAACGGTTCTGATATTTACTTCACAGGTGGAATTTATCAGAATGGAACAGTGGCGGGTACCCAACTTAGCAATGGCTACGGCTCATCGTTTAATTTATACCTGGCTAAAGTAACCGATGCTGGGACATCTGTCACCAATCGTTGGGCCACGGGTGTAGCGTCGGCTAGTAATCAAAGTACGGGGAACGCAGTGCAAGTGAGTGGGTCAACTATATATGTGGCTGGCTTGTTTTCCGGAACGGTTACCATTGCCAACTCTACCGTAACCGGAACGGGTGGTACCAACAGTAACGATGCGTTAGTAGCACGCTTTACCGACAATGGCAATACCGTGTCGGGTGCTGGAGCCCTAAATGGAGGTAGTTCCAGTTCAGATGTGGCGGTATCGATCCACGTCAATGGTACGACGGTCTATACCAGTGGTTTTGCTCGCACTGGAGCAACCTTTGGTGCGTATACACTGAGTTCGACTGGAACGAGTGTGATAAGTTTTATTGCCTCTGCCAATTTCCCCGCTTCCGGGCCGAGTGCTACGGGTTTTGCGGCTGTCGATAACACCGTTTGTGTCGGATCACCTATCACGTTTACGGCCACAATCGGCAACACATCAGGGGCCTATTCGTATACGGTAACCAATGGCAGCTCTACCACCACGGGCTCTTCGTCCAGTGCTTCCTTCAGTCAGTCGATGCTAGCCAGTGGTTCAGGTAATCAGAATTTTACGCTGACAATCAGCAACAATAGCCAGACCGCTTCAGGTTCAACCGCCGTGACCATTAATGCCTTACCTACGGCCAACATTCTGGCTCCGGCCAGCACTACCCTCACCTGTACCACCACCAGTATAAGTCTTACGGCAACGGGTGGGGGCACCTATCGTTGGGACAACGCATCTACGAATGCTATCAGAAGTGTTACTGGGCCGGGAACGTATACAGTAACCGTAACATCTGTAGATGGCTGTACGGCAGTAGACACTCAGATAATTAACAGCAATACTACGGCACCTACGGCCAACATTCTGACTCCGGCCAGCACCACCCTCACCTGTACCACTACCAGCCTAAGCCTGACCGCTACGGGTGGAGGCACCTATCGATGGACCAACAACAGCACGGGAAACACGCTGGCCGTGAATACGGCTAATACCTATTCGGTGACAGTGACGGGCGCTAATGGCTGTACGGCTGTGGACTCGCAGGTGATTGACGCCAACACCACGGCACCTACGGCCAACATTCTGACTCCGGCCAGCACCACCCTCACCTGTACCACCACCAGCCTGAGCCTGACCGCTACGGGCGGAGGCACCTATCGATGGACCAATAACAGCACGGGAAACACGCTGGCCGTGAATACGGCTAATACCTATTCGGTGACAGTGACGGGCGCCAATGGCTGTACGGCTACTACTAGCACTATTGTCTTTAGTAATACGGCGCTTTCTGTTTCGGCGGGAGCTAACCTGTCCATGGCCAACGTGGGGGTAGTGGTGAGTTTAACTGCGTCTGGGGGTAGTTCGTACCAGTGGATAGCGCCAGCAACAGCCTCGTTTACAACACCAGCTTCGAGTTCAGCGGTTTCGGCCAGTTTAACCACCACTGGTATTCAGACCTTCACCGTCATTGCTACCAGCGGTGCGTGTAGTCAGGCGGCTCTTGTGAGTGTTACGGCTCTGTCAGGCCCTGATCTGTCGCCCATTATAAACTTACTTGATGCTAATTTCTCGGCTGGTGACAGTAAAAACTTTCTGGTTCAATTACAGGAAGTAAACGGGGCGACGTCTACCGGGAATATCATTATTACCATCACCGTACCAGTAGGCTATACAGTAACCTTCAATAGTTCGCTGACCAGTATGATTATATCAGGGGGAGGTACCAATGCGGTTACTGTGCAAAATAATAAATGGACCGTTAGCAATAATCGCGATAACCAGCAGCTAAGTTTATCCATCAACAGTGGGGAGTCGGTGGGGGCTAGTTCAACCCAGAATCTGGGCTTTACTGTCACCCGGACAACAGCGAATTCGGGCAGTGTATCTAACATAACCGTCAATGTAGCTGATGATTCGGGTAACCAGTATGATGTAAACCGGCTTAATAATGTTTTTGCCCGTATTCTGAACGGCATATAGCCATGTAGTATAAGGTCTAATTTGAATCATCCCCAATGTTTATGGTAAGTCTGCTATCTTCTGAATGGGTAGTTCAGGCTTATCATCAACGTTCGGGATGATTCAATAAAGTACAGTTCGTTAGTGATGGCCGCGTCCTGAACCGCTTTTCTTACCACCTCCCGATGTTTTGTTGACCGTTGCCCAGGCCCGGCGTTCCGCTTCTTCGTGCGATACGCCACGGTCTTCATACCCTTCTTCGATGTGTTCGGCCTGCCGTTTTTGCTTGTCGGTATACGCCGATTTGTCTCCTTTTGGCATAATTAATAGGTGTTTTGTTGCATACCGGGATAACCCACTCCCAGCAGTTTTGTTAGCTACCCAACCGCGATAATTAGGTAATGATCCGGCTGAATCAGATGGCTTTTGCGGGACTGAGTAAGGGCAGGCGAACGATGAAATAGTGTCCATCGTCGGAGACAACCGGTGTGATGTGTGTAAGGAGTCGATATTTGGCGGTTATGTTCGACAGGCCGACCTGATTCGATAGAACCCGTCCGGTTTTTCGCTGAAGGTTGTTTAGTACCAGCAGTTGGCCGTCCTCTGTAGTTTTAATGTCGATGGTAAGCGGTTTACTAGCCAGTATGATATTGTGTTTGACCGCATTTTCGACCAGCATCTGTAGCGTGAGCGGAGGAAGCAGGAAGTTAGTGTAGCGGGGGGATACATCGATGCTTAGAAAAATACCGGCCCCGTAGCGGGTTTTAAGCAGGTGAAAATAGGATTCAATAAATGACAATTCGGTTTGCAGCATTGTGAGGGAGCCTGCATTGGTTTGTAGCAGGTATCGATACACATTCGCCATCTGATCGACAAATTCTTCGGCCTTTTCGGGGTCATCATCAATCAACGATGATAGCGTATTCAGGCTATTAAACAGAAAATGGGGGTTTACCTGGCTCTTCAGGCTTTCCAACTGACTCTGAATATTTATTTTCTTCAACTGCTCTTTCTCAAAAGTATTCTCTCTCCATTTTTTCAGCGAATAGGAGCTTTCGTCGATACTTACCGAAAGTAGATTTGCCAGGATGTTGATCAGTAGAATACGGCTGATGGGTAATGCTGAATCATCATGGGTATAGCCGAACAAATGAAAATAGTCATATAGTCCGATCGTACCAAAAACAAAGCAGGGGGTTACCAGCATAAACGCTGTTAATAATCGCCAGACACGTTGCCAGGTCTGGTCCAGGTCGGGGTAGCGACGAATAACATCTTGCGTAAGTTGATCGAGTGTAAACAGACAGGTGCCAGCAATGGTCAGATTGAGGGTTGTTGCCGTAATAAATGTCTTTATGTCCGACCAGTAGCGTTCGCCTATGACCCAGTAGGTCAGGAGAGGTATAAACCAGGGGAACAATAACAGAAAATGCCATTGAGTCTGGGGACGAATGTGCGGTAAACGCCGACAGAAAGCTGCAACGGACTGAATCATGATAAACGGACTAAACCGGACCGAATTGTTACGACTGCAAATAGAGACTATTTTTTGAGAACGACACCTGCTTTCAGCTTGAAGTGTCGTTTCTGCAGGCTGTCTCGTTGAAAACGGAACAGGAACCGTTTATAGGTGACTTCTGTCCGTAGTGTTCAGCAGACTAATGACGGACGTAGTGGTATAGATAACCAGGAAGTAATAATAAATAAAGACTTTTCTGTAATGTTTTGGCAGTCAGTATCTTATGAATACGTGTGCATTTGGCCTAATTTTTGTCTTTGGGAGGCTTATCAGGATTGATGTACCTCTTTTTCAATAGTAAGATGACATATGGCCAATGATACATCTGTAGCAGCTTTAAATAGTGAGTTTACCCCCGAATCTATTGTTTACGATACGTACGTATCGGCCGCCAATGCTGATTTTACGCCTGTAGGCGATATTCCGGTTCAAATGATAGTTGCCAACCCCAATCTGTTCTCACCGGCAGTTCAGTGGAGTAATGGCAAAGCCCGAATTGTGAATACTGCTCAGTTTACGCTGAATCCCGGAGAGTCGACGTTTTATTTCATTGGCGGAATGCCCGCCGTTAAGAGCTTACCGACTACGTATGACTTCAGGCCGGGCGATAGCATCTCGATTCAGTTGGCTGTTGCGTGGAACACCGACCATCCGTTTAACTGGACAAGACGGGCTTTTGTACAGTTGTTTCTGGGGACTGATCCGCCCCAAACGGACTCATCCGTTCTGCCCTATCGCATTACACGACCATCCTGGCTGGCACCAACCGACATCTGGCAGTCACGCGGTTCGAAAGATGCGCCTTCGTTTACCATTCCCGACAACCGGATTTTTACGATTGTTCGTAAACGATTTGACACCGCATCCGACAGTGTAGTATCAGCACGCAGAGGGGGAGTGGTTGCCGCCATGGATACGAATCTCGGCAATAGTCAGCGGGTAAACTGGACGCACAGCATCAACCTGGCTGTGTCGGGTGCCCCTGGCCCTTACACCGGCACCGAAGCCGGGGCATACCCCGCCAAAAGCCTCAGCAACGACGACATCAACCGCGCCAGCAATACCATTCCCTGCGCACTCTTCGAAGCCAACGAAATTCAGGAGGGAGTTTATGGGATGCCCGACACCGCACCCCAATACACTGCCTGGTACGAAGCCCGAAAACGAAAATACGCTGACCCTACCCTCAATTCATTAGGCATTCCCTACCGAGACTTTGGCACCTATGGCGGCACAGCCAACTACAATGGCGACCCCTGGAACTATCAGGTACCGGGCGGTGGCAATACCCTACCGAATGATGCCCTGTTCAAAAGTAAAATCCTGTCGGTAGATGGGGCCCGGCAAACCTGCAACTATTTCTCGATTCTGAAAGACAAGGGGGTAGGAGCGATCATCAAGCACTATGCCGATACGCCAGATTATGCCAGTCGGTATTACAACAAGGCGTTTGCCGCCGAGGTGATGGCCAAAGGCATGGATGAGACCCGGCCTGGAATTGCCCCCGCCAAGCTCATCTATCTGGACTGGGGGAAAATTGAAGCGCTAGATTCTAACGATGGCAACCTGCACACAGGCTATCTATATAACCGGACTGTGGGTAGCCTGGGAACACTAAAAACCGACCGGCATCCGCAGGTTGATTACGACTGGCAAGTGGGTAACATCTTCTGCATCGGTTTCTGCCGCACCATTGGCTACATGGTGTTCGATGTCAGAAGCCAGTATGACCAGTTTGGAACAAACCCCAATGAGGTCAAAGCCGGTGACCCAAATGCACCAGTAGGTACCTGGACCTGGCAACCTAAAGTAGCCAATACCCCGGCCCCCATTACCTCGGCAGGCTACCCAACCGAACCCTGCCGATGGCACGACGCGGGCTTCGAAGCCGCTTACTACTATGCCCAATGTGCCCGCACCGAAGGCACTCCCTGGCTGTATTGTCGCTATCAGTTCAAGGATACTGGCGTCTGGGTGGAGCCCAAAACCGACGGCACCACTATTCTGGAACACGCGTCGGCTTTCGATGGTCCTTATGTGAACACGCCCAACGCACGTCGGGGTCGTCCTGATGCGATGTACCGCATCAAGGATAATGCGGTGGATGTATGGGTGTTCGATCCGAGTCGTGGCAAGAACAGTTATGAGACGCTGATTCTCAATCCGGTCCCCAATGTTATGATTGAGGTGAACCTACAGGGAAGTAAGCTGGCTCTGTTCAACACCGTTCAATTCCTTTTTTAGTCGATTTATAATGCCTCTGTGCGCATGGCACACTATTTAATCCACCAACATCTGCATTAAGCATCTAATTATGGCAATCGGTACACAATTAGTACGTATCCGTCGCACCAGCGATGGACAGGAAATTTATCAGGCAACGACGACACGAGATACGGATGTGTATCCGCTGAATAGTGCGGGGCAGGCAGCGTTTGAAGCAGCCGCCAGCGCCGGAGGATTCACACTCACGCTCGATAACGGTGCCGTAATTCCGGCGGGTACCCGCCCCCCGCTTATCAAACCCGGTGGGAATACAACACCCCCTTTTTCCCGAAAGATACAGGCCGAAGATGCTGCCGGTACGGGGACCTATTCGGGAGCGCCGGGCGACAATAATGTGCGGGGGCCTTATACATCCAGTGGTGATTATTTACTATACGCCGTTTCGGATGTACCCACTACAGCCTCTAACTACATTCTTACCATCCGTTATCAAACCAATTCGCAAACACCTGGGCTGGCCTCTATAATTATAAATTCAGGATCACCAGTCGATTTCCCTCTGGAAGGAACCGATGGAGGGAAACGGATGTATAGTCTGACAATTTCGTTGAATGCAGGGAGCAACCGGATTCGGATTCAGGGTAAGTCAGGTACTTCGTTTTATCAGGATTATATTATCGTTACCCGACCGGCTACTTAATTTACTGGCCTGCCGATACATACGCCTTCTTACTGGGTTCATCAGACAACTATAGGGTTGCTGTCTGATGAACCCAGTTGGCTTTATGGGTTAGTACATAGTTTGTACAGAATGCGCCACCAAGGGGATACGGACCCCAAAATACGCGTTTGTTTCTTCAATCTCCAGGTCGCCGTTGCCCAAAGAACGGTATCGATTTACCAGGTTTGTCAATCTGGCCTGAATCTGTTCAACCTTATTGATTTTACGCTGTACGTTATTCTGAACCAGTAATTTCCCGTCAGAAATAGTTTGTATATGAATAATCAGGGGATTATTGATCGCCATGCTGTTATGTTTCATTGCATTGTCGATCAGGGTCTGTAGCGTCAGTGCAGGCAGGCTAGAATCAAGGTAGTCGTCATCAATCTGACAGGCAATCTGTAAACTGGCGCCGTAACGAGTCTGAAGCAGGTGCGCGTAGCTTGCAATAAAGTCCAGCTCCTGTTGAAGAGGCACCAGTTCATGATGATTAGCCTGTAGCAAATACCGGTATACTTTCGACAGCTCATCGACAAACTGGCTGGCTTGCTGGCGGTTTTCGCCAATGAGCGACGAGAGTGAGGTCAGGCTATTGAACAGAAAGTGCGGGTTGATTTGCATTTTCAGGGCATCGAGCTGATTTTGATATGTAGCCTGACGAAGCTGCTCATTTTCAGTCTGGTCGTTGGCCCATTGCCGATAAGCGTAGAATGCGTTGAGCGTGATGCAGAGGAAAACATCGAAAATAACATCCAGTAAGAACAACGCACGAATCGTAGGCCAGTCGAACTGCGTACCGAACCAGGGAATTCGACTAAACTGAAACAGAATGCTTGTAGTGATAAAAACGGCCAGGATCAATACCAAACCCAGCATAACCAGGGTTCGGGCAACGGTCTGCTTTACGTTGGGAAAGCGGGCAATGATCTGGCGTACCAGTAACGTAAGCACCACAACGGCCCAGGCATAGTTGATACTGCCAATCAGAACCCCAATGACAAAGACGCGCCAATCGGACAAAAACACCGGGCCGATTAAATAATATAGCCCAATGGGGAATATAATCGGCATCACTAACGCATGATACCAAAGCTCCCATTTCGAAAAGAAGGTAGTCAGACGTTGATAACCAGGTTGGAACATGGACAGTAAGGGTAGTGCCTCAGCAATAAACTGACAGACTACTAAATTAGTAGATTTTGGGCGAATATACGCGGAATGGCCATCGATGTTCACGACCATTTAGGCATCGGTATGTGTTCGATGTAGAAAATTTTCTACAATTGACCGGCAGACTATTATTGACTGTGTACATCCGTACAGTTCATACGCGTTTATCCTCAATTCATTCATCATTTTTAACAATTCGTGCATCACTGGCCCAAAGGTTAGCCTCATATTGACCAACTTCGACTAGGTGCTTTGGCTTGCTTTACGAGCCAGTGGCCAGGAACTAGTGCCTATCTGTCGACCGAAAATTTTTTCAAAATACGAATGGCGGTATCATCTCCTGATGATGCCTGTTTTGTTCCCAATTGGTAACTATTACTTTATTGGGCCTTCTTATTTTAACGACCCGTCAAAATTCCTTGTCGGAACAGTTCTCGTATTTGGCTTATACTGGCTCTCCGTTAGTACGCTGACGCTTACCATATGGTGGGCCATACGACGGTATCCGGCAGCGCACCAAACCATTCGTCGCTCATTGGTGATGCTGGTCAGTGTGTTAGGGCTGACAATAGGGCTGGCTATTTTCGATGTCTGGGTATACAGCCTGGTTCCGGTAACAGGTGTGCGGTTTAGCTGGGCTTCTGTGCGTCCTATCTGGCTATTAGGTGCTATTTTCGATGTTTTTCTGTGCGTAGCACTCGGTTTATTTTACACCTATGCTCGATGGAAACAGGATATGACCGAAAGTGAGCAGTTGCAGCGGGTAGCCCTGCAGCATCAATATGATACCCTCAAGGAGCAGTTAAATCCCCACTTTTTGTTCAATGCGCTCAACTCGCTATCGGTACTGATCAGTGAAGAACCTCAACAGGCTGAGCGCTTTGTTGATAAACTGGCCGTTGTGTACCGATATATGCTACAGGCCGACCGACGTAATGGACAGCCCGTGGCCAGAACCGCTACAGAGTTAGTTACGCTACAGGCCGAATTGAATTTTATTCAGGCCTATACCGATCTGCTGGCCGTTCGGTATGGCCAGAGTCTTCAAATTCAACTACCTTCTCTGGTGAATAGCAGCTACATCGCCTATACCTTGCCCACCCTTAGTGTACAAACGCTGGTCGATAACGCCATTAAATTCAACGCTATGTCGGCTACGCACCCGTTATGGATTGTCATTACGATTACGGATACAGGCTGGTTACAGGTTACCAACAATCGACAGGCTCGATCGGTCAGGCTTGAAACGGGCGGGGCGGGTTTAGGCAGTCTGGCGGCCAAATACAGGCTATTGACGGAAAAAGCGATCAGGGTTGATGCAGATGAGGCACAGTTTCTGGTCGAATTGCCGCTGTTAACCCCTAATCTGGTATGAAAAGGAGCAAAAAGCAGCCCGGAGGACTGGCCATAATTCTATGTTACTATTCAGATTGTAAACTCTTTTCAACAATTCACAACCTGTAAAAACCAATTGACACAAATTCGCCTGTTGTTGGCCTAGGTATCTCTGTATCTTTATCGCTATCGACATGGCATCACGTTTACTTACCTATCAATGACCACACGCAGCATAACCCACTTTGATCGCGCGCGACGTTGGCTACGTCTAACAAGACGCGGTGGGTGGTCTTATGGGCTGCTGATGCCGTGGTTCGTTCCGTTGATTACCTACTCCCTGGTTGGCGAATCGTACCTGCAAAGCCTGCCCACGTTTCTGGGAGCTACCGTATTTGTCTGGCTTCTGTCGACGATAGCGTTCATCTGTCACGATTGGGTTGCCGATGCCATTGCCCGTCGCTACCCTGAACTAAGCCAGACACGCGTAAGGGCTGGGCTGCTCTGCCTGGCTTTCATGGGGCTTTCGGCTGGTTTTCTGACTGTATATACCTGGCTATTTATTCGATTTCGGCCGTTCAATTCGCAGTTGACTTATGAAACCGTGCCTGCCGTGTTTGGCTTCGATCTGGTAGCTATTTTCCTATTGGTAGGTATCTATGAAACCTCTTATTCGATGTACCGCTGGCAGCAGTATCAGATGAACAAGGAAAAGTTGAAGAAAGAAAATCTGCGGGGTCAGTTGCAGGGGTTGCGAAGTCAGGTCAACCCACATTTTCTGTTTAATAGTCTGAATTCCCTGTCATCGCTCATTGCAGAGGAACCCAAACGTGCCGAGCTTTTTGTCGATCAGATGGCCCGAGTGTATCGCTACATGCTTCAAACCAACCAGCGATCCAGCTTAGCGGCTAGTTCCAGTCACCGTCCAAATAACCCGGTTGGGCCAACGTCTCTGTTCAGCTTTCAAGCGCCTATTGGTGACGAACTTAATGAATTAACAACTCTCGACGAAGAGTTGGCTTTTATTGATTCCTACTTTCATTTGCTCAAAACCAGGCATGGCGATGGGCTTCAACTGAACGTAGAGGTAGCTGAGCAGTATCGACAGTATCAGCTCCCCCCCCTGACACTGCAACTACTGGTCGAAAATGCCGTAAAACATAATGTTATTCTGGCGAGCCGCCCTTTATCCATCGCCATTCTGACAACCGATCAGGGCAACCTTGTGGTTCGAAACAATCTTCAAAAGAAAACCAGTCGCTCGGAATCGCTGAAAATGGAGTCCACTCAGGTTGGCTTGAGCAATATTCAGGCTAAATATGAACTTCTGGCCTGCCCGGTGCCTACGATTGAAACGGGACCGGAGTATTTTACGATAACATTACCGCTGCTGACCAAAAAACAAACAAACGCATGAATGCTCTGATAGTTGAAGATGAAGAATTAGCGGTTCGCAAGCTTCAGAAATTATTGCAGGAAGTTGCTCCGGCACTGACGGTGTCGGGCGTAACGGCTAGTATCGACGATACGGTAGCCTGGCTCGAGAACCTGCGTGCCAGCGGTCAGCCCGACCCGGATCTGATCTTCCTGGATATTGAACTGGCCGATGGGCAAAGCTTCGAAATTTTTGAGCGCACAACTGTAAAGAGTACTGTCATATTTACAACGTCTTACGACGAGTACGCGCTTCAGGCGTTTAAAGTCAACAGTATCGATTATTTGTTGAAACCCATCCAGCGCGACGATTTACAGCGTAGTCTTCAGAAGTACGAGGATTTGCGCAGTCGGTCGGTGGTCTCGCCGGGGTTGAACATTGAAAAGCTGTTGCAGCAGCTTCAGAATCAATCCATTCGCGACTATCGGCAGCGGTTTCTGGTGCGACAGGGGCAACGAATGCTCTCCGTCGAGGTGACCGACATTGCTTATTTTTTCACCGAAGATCGCTACAGCTTCTTTACGATGCACACCGGACAGAAATTTCTGGTCGACTATACGTTGGACGAAATTGCTGATGCCCTGGACCCTGCCCGTTTCTTTCGGATCAACCGGGGTGTCATTGTCACGCATCAGGCTGTTGATCAGATCCAACCCTATTTTGGCAATCGACTGGCACTGACTCTCCGGCCCGTTTTCGACAAAGAAGCCCTCGTCAGCCGCGAAAAAGTGAGCGATTTTAAATACTGGATGGGAAAGTAAGTCTTTAGGGTGAGGGCAGATTCTCAAATCTGCCCTCACGAACTAAAAGAACTTTTCAGGAGGGAAATAATCCGGCGGGTCGGTGAGGTGAAACTATGTCAAGGCCTCCACCATTAACTGGCCAGCTCGTTCGGAAGCACCTGGGCCGCCCATTTTCTGCTGAATAGCCGCATAGCCTGCCAGAATCTCAGCCCGTTTTGGGCCACCAGGCAAAATCTGCTTGAGCTCAGTAGTCGCTTGTTCGGGTGTCAGATCGTTCTGGATCAGTTCTTTAACAACCTCATAGCCTGCAATCAGGTTGACGAGTGAAATAAACGGTACCGCAATGAGTCGTTTGGCAATGGCATATGAAATCGTTGTGGTTTTGTAGCAAACCACCTGTGGAATGGAAAGTAGGGCCGTTTCGAGCGTAGCTGTTCCCGACGTGACCAGGGCCGCTACCGACACATGTAGCAGATCATAAGCGGCATCATTTACACGCTTAATGTTCGGATAGTCAGCTAACAGGCTGTCGTACAGCGAAGTGGGTAAATTGCTGACTGTACCAACCACAAACTGGTAATCAGAGAATTGCCGGGTTGTCTGAAGCATGGTGGGCAGGATACCCGTAATTTCCTGACGACGACTGCCAGGTAGTAGAGCAATAATTGGCTGGCCACCTAAACCCGCTTTTTGTCGAAACAAGGGGTCGGGATGGAAATCGGCTAGCGCATCCAGTAGGGGATTCCCCACATAATCAACGTTGTAGTCGTATTTGGCAAAAAACTCGGTTTCGAATGGCAAAATTGTAAAGAGCCGATCTACACTGGCTTTGATTTTTAAGGCCCGGCGCTGATTCCAGGCCCAAACCTTTGGCGAAATGTAGTAAAAGACTCGAATGCCATGCTGTTTGGCGAATCGGGCTATTCGAAGATTAAAACCGGCATAATCGATCAGAATCAGCACGTCGGGGCGATGTGCCAGCAGGTCCGCCTGACATTCCCGCATAATCCGACGAATGGTTCCCAGATTTTTGACCACTTCCAGAAACCCCATAAAGGCCATGTCGCGGTAATGTCGTACCAGAACAGCGCCTGCTTCTTCCATCTGCTCACCACCGTAAGCCCGAAAAGTGGCCTCTGAATCATGACGATGGATTGCCCGAATCAGGTTCGCGCCATGTAAATCGCCTGATCGTTCGCCCGCAATTAGGTAATAGGTCATGAAATGATGAATGGGGTATGCTATATGATGTATGGGGTAACTTTTATTCGGTCTCCTACATCATACAGCATACCTGGAAACGTTATTCGCCAAAATAATCGACGAAGTTTTTTGGAGTTTCAACAAGTCGAATTTGATGCAGATGAGCTTCGGTAACGGGGGCAAGTGCTCGTTCAAGAATTTTCCAGATTTCCATCACCAGAATTTCACAACTCGCCATTTTTCCCTGCATAAAATCGACGTCGAGATTTAGATTTTTGTGATCAACTTTATCAATAACTTCCCGACGAATAATATCCCCCAACACTTTCAGGTCGATCACAAAACCCGTATCAGGATCGGGTTCACCTTTCACAGTTACAATTAATTCAAAGTTGTGCCCATGCCAGTTTGCATTCGCGCAGGGGCCAAAAACTTCCTGATTTTTTTCCTCCGACCAGGCCGGATTATGAAGCCGGTGAGCGGCATTGAAATGTTCAATTCGATTGATATATACCATAGCTCTGGTTTATATGGGGCGGTTGCCAGAAACGCCCATGTTAAAATGAAATGACAAAAGTACGAATCGAACCTGCCTTATAAAAACGTCGTCGATTTTATATAAGTGTCAACGTGACACATTAAAATAGTTATTATTAGAAAAATACAATTTAATCAACGAATCTGATAGTCGATTGTCCAATGGAAAAGATGTATCTTTACAGCCAATTTCACTTCATCAAGGCTGATACCCATCGGATTGCCAATATAAACACGTTTACGACTAGCATTTTATGATTATAGTTACGGGAGCCGCCGGTTTTATCGGAAGTTGCTTAATCAGCAAGTTAAATCAGGAAAACTTCAATTTTATCATTGCAGTCGATGATTTTTCATACCCGGAAAAAGAAGCAAATCTGGCTGGAAAACGGATTCAGGAACGTGTGGATCGGGAAGCTTTTTTTGATTGGCTTGATCAAAATTATCAGGAAGTCGAGTTTATTTTTCACATCGGGGCCCGTACGGATACAACGGAATTTGACCGCCAGATTTTTGAGCATCTGAATGTTGAATACTCTAAGCAAATCTGGAATCGGTGCATTGAGTATCAAATTCCTCTGGTGTATGCGTCATCGGCCGCTACGTACGGAATGGGCGAATTGGGCTACGATGATAATGAATCGTTGATTCCGCAATTAAAACCGCTGAACCCCTACGGCGACTCGAAGAATGAATTTGATATTTGGGCGCTGGAGCAGGAACGCAAACCTTTCTTTTGGGCTGGCCTGAAATTCTTCAATGTATATGGCCCAAATGAATACCACAAAGGCCGTATGGCATCAGTTATTTTTCATGCATTCAATCAGATAAAACAATCGGGTCGGATGAAATTATTCCGGTCGCACAACCCCGATTTTGCAGATGGCGAACAGATGCGCGATTTCGTGTATGTGAAAGATCTGGTTGAGGTTTGTTCATTTCTGATGCATCACCGGCGCAATTCGGGCATCTACAACCTGGGTAGTGGTAAAGCCCGTACGTTCCTCGATCTGGCCAAAAATACGTTCTACGCCCTGGGACTTGAGCCCCAGATCGACTTCATCGATACACCCGCCGACATCCGCGATAAATACCAGTATTTTACGCAGGCCAACATGGCAAAACTCCGGTCTATCGGCTACGACCGGCCGTTCTGCTCCCTCGAGGAAGGTATTGCCGATTACGTCAAAAACTATTTGAGTAAAGAAGACTATTTATAAAGGCGGATTACCATTTTTTGAAGATGAAGAATACCGCGATGACGATGAAGGCAAACCCAACCAGGTGATTCCAGGCCAGTTTATCGGTTTTGAACAAAAAAACCGTGATGAGGGTAAAAACAGTCAGCGATACAGCTTCCTGAATGGTTTTTAATTCGAACAGCGAAAAGGGGCCGCCCGTTTCGTTTGAGCCTATGCGGTTGGCAGGAACTTGAAAGATGTATTCGAAAAAAGCCAGCCCCCAGCTAAGCATAATCACCCCAAAAAGCGATAGTTTGGCCAGCATAGGATATTGTTTAATTTGAAGGTGACCATACCAGGCCAGCGTCATAAATACGTTCGATAACGTTAGTAATAGGATGCAATAAAGTCCTTTCATGGATTGATAAATAACTTACTTGTTTGGTTCAGCCGGCAAAATTAAGGTGCTTTTGAACGTAAAATTCTGCCAGTTTAGATGTAACTCACCATCGAGTAAGGTTGTTAGCCGGAAACCGATCCAAAGTCCCAAACCATGCCCTTCTTTGAGTGGATCAGCCTGAAAATAAGCTTGTGTCAGGTCGAGAGTAGGGCCATTTTTTCGAACAGTACGGTTCTCTACATCAACTTGCCAGTTAGTTCCTACACGCTGTAAACGAACGATTATGATACTGGCTGCCACAGCGTATTTAATCGCATTTTCGATCAGATTAAGCAGAATATGTTCCAGTTTGACAGCATCGGTCAGTATAGTTGTCTCGGTTGCGGCTGGCCAGTCGAGGTGAGTGGTTACGTCATAGTCGGTCGCAATGACGCTCAGTTGCGTCAGGCAGTTGGTCAGTAAAGTCGCTAAGTCGACTTCTGCCAAATTGAGTGGTTGCGTAAGGGCATCCGGTCGGCTGAGTACTAAAAACTCATCAATAAGCCGTGCTAATCGACTTACTTCGTCCAACTGCCCGGTCAGGAAAGACCTTGTTCCTGCATCGATCTGGCCATTCCCCAGCGTTACTTCCAGGCCGGTTTTCATAATGGTCAATGGCGTACGTAATTCATGGGCAGCCGCGCCAAAGAAATTACGTTGTAGCTCCACATTTTCCTGAATCCGGGCCAGCATTTGGTTGAGTGTGTCAGTCAGTTGGTATAGTTCGTCGCGGCTGCTGGGGAGCTGAATACGACTGCTGTTACTGGTAGAACTTATGGTGTTGGCCTGCTCAACAATACTCTGTATTGGCCGAAGGAGCCAGCCCGCTACGCCATAGCCTGCTCCGAAGGCTAGTAAAAGGCTCATGAGCCAGCCAAGACCGAAGAGCCAGCGAAGTTGTCGTATATCCTGCTGCAAAGTGGCATCGGGTACAGCCAGCGTTAGTAAAATCTGACCGTCGGCCAGCTGGTTACTGGTCGTTTGAGTCGTTACCGACCGATAGGAGTACGAAATGGACGGCTGGTGGCGACCTCGCCGGAACGTATTGGGAAAACCCGGACTGCGGAATAATTCGCGCGAGTGGCCGTAGGTTTGATAGTGGACGAGCATTCGTTCCCGGTCAGTTGGGAGGGGCAATACAACCGGATCGATACTGACCAGCGAGAGTAACCAATCGGCTCGGGTTTGCAGGGTTCGGTCAAAGGCAGTCTGCAGGCTTTTTTCGGCCCGATTGAGCATGAGCCAACCTGCCAGCAGGCTTACGATCGCAAACACGGCTGTAACGGCCAGCACAATCCGACTGCGCAAACTCATGCCGTTTTGAGCCGATACCCCCGGCCGATAATCGTTTCGATTAAACCCGTTTTTCCAGCAGCATCCAGCTTTTTTCGAAGCTGGTAGATGTGAACTTCGATCACATTACTGCCCATGTCGAAATCCACCGACCATACTTTCTCCGCGATTTCTGTTTTGGTGACCAATTGCCCTGGCCGACGAATGAGTAGTTCGAGTAGGGCAAATTCCCGGTTGGTTAATTCAAGTCGTTCACCGTGCTTGAATACCTCATGGGTTACCAGGCGCATTTCCAGATCGGCTACACGTAATACAACATTGTCGCTGATGGCTGTCCGGCGTTGAAGCACCCGAATTCGGGCCAGCAATTCATTGAAATCGAAGGGCTTGCGCAGGTAATCGACTGCGCCCAGATCGAGCCCCTGCACTACTTTTTCGGGGTCGCTCAGCGCCGATAAAATCATAACGGGAACGGTTAGTCCGAATGCTCGCAGATTTTGGAGTACTTCGAAACCAGTTTGGCCAGGCAGCATCAGATCAAGTAGTACCAGGTCGTATAAGCCACTCGCGACATAATCGAGCCCTTCAGAACCGGAGTGTGTCAGATCGGCAACATGGCCATGTTGCTCCAACCCCTGTTTTATAAACCGGGCCAGTTTACGCTCATCTTCGATGACTAGAATTTTCACGGTGCAAAAGAGCGAAAGAGCGAAAGAGTGAATGAGCGAAAGAGCGAATGAGTGTTTTGAAAATTCGCTCTTTCACCCATTCACTCTTTCGCTCTTTACTTGTTAACGTACCAGATATTGTTGCCCGTTGATGGTCAGCACTGACGCTCGCAGGATGTTTAGTTTTTCCAGTTGTACTTGGCCTTCATGCAGGGATTTTGGGTAACCCTGAACGGTTACAGTATTCCCTTTCTTCGCCAGATTCGTGAGCTGATACGCTACATGGGGAGGAATCGTCACAATGGTTTTGTCATCCAGTACAAACCCATTCACACGACCTTCACGGTCCATTCGGTAATCGGCGATTTTGCCGGTGGCGGTAGCAAGAGCCGGTGGTTCGGGCAGGGTCGCTGGTCGGGTTGGAGGGGTATGCATAACGGTTGATTTTCCAGCTGTCAGGCTATTCAGCAGAAAAACAGTTTCTCCCTTAGGTGTTGTGTCCGAATAACCTGTTACACTTACAGAGCTACCAGGTTTAACGGCCTGCTGAATCTGTTTTCCGAGGTGAGAAGGGAATTTAACCGTTGTTGCCGTTGCCCCTGTTCCAATGGTGAATCCATCCAATACCGAGTCGTCGTTTGTAATCCATTGCCCAACCGTTCCTGTAACCGTTGTGAGTGACGTAAGCCCATGGGCTTGTGGTTCCTGCCCTGGGCCACGTTGATTGCGGAAGTCGCCGGAATGCCGACCATGTTTACCTGGGCCGGGCCGACCGGGTTGATGTGGTCCAGCAAGAGGATCGTTGAGTGCGATCCCCGGAGCCGGTGGTTCGGGCGGGGTAGGGGCTGCTTGTTGGGCGTAGGTAAGGGGAGCGGTTAACGAGGCTGCCAGGATAGCCAGAGCCATTAGTTTTGTGTTCGTTTCCATGTTCAGTTATTTGTTACTGTGTGATTACGGAAGCAAACCTATACCCTCCGTATAAGCTCTATCTGAAACGGAAATTAATTTTTCTTCATACCGTAATCAATCATTCCCAGATTACCTCTACCACTTCTTTTTTGAGATCAATGGTGGTTTGCTTTTCGTTCGATGAACGACGTAGCGTCAGTTGTCCGTTATTGACTTTTGCCGCTTCCTGTTGCAGCACGTGTGTAGCATCTTTCTTATGAAATACCGATATGGTAGCCTCGTTTCCATCAACAGGCCAGTGGAATGTTTTCCCAGTGGCCTTAACCGATCGGGTTGTAACCGGCAGGTCCTGATTGCGAAGTAAAGCCAATGCCCGCGATGCCTGTGGTACACCATATCCTACATAATTATTGCCGTATGGATACAGGTGCGACGATTTCTCAATGATTTCCATAACCTGCTTATTGGTTAGCTTCGGATTTGCCTGCATAATACAGGCCGCAAAACCCGTAATAACGGGCGCCGACAACGAAGTACCATAGAGCGAAAAGCAGGAAACATTGGGTTTTAGGTAGGGAAGATTTTCGGGGCCAATGCTGCTATAGCCAATTCGATTCCAGAGTCGGCTGTTGGTGGCCCCAATGGCGAGTACCCCCTGGGCATCGGCAGGGGTACTGATGATCCGCCATGAACGGTCGTCGCCTTCGTTCCCGGCCGATACAACAATGAGAATCCCCTTTTTATCGGCTGCAATCTGAGCCGCCCGGCTAATCAGGCTCGTGTGGCCGTCCATCTGGCTGGGTTCGTAGTTCTCTTTCGGATTGCTCATGCCTTTGGCATAACCCAGTGAGGTATTAATCAGTCGTACGCCCAAGCTATCCATCCATTCCATAGCGGCTACCCAATTGTCTTCTTCGCCACGGTATTCACGATTGCCCTGATCAGTACGGGCCAGGTAGAACGTAGCATCGGTAGCTAAACCAAACTGAATGTTTTCGGTAGGATCGCTACCCGCAATGGCGGCCATTACTTCGGTCCCATGAAAATCAGACATCGTCTCGAGGGTGCGCAGTAGGTTGTTCTGCGTTTTCTTTTCATTGACATAATCGCGAACCTGCTTAACGCCCTGTCGCTCGAATACGTGCTTTAGCGAACTGGCAGAGTCTGCACCAAAGAAACCTGCATCGATGACTCCGATGTTAACAAAACGACCTGTTAGGCCTGCCTGGGCAAAATTAGGAGCCTGAATCTGGGTCATGACCGGGGCCATCTGAAGCTTCGAAGGAACCTCAAGGCTGGTAATTACAATTGCCGGGTCAATTGGCTGAATGCCTTTCACAAACGGCATCGCCATCACCTGAGCATATTGCACATTGGTAAGTCTGGCCGATACGGCATTTAACCACCGCGATAGACAAACCGGCTGAATACCGGCTTGTTTTAAAGCAGAAAGGTAGGCGCCCGATACGGCAAGATCTGTTTCATCGAAGGATAAATGTTGCTGTTGGCGTTGAGCGATGGACTGTGGCGACAAAGCAGGCGAAGAGGAAAGGTCTTTGTCTCGAAGCAAAACCCAATATTTAGGAGCTTCGGAACGGGCCTCGTTAGGTTGTGCCTGCACCAGATGGATGAACAGGCAGAAAAACGCGGTTAGGCGTACAATCATGATTCGTTTAGGTCAGAAAACGCGCGGCCTCACTGAAGCAAGGCCAATAAATTGTTAACTCAGAAACACACTAAAACTGTTCTGGGTTTTGAGTTTCTTTGCAATATAATCAAAAATAACTAAGCCTACACGGTATACCGTATGCGTTATTTACCAATCGATAAGCAGCTTTTTATTCAGAATCGTCAGCGGCTTACCCAACTGCTGAAGCCAAAATCATTAGTTGTTTTAAACGCTAATGACATCATGCCAACCAATGCCGATGGTACGATGGGGTTCCGGCAGAACAGTGATCTGTTTTACCTGACGGGCGTTGATCAGGAAGAAACCCAATTGGTATTGTTTCCCGACCATCCTGATGAAAAATTTCGGGAAGTTCTCTTCCTGCGTGAAACCAGCGAACTTATCGAAATCTGGGAAGGGCACAAGTTGACTAAAGCAGAGGCTGAACAGGCAACGGGTATCCCACAGAAGCAGATTTACTGGACGCACCAGTTCGAGCAGGTGTTTATTCAGATGATTTTCGAGGCCGAGCATGTGTACCTGAATTCGAATGAACATACCCGGGCCGGTATTGAGGTGCAAACCCGTGATGCCCGTTTTATCGACGAGTTTAAGCGGAAATATCCATTACATCATCTGGAACGGCTTGCCCCGTTGATGCATTACCTACGGGCCATCAAGCAGCCATTGGAGGTTCCCCTTATTCAAAAGGCTATCGACATTACCGATTCGATGTTCCGGCGGTTACTCAAGTTTATTAAACCCGGTGTTTGGGAGTATGAAATTGAGGCCGAAATGATGCATGAATACCTCAAAAATCGCTCACGGGGGGCGGCCTATAGCCCGATTATTGCATCGGGAGCTAATGCCTGTGTGTTGCATTATATCGATAATAGTCAGCAATGCCAGGATGGCGACATGATCTTGCTCGATATTGGTGCCGAATACGCCAATTACAATGCCGATATGACTCGTTCGGTCCCGGTGAATGGCCGCTTTACCGAACGGCAACGGGCAGTATACGACGCCGTTTTGCGCGTGATGAGGGAGGCCACTCAAATGCTTCGACCGGGTAACCTCTGGGACGATTACCACCGGGAAGTGGGTAAAATCATGGAGTCAGAATTGATTGGCCTGGGCTTACTGGATCGGACGGCCGTAGAAAAGCAGGACCCGGATGCACCCCTCTATAAGAAATACTTTATGCATGGCACCTCGCACTTTCTGGGGCTGGATGTACACGATGTTGGCAACAAGTACCGGCGCATGGAAGCCGGAATGGTATTTACCGTCGAACCGGGTATCTATATACGTGAAGAGAAGCTCGGTATTCGGCTCGAAAATAACGTATTGCTGACCGAGTCGGGTAACATCGACTTAATGGCCAACATTCCTCTGGAAGCCGACGAGATCGAGGAATTGATGAACCATAATCAATGAATAATGTAAAATGGAGAATGAACAATGGAATTTGTAAACCCATTGTTCATTCTCCATTTTACATTATTCATTGATTATTTCGCTTATTCTTTCTTCGAGTTTTCGCGATCGAGTGCAATGTTCAGGCTGGAGTAAATCCGACGAATGGCTGTTTCGAGACGCTCCCAACCGGCATCGGAGCGCAGGTCGATGTCTCCAATGTGATCGCGGTGATTACTGGTAAGAACCAGATGGGTTACGGCAGCAACCATCAAACTGGTGATAGCAATGGGGTCAAAAGCTGAATAGGGAGCAAGCTTGCTCACCATCGTTTTATACGATTGGTCACGGAAGTCGGCCAGGCGACGAGCCAGTTCAGTCTCTCCATTTGCCATTTCCCAGCGAATGAGTTCCTGAGACGATTTCCGGTTCCGGAATTCACGCATGAACTGAATGGTATATTCTGACCAGGCTTTGCTACGAGCTTCTGGAGCCAGATTATCAGGTACGGAATCCAGAAATTTATCATTAAACATCGAGAGGAAAAAGCCGCGATGTACGTAAGCTTCCAGCAAACCATTCCAACCACCGAAATAGCGGTAAATTAATACTTTGTTGACTCCAGCACGCTCAGCAACGGCATTAATACCTGCTTTTTCGGTACCGCGTTCAGCCATTACTTCTCCCATGGCGCGCAGGATACGTTCCATGGTCATCTGGCGATTCCTTCGCTTGACGACTTTCATACGATTGGGTAGTTTTATGTTTAAAGAGGATTCAGTTATATGCGTTTGTATGCTTTGGGAGTTAAATAGTCTGCTAAAATAGTAGCAAATCTACTGTAGCTACAAATATGAATATAACCGTTGAGGTTGTCAACCACTAGTTACACTAAAAATAAAAATAAACCGCAAAATGATTGACAAACGGGACTATTCTATCCTCTGCATTATACAATTATGAGTACCTGCACAAATCTGGCTGTACAGGTAAGTTAAGTGAAAAATTAGCCAATGGCCCAAGGGTAAATTGGTTAGGGAGGCACAAACTACCGTTCTGGGTAGGTATCTATCTGGCCCGATAAATCCTGAATGGCTTCCTGGAGCTGATTTCGATTGAGCAGAATATCCATTTCCAGTGGAAAATCGGGATAAGGATGCCAGGCAGGGGTAAGCTCATGATTAAGCTGAATTTGCAGGCGATATTGGTCGTTCGAAAGGGCTTTAGCCTCTACACTTAAACCAGGTTGTGAGAAATTGAGCGTAATGTGATTAGAGGCCTTATTCCATAACGAGCGTAAGCTAACCAGTAACCGCTTTACTTCCCAGGTTTGTAGAATAGCCGACCGCGTATCGGCCTTTTGGCGCCAGAAGGTCGAAAAACGGCACTGAAGCCGATTTCGGTCCCGCCAGGTGGTAGTGGCTTTACCATACCCAACAATAGCCATTTCGAATGAATCGGGAGAACCTGTGGAAGAAACAAATTTCATAACGAGAGTAATTAGGGAGTGTATATTTGTCTACTTAACAAATATACTAAGTATTTGTTAGAGCGACATGAATTTTTCGTGATTTTTTGGACTTTTCGAGTTTATGACAACGAAATGAGCGAAATGGTGAATGAGCAAAAGGTAAATGGCTGATGCAGGCAGGTTTTCACTCGTTCGATCCTGCATTCTTTCGCTCTTTAAAACAACCCTTCCCTGCTTTCCCTATCTTTGCAGCCGAAAACGAAACACACAAACTTTTAGATTCAGATAGATGGCAAAGGTGCTCATTATTGGGGCGGGTGGTGTTGGCAGCGTGGTAGCACATAAGTGCGCCATGAACAGCAACGTATTTACTAGTATCATGCTGGCTAGCCGTACCAAGGCGAAATGCGACCGTATCGCAGCCGAGATTCAGGAAATGCACGGCGTAACGATTCAAACAGCGCAGGTCGATGCCGACGTGGTAGCCGAGACGGTTGCTTTAATTCGGTCATTCAATCCCGTGTTGGTAATCAATGTGGCATTACCCTATCAGGATTTGCCCATTATGGATGCCTGTCTGGAAGCGGGTGTGCACTACATGGACACGGCTAACTACGAACCTAAGGATGTTGCCAAGTTTGAATATAGCTGGCAGTGGGCCTACAAAGAGCGTTTCGAGCAGGCTGGCCTGATGGCGTTGCTGGGTTGTGGTTTCGATCCGGGTGCTACGCAGGTATTTACGGCTTATGCTGCCAAACACTATTTCGACCGGATGGATTACCTCGATATTGTCGACTGTAATGCGGGGAACCACGGAAAGGCATTTGCGACCAACTTTAATCCAGAAATCAACATTCGGGAAATTACCCAGCCCGGTCGCTACTGGGAGAATGGGGAGTGGGTGGAAATTCCGGCCATGAGTATTCATAAACCCATCGACTATCCGGGCATTGGGCCCAAGGAGTCGTATGTACTCTACCACGAGGAGCTGGAATCGCTGGTGAAAAACTTCCCAACGCTGAAACGGGCTCGTTTCTGGATGACCTTCGGACAGGCCTATCTGACACACCTGGAGGTACTGCAAAACGTAGGCATGACGCGTATTGACCCCATCAAGTTTCAGGGCATGGACATCGTTCCACTTGAATTTCTGAAGGCCGTACTACCCGCTCCTGACTCATTGGGCGAAAACTATACCGGCCAAACCAGTATTGGGTGCCAGATCAAGGGGGTAAAAGATGGCAATGAGCGTACCTATTTCATCTGGAATAACTGCGATCATGCCGAGACCTACAAAGAAGTTCGGGGGCAGGCCGTTAGTTATACCACCGGTGTGCCAGCCATGATTGGCGCTATGCTCATGCTGACGGGTGTCTGGATGAAGCCGGGCGTCTGGAATTGTGAAGAGCTTGATCCCGATCCGTTTATCGAGCAAATGAACAAACAGGGCTTACCCGTAAACGAACGGATCGATATTCCCTTACCGCACGAATATCCGGCCTGATTAAAAATTCTTAAAATAGAAAAATCCCGTCATACATCAAGGCGGGATTTTTCGTTACTTGACAAACTATTTCTAAACCACGCATCCTATGAAACGTCTGGTACTTTTTGTGTTGGCAATGGCTTCCCTTGTTAATGTATATGCGCAGAAGCCTGATTCAACCAAAACACAGCCCGTTAATCAGTCGCAGTATAACCCCAATTCGCAACGGAATGGGTACGAAACCTATCAATCAACCAGCCAGATTGTCGGTGCCGGCCCCTATACCATGGTCAACACCATCGACCATCGGTACGAGGGGTTGCGTGGAACACCGTATTTTCTGCCCGAGTGGAATAAAGGCCAGATCGAAATGGTGGCTGGGCAGCACTACAAAGATGTGCCGATCAAGTTCGACGCCTTCCGCCAGCACCTGATTCTGCTGCGGACCTGGGCCGGAAATGACTCAATCATCGTTAATGCAGACCAGGTAAAGTCGTTTCAGCTAAAAAATGGCGATGGACAGTTTTATGTGTTTCGCCATATACCATCGGCCAAAATCAGTGACGAACTTGTTAGGGAAGGCTATTTTCTGGTGCTCTATCAGGGAAAATCAGCCTTGCTGAAACGAATCGCCAAGGCGTTTAAACAGGCCGATTATAAAAATCCTTACTCGAACAATGTCCGTTATGACGAATTTCGGGATATAATCTCTTATTATATCCTGAAGCCTGACATGACCCTGGAGAAAGTAAAACTCTCCGACAAATCACTGATTGAGGCATTGGGCGACCACAAAGAGGAACTGAAAGCGTATGTGAAGCAGGCCGATTTACATTTTAAGGCCGAAAATGATGCCATTCAGCTTGTCCAGAAGTACGATAGTTTCTGACCAGATTGTGGAATACGGTGTGGGCCCACATCTAAGCGGTAAACCAACTAATTATCGCTATGCGTCGCTCCGATCCGTTTCTGCCCGTTGCTCCTACCTACGACGACATTATTTTTCAGGCCCGTAATCAGGCCTATGGCGCATTTGTACTGCGTCAGCAGTATCGACCGACACTCAGCCGTGCTTTAGGCCTGGGTGTCGGTTTATTTTTAGCCGGATTGGCTGGGCCCGCCCTGTATGATCATTTCTGGCCTAAACAGACAGCCTCCGATCAGGAAGTCATGATTTCGGCCGATATGATGAAACTGCCTGAGAAAATAGAGGAACCTCCGGTTACCTTACCCAAAACGGAACCGGCTCCGGCAGTCAATACCGTCCGAAACTTACCTCCCGAAGTGAAGCCTGAGGAGGAAGTGATTGACGAAAATCTGCCGCCCACTACTGATCAATTAAAAGACGCTACATCGGGTACGGAAACGGCCGAAGGAACGGGTGCCGAAGAGGTAATACTGGCACCGGAAGCGTCTGCGCCAACCATTCAGGAGAAAGCAGTTGAAGTGGAAGCCGCCCCCGAAGCACCTTTTTTAAGGGTTGAGCAGCAGCCCGAGTATCCCGGCGGGATGGAAGCTTTGAGAAGCTTTCTGAGTAAAAACCTGAATTATCCGCGTGCAGCCGCATCGGCAGGGGTTTCGGGGCGAGTATATGTCAGCTTTGTGGTGAATACCGACGGTAGCCTGGCCGAGCTTCAGGTACTGAAAGGCATCGGCTTCGGTTGCGACGAAGAGGCCATTCGGGTTATGCAGAAAATGCCCCCATGGAAACCCGGTAAACAGTCGGGCCGGGCGGTGCGGGTCAGATTCAATTTGCCCATTTCGTTTACGCTGGAATAAATCGTTCACTCTGGGCCATGCACTCTATCCCTATTGCCTTGCTGATCATTAGTTTGTTTATTCTGTCTGTGCCAAAGGCCCAGGGACAAACGATACATAAAACGGATACAACTGTATATACAATTGTTGAAAGCGCGCCAGCGTTTCCGGGCGGGTCTAAAGCGTTGACCAGCTACCTACAGGCGATGATACATTACCCGTTAATGGCTCAAAAAGAAAAGATAAAAGGCCGGGTTTTTGTGTCGTTTATTGTTGAAAAAGATGGTAGCCTGACCGATATCCGGCTACTGAAAGAACTTGGCTATGGATGCGATGAAGAAGCACTTCTGGCCGTAAAAGCCATGCCCTGCTGGGTGCCGGGGAGCCAGTCTGGAATACCGATCCGGGTGAAGTATTACCTGCCGATCGCTTTTGGGATGGATTCAGACAAACGTAAATGACATTCATTTGCCTTTGCCTACCTTTGCGGTATGAATACCAATCTGCTGCAACACCTGTCCGATCCGGCGATTCCGTCGCCCTGTTTTATTCTCGAAGAAGCTAAACTTCGCCGAAATCTTGACCTTATCGATTCCGTTCAGAAGGCGGCTGGAGTAACCATTATTCTGGCCCTGAAAGGCTTTTCGATGTACAGTGCCTTTCCATTAGTACGCGAATACCTGAGTGGAGCTACGGCCAGTTCGCTCAACGAGATTAAACTCGTCAACGATTACATGGGCGTCAAAGCGCATACCTATATACCGGCTTACCGCGACGATGAGTTCGACGAAGTGGTAGACCGTAGCAGCCACCTCACGTTTAATTCATGGAGCCAGTGGGAGCGATTTAACGATCGGGCCGTTGGGCGGGTATCGTGCGGTATCCGTGTCAATCCGCAGTACTCCGAAGTGGCTACGGAGATGTATAACCCTTGTGTGCCCGGTTCGCGGCTGGGTGCCACCCGCGATCAGTTACCCGATCAGCTACCCGACGGACTGGAAGGGATTCATTTTCACACTCTTTGCGAAAATGACTCCTTTACCCTCGAGCGGACACTTCAGGCCTTTGAAGCGCGGTTTGCGGATTTACTACATCAGGTGAAATGGGTCAATTTTGGTGGAGGGCATCTTATGACCCGCGAAGGGTACGATACGGCACACCTGATTGGTCTGTTAAGCGCTTTCCGGCAGAAATACAATGTCGATGTGATTCTGGAGCCGGGATCAGCCATTGCCTGGCAAACGGGGGTTCTGGTATCGACCGTGCTGGATGTGCTGGATAGTCAGGGGATTCATGTCGCCGTTCTGGATACGTCGTTTGCGGCTCATATGCCCGATACACTCGAAATGCCCTATAAGCCTCGCATCATCCATTCCTATCATGAACCAGTGGCTGGTAAGCCTACCTATCGGCTGGGAGGTATGACCTGCCTGGCGGGTGACTTTATGGGCGATTATTCGTTTGATTCCCCTTTGCAAATAGGCGATAAAATCGTGTTCGATGATATGATTCATTACACGATGGTCAAAACCACGACCTTCAATGGCGTCAATCTACCTTCTATTGGAATATGGAAAGAGGATGAGACATTCCAACTCGTGCGAACGTACGGTTACGAAAGCTTCAAAGACCGGCTGAGTTAACGATAAACAGGTTGTAACGCGGTTGAAAATCGCCCGCTTTCTCCCGCGTTACAACAACGATTAGCTATTACTCAATAACGCCTGTTTCTTCCCATTGCGTTAGCCAATCCTTCTTGATGCCTTGTATGGATGAGAAAAACGCGTAGAAAGGAACCATATCGGCCTCATAATTGCCCGTTACATAGAGGGGTTCACTGAGAATGACCTGCTTACGGGGCCAGTCGAAGCCTGTGAGTATCAACGGAACGTTGGCCTTTAACGCAATGTAATAAAAGCCGGTTTTCAGCTTTTTAACATTACTGCGAGTGCCTTCAGGGGCGATGCAGATATGAAGATGGTCGCTTTGGCTAAAAACCTCTACAATTGCATCGACCAGATTGTGTGATCTATCCCGGTAAACAGGCTTGCCGCCAAGCGCCCGAAAGAGCCAGCCGGAATACCACACAAACAGCGAACTCTTGGCCAGGTATTGAACCCAGACACGAGTGGCCGCCCGGGCACCGAGCCCCACGAGAAAATCCCAGTTGGTTGTATGGGGGGCAACCACCCAAATGGTTTTGGGGAGATTAGGAACAGGACCTACTAATTGCCATCCGGCAATGGTAAACAACCAACGTGCAAAGGCACTGAGCATAAGAGTCGATAGTCGAAATAGATCAATCACTCAGTAATAGCCATTCTGGTTGAAAGACCTACTACTGAGTGATTGATCTATTTCGACTGAAATTAATACTTCCGGTCATTGCGCTCCAGCCACCGACCCGTAATGAACGAAGCGGTTAGCAGAACGACGTAGAACAGAATGGTCAAAGGAGTTGATAAATCCATGTCGATGTTCGGTTGAATTCAGATGCAAAAGTAATAGGAAAAGTCGATAGTTAACAGCCGTTGGCCGATACTCGTTCGTCAATTGTAGGTGCAAAAGCAGGCGGGTTATAACCGACGGCTCCACACTTACAAAACCCCTTTCGTACTAGGTAGGTTGTCCAGTTCTTTAATGTCACGTCGGACGGCCATTTTTATGGCTTTGGCAAAAGCTTTAAAAATAGCTTCGATTTTATGATGCTCATTGTCTCCTTCAACCTTGATGTTCAGATTGCAAAGTGCTGTATCTGAGAGTGATTTGAAGAAATGGAAAAACATTTCGGTAGGCATATCCCCGATTTTTTCGCGCCGAAATTCCGCATCCCAGACGAGCCACGGACGGCCCGAAAAATCGATACCGACCTGAGCCAGTGCTTCATCCATTGGGAGTAAAAAACCATATCGGCTAATGCCCCGTTTATCGCCCAGCGCACGACGGTAGGCTTCCCCAAGGGCCAGTGCTGTATCCTCAATAGTATGATGCTCGTCAATATGTAGGTCGCCGTTGACATGAATGGCCAGGTTTGCCCCTGAATGTTTGGCAACCTGGTCGAGCATGTGATCGAAAAAGCCCAGCCCCGTATGAATATCCGCTTTCCCTGAGCCATCCAGATTCAGATCGACACGAATTTGTGTTTCTTTGGTATTCCGTTCTACAGTGGCTGTTCGGGCGGGTAAGCGTAAAAATTCGTAAATCTGATCCCAGTTGTCGGTCGTTAGGGCAATCGCGTCCTGCATAGCTGGGGTCATGCCCGACACATCAGCAGCTTGTACCGTAGCTAGTCCATTGGGCGGTAGAAACAGGATGGCTTTAGCGCCCAGGTTAATCGCTAACTGTACATCTGTGAGCCGATCACCGATCACAAAACTATTGGCCAGGTCATAATCGGCTGAAAAATAGCCTGTCAGCATGCCGGTACCCGGTTTGCGCGTGGGGGAGTTATCGCGCGGAAAGTGACGATCAATGTGAATCGCCTTGAAGTGGATATTTTCTCCGGCGAAGGTGGTCAGCATTTTGTTGTGGGCGGGCCAGAAGGTATCTTCAGGGAACGAGTCGGTACCCAGTCCATCCTGGTTTGTGACCATAACTAGTTGATAATCTGTTTCTTCGGCTATTTTGCGCATTGCCGAAATCGCCTTGGGTATATAATCAAGCTTGGCTAATGAATCGACCTGTTGATCGGGCTGTGGCTCAATTATAAGCGTGCCGTCGCGGTCGATAAATAAGATTTTTTGCATAGTACGCAGGAATGAATGGGCAAAGATAGGGGTAGGGTAGCATGCATCTAAAAAATTGTTATGTTTGCAGCGTATTCTTTATACACTATTAATCTTTCCCGCACTGATTCTCCTTTTTCTTTGTTACCTACAATAATTAATAAAGTCTATACAATAAAGTGTAGTGCTTAAGGTTTAAGTAACTTGTTTTGAGTAATATTGAATACGATTAAAATAGAAGTAGATAAGTTATTTTTTTCGTAGTTATAGTATCCATATACCACCAATCAGCCCCATAAAAGGATAATTAAAAGCATTTTTCTCTTACATAATCATACAATTATAAACATTCAGGTACAGCATGCCAGCAGAATCCAGATTAACCCGTATTGGGGTTTTCTATGACGGTAATTATTTTCTACATGTAAGCAACTACTATAATTATTCGCACGAACGTCGTAGCCGTATCAGTATTTCAGGGCTGCACGCGTTTATTCGTCGTCAGGTAGCCGAAGAAGAAGGGGTGAACGAACGGCTGTGTCAGATTGTAGATGCACACTATTTTCGTGGTCGGCTGAACGCTCATGAGGCTAATCAACGTGGTAATCAACTTTTTTATGATCGACTGTTCGACGATATTCTCATGTCGGAAGGGGTTGTAACGCATTACCTGCCTGTAAAAACGTATCAGGGATACCGGCAGGAAAAAGGGATTGATGTATGGCTGGCCCTCGAAGCATTCGAACTGGCTCAGTACAAAAAGTTCGACGTAGTCGTATTGATCACATCCGATGGGGATTATGTGCCGCTCATTCGAAAGCTTAACACGCTGGGCTCCCGTATTATGGTGCTGAGCTGGGATTTCGAATTTCTGAATGAACAGGGCGAAAAGCAGGTGACGCGCACATCGCAGGATTTGCTCGAAGAGGTATCTTATCCGGTGGCTATGCACGGTATTATTGATGACCGAAGCCGTAGGAACGATATGGTGATCCAGAATTTATTTGTCAAACAGGCTGCCAGACCTACTTTTTCAACCGTCAACGGAAATGGCAATAGCTATACGAATGGTATGAGCTATGGCAGTTCATTATCACTGGAAAGTAATTACGACTACGATTCATCGATAGAGCCTAATTATAATGTGGCCGATAGTGACCCGGAAGGGCGTAAAATCAGCACCATTCGCAGCCTTAAAACCGGCTATGGCTTTGTGAATTACCCGCCTAATAACCTGTTTTTCCACTACACAAGTTTAGTCGATACCGATTTCAATGAATTGCAGGTCGACGACGAAGTTGAGTTTTCAATTGGTCAGAATGCCGAAGGAAAAGATATTGCTGTTGACGTTCGGTTATTACGTCAGTAAGGTATGGATTCCCTGCGTATAGACGTTGCCGACATGCAATCTGTTCGTTGGCAGGCATTAGCCTGGGCTATCAGCCAACAGAACGATTCAGTTGATTTTGTCGCTTCATTAACCAATAACGATAGTATCTATCCAAATGACCCGTTCCCAAACCGACTCTTTGTTGGTGCGGAACGGGTCATTTCGTTTTCTGAGCATGATGCGTTCGAGGCTCTAGCGGATGCACATGCCCGTCGACCATCTTACCTGGTTGGTTATCTGGGGTATGACCTGAAAAATCAGCTTGAGGTATTGGAAAGCCGTAACCCGAATCGATTAGGTTTTCCAGATGTTTATTTTGTTGAACCTGCCTGGGTTATTGACTTTGAAGCGTCTGACCGCCAGACGGGTTGCGTATGTATTCGTGGATACGGCAACGCCCAGGAGCTATGGCAACAAATCGTACATTTCCAGCCAGCCCCTATAACTGCACCTTCATTAGTTGCTCTTCCTCCGGCCATTCAGTGTCGGGTTTCTTATGATGACTACCTGGCCAACGTGCGTCGTATTCAGCAGCATATTCTGGCAGGCGATGTATATGAACTGAATTATTGCATCGAGTTTTTTGCCGAAGCCATCCATCTGGACCCACTAACGGTTTACCGCGCTCTGAACCAGCGATCCCCCATGCCCTTTTCTAATTTTATGAAAATCGGTGAGCGGTATGTTATGGGTGCATCGCCCGAGCGATTCCTAAAAAAGGAAGGGCAAAACGTTTTATCGCAGCCCATAAAAGGAACAATCAGGCGCGGAAAAACACCGGACGAAGATAGCCTGCTTCGTACGCAATTGCTGCAATCAGAAAAAGAGCGGGCCGAAAATCTGATGATCGTTGACCTCGTTCGAAACGATCTGGCGCGTAGCGCCAAAACCGGATCTGTGCGGGTGGATGAACTGTTCGGTATTTATGGCTTTCAGCAGGTGTATCAGATGATTTCGACGGTTTCGGCAACATTGCGGGAAGGCGTAAATTGGGCCGAGGCTATTCGACATGCTTTTCCGATGGGGAGCATGACTGGCGCTCCCAAAATCCGGGCCATGGAGTTGATCGATGAACTGGAGGTAAGCAGGCGGGGAGTTTATTCGGGCGCTATTGGTTTTATTACGCCAGAGGGCGATTTTGATTTCAGTGTGGTTATCCGCACGCTTCTCTACAATGCGCAAAATCGGTATGCGTCTTTCTCAGTAGGTAGTGCCATCACCTACGATGCCGATCCCGTACAGGAATGGGAAGAATGCCTGTTGAAAGCAAAGGCAATTCGGGAGGTGATTGACGGTTTTACTACCGTTTAATCAATTAAACGTATCGTTTTATGCAATCACTTCCTGTTTTTTCTCTTCACTAATCAAAGGATGCAACCTTTTTATCGGGATAAGGCTCTTTCGTTTAGTTGAGTAGGGTATTCGGTTTGTTCCTATAAAAATAGTTAATTTACTAAAAAATTAGTTAAAATTCGTTAAGGCCGTAACTAACCTATTAACTGATTTTTATATTTGCTCTCATTATCCTATTATCTTCTATTCGATCATCCATGAGAAACCTTTCCCTGCTGGCCTTACTATGCCTGCTCACGGCTTCGCTTTATGCACAAAGTCCTCCGGCGGCAACCCGCTTTACACTTCAGGGCCGTGCTGTCGATACAACATCGGCTCCGCTGCCCTCCTCAACGGTTATGCTGCTCAGCGCCAAAGATTCGTCGATGGTCAACTTTACCCGTACGGGCGACAACGGAGCTTTTACTTTTAAGAATATAAAAGCGGGTACATACATTCTGAAAATTTCGTTTGTCGGGTTGATTCCTTATAATCAACTGATTAAGCATGCGGGGGAGCCGGTTATGGATTTAGGTCCGTTGAAACTGAAGCCGATCACCCGCGAACTGATGGAAGTAGTGGTTCGAACGGCAAAGGCTCCACTGACGATCAAAGGCGATACCATCGAATACAATGCCAGTTCATTTAAGGTCCCGCCCGGATCAACGGTAGAAGATTTGCTTAGAAAGCTACCGGGTGTTCAGGTCGATCAGGACGGGAACATTCGGGCACAGGGGCAGGAGGTTAAAAAAGTAACGGTCGATGGAAAGAGTTTTTTCGGGGATGATCCAAAGTTAGCGACCAAAAATCTGCAGGCCGAAGCCATTACAAAAGTGCAGGTGTTTAACGATAAAACCGAACAGGCTAAAATGACCGGCGTTGACGATGGCAAGAAAGAAAAAACCGTTAACCTGCAACTGAAGGAAGAGTTTAAAAAAGGTGGTTTTGGGAAATTGACGGCCGGAGCCGGGCCTGCTTCGAATAATGTATCGACGCGTTTTGAGGGGAAAGGAAGCTACAACAAGTTCGACAGCAAGCAACAATTTTCGGCCTTGCTACTCGGAAATAACACGAACCAACAGGGCCTTTCCTTTAATGACTATCAGGATTTTAGGGGGAGTAACTCGTTCAACTGGAACGATAATGCCGACTTCGGGTTTAGTGGCTCTAATCGTTATCTCTACTTTGGCGACGACAATGAAAGCCTGACCATTCCGATTAGTGGCGGCAATGGCCGGGGCTTTACCAAAAATACGGCCGGGGGCCTTAACTACAACTACGACACGAAGAAAACCAAGCTAAGCACCAGCTATTATTTCAACCAGACCCGGTTAAATCTGGATGCGCTTCGGGAAAACAAAAGTTACCTGCCCGGTTCAACCAATCTGCGGAAAACGGACACCAGCAGCCAGTCCAACCTGGCCACGAACCACCGGATTAGCTTCCGTTTAGAGAAGCAGCTTGATTCCATGCAAACGTTGCTGATCATCAGTAACAGCCGGTTTGGGCTTAATACCAGCAATCTGCAAAGTCAGCAACGGGTGTTTCAGAGCGTCGCAAATAGCGCTGAACTTCCGACAACCTATAGCCAATCGACGAATAATTCATCAGCCAACCAGTTTGCGATAGCCAATACGCTTCTGTATCGGCTGAAGTTCAAAAAGAAAGGGCGCAACTTTGGCGCCAGCGCTACGTTTCAGATGAATAAAAACGATGGCGATTTACTGCTGAAAGCCCGAAACGAATTCTATCAGGCTACCAGTGTGAACGACATGCTGCGAATACTCAATCAGGATCAGGGAACCAATTCGGTCAGTAACCAATACAAGGCTAACCTGTTGTATGTAGAGCCGTTCGCCAAAAAGTTCTTCTGGGAGACGTTCTATAACTTTAACCTTCGCTACGATGAAGTCGATCGCGATGTGGCAAACCTGGACGACAGCCGCCGACGAATTGATTCCCTGAGTTTGTACTACAAGAACAATTACCTCTTCAATCGACTGGGAAGCAGTGTGCGTTACTCCTACAAAGGGTTGAATATATCGGCTGGGGTAGCGGGGCAGCAATTTCAGCTTGATGGGAAGTTTGCCCGCGACCAGAGCCAGCCGCTTCAACCCATCAACCGGACATTCACGACAGTGATTCCGAACGTCTCGCTCAACTTCGATCTGAAAAATAACCGATACCTGGGAGCCAATTATGATGTAGGGGTACAGATACCATCCTCGCGCGATTTACAGCCAGTAACCAGCAACAGCAACCCGCTGGCCATTACCCGTGGAAATCCGAATCTGCTCCCTCAGTTGGGTCATAATCTGAGTGCTTCGTACAACTACTTTAACCCAGGGAGCTTCATTAATTTATGGACGAATATTTACACGACCTATTTTGTAAACCAGATCGTGTATAGCCAGACCGTTGATCCGAAAACCCTGATTACAACGACGATGCCAGAAAACCTGACGGGTGGTAAAAATCTGGGATCTAATATTTATTTCGGCTTCCCGCTGAAGAAAACAAAGGCAACGCTTAACCTGAACACTTCGTTGAATTTGGGCCACAATCTGACGCGAATCAATGAAGTGCTGAACGAGACGAATAACCAGAATTACTCATTTGGTGTCCGGCTGGAGTTGACGCCTAAAGAGTGGATTACTTTTTACGGTAATGCGAATATGAGCATCACCAATACCAAGTATTCGATCAATACGACGCAAAACCAGACCATCTACAACAACAGCATCCGGGGTGATCTGAACCTGAAATTGCCCGGCGATTTTTACCTGAACACGACGCTGAACTACAACGAGTATAAAAACGAGAAGCTGAATTTCAATCAGCAGATTCCCTTGTTAAGTTCGTCGATCTATCGTATCGTTGGGAAGGCGAAAAAAGCAGAGATTCGGCTGTCGGGCTTCGATCTGCTCAATCGCAACGTGGTGGTGTCGCAGTATGCGGGTCAGAACTATACCAGCACCGAGCGAATTCAGTCGCTGGCCCGGTATTTTATGTTAAGCTTTACGTATAACATGCGGGGTGTTCAGGCGAAAATGCGCCGGGATTATTATTGATTTCAAGCTCTTCTAAACGCACTTATTTATCATGAAGAAATTAGTCCTGGTACTATGCCTGATGGTCAGCTCGATGGCTATGGCCCAGAAAACGGAAGGTGTAGTGACCTACGTTCGTAAAGATTACTGGAGTAAAATGATTAGTAGACTGACGTTTCTGAGTCAGGAGCAAAAGGACCGTCAGACGCAGCTACGGAAGAACTGGGAAGAGAACAACAAAGGCACCAAAATGAAGATGGCCTTTAACGCCAACGAAAGCCTGTACACCTATTTCAGTACGGAACCGGAAGAGGGTGGATACTCGTGGCGGCAGTACGAACTGGATTTGTACCGAAATTTTGAAAAGGATAAGAAGACGGACATCATCGAAATGCTGGGTAAAACCTACGTTGTTGAAGATTCGATCCATGCACCCGTCTGGAAAATTGGGAATCAGATCAAAGAAGTTGCGGGGTTCATTTGTATGAAAGCTGAGACGGAAGATCCCGTCAAAAATCAGAAAATTACGGCCTGGTTTGCGCAGGATATTCCGGTTTCGGCTGGCCCCGAACGGATGTGTGGTTTGCCCGGTCTGATTCTAGAACTGAATATCGATGACGGAACGGTGATCATAGAAGCAACCAACGTTGCGTTCCGCCCGCTTACGGCTGATGACCTTAAGCTACCAAAAGTAAAAGGAAAGAAAATAGACGATGCTGCCTACGATAAGGTGATTCGCCAGTATATTGCCCAGCAAACAGTAGCTCATGAAAACCCGTACTGGGAAATACGTTATTGAGAAAACTCAATTGAATTTGACAACGAAAACCGCTTCCTTACAAGCGGTTTTCGTGTTTATGACCTTTACCTAACAAAAGTCAAGTTTGACCCTGATAAACGTCATGTGGGGTCCGGCGACCTATGCCGTGATTTGTAGAGTAATTCAAACACACAAAATCATGGCAACGCTCACACAAGTAACTCCTGACTATAGCACAACCACCGATACTTCATGGATTTCTGCCGTTAAAAAATTCGTTTCTGAAGCCGAATTTTATCGCTTTGGATGGGCTGTCGGTGCCTTGGCTATTCAGGGATGCATCCTGTCGCCTGTACTGTTGCTGATCATGGCCAACTTTGGCGGAGGGGATTGGCAGTTTCTAGCCAGTATGCTTTGCTTTTTAGGGGTGCTGGTTCCCGTACTTTCTGCCTTACCCGTCCGATATATTTTTTCCGGCTTCGCCATTAGCCTGATCCTGCACATTATCATGATCGCTATCGATCTGCTCTGATAAGTAGCTTGTTTGGCTACCCGTATCGCTAAAAGAAGAACACTGCATATACAACTCCCCCTGAATGAGCTTACGAAGCAGCATTCAGGGGGAGTTTTGCGTTGGAGGTATTTGCTTTCCAGGTTTTGTAGGCTTCGGGCATACACACAGCACATGGGCGATACCCAATTGCAATGGCTTCTGTTGCATTGCGAAAAAACACCCGGTTTTCAGGTTTCATTCGCTTACCAGCCCGACAATCCAGCCGACCGTATAACTTGCCAGGACGATGGCCACCGAGCGCAATAGCTCCTTTTTTTAGTTCGCTAACTAACCTTCGCAGTCGGGCAAATGGTGTTGGACCGAGATCAACATGACGGATCATGCTGCATCGTGAAAAATAAGCCCAACGTTGATGCGCGTACCTGTCCGAACTTCACTGACACCGTGTCGCATCGTCAGCCGATAGTAGCCACGTGTGCCTTTAGCCGGTCGGTATTTTGTCGTGAATACAACAACCTGGCCTTGTTCGGGCTGTAAAACAATGGGCTTCGATTGCATACGCGGTCGTTGTTCGATGAGAACAAATTCGCCACCCGTATAGTCCCGATTGGGTTGACTCAGAGACAATACCGCCTGAAACGGAAAATACAACTCGCCATACATATCCTGATGAAGTGCATTCCAATCGCCAGCACCGTATTTCAGAATGAGTGGTGTTGGTTTGGTTTGCCCGGCTTCATGGCACATTACCAGCCATTCGTCAAGGTTAGTAGGGTAACGCAGGTCAATACCCAGTTTAGCGTTCCAGTCGTTGGCTACAGGAGCCAGTTGGGCAAACAATTCATGCCGAAACCGATCGACAACAGTAGGTAGGGGATAGCTAAAGTATTTGTATTCACCGCTACCGTATCCATGGCGTTGCATCACTACCGTTTTCCGGTATAGATCTGAGGCATCAAAGAGCGTTGCGACATAGTCACATTCCTCCGGCGATAACACGGGAGGCAATACGGCAAAACCTGTTTCGGGGAGCGTGGCTAAAGTCATTAGAAAGGAATTTAGTGGTCATTTACTTCGCGTCATTGATGGAAACTAATACACTGTCAATGATTGACAACAAAGTACGTGAAGTAAATGACCGGTTGACGGCCCTTGAATCACTAGTTATCAACGCGCGCAGCTTCCCAGCCTAGCATGGCCTGCTTGCGTTCGGCTCCCCAGCGATAACCACCGAAAAGGCCGGTTTTCTTAATGACCCGATGGCAAGGAATCAGATAACCGATAGGATTAGCGCCGATAGCCGTTCCAACCGCCCGCGACGCTGTTGGCTGTCCAATCGCATCGGCAATCTGATCGTAACTAGCCAGTTGGCCTTCTGGAATCTTCAGCAGGGCTTCCCATACTTTTAGCTGAAAGGCGGACCCACGCATCAACACAGGTAAGGGAGTACTAATAGTCTGGTTGGGTTCGCCAGTAACAGGAAAAATCTGATTGGTAAACCGCTGGATGCTAGTAGGATCGTGAATTAGTGACGCTTCAGGCCAGGCTGCTTTTAGAATAGTAACTGGGTCATCCTGGTCGTCTAAAAAATGCAATAGAGCGATTTTGTCATGCATAGTCCCCAATACATACGCGCCAAACGGACTATCGAATACGCCGTACACAAGTTGCAACCCGGAGCCTGCCTGCTTAAACTGGCCCGGCGTAACGCCTTCGATGGTGACAAAGAGATCGTGTAAACGCCCTGTTCCTGAAAGCCCGGCCTCATAAGCCGCTTCGGATAAGGCAACGCCTTTCCGGAGTTGGGTTTTGGCGTGTTCGAGGGTTAGGTACTGGCTGAATTTTTTTGGACTTACCCCCGCCCATTCGGTAAACAGACGTTGAAAGTGAAACTCACTCATATTAGCCTTGGTCGCCAGTTCACTCAGTGAGGGTTGCTCGCGAAACGTAGCGGTGAGGTGCTCAATGGCCTGGGCAATTTGCTGATAGGTGTACGTGCTGTTGGTTGTCATTGTATTTGTGTGTTGACTATACAAAAGTCGCCATAATCGCGCTGCCCAAAAACCCGATTCTTGCGGAGTTGAGTGTCTAAATAGTTTCCTGGCCTATGCGAAAGGGCGAACGATTTAGACATTTGTCCAGGAGATCAGCCCTGGTGCTCAGCCAATTTTGTATCGTCAATCAATCGTATACAAATGAAAACGGCTCTATTACCTTCGAATCGATTTATCAGTAATCTACTCATTTTTGGGGTTATTCTGGTCATTGTACCTTACACGGCCTTAACCATACTCTTCGATTATCCGAATGTGCTGCGCTACGAACCCGGTATCATACTGACCCGTTTCCATCAGGGCGGTGGGCTGCTGATAGCGGTGTGGTGGCTCTTTGCCATCAGTGGCTTTCTTCTGCTACAGGCGTATGTGCTTATCGGGCAGAAACTGGAGCCACAGGAACCCGGTTTGCGGTGGGCAACAACACTGGGCGTTATGTCGGGTATCGTGCAAATTG
>Ga0209933_1000702_pt1 | contig 50832 bp, 45 predicted proteins | sample ThiBiot_300_biof_FD_183944 | JGI IMG/M metagenome (GOLD analysis project Ga0209933, IMG submission 183944) | Wastewater bioreactor microbial communities from Cape Town, South Africa - Thiocy_cont_300_biof (SPAdes) | ecosystem: Engineered > Bioremediation > Thiocyanate > Unclassified | place...
ATTCATAACACGGGTGTAGGGAACGCCGATGTGCTTTGGGCAGCCATGGAGATCCCATCGGATGAAATTCTGCGGAGAGTTCGGCTGATTAAGCCGTCGTATTCGCTGCGGTCCAGTTTTATTTATCAGAATATCATGTATCTGGCGGCTGGGAAAGTCATCGAAAAAGTGAGTGGAGTGCCCTGGGCAACGTTCATTCGCACCCGACTTTTCGAACCGCTGGGCATGAGCCGAACAAAGGCCCATTTCAAAGAGGTATCGGATGCTAACCGGGCCAAACCGCATATGGAGATTAACGATACCATTCGGTTAGTCAATAGCCTGAAAGAAGAGGGGTTGGTGGATGCGGTTGGCCCGGCGGGTTCCGTCTGGACTTGCCCCGATGATGTGACGGCCTGGATGCAGTGTATGCTCGATAGTGGCCGATATGCAGGTAAAACGTTGCTCAAACCAGCTACCTGGGCCGAGTTGTTCAAACCACAGACGCTGGTAACCGATAGTCAGTTCTACCCCACGCAGCTATTAACCAAACCGGTCTGGAAAACGTACGGCCTGGGTTGGTTTCAGCAAGACTATCGCGGCCATCGGGTTAATTTTCATACCGGGAGCCTGACAGGTATGGTAGCCATTCACGGTCAGTTGCCCGATCAGAAACTGGCTGTTTATATTCAGGGGAATCTCGATCATGCCGAATTGCGTCATGCACTCATGTACCGGGCTTTCGACGAGTTTGGGCTGGGCGTTGACCAGGACTGGAGCCAAGCGTTTCGGCAGTTGTATGGCGGATTCAAACAGCAAGCCAAACAGGCTGACCGTAAGGCCGATAGCTCCCGTGTTCTGAATACAAAACCGTCGTTGCCCCTGACGGCTTATACAGGTTCGTATACCGATCCCTTGTATGGGACAATTGATGTTACTTTAAAAAATGGCCGATTATATGCGTCCATGAATAACATACTGACTGGCTACCTCGATCATTGGCATTTCGACACGTTTCGACTTACATACGATCAATTCTGGAACGGCAAAGACGCCATCAGCTTCATCCTCGATCAACAGGGGAAAGTTGCTAAATTAACAGGAGGAGGGATGGAGCTAACGAAAGCCCCTGAACCATCCGATAAACCTGTTTCGACACGATAAGCGGTCAATTATGGTCAGGTCTTGTCAAGAATTATTAGAATGGTGAGCATCTCGAGCGACTCTTGACAAGACCTGACTACCCCTTTTACCTCATTAAAAAATAGGCTACTAAAAGAATTTTTAAAATCCGTGAACATTTTTGAAAAATTAAATGTATATACATCAAATACCTTAACACATAATTTTCAAAATACTTACAACTATGGCAACGGAAACCGCCACTACGACAACCTGGGCAATCGATCCTTCACACTCTGAAGTACAATTTAAAGTAAAACACCTCGTAATTTCGACCGTTACGGGTTCATTTGGAACCTTTGAAGGAACGGTAGAAAGCGAAGGAGATGATTTCAACAACGCAAAAGTTTCATTTTCGGCCGATATCGATAGCATCAGCACGGGGCATGAGCAACGGGATGGGCACCTGAAATCAGCTGATTTCTTTGATGCCGAAAACCACCCAAAACTGACGTTCGTATCGACCAGCATGACGAAAGTTGACGACGATACCTACAAAGTAGCTGGTGATCTGACCATTCGGGGCACTACGAAACCTGTAACACTGAAAGCCGAATACGGCGGTCAGATGGGCGATTTCTACGGTCAGACCAAAGCCGGTTTTGAACTGTCGGGTATCATCAAACGGAAAGAATTTGGCCTGTCGTGGGATGCCGTTACTGAAGCGGGTGGTGTCGTTGTGAGCGACGATGTGAAACTCGTCCTGAACATCCAATTGACGAAACAGAGCTAATCGGCTCAGAAATACATACAACCTGATTAATATAAATTCCGGTAAAGATGGGCAACTGTCTTTCCGGAATTTTTTATTTCATTCATAACGTACAACAAAACGATTTCAATGATTTGACCGAGTTTTCGGGGGAATTCGTATTTTGGGCTACCAATCAACCTACTATGCGTGTTACACTTCTCCTGCTGATTTTCATCGCCAGTGTCTGTACGCTGGCCGCTCAACCAACCAAGTCTACCAGTCGCCATTTTGATATCCTTATTCGCAACGGCCTGATTTATGATGGATCGGGGCAGCCCCCTAAACCGGGAGACATCGGAATACGGGGTGATCGGGTGGTGGCTATCGGGAAATTAACTGGAGCAACGGCAACAACTGTCATCGATGCAAAAGGCAAAGCTGTGGCACCGGGCTTTATCAATGTGCTGTCGCATACAGGTATCGAGCTGTTGCGTGATGGCCGTTCGATGAGCGACACCAAACAGGGGATAACGACCGAAGTGTTTGGCGAAGACTCCTGGGGGCCTATTGCTACGCAGGATATGCGGGATCAGGTCAACCTATTCCTGAAGCCCTATAACCAAACCTGCGACTGGAATACCCTCGCCGACTTTCTGACAAAGCTTCAGAAAAAAGGGATTACTCCCAATATTGCTTCGTATCTGGGAGCGGGTCAGGTGCGTCAGGCAATTCTGGGGGAGGCCGATGTAAAACCTACTCCCGACCAATTGAACCAGATGCGGGCTATTGTTCGGAAAGGGATGGAAGAGGGGGCTTTGGGCATGACCACTGCGCTGATTTATCCACCGAATTCGTTTGCCAATACGGATGAGCTGATTGCGCTTTGTAAAGAAGCTGGCCGTTACGGTGGGCGTTATATTGCGCACATTCGGAGTGAGGGTGACCGGCTGGAAGAGGCTGTTGGTGAGTTGATTAAGATTGGGAAGGAGGCCAATCTGCCCGTCGAACTGTATCACTTTAAAGCGTCGGGGCAACGGAACTGGCCCCGGATGCAATCGACGATCGACCTAATTAACCGGGTTCGTCAGCAGGGGCAGAACGTAACGGCGAATATGTACACCTACACAGCCGGAGCTACCGGACTTACGTCATGTCTGCCGCCTTATCTGTTCAATGGTGGATTTATGGCAGGCTGGAAACGTTTGCAGGACCCCGCTACCCGCCAGAAGTTAAAGGCCGAGGTACAGCAGAAGGGCAAGGATTGGGAAAATATGTTCGACCTGGCGGGTTCGCCAGAAAATATCCTTCTGACGGCATTTGAAGTAGATTCGCTGAAAAAATACAATGGTATGACGCTGGGCCAAATCGCTAAAATCTGGCATAAAGACCCGATTGAAACGGTCATGGATTTGATTGTGGCTGATAAAACGCGGGTCGAAACCACTTACTTTCTAATGTCGGAAGAGAATGTAAAAAAAGGTATCCAACAACCCTGGGTATCGTTTGGGTCGGATGCTGGGTCACTGGCCGAGGACCGGAAGGAAGTGGGTGTGGTACATCCCCGCACTTTCGGAAACTTCGCTCGTTTACTAGGTAAATACGTCCGTGATGAACACGTTATTTCGCTGGAAGAAGCTATTCGACGGTTAACCAGTCTGCCAGCAACCAATCATAAATTACCCAATCGGGGGTTGCTTCGCCCCGGCTACTATGCCGATGTTGTTATTTTCGATCCCAAAACTATTGTCGACAAGGCCACTTTTGCCGAACCATTTCACTATTCGGTCGGTGTTCAGCACGTACTGGTCAACGGAAAAGTTGTCCTGAAAGATGGTGAACACACAGGCGCTTTCCCCGGTCGTGCTATCTGGGGTCCTGGTCGAAAGAGTAAGAAGCAAGTTTAAAAAGAACTAAACCCGGAGCCGTAGCGAGTACAAAGTTCAACTACTTTTTCTGTCCGCTGCGGTTCTGTGTTGATGTTGATAATAGCCTACCGCACCAGCATTAAACTACCTCGAATGATAGGCTTTTCCGGAACTGTTCGGACAGTATAGGCGTACAGACCGGCTGGAAGTGAATAGCCGTTCAGAGTGCCGTCGAACGGTTTGGTGTAGCCCTTGCCCGACGAATAGATGATTTCGCCCCAGCGGTTGAAAATGGTGACGATAGCATCGGGGAAAGCCTCAATGCCAAACAGCTCCCAGGTATCATTCTTGCCATCGCCATCAGGCGAAAACGCATCTGGTATCCAGACACGGGCATATACCGTAATGTGGATGGTATCTTTCGCTTCGCAACCCGTTTTATTTTTTACATCGATCGTATAGGTAATATCCTCTTCAATCGACATAACGGTTGGATTAGCCGTGTTGGGGTTGTCCAGATAGGTTGACGTAGCCCACTGAAACTGATTAGGGTTGCCCGTATACACCGGGTTCATCGTGAAGGTATTACCTTTGTAGGTGACTATCGAATCGGCAAGCTGAATAGTCGGAATGGGGGCTACAACCGCCAGTCGCGTTGCTACCGTTCCCTTGCATTCGGGGGCCGCTTTAACCGTGTAAGTCATCTGGTGTTCACCGATTCCGGCCGCTTTAGGGTCAAATTTATTTCCACTTACACCCGGTCCTGCATACTCACCATCGGCTGGGCTACCAACGAGTGTGTAAACGGGTGAATTGTCGCCACAAACCTCTGGAATCGTATCGAGCCGAACATCGATTGGGTCGAGTTGAATGATCGTTACGGGTTTGGAGGTGCCTGTACAGCCGTAGGTATCCGTTGCAATCAAAACAAAGGTGCCGGGCTGGCTCGTAGTGTATTGTGCTTCGCTGCTCCCCACCGTCGTCCCATCTTTCTGCCAGCTGTAACTGATTCCACCACTACCAGTTAATTGCAAGGACGCTTGCGGACAGATTCGATTCTGTCCCGATGCTGATTGGATCACGGCCTGTACGGCTGCCGACCGCTGGAGAAGGGCCACATCACTTTGCGCTTTACACCCATATATCAGATCGGTCGTAACGGCCCAGTAATTTCCCGGCTGATCAACCACAATGGAATCGGTCGTTTGCCCTGCCAGTGCCTGCCCATTGCGGTACCACTGGTACGTGACATTGCTATCGCCTACGGCCGTCAGGTGAATGGTTCCGGTTGTAGCGCATAAATGCCCCCTTTCAAAAACCTTCGCCTGTGTCCCGACAACCTTTACGACCATATCGTCGGAGTTCCCGGTTTTACTACAGGTTGTTTTCTGCGAAACGACGACCATATAGGTACCCGCTTCCCGAACGGCTAATGATGAATTGGTAGCCCCTGTAATATTAATACCGTCTTTGCGCCACTGATAATTCCAGTTGGCATTGAAAGCGGCCTGTATCACGGCCGAATCGCCAAGGCAAATGGTTCGTGAGCGCATGGTCGGAAAGTTGCGAAATTGAACCGCTGGATCCGGTGTCGTTTGGGGAGGGCAGTCGATGACCAGAAACTGAAAATCACGACGTACCTCTCCTATTTTTACCCCATTTCTGTATTCTTCCACTTTTACGGCAAAAACATATAACCCTAATTCAGTACCTGTTACCGATAACTGCCCCGATTGGGGGTTGACCTGTAATGTGGGACTTCCTGGAATTGCATTAGTGGCACTAAAACCAGGCCGCCAGCTAATGTCGGGGTAGGGGCCTGCTGAAATGGCATTCTGGGCCGTTCCTTTCTGATTCAATGGGGTTACCATCGAATACCGGAGTTCATCACCATCAGGGTCGTTTCCGCCAAAGGCAAAGGTAAATGCGTCGCCCAGGCAGACGTATTCACCGTTTATTTTATTGAATTGAGGAGATGAGTTCTGGACGTATTGACCATTTTGCTGTAGGGCAGGAAATTCCAGATAGAAGGTAAACCCAGTTTGATCAGGATTGACGATATTGTTGATGCCGGCATTCCGATTCCGGGTCTGATACGACATGTAGTAGCCTTGTGGATCACTATACGTGCCGGGGTTGAGCTGAATGGTGGCTTCGTAAACCCAGATAACAAAGTTTAGATTCCGCTGTGATGCGCAAAAGGCATTGGCATAGACAACAGGCGATTTAGCACCCGTTTGGGTGACAGTAAAGGCAGTCATTTGGGCGTTGTCGCGCAGCCGAAAGATACCAACGTTACCTATTGCCGCCTGTCGGGTTATTCCCTGTGTACCATCTTCCAGATAATTGGTCACGATGATTTTAAAGTGGCCGGGAATATCGCCAATTGCCTGCATTTCTATCTGACCACCTACCTGGTGGGTCGCCAATGACAATAGCGGCATACCCAGCATCAAGAGCCAGCACAGAAATCCATAAGTAAATGTTCGCATAAACAAGCCGTTCTAAAACTTCGGTCACTCACACACTTTACGACTTCACAGGTTGTATTCGCTATGCTCACTAACTTGCTTTTGGCGGGATAGACTACCAAGTTACATCTTAAATGCATAGCCATAAATGGCTAAACATTGCTTTTTTATGAAAAGGAAAAGATTTTCCTTGTTGTACTCTCTTTATATATTGTATGAACTAAATGTGCCGCAAAGGCACGCTGGTGCAGCTAATTATTCCGCGTATGTTTATTCACTGCAACAGTGTGCCTTTTGCGGTTTACCAGAACCATTTACTTTATCTTGGCCAGTAAGGTTACACTATTGGCTACCATACCTGTTGTTCGGGTATAGTGTCCAAATCGCAATTCCACACTCTGCCAGTGGCCGATACCAAACAAACCGCCGGGCGGGGCCGTACGGAAGCCTATCCCTACGAATTGACTGTTGAACCCTGAGATGTCGTAATCGCTCGTGTAGTATTTTTCAGTCTGTTTATGTTGCTCATAAGGGGCAAAATACCGGACAGCCGTTTGATGACTAAAGCGGTAAAAAGGACTAACTGAAATAAACGAGGTGAGTTTGACAGGTACTTCCAGATTAGCCGTATGGGCCTGCATGCCCCAGTCGTCGATATAATAGCGATAGAATGTTCGAACCACAACCCGGTCGCCCATGAAGTAATGCAGCCGGAAAGAAACGGGAAGTTTAAGGCGCGTGCCGGGTAATTTTTCAACAGTCTCACCGCCGTCCTGAAAGTAAATTCGGTGAAATGGCGTACTTAACAATCCCTGCTGAAACGATGGCTCTACCGTAAACAGAAGCTGCATCCGTTTATTGATCACCTGCGATAATGAAACACTCAGGTTGTACGAATTACGGGGCTTGTAATCAATAGGGTCTCTATCGCCATGGGCACCCGAGCCATAACCATCGGGCCGAAGTTCGGGTGGGAGAATGGCTTTCCAGGTATCGAAGAAGGCCCCCGCTTTCAGACTAACTTCACGGTTGTTATCCGCAGAAGCTTTAGCGAAATTCAGATTGAAACCGTACGACTTGTAGTCGTACTCCGTTGAGTACGAGAAGGCAAGCCCTTTGGTTGTGCGATTGTTGTCGTTATGTACGCTCCAGGAAAGCGACGGATAAATATGGGTGTCGCTGCGGGAGGCCGATGACACTGTCAGTGGGTCGATGTTATCAGATGATGCCGAGGTATAATGGTCGATGTTGAAGTCGAACGCAATGGTGTGCTGACGGTTTCGCTGGTCTGTCGTTTTCAGCACAAGGTCGAATGACTGGGCAAAATCAGTCAGTTTTTCCGTGCCAATTCCCCCCGTTACGGCCGAGTTATTACCATCCTGCTGATAATAGGAGGATACCAGGTTGATTTCCTCGACTTTGAGTTTACGTTTTTCATAGGCAGGCTGTGTGGTCGATTGACCGTACCCCGCCCGGAATAGACTAAGCAAAACGCCAACAGAAATACAGATTTTTTTCATGGTTTGCGTTTGTTAGTTACAGCCACAGCCACCACCACTTTTGCCGCCATTCGCGCCGGCGGCTCCTTCACGATAGAGGTAAAAATTTTGTTCGAACTTCTCCGACTTACGAGCCGATAATTCCATTTCGGCATCGTTGATCCGGCTTTTCTGATATTCTTTGACTGTCGTGCACCCTGTTAGACTGAGAAGGCTTATACACACCGTCAGTCCTAGAGTTTTGAGAAACGGGTTCTTATTCATTTCGTAGGTTTATGCAAGTTAAGATGTTACGGTAGGTGCCATAAGCCGGATATTGGCCGATGTATAGAGCCTATCGGAATCGTCGATAATAATACAGGCAATGTGCTTCATCTGATTGATCAGGTCCAGACCGACCCGAACGCCCATAACCATAACCGGGGTGGCTAAGGCATCGGCTAGCTCGGCATTCGGCGCAATGATGGTAACGCTTTTAATACCAGCTACTGGGTAGCCCGTTTTGGGGTCTATGGTATGGGCGTATCGTTTTCCGTTGATCAGGGCATACTTTTCATAGTTGCCCGATGTAGCCACGGCCATGTTGCTAATAGCCAGGTATGAAAATGCTTCGTGGGACGATAGATTGGGGTCGGCTATGCCAATAGTCCAGGGCTTACCCGTAGGCTGCATGCCCCAGGTAGTCAGGTCTCCAGCTGCATTGACAATGCCACTCTCTACCCCCCGTTCCCGCAAAATCCGTTTGGCCTGTTCGGCGGCATAGCCTTTGCCGATACCGCCGAATCCAATGCGCATTCCTTTTTCCTTGAGAAATACGGTTTGCTGGGTAGGGTCGAGCTGAACATTTCGATAGTCGATTAATCGAACCATGCGCCGGGCCGTTTTAGGGTCGGGCAGGGCTGTCATGGTGGTATCGAAATTCCAGAATCGCTTATCCAGTGACCCGTACGTAATGTCAAACGCCCCCTGTGTCAGCGCTGATAACCGCAGCGATCGTTCGATTAAGGCAAACACCTCGGCATCTACCTGAACGGGTCGTACTCCCGCATTGGCATTGATCTGGTTCGTCTGGCTATCGTCACGAAAGGTGGTTAGCAGCCGTTCGATTCGACTGATTTCGTCAATGGCGGCATCCAGACAATCGTTGGCCCAGGTTGCATCTGCGCTGACAACGCTCAACTCAAAGCGATTACCCATGAGTCGTTGTACGCGTTTATGAATGCCGGGGATATCACTCATTTCGTGGCTAAACGCACTGCCTGAATGGATTCAATAAACGACGAGATCGTCATGGATTGCGGGTAGCCATCCCATTCTTTCAGAACCTTGCCCTCGGAATTGAGCAATACCGTAAACGGAAACTTACCCTGCCGGTTGTATTTTTCAGCTAAAGACTCATTGTGAGCGGTTTGTTTGGCATCGAGCTGATTTTTCGATAACCGAGGGAAGTCGGCACGAACCAGAATTAAATTATCGGTTGCAAACTGGCTAAACTCCTCCGATTCGAAGATTGTCTTTTTAAGTTTTATACAGGGACCACACCAGTCGGAACCCGAAAAATTTAGCAGGATAAGTTTGTGGGCCTGCGTGGCTTCCGTTTTAGCCTGATCAAAATTTAATTGCCAGGTTAAGGTACTGGATAGCAAGCTGAAGAAAATAGCGGTTACTAGGAATTTCATCGTGGTTGGCTTGTTTATTTATTGGATAAATGCATTAGCTGTAAACGACCAGCGTTTTTCCGTCAGTGGCTGTTTTATAAACCGTTAACCCTCGACTACCGAAGCTATTTTTTCCTTGGCCGGTCAGGTCGAAACGGGCACCGTGCTGTGTACAGTAGTATTCTGTCTTGTTGAACATGATGGCCTTTTTGGGCTCATGGCTACAGGTCTGGGTAGCTGCCACGTAAACACCTGCCGTTGACTGAGCCACTACAATACCACTCTGGGTAATATAGCCACCAACCGTTTTTAAGGCTGAAGCAGCCGACGAAGTCAGGTCAATTGTAAGTAGTCGATTTTTTATGCTACTCAGGTCGGTGCCGTTTGTTGTAGTTCCACTGGTAGTCGTGCTGCTGGTAGCGGTACTACTCGATGTAGCTGTTGTAGTCGTTGATGGGGTTGTTGTGGTTGTACCAGATAAGGAAAGCGCATTGACTACCGTATCCTCTTCATGCACACAGGAAGTCAGTAACGCCATCAGGGCCGAACCTGTAAAGCCCATTGATTTTAAAAATTCCAAGCGAGTCATACAAGCGAGTGGGTTTGTGTACGTTAAACGTTGTTTTCGTAATTAGTATTAGTTGTTTTTACGGGTATTCTGAAAATGATCTACCGATGACTCAGTGATTGGTAATCAGGTAGGTAAAATCATTTCCAGCGGTTGAGCCTATAATCTGGTGTCAGTGTTAAATTTCTGATTTTTAGGATTTTGCACTTTTATTCAATAGGTCATATACCAATTTATGTTTGCCATAAATCCAACAGCATTGACTTCTTGTATAGTAATACGTGTATTGATAATAAAACGTGGCAGTGAGTCAAATACTTTATGTATTGGTTAGATTTACTTAATTTTAAATTGTAAGTATTTGGCAATTAGTGTGTTATGCTAATTGTCAAATACTCATGTATTCATTGTTTTCAAAGACCATTGGGATAATTATTTTAGAAACATATTAACAGCCTGAATACGAGTGGTCACGTGGTTTTTCAACGCCATGACCCCGGTAATGAAATCGGTTGTGCTGGTTAGGTAGGAGTAAGGTTTTTGCTCCGGTTCTGTGCCTGTCACGTAAGGGGCAATTAAATAATAGTTCTGGTCGATGATGGCGTTTATGTTGCTTGCCGTAAACACATTGTCCCTAAAGTCTTTGACATACTGTTTATATCGGGCATAGTAAACTGCGTCATGGGCTATGGCATAGATAAGCGGCCAACTGTTGCTTACTTCAGTCATTTCGAGCGAAACGGCTTTGCCGCCACCGGCTCCGTTGCCCGATGTGGTAGTCATGGCCATGTTATGATCCCAGGGAATCCAGGTGAGGTGATTTGTGGGGGCGTTGTAGAGGTAGTAGTTGTGGGCCATAGCCCCGTAGCTGTCCCAATTCACAATGGTATTATTAACGGCCAGATACTTAAGAAAGAGGTCCATATTGAACGTCTTCTCCAGATTTGTGCGCCAGGTTGCAGGGTCTGTAGTTCGGTTGGTTGCATTGAGGGCCGCTACAAACGCCTGAACATCAGAATAGTCAGCTTTATCTTCATTGTTTTTCTTTTCAAACTGGCTTTGTACAAACGTTTGTAATGTTGATTCTGGCTTATAGATGTTTCCTTTTTTCTCGCCATACTGGGTTTTGACCATCGTATCGTCGATCACTTCGACCATCGTATACACACCACAGTATTTTTTACCTGATCCAAAATCAATATACACCCGATAAAAAGCAGTTTGAGCGGCTGGTACGCCAGACAGTCGAAAAATATCAGCTACTATTTTTTCTCTTAACAACGAATTATCGCTAAAACCTGGCGACATACTTAACTCTTTGAAGCCATAATACCGTTGGTCTTTGATGTCGGGATAAGTGTCCTCGAATTCATCCATTTTGAGCCGGAAAGGCAGTTTGTAGATGCCCGATCGCCAGGCTGAAGAGAGGCTTGAATTTCCTTTGAGACGGAAGCCCACATGGTCCCAGAGTTTACCATTAATGTAAACGGGCAGGGCTACATAGGCTGGATCATCGCCAAAGGTACCTCCTCCTGGATTGCCCCCTGGCATTCCACCTCCGCCCGCATTTCCGGTGCCAAACGTTCCCCAGGATTTAGCCGACATATCGGTCTGGATCGACTTCCACTGATCGGCAGTCATTGTTATCTCCATCGTTTTCACGTCAGTTTGCGAGAACGCGACGGAATAACTGGGGGGAGCATCGCCACTATGTGATTCGGTGGTCCAGTCGGGATTGGTCGTACTGCCTGTATTGGGGGCTACCTCCGAGTATTTAGGCTGGCAGGCCAGCCCGATCCAGATTAATGATCCAATAAAAAAGAGTAATGTATTGGCTTTCATGTAGTGTACACCGTTCGGCTTTATACCGCTTGTACGCATACAAAATAGCCTCCGTTGCAATAGGGCTTTATTGGGGGGAAAAATAGGTTAAAAAGCAGACGGAAAATTAACTGTCAAGAAGCCACTGGTGGTAATCTTCGGTGTCAACAAAATAGCGACTGGATAGTGATTCATTAAGTCGGCCAGAAGCCCTTAGAATTAAGTCGGCCCCCAACTTACCAAACTGATTGGGGTCATGTAATACAACCGCAATTCGCGCCTGTTGGGTTAAACCCGCACCTGAATCCGCCTGTGGAAGCCAGTGCTCAATAAACCAGTGCAGGTCGACCGGGTTAAACAGCCGGAGTTGCCGTAGGTCTATCAGCCACCGTTTCACTCGATGTCGTTTCGCCAGCGCCAGGATGGCCAGTGATCCGTCGCGGAAATGGTGGCTGGCAGGCACGCCAAACCAGGTTTGCTGTAGCATATGAATACTGCAGTCGACTTCCACCCAGACGTGTTCGTTCCGGTAGGTTTTCATACACAATTTATTCCAGGTTGTAAGTAATCGCGTTCGAAACGGGTCTATCCAACGAGAGGATGTGCCGGTTTCGAACGCTAAACGCAAGATTTCCGACTACAATAAAGGGGACTGATGAGACAGGGGAGGGGTTGAATACGCACGTTGTAGTTCGGCTTCTGCAAATCGATACGCATACACAAACTTATCGTTTTCCTGACGAATCAGGCCCATATCCTCCAGTTGCAGTACGTGATTCCATATTCGCTGAAGGCTGCCGTAAAACCCATCTTCAGATTGGGATAAGAACGCCTGTAGGCTAGGAGTGTTGTTTTCGGCAGAAGTGTTGACGGGTGTACGTTGCATGAGTTGAGCTATTCAGATTATCCGCTGTCTCTCGGTTTAAACAGGTAACGTACAGGTTTGTCAATCGCTTATGCTATTAGGAGGATATGAGCGTCAATTCTATTGTTTTTAGGCATTTTTAACATCATGCCGAATGTCTTTATGAAGTTGGCAGGCACATCGGCCATTGCTCATGCGGTGAGTATGGTGGTGCTGTTGCTTACTACTCTCAATACGGGAAGGGAAGGGTTTTCGTGGCGACCATCTTCGGTTGATTCAAGGATTTAAGCTTTTTTAAACCATTTGTTGTGGAGTTCTCTGGCTATTCGTGATAAAAATGCCGGTTGCTATAGTTAACCGAGTTATCTTAGAGAAGCATAAAATCAGATACAGGAGCTGGCATACCCAAAAGCCGATCGATGTTGTACGGTCTCTATCTATTACTTTTAAATAAGCTAAGGTATATGAGGCTGGGTCCGTAAATTTTTCTATGCAATTAAAAACCCCTGTTAAGCCAGCTTAACAGGGGTTTTTAATTGAGAGTATTATCGGGGCTAAGACCCAGATGTCATGAATAACTGCAACTGAAGCTTATCGTTGACATTTTGCTGGTTACCCAGGGTTACGCGTTGAACCCATTCTTTGAGTGTATAAGAGCTTGTAGGTGCTCCCAGCAAAAGTGGCTGAATCCGGGCTTTTCGTTTGATAACTTCGCCAATGTAGTAAGTCAGATCAAACTTATAGGCATCTTCCAGAGTTATTGCCGTCGGGTCGTAGGTGTAGGTCGTCAGGGGCGATGTGGTGCCTCCAATACCCGTTGGAACAGCCGTCGACAGAATGTCATTCTGATTGTTTGTGAAATACAGAGCCAGTTGTGTTGGCGGGGTTGCATTATCGTTCAGGTTTTTCCGAACAGGTTTAAGAACCAATATCGCTTTATTCAGGTCGGCATATTGCTCTGGGCGAATAAAGTCGTTGAGGTACGGAAACTCAATGCGCGTGAACAGTTGAGCACCTGGTACCACAAAGCTCGTATTATTGGTCGATCGGCTACTAAGTATATCCGCTTTGCTTTTCAAGGCACTCAACGGCGTTCCCGTCCGGTCATTTATCAATTGAGAGAAATAAATAGACGAGAATGGAAACAGCAGGTTCGATGACGTACGATCCAGATCAGTGGTGTGGTAATAGAGACGTAACCCACTTGTGGCGGCTGTAAATCCGACAAATGTATTGGCGGTCGAATTGCAGTTTAACGCAAAACCCGGCAGGAATCCGGAGAGGGTCGTTGCATCGGTAATCTGGCCCGAACTTAACTTGTCGAAGAAAGACTGAGCCAGATCGTCGGGCACACGAAACTGGATTTGTTTCGTCCGGCTTTTCGGCTGAGGCTGCACACTTCTCCGCAAATACGGCTTTGAGTCATAACCAACAGTACTGGTATTATAGTAGGCCTGGATCAGCAGTTCCTTACTCAATTTATGAACGCTTAAATCAAACAACGAAGTACTGTCGCCATGAACAAAGGCATAGTTGAGTTCTACCACCATTGAGTCGAGCCGCAGATTCGTTTGCGTTGAAAAGTTGTTGGACGCATAGTTAACGGCTGCGAAGCATCGGGCAGTCATTGTGCCGGTCTGAGAATCGGACCAGCGCCCCACCAGCAGATTGACATCGCCGGAGGTAACGAAGGAGTCGGGTCGCATAACCGTAGATGTCTGAACCGTCACCGTATCGACCGACTGGATCACCAATTCCTGTGGATTGATGATCGACTGTCCGACAAGGAGATCGCCCGACTGACAAGCAAATAGCACCATACCGGTCAGCAAGAGCAAACCGGCGTACCAGAAAGTACGCATATGTAAATAATTCAGGGAATTTTTACGCCTAACTGGCGTAATTCTTCGTTAGTCAGCGTCGGCAAAGCCTTCGTCTGCTTAATTTTTTCAACCACCCGTTCACCAACCCGCTGGGCCTGTTCCTGGCTGGTAAAGCCTACCATACCAGGTTGCCCCGGAATGGTAGGCTGATGAATAACCAATGTATTATTCTTCAAAATATCGTAGCCCCAGCCTCCCGGTGTTTTGATCACCTCAACCCGAAGGCCCGATTCACGCTGTGTATACCATTGGTAGACGGTCAAACAGGCCAGACCAACCAGTATCAACAACAATCCCTGCTGGATTTGACGTGCTCGTGACCGTTTGGGTTGCGTAGGGGCAACTGGCATTACTGTACCTGAGCGACAGTTGGATCAAAATCCCACAGATCATCAAGGGGAGAGGTGCCATTACGACCTGTTGTGACATACCCCTTGTTGCCGATTGCAAAACCTACACCATACTGGCGCGAAGCCCCTTCAAACACTCCTCTGGTTGCCCAGGTATCGGTAGAAGGATTGTATTCCCAGATATCTTTCGTTGTGCCATCGCCGGTAGCAATATAGCCCAACCCATTGATCGAGAATCCTACAGCATAACTACGGGCAATAGTCGACTGATCGGTGATGAAATCGGCTTTTTGCGTCCACAGATCCTGTGCCGGATCATATTCATACCAGTCTTTCTGTACGATAGCATTGTTGTTGCCCGTACCCACATACGCCTTATTATTGATAACAAAGGCAACAGCACCAATGCGCTTGGAGCCACCATAGCTGGCTACTTTCGTCCAGGCATTGGCCGTTGGATCGTACGACCAGATGTCTTTCAGGTAGTTGCCGTCGAAGCCAGTGCCAACATACCCTTTCGTACCGATGGCAAACGCAATAGCACCCTGACGGGCGGTGCCGCCGAAATCGGTTACCTGCTTCCAGGTGTTGGTCGCTGTATTGTATTCCCAGAAATCTTTCAGACGATCGCCATTCGCGTTGATACCAGTGCCGATATAGCCTTTTGTACCAACGGCAAAGCCGACACCAATGTTACGGGCTGCCCCGCCGAAATCTGCTTTCTGAGTCCAGGCATTTCGCGAAGGATCATACGCCCAGAAGTCTTTCAGGCGGTTGTTACTGGCATCAGCACCTGTGCCCATGTAGGCAATGTTGCCGGATACGAAACTGGCGGCACCAAAGCGAGCCACACCTTCTAATTCGGATTTAACCGTCCAGTCGCCCAGCGTTGATACGGTATCCGATGTGGAACAGCTAATGAGCGTTCCTGCCCAGCCTGCACAGAGCAAGCCTAATATCCAGTTGACACGTGAGGTCTTCTTGTTGGTAGAGAAAGGAGTCTCAGATGATACAGATTCCGACTGGGAGCTTTGAGCCGAAAGAAATCGAAATGGTAAATGAATCATGAAAAACGAGCGTGATCAAACGAACGAAAACGTAAAGGTACACCTATTTGCGTTAAAAACGACGGTATCGACAGCCTCATTGTCCTGAACAAACGAATTGGCTGGCCGATTCAGGAAGCAAAGCGTATCAACTAATTCCTGCAAAATTACAGTAAACTGGGTTTACTAACCAATGAGTCTCTTTCATAAAAATTCTTAATTATACGGAGCTAGGTTAACAACAGATTAAAAAAGCCCAACGGCTCTGACATAAAGACCCGCTTCATGTCAGGGCCGTTGGGAATAGCGCCTGTTAAAAAATGTTAAGCTGCTATGCGTGATCTCATGAAATCGGTGCTATCTTTTTATAGATTCAGATTTTTGATGGGGCGAATCATTGACTTACCGCCAGCTTTCCGCTGAATGGATGAGCCCATCTGTAACAACGGATTACGCTCGCTGGCTGCCTGACGGCCATTGGCTGTACTGCCTGAAATCTGGCTCAAAGCGGCTTTAAGCATAACTTCGTTGGTGTCGCCTAAGGGCAGCAGATTGATCGGCTCTTCTACTTCTACATTCGGTGTAAAACCCGTTGAGTAGTCCGATGTACCGGCACTGTTGTACGATTTGAACACAATCGGCTGCATGCCCCACTTGATTTTGCCACTGTCGTCGGTGATTGTTATGGAGCCAACATTTTTGCCATACGTCGTCGTGCCAATCGTTGTTACGGTCATGTAAGGGCGCAAACCGTTGATGATTAGTTCGCTGGCCGAAGCTGTGTGGTCGGTAGTCAGTACGATCACCCGCGATAAGTTGGAACCGATATTCTGGGGTTTATCGAGAAAGTTCTGGATGAAAAAACTGGAGCCGTATTGTTTTTGAAGTTCGGGTGTAATCGAACTATTCCATTCTTCGCGAAAGTACAACTTGCTGGAGCTAACGCCCTTGCCAATCAGACTGGCCAGATTGGCCGATGAAGATGTGTAGCCACCTGGGTTGTAGCGTAAATCAAGAACAAGTTCGTTGACCCCCTGGGTCTTGAACTTGCTAAAGATGGCATCGACCTGACTATCATATTCGCCTGCGTCACTGCCATTAGCCCCCGGTACAAATTGGTTGTAGACCAGATAGCCCACTTTTTTGCTGCCAACCGTATAAACCGAATCCAGAAAGACAGGGTTTTCCTGGAATGTCGTAGCCGTTACGCTGACTGTTTTGTCTGTATCAACCAGTGATGAACCGCTGACCGATGCAAAACCAAACGTAAAGTTGGTTCCCGAAAACAGCAGATCAGAATAATTGGAGGTTGTGATCGACTGGCCATTTACTTTCGAGATAATATCGCCCCGTTTAATGCCGGCCAGCGCGGCTGGCGAACCGGGTAGCACATACAATACCTGAGCAATGACGCTGGTAGAACCCGACGATCGTAAGTATAGATTATACTCCATACCTGTTGTGGTGGTTTGCCCACTAAGTTCAGCCGTCAGGGTGTTGGCATCCTGCTCAATCCACGAAAAGCGGTCGCCGGTCGGGTTGGTTGTGGCATCGTATTTATTCAGAAGCGAGTCGAAAAATAGATCGGGCGAAAGTGTCTTGTCTGGATTCGCTGGAATCTTGTCGTTCCAGTAATACACTTCCTGCATATTCTGCAAAATCCAGTCGTTAATGGTCGTATTTTCACTGGTCGAAGCGGACGCTTGCGGGGTAACATCCTCTGATTTTTGCTGGCAGCCAGAGAGCGATACAATAAATCCGGCTACAAATAACCACCGAAACAAAGATGTACGGGTGTCGAGTAGATGTTTTTTTACGCTATGTACGTAATTCATAACTTGTTGTTCTACAGATTAAGTCGGATAAGTTAAACTGCTTATCTAACTATGCTTACGTTATAACAACAAATAATGTTGCAGTACATGTTCGTTTGTATGGGATTTAATCAATGTTTAATAGAGTCATTTAACATGGGTGGAAACCCGAAATTCGGGTTAATGGTGCGGGTTTCCACCCGCATTACAATGGCAACCGCATAGAGTAATTGTATTTACGTTGTATCTTTACAAGAATAGATAGTACCAACTTAACCAGTAGCGTAATCAAAATCTGTGGAAAGACGCAATGCATTAAAAACAATGGCGGGAGCCGTTGGTGGACTGATCAGTCTGCCTGCCTGGGCTAATGGCTGGACGGCCGAATCGATTCCTTCATCACAACCGTTTATCTCCACCGGACAAACGGAATTGCTGGCCGAAATGGTCGAAACGATTATTCCGGCAACCGACACGCCAGGGGCTAAAGCTTTGAATGTTCACCAGTTTGTGCAAAAAATGGTAGCTGACTGTTACGACAAAACGGCCCAGGATCGATTCAAAAACGGCCTTGAATCACTCGATGGATGGGCGCAGAAATCATTCGGAAAGCCATTCAACCAGGGTGATGTAGCACAACGGACTGGCCTGATGACCCAACTGTCGAAATCAGATGATTCGGCCCAGAAAGATTTTTATGGCCTTGTGAAAGGACTGACCATCCGGGGTTATATGACATCGGAGTATGTCATGACGAATCTGACCCATTACCAGTTTATCCCCGGCCACTACTACGGCTGTGTTCCTGTATCTAAAAAGTAATTAGGAGCGAGGAGTTAGGAGTGAGAATGGCTGATAAATTTTCGTGCGCCAGCCGTTCTCACTTCTAACTCCTCGCTCCTCACTCCTAAAAACTATGTCTTATTTCAATATTGACGCCCAGGCTCAGAATACCTACGATGCTATTGTGATTGGTTCGGGAATCAGCGGGGGCTGGGCAGCTAAAGAACTTACCGGAAAAGGATTGCGCACACTGGTACTCGAACGGGGCCGCGATGTTCGGCACGTAACCGATTACCCAACGACGAATATGCAGCCCTGGGAGTTTGAGCACCGAAATCAGCTCAAACTGGATGTTCGAGAGGCTAATCCCATTGTCAGCAAGTGTTACGCTTTTTACGAAGGGACCGAGCAGTTTTTTGTGAAAGATGCCGAACATCCGTACGTTCAGGAAAAGCCTTTCGACTGGATTCGGGGCTATCAGGTCGGTGGTAAATCGCTACTCTGGGCACGTCAGACCCAACGCTGGAGTGACTTCGATTTTCAGGGGCCTGCCCGCGATGGATACGCAGTCGATTGGCCGATTCGTTATGCCGACATTGCTCCCTGGTACAGCTATGTCGAAAAATTTGCGGGGATTACCGGGAATAAAGATGGCTTAGCCACCTTGCCCGATGGTGAGTTTTTGCCTCCGCATGAGTGGAACTGCGTCGAAAAGCATTTTCAGAAAAAGATAGCGGGCCGTTATAAGGATCGGCATGTGATTATGGGCCGGGCTGCCCACATTACACAGCCGCAGCCCATTCACTTCCAGCAGGGCCGGGCGCAATGCCAGCATCGAACCATTTGTGAGCGGGGTTGCCCGTTCGGGGGCTATTTCAGTAGCAATTCCAGTACAATTCCCTGGGCAGCTAAAACGGGTAAAATGACGTTGCGGCCGCACTCGACCGTGCATTCGATTATTTACGATGAAGCGAAGGGGCGAGCAACGGGTGTTCGGGTGGTAGATACACAAACGAAACAGATGCATGAGTTTTATGCCCGCATCATTTTCCTCAATGCGGCTGCCCTAAACTCCAATCTGGTTCTGCTGAACTCAACCTCACATCGCTTCCCGAATGGTCTTGGTAACGATAGCGGTGTATTAGGCAAATACGTCGCGTTTCATAATTACCGGGCAGGAATTTCGGCTGAGTACGATGGAGATCTGGATTCGACTACCGATGGCCGCCGTCCCAATAGCCCCTATATTCCCCGTTTTCGCAATGTTGAAAAGCAGGAAACGAACTTCCTGCGGGGGTATGCGGCTGGTTTCTCGGCTGGCCGTAGCTCGCGGACAGATCAGAGTGGAGTAGGAGCCGACCTGAAAGAGAGCCTCCTCAATCCGAAACTGGGCGGTTGGTATGTTGGGTCGCACATGATGGGCGAAACCATTCCGAAAGAAACCAATTACGTAGCACTCGACCCGTCGCTGAAAGATCCGTATGGTATTCCGCAACTGAAAATAGCAATCGCCTACGACGATAACGACGATAAAATGGTGAAGGATTATCAGGAGCAACTGACGGAAATGTTTACGGAAGCCGGTTTCAAAAACATTCGTGTCCGCGATGATCATCGTAACCCCGGTCTCGATATTCACGAGATGGGTGGTGCCCGTATGGGGAAAGACCCGAAGACTTCGATCCTCAATAAATGGAATCAGGTTCACCACTGTAAAAATGTGTTTGTGACCGATGGAGCCTGTATGACCTCGACGTCGACTCAAAATCCATCGCTGACCTATATGGCCCTGACAGCCCGCGCTGCCGACTACGCCGTTAAGGGATTGAAAAAAGGGTTGGTCTAGGTCTGGTTATTCGTTGAATGGACAGTTTTTGCAAAAGCCGTGTCAGTGTGTTGAGCACTGGTGCGGCTTTTTTGTGGGCAATTGGTAAAGAATGATTTCAGTATTTCCAGACGAGAAGTCGCTTTTTAATAAGGTCGCTTAAACAAGTCAAATTGACCTGCCTATTATTTTCGAAAACCATGAATAAACCTTTTTTGGGCATTGTATGTCTGCTGGCGGCTATGCTGGCTACAGACGGTAACAGTACACCTACCCCTAGTAAACCTCCTAAACCGGGATCGCCAACTGAAAAGAAAAGTGATGCTCCGCCTGCCTTAAAATTGCCGTCAGGTTTTACCGGAACCGTTGTGGCCGAAGACCTGGGGCCAGCACGGCACATTGCGATTACAAAAAGCGGAGACATTTATGTGAAACTTTCCAAACTAAAGGACGGGAAAGGAATTTATCGGCTTCGAGATACCAACAAGGATGGCCAGATCGATGAACGGGTTGGGTTTGGTGATTACCCAGGTACAGGTATATTTCTTAAAAACGGCTACCTCTACAGTTCGTCGAATAATAGCATTTTTCGGTATAAGCTAGACGCCAACGAAGAAGTCATCAGCCCCGATCAGCCTGAAAAGCTGGTTTCGGGGTTAGTCCTGAGAGATCGGGATCAGTCGAAATCCATCGTTGTCGACAACCAGAATTACGTGTATGTCAACGTGGCCTCGTACAACGATGCGTGCCGGGAAGCAGGTACTGGTAAAGGCATGACGCCGTGTTCTATTCTGGATTCAGCGGCTGGCATCTGGCGGTTCAAAGCCGATGCGCAGAATCAATCGTACGGCGATGGTATCCGGTACGCGACCGGACTGAAAAATGTAGTTGGACTGGACTGGAACACTAAAACCAATACGCTGTTTGTGATGCAGCATGGTCGGGGTAAGTTCGACGATTTTTATCCGCAGTATTACACACCCCAAATGAGTGCAGAACTGCCTGCCGAAACCATGTATGAACTCCATCAGGGCGATGATGCGGGCTGGCCGTATATCTATTACGATCCGGTGCAGAAGAAGAAAATTCTGGCTCCTGAATATGGTGGAGATGGCAAGAAAACGGGTGGTGAAAAAGCAATCAATCCGGTTATGGCGTTTCCGGCCCACCTCGGCCCGAACGGGCTGCTGTTTTATACGGGCACGGCTTTCCCGGAGCGTTATCGGAATGGGGCCTTTATTGCCTTCCATAGTCAGTCGCAGCCCATACATAAAGGGTACATGATTGGTTTTGTGCCATTTAAGAATGGTAAGCCAGCTGGTCCCTGGGAAATCTTTGCGGATAATTTTGCGGGTATTGATCTGGAGAAACCAACCGGCCCCGTTCAGCATCGTCCCTGTGGCCTGGCACAAGGGCCCGATGGCTCCCTTTATGTGACAGACGATCTGCATGGGACACTCTTTAAAATCAGTTATCAGGCATCCTCGTCGGCCCGTAAACCCGTCGCTTCAAAAAAGAAATAACAGTTTATTAGCCTACGCGTTCAACCCTGTAAGGTCTTAGAAGACCTTACAGGGTTTTTTATGGGCATACATATTGGCACTTCAGGATGGAGTTATGACCACTGGCAGGGTGTTTTATACCCACCAGCAACACCTGTTCATCGCAGACGTGATTATTATGTTCAGCGGTTTCAGACGGTTGAGTTGAATAGCAGTTTCTACCGCTGGCCGAAGCAGGCCACTTTTGCCGGTTGGCGACAGCGGTTGCCCGATGGCTTTCTATTGACCGTGAAAGCACCCCGTGGCCTTACTCATGCTATAAAACTGTACTCGCCCGAAGTCTGGCTGGATCGGATAAAAGCCTGCTGGCACGAACTGGGCGAAAAACGGGCCATTCTACTGGTCCAGCTTTCACCCAACCATGCCTTTGACTATGATCGGCTGGCTTATTTTCTAAGGCAAATTCCAAACTGGATGCGGGTTGCCGTGGAATTTCGCCACCCAAGCTGGCAGCAGGAGTCTATTTTTCAGCTTTTGGAACAGCACCAGGCCGCTTATTGTATCATGAGCGGAGCGAACCTGCCCTGTATCCTGCGAGCGACAGCTCCATTTGTGTATGTACGCATGCACGGGCCTGATAAACAGCACTTATACGGCGGCTCCTATTCCGATGCTGACCTTCATTGGTGGGCCGACCGACTACGCGAATGGGCACGGATGGGTAAGGAAATCTTTGTGTATTTTAACAACGATGGGGGTGGGAATGCCGTCAGGAATGCTGAAACACTCAAAAAAATCATACATTGATTTAACTAATCGACCGTTAATGAATCCAATAGCTGGATATTGATTAGGGGAGAACAGTAAACCCAGACTACCTGATTCTTTAGCCACTAGGTGAGCAGGTAAGTAGCCTGCTACAATTCATTAACCGACCTATTACATCATGAACCATTCGTCAAACATTACCCGTCGGCAATTTATTAAACTTGGTGCGTTGGCAACCTCGGCAGCTTTACTGCCCAATCTGGATGCCCTGGCGATGTCGCCCAAGAAAGTCGGTTTGCAGTTGTACACCTTGCGCGATTTGATGGCAAAGGACCCGGAGGGGACACTTAAAAAGGTGGCCGAAATTGGCTACAAAGAAGTTGAACTATTTGGCTATGCGGATGGAAAGTTCTTCGGCAAAACCCCGAAGGAGTTTTCGGCTCTTCTGAAAAATCTCGGTCTGGCCGTGCCAAGCGGACATTATACAACCGGCAAAACAATGCCCACCGTTAAGGGGACGCTGACCAACGACTGGAAACGTGCCGTTGATGATGCCGCTACGTTGGGTCAGCAATATATGGTTTGCGCATACCTGTTCCCCAACGAACGCACAAAACTGGACGACTATAAGCAATTTGCCGATCTGTTCAATAAGTCGGCGGAGGTGGTTAAAGCCGCCGGGATGCAGTTCTGCTACCACAATCACGATTTTGAGTTTAAGGAAATGGACGGAAAACTGCCGTACGACATCCTACTGAGTGGCACGGATCCTAAACTGGTCAAACTCGAACTGGATTTGTACTGGGCAACGTTTGCCAATCAGGACCCGGTGGCGCTGTTCAAAAAACACCCTGGCCGGTTCCCACTCTGGCACGTCAAAGACATGGAAAAAACAGCCGAACGGGCGTTTGCACCCGTGGGTACAGGCTCCATCAACTTCCAGCGTATTTTCGATGAGAAGAAAACGGCGGGTATGACGCATTACTTTGTTGAGCAGGACGTTTGCAAACTGCCTCCGCTCGAATCCATCGCCATCAGTTATCGGAATATCGACAAGCTGAAAACGATGTAATACTAAGGGGTAAGGCCAGAGAAAGTATTCGTAGATCGTCGATTGAATCGAATGTGAGATACACAGGCTCTTTTAAAAATGCACCCTGACTAACTTCCCCTCTGGGAGGGACGAAGAGTCTGATTTCAGGTGTAGCCAGGTACGCAACGTATGCGGGCTGTAACTTTTTTAGTACGTAGTCGGTGAAAACGCGGTTCACGATCCTCGTTTTTACCGACTGTTTTTTATTGTATAAATTAGGCTGGTTATGAACAAACCCGTCTATTAGCCAGTTATTAGTAGAACATGGATTCACTTAGAACGTGAATCTTTCTCACTCGCTACTTTTCTGGTTGTTTTCGTAAGTATCCGTACGACTCTGCTTACACTTTAGACGCCCTTCTTTTAGCCTGTTCGGCATTTACTCCCATTACGTTTTCAGTCTCATTCAACAAGTTACGTACACTTGTCTCATCATTCTTATTAAGCTAGTTGCAGCCAAACAATTGGTTGACTCGTTTGAGCCCTCGTTACCGACCGACCTGGTTCAGCGAACGCCTTCAGGTTATAACGAGGAGTGATTCCGGTTGCGCGTTGAACCTAATCTACTTTTTAATCCGTAAGGCCTTGCTGATTAGTTGCACCAAAGGTGCCCCTACGCTACTATGGTCCCTAATCTTATGCGTGGAATCCACAATTATTGAAAAAGGCCGTTCGCCCTTACAACTGCTGAGGCAGATTCAATAGATCGGTCAACTCATCCCTTAACTACTTTTTATGCCTATCAAACTTAAATTTACCAATACGAACCGGTCTACATTTTTTACTACCATTCGCGGACGGGTCGATGCGTATTTCATTGAACACGCTCTTTCGCCCCATGCCAACGGGGCCATGTGGGCTAAGACGCTGTTTTTTCTAGTGGGGTACGCCCTGCTCTACGGACTGATTCTGTCCAATCAGTTTGGTGTGGGAACCATGCTGGTACTAGCCGTTTTACTCGGCGTGTTTGCCGCCTGTATTGGCTTTAACGTTTCCCACGATGCATTGCATGGTGCTTTTTCAGCTCGTCCATGGGTAAATAAATTGCTGGGTGGAAGTTTCTATCTCCTGGGAGCTAACCCCTACGTCTGGAAAATTACCCACAACATCGTTCACCATACCTTTACCAACATTCCTGGTCATGATGAAGACATTGAAGTAGCACCGGGACTGGTCAGACTAGATCCTCAGGAGCCGCTCCGGCCCTGGCATCGCTATCAGCAGTGGTACACCTTTCCACTATACGCTCTGGCGTCGCTATCGTGGGTGTTGCGAAAGGATTATGTCAAGTTCTTTAAGAGCCGGATTGGACAACACGATACCACCTCGCATCCTCGACGCGAATACGTTAAGCTATTCGTGACCAAGGTACTGTATTATGTTTTCTTTCTGGTGCTGCCGTTTGCTGCGCTCAGTTTAGCCTGGTGGCAGATAATAATCGGGTTTCTGGTCATGCACCTGGCCGAGGGGCTGGTATTAGGCCTTGTTTTTCAATTAGCCCATACCGTAGAAGGTACTACGTTCCCTGTACCAGACGAAAAAGGTAATATGCAGGAGTCCTGGGCGATGCACCAGTTGTACACGACGGCCAACTTTGCCCCCCGCTCAGCCTTAGCAGCCTTTATCTGTGGCGGCTTAAATCGCCAAATTGAGCACCATTTATTTCCTAAGGTTTGCCACATTCATTATCCGGCTATTACGGCTATTGTCAGACGTACGGCGCATGAATTTGGGTTACCCTATCTGGAGAATCGCAGCTTCGGCTCGGCACTCTATTCCCATTTTCGCCTGTTACAAACTCTGGGACGACCCGCCTAGACCGACGTAGTGCAATTCAGACAGTATAGTATTCTCCTTTTTAACAACTCGGCGTATGGCTTCTCAACAAGACCTTGATTTCACCTACACTACGATTGATAAAATATTTCGTTTGAGCATGGGCCAAACCGGCGATTACAGCGGAGCTATGTACAATGGCGATTTCTCACTAACGCTGGAGCAGGCACAGCGCCAGAAACATGAGTTCATCGCCGATAGTTTGCGTATAGGCGACGGTTCGCGGGTATTGGATCTGGGTTGCGGCTGGGGGCCCTTTCTTCAATATGTAAAAGAACGGGGCGCTATTGGCCAAGGTGTAACGCTTTCGCAGGGGCAGGCCGCAGCCTGCCGGGCAAACGGACTGATGGTCGATATTAAAGATTGTCGCCAGATTACGCCCGCTGATTACGGTACCTTCGACGCCATTAGTAGTGTTGGAGCGATGGAGCATTTCTGTTCGGTCGAACAATATCTGACGGGGCAGCAGGACGCAGTTTACGCCGATTTCTTTGCCAAACTGAACGACTTACTACCCGTTGGGGGCAGGGCTTACATACAGACCATGGTTTTTGGCAAGAACATGATTCCCTTCGAAGAAATCAGTCTGGATGCACCCACCGATTCGCCCTCTTATGCGCTGGCATTGATGATCGCTCAGTTTCCAGGTTCCTGGCTACCCTATGGGCACGAGCAGGTTACTAGCAACGCACAACCTCATTTCAAACTCATCTCGAAAAGTAGCGGCCGACTGGATTATATTGAAACCATTGGCCAGTGGCGAAAACGCTTCCGTGCGTTTAACCTGCAAAAATATGGGCTCTATGCTTCGTTACTGCCCAAGATGTTAACCAATAAAGCCTTCCGGGATTTGATTGCTGTGTTTCGGGTTAGCCCCAATCGAGTATGTTTTGAGCAGGAAACGATGGAGCATTACCGGATGGTATTTGAAAAAATGTAACGTATTGCCCTTACTGTATCTATCCATATGGCCATCCGTGTTGAGCTTATTCACCAAACCCTGTACCAGTATAACCGACCGGCCTTTTTGTCGCCCCAACTGATACGGCTCAAACCGGCTGCTCATAGCCGGACTGTGATTGAATCGTATCAGTTGACTATTGAACCTGCCAATCATGTAGTGCATGAGATGCAGGAACCTTTTGGTAATTTTGTGACACGAGTCGATTTTACGGGTTCTGTGACCTCCATGACGATTCGTATTCAGTTGATTGCGAATCTGGAGCCCATTAATCCCTTCGATTTTTTTATTGATGGTTACGCCAGTTCCTTTCCGTTTGATTATGAGGCTCCGCTCAAAAAAGCGTTGACGCCTTATCTGGAAATTACGGAACAGGGACACTATCTGACTCAGTGGATCCATCAACTTAAACAGCATCCCAGGCAGGACTCCCTCGATTTTCTGATTGGTTTAAACCAGCAGGTTAACCAGGCCATTACCTACCAGGTTCGCCTTCAGGCGGGAGTGCAACCAGCGGACGTAACGCTCCGCCGGGCAATCGGTTCGTGCCGGGATTCGGCCTGGCTATTGGTGCAGTTGTTACGATCGTTAGGGTTGGCAGCCCGTTTTGTTTCGGGGTATCTGGCCCAGGTAGCGACGCACGACTCCTCAAAAGTTGATAGCTCCAGTGATGTGGTGAATTCGCTGGATTTACATGCCTGGGCGGAGGTGTACCTGCCGGGCGCAGGCTGGATTGGACTTGACCCAACCTCAGGTATGCTGGCTACAGAAGGTCATATTCCATTGGCCTGTGCACCCGACCCGACTGAGGCAGCCCCCGTGACGGGAACAACGGGCTCATCTGAAACGGAGCTTACCTTCACCAGCACATTAACTCGTTTGACGTAGATATAATGGAGTTAGTACAACTTGCAATGGGTTGCTAATCGGGTTTTGCCAGTTTATCCCGCCATTAGTATGAAGAGAAAGATATGTCAGACTAATTTTCTGTATGGAGTAAAACGAAAAAACATGCCATTGGCATGTTTTAACAAGTCTTGACTATATAGTAAAGCAACTTAAATTACTTCTACATCCACAGCGTTTACGCCCTTCTTACCATCGATGACATTGAATTTCACCTGGTCATTTTCCCGGATTTGATCAATCAGGCCGGAGGCATGAACGAAGATATCAGGTTGATTGTCTTGAGGACTGATAAACCCAAATCCTTTGAGTTCATTAAAAAACTTAACGGTTCCTATTTGCATTCTTCTAATTATTAAGATTGTGTAAATCTACAGCTATTAACTGAACTATCCTATTGATTTTCAAAGTATTTTGAGAATTGCCGTCTTTTTTGACCTTATTTGTAAATTTCATTAAATAGTAGGTGAAATTGTAATCTTTTTAGGTGATAACGCGTTAAAGGTATACTACGTTGTTGCGTATGTGCTAACCGGCGGTCAAATGCCCTGCTCATGATTGACTACCTGGTTGCCAACGGGATTAACCATCTCCTTACTGCCACGCATCTGATCTGGGCAAATTCTCTCAAGTTTATCCAGGGCAACCCGTTGCTTTTGAAATCGGCCAACGCTGGTTTAGGTGATCAAGTCGGATGGACTGCAACTCGAACCCATTTTGCTACAGAGATTAGCCTTCCTTTTTTCTATCCCAACTGTTATCCCTTCCACAATGCAGGTGGGTCTATTTTGTCAATGGTCCGTTTGGTACCTGTATGTCAACAGCTTCATTAGCTCTTAACGTACGCTGGCTTCGCTCGGCGCTGGCCATTATTCCCGCGAAAAATTAATAGTCTTTACTGGTAAAAGAACGTATGAAAACAACGTCAAGAGAACGGCAGCTAGCCGCTCATCAACTGATTGAAGCTAGTAAAAAGCCCTATTTAGTACGGGATATGCCCCGTAAGGTCTTGTATTTGACAGCGGATCAGGCAGCTAAACGGCAGGATCTGATTCCTCAGTTTGGTCTTTGACCACCAATTGTTAACGAAAGTCTGCTCATGTTTACGGATCTTACGATTACCCTGTTTGCGGGTTTTAACGAAGTAGGCCTGCCCAAAGGATCTCAACTAGGTGTTATTGAAACAGACGGCTACGAGGTTTACCCGTATGAGCCATCCGAAGTTTAAACGTATACGCCCTTATATTATGCAGCCCAACAGCAATCCGATCAAAGATCACTTAATAGCGATACGTACAGCGCTAGATTCGCCCGTATTCAACCTCAATACATCCGAAGACGATCCCTGGAAATCAGAATTTGCGCAACTAATCAAGTCGCTCCACAGCGTATTGGTGCTGGCCGATCAGGCGGGTAAACGCGTTGATTTCCTGGACGACGTAGGTGTAAACGGTAAAATACAGGACATTTCCTCTTTAATTAACTGGATGTATGATTGCCTGCCCGGCTTAGCTGCCGAAAAATCTGGACAGCTTACTACGAATCGCTTAAACCGATACACGAATGAGGGCTGGGGGTATTTTGCCAACGGCTGTTTTTTCTCCGTTGGATTCGATGATGAACAGGCTTTCTTTATCGATGACCAGCGAGTGTATCTGAACCGGCATATCCGACGGGCCGTTTCTGAAATGGAACGAACCTTTTCTTGATCGTCATAAGCAACACTATTAAACTATTTCTTACAATTCAATCCTGCAAATGAGCAAACAGATTTACATTGCCCAGGCGGTTGCCTGGGCTAGATCCCGAGGTTTTGTTGACATTAAGGCCAATATAGAAGGGTATCCAAAACCAGGAGGCTTTGGTCGCCAACAGGATGGTCAAACATTTATTCCCGATGTAACGGCTCAGCAGTTTGAGCAAAAATCCTACTTTACCGTTGTACTTAAAACCGACCCGGTAGATGGGTTAGTATCCAAGCTCAAACTGCTCAATCAATTGGCGTTACGTGGGGGTGGCCAGCTCTACCTGCTTACCCCTAAAGGTCACATGCCCTTTGCTAAGTCGGTAGCTGCCAATAGCGCCATCACGGCAGAATTGATTAACCTGGGGTAGGTCTGCTGTGATACCCCTCCTTTATTTGAACCGTTCGTGCGCTTTCCGCTCCAGCGTCTCCCGATGATCGGGGTGGGCGATGTCGATCAGGGCACGGGCGCGTTGACGGAGATTTTTGCCGTATAGGTCGGCAATGCCATACTCCGTCACAATGTAATGGACATGCGCACGGGTGGTGGTTACGCCCCTTCTTTCAGGAATGGAACAATTTTGCTTTCGCCCTTGCTGGTTGTTGAGGCTAACGCAATGATGGGTTTGCCCCCTTCCGACAGGGTGGCTCCCCGAACAAAGTCCATCTGCCCGCCAACACCTGAATACTGGTATGTACCAATGGTGTCGGCGCAGACTTGCCCGGTCAGGTCAATTTCAATGGCCGAATTGATGGCAGTCACCCTGGGGTTTCGCCGAATAATGGCTGTATCGTTGGTGAAGCTGGTCTGTTTCATCGCAACACCGGGATTGTCGTTAATAAAATCATACACACGCTGACTCCCCATCACGAAGGAAGAAACAACCCGATAAGGTAGTACGGTTTTGTGTTCGCCGGTAACAACTCCTCGTTCGATCAGATCGATAACGCCGTCCGAAAACATCTCGGTATGAATCCCCAGCCGTTTGTGATGGACCAGTTCAGCCACCGTAGCGTTCGGAATCCCACCAATACCCAACTGAAGCGTAGCTCCATCATCGACCAACCCGGCAATGTAGCGACCAATTTTTCGATCCAGATCGCTGATTGGAGCGGGCAATACTTCATAGATAGGCGTATCGACTTCGACGGCCGCATGTAATAAGGAAACGGGGATAAGTCCATCGCCGTGGGTACGTGGTACACGTGGGTTAATCTGAGCGATTACGTACTTAGCTGAATGAATAGCCGCCAGTGAGATATCGACCGAAGCGCCCAGCGAACAGTAGCCATGTTCATCGGGGGGCGAAACCTGAATAAGTGCTACATCAATAGGCAGGATATTGCGCTGGAAAAGCAGGTGTATTTCGCTCAGAAAAATAGGCACATAATCACCGATACCCTCGGCCAATTGCTTCCGCATATTGGCCCCAATGAAAAACGAATTGGGCCGGAACGAAGCCTGATATTGCCGGTCCAAATAAGGCAATGGCCCTTCGGTGTGCATATGGCATATCTCTACGTCGCGCAGTTCATCGGCGCGGGCCACCATGGCATTAATGAGCGTATGCGGAGTTTGGGAAACACTGTGAATAAAAACGCGATTGCCGGACTGAATAGCCGAAACGGCTCTTTCTGGACTGGTAATGGGCAAATGAAACGCCATTGTGTGGTTGTATTAGTCAAAAATGAATGAACTCGAAGGCAAAACTACTGATCGAACCTTCCTGTTTTTGTGACAACGACGGGCGGTATGCCTGACATTAATCATTGAGGAACTGCTGAAACCAGCGTCCTGACGATTTGATAATCCGTTTCTGGGTCCGAAAGTCGACATAAACAAGACCAAAACGGGGTCGATAGCCTTCGGCCCATTCAAAGTTGTCCAGAAAGGTCCAGACGAAGTAGCCTGCAACGGGAAAGCCTTCCTGCTTAGCTCTGAGGGTACTTTTCAGGTAATCCTGATGATAACTAACGCGAGCCGGATCGTGAACCATGCCTTGCTGAACCGTATCGTAGAAAGCCGCTCCACTTTCGGTGATATAGATTTGTTTAACCCCTTCGTACTGCCCAAACTGGTGGATGATTCGGTACATCGTCTCGGGATTTACCTCCCAACCCATCTCGGTGATTGTCTGCACATTGCGTCGGAGGGGCGAAACGTCCTTTGCCCAGAGATACGGCATAAAATAGGACTGCTCGACAACTGCCCGGAAGTAGTGCTGAATACCGATAAAATCGAAGTCGAACGCCAGCCGTTCCATGTCGCCAGGTTTCGCAACCTTTTTAGCAATGCCGCTTAAAAACGGTAATTCCCTGGTTGGGTACCCCATACCAAGGGCGGGCTCGATGAAAAGCCGGTTCAACAGCGCATCCACACGCGTAGCAGCCGCCTGGTCGCGGGGGGTAAATGGGTCGATCGGCGAACAGGAAAACGTGGTGCCGACAAGTGCATCGGGTACATTTTGGCGTACAATGCGACCGCCTTCGGCCTGAACCAGAGCCGTATGATGAATAGCTGGCAACAGATTCCGAAAACTCCGCCGACCCGGAGCGTGTTGCCCGGTAAAATAACCCAGTACCGAAAAGGCCAGGGGCTCGTTCAGAATAATCCAGTGCTTTACCTTATGGCCGAAAGCCAGCGTGCAGATGTTGGTAAACTCAGCAAACCAATCGACAATCTGACGGTTTGGCCAGCCTCCTTTCTGTTCGAGGGCATGGGGCAAATCCCAATGATACAAGGTAATCCAGGGAGTTATGCCCAGTGATAGACAGTGGTCGATCAATCGGTCGTAAAAGGCAATACCCGCTTCGTTAATACGCCCCCCCGATTGAGGACCAACCCCATCGGGCAAAATACGAGACCACGATAACGAAAAACGAAAGGCATTAAATCCCAGCTCTTTATGGAGCAAAAGGTCAGACTCGTAACGGTCGTAGAATTCGCAGGCAAAATCGGCTGTTTCGCCAGTTTTTATTTTTCCTTTCTGCTTGCTGAATATATCCCATACCGAAGGGGTGCGTCCGTCCCGGTCAACTGCCCCTTCAATCTGATAAGCGGCTGTGGCAGTTCCCCAGGTAAAATCAGGGCCGAAGGCATGACGGTCAAAATCGGTTTGTAGCGTTGAGTGAGGTAACACAGCGTGTAGGCGTTGTTGGCTGAACGCGCAAAACTACCGGGTTACCCTAAAAAGATAATCCCCAACCCGATAATTTAATATACAAGAGTATGGTAATGAATAATGGATAATGAATAATGGCTGCTAGTCTACCATTATTCATTGTCCATTATCCATTATCCATTACTTTTTATTAGCCACGACGGCCGAAGGGGGGAGCGTTGCGGTTGTAGCGGGTATTGGTTTGAGCGGCAAACAACCGATCGCGTTGGGCCGAGGTCAGTACGGCCAGCATATCTTGGCGTTTGCGGAGCTGAAGCTGACGAAGGCCATCAGGGGTCATGCGGGACGTCTGCATGATGCGGTCATAATTATCCTCGATTTTATGCAGTTGTTTTTCCTGACGGCGGGATAGGCCAACAATGGCATCGATCCGATCGATTTTGAGTTCATCCTGAACTTGATCCCTGTCGTAATGCTGGCCTCCATATTGAGGAGCACGGTTATCGAAAGGTTTTGAATATACGCCCTGAGCAAACGTTACAGTAGTTGCAAAAGCGAAAAATGTAAGGGCGGTGGCGATTGTCTTTTTCATGATCAGTATCTGTTTTATTGTGCGTTACTGATTCTTAGAAGGAAAGTCCGCACCTGCGTTTAATCGTGCTATAGGCGAATCTGGCCGAATGCCGGTTTCAATCTGCCAAAGTACCTGAAATCACTTCTGAATGACTTTCGAACGTGTCGTCTGGCGGGCCATTGCCTGGGCGATAATACTGGCTATGATAAGCTGGAGCGCATGATAAATCATAATCGGCAGAAGCATAACCCCGGCTGTTGTAGCCGGAAACAATACTTTGGCCATGACGCTTCCCTGCACCAGCGATTTTTTTGAGCCACAAAACAAGGCCGTTATGTTGTCTTCCCTGAAAAAATTCAATAGCCTGCCGAGCAGATACACTAGCCCAAAGACAAGAAAAAATAAGCCCAGCATCAGCGCCGACAACCAGGCCAGATCACCGAATGAGTAGTTGGCAAACAGGTTTAGTGAAAACGATTCGCAGAATGAGGTATAGACAATAAGCAGGATAGTGAGCTGATCGCCATAGCGCAGATAGTTCTTGTAGCGATTGGCAAACCATCCCAAACGTTTGTTAAGCAATAAACCAAGTACAACGGGTACGATAACCTGAACGGTCAACTTACCAATAACGCTCCCCAGATCGTACTGCCCGGTGGTGCTGGTTAACAGAAAGCTCATCCAGAGGGGCGTTATAAACACCCCAATCAGGCTCGAAATGCTGGCATTGAAGATAGCTGCCGGAAGATTGCCTCCTGCAATGGATACCATCACAACCGACGATGATACGGTGGAGGGAAGGACGGCCACATAAAAAATACCCAGCCACAATAGTGAGGTTTCGGGCGTCATCAATAGCGAACGGATAGGCAGGACGATGGCCGGAAACAGGACGAATGTAGTCAGGTGAATGACCAGATGCAGCCGATGATTGCGTAACCCCGCCCGCAATTGCTCCATGTTCAGGCGAAGCCCGTAGAAGAAGAAAATAAACGAAACGCCATACGTAGCGATGGCCGAAAGCGATACAATTCCTTCCTGAATGCCAGGCTCAGGCCAGAGTTTTGCTAAACCGATCATGCCCAGCAGAGCCAGAATAAACCAGTCGAGGCCAACCCGGGCCAGCAGATTACTTACTGAAGAATTTGACATAGCGTAACGTTGGGCAGAGCGCCATCAAAGAAACCGTCAGGTGCTCGGCTATGCTGGATTTTTGCCCAAAAGTAAGCGTAAGGTAAATGACGTTCTACCCCTTACAACAGCTTTACGATATAATTGATGAGTTTTTTTACGGAGTCGGTATACGGTGGATAGACGAATTTCATGGTTCCGAAATCGCGGTACATCACCCCCCGTTGATTCGAAAATTCCTGAAATCCGTGAATTCCGTTCGACTTACCAATACCACTGTGATTAACACCCCCGAATGGCAGGTCGATGGTTGAAAACTGAAGCATCGTGTCATTTACGACCGTATCGCCGGCCGATGTATGATCCAGAATATAGCGTGTATGGCTTCGGTTTCGGCTGTGAATATAAAGTGCCAGTGGCTTTTCGCGTCGGTTGATCGTTTGCAGAGCCTCATCAAGGTTGTTGAACGAAATAACAGGAAGGATAGGCCCAAAAATTTCTTCCTGCATCACCTGCATAGCATCCGTCACGTTTTCGAGTACCGTAGGTTCCATAAAATTTTGGGCTGAATTAGCCTTCCCGCCAAACGTAACCGTAGCCCCTTTGGATAGTGCATCATCGAGGGTCTGTTTCAACCGTTGAAAATGGCGGTTATTAATAATACGAGCGTAACTGGTGGATGATTCAATGGGCTGGCCATCTGGACTATACATCTTTTGCAAGCGCTCTTTGAGCAAATTCACGAAAGGCGCTTTGACCGACTCATGAACCAGTACATAGTCGGGTGAAATGCAGGTTTGCCCCGCATTCAGGCATTTACCCCAGGCAAGTTGTTCGGCCGCCTGAGTCAGATTGGCTGACTCATCGACAATGGCAGGTGATTTACCACCGAGTTCGAGGGTTACTGACGCTAAGTGTTTGGCCGCAGCCGCCATCACAACCCGCCCAACAGCCGGGCTTCCGGTGAAAAAAATATGGTTAAACGGTAGCTCAAGCAGTGCCTGTGATACCGTTGCATCGCCCTCGATAACAAAAACTTCTTCGGGCGGAAACAACTCACTAATCATCTGCTTTAGCAGCGCAGAGGTATGAGGTGTTAGTTCGGAAGGTTTTAGAATCACCACATTACCAGCCGCTAGGGCGAGCACCAGTGGGCGAAGACTTAACGAAACCGGATAATTCCAGGGAGAGATGATCAGGATATTTCCTTTGGCTTCATGATGAATGTAGCTGCGTGTTCCGATCAAGGGCAATGGTGTAGGCAGTGGCTGCGGTTTCATCCATTGATTCAAATGGCGGATGGCAAACCTGATTTCGGCATGGAGAGGAATCAGATCCCCAAGCATAGCTTCGGCCGAAGGCTTCCGAAAATCAGTGTACATGGCCTGCTGGATAGCCTTTTCATGAACCGTAATCCAGGATTGAATACGTAGGAGTCGCTCACGACGCTGTTCAACGGTGGTCAGCGCCTGTTGGGGAGCATGCCGACGTTGGGCGTCAAAAGCAGACCGAATCGTAGCATACACATCAATTTTCGGAGCGGGGGTGATCATAGGGGTACGGGTATTGAATTTTAGTTTGTGATATTCAGCCTACTGCGGACTGATTCAACAGTCTGTTCGTCGCTACACAGCTTTTGAAAACAGACCCTGTAAACGGATGAATTGTGAGCAGTAAACAGAAAAGCGTAAACGGACTACTTTTTACGATAAAAATACAAAATAATGGTTGATATGGATTTACAGGATGAATCGTTTATCTTAGCTGAAACTTTATCACCAATACTGGATGTCGCTCGTTAGTGATAATATCCGCTATCTGCGTAAGCTCAATGGGTTGACGCAGGAGCAGTTCTCCCGAAAGATTAATATTAAGCGTTCATTATTAGGGGCTTATGAGGAGGGTCGTGCCAACCCGAATCAGCAGAATATGCAGGCAATTGCCAGAGCTTTCAATACAACCGTTGAATTGTTGACGCGGCAGGATCTACGGAAAATCCGCGAAACCCCTAATTTAAGTATCCCACTTGGACAGGCATCCAAACCAATCGATTCACGACCATCGACTATTCGTACCGACGGAAAGCTTGATGCGGATGAAAACGACCCATTTCAACATCCTGATTTCCCGGATATTTTTGCCCAGCCAGCTTCTTCGGCACCTGAACCTCAGCCACTGTCGTCGGTGCTGAATAAGTATTACAAAACGCAGGAAGAACCACGCCGAGCAATTGATCATACTGTGCCAGGGCCGCCGGTCATTACCTCGCCCATCCGGCCGGACCAGTCGCGGCAACCAGCCGCGTTTCAGTCTGTACAACCGAGTGCCAGGCCGGTTAGTTTGCCCGCCCAACCTTCTGTCGATGAGTTGTTTGGTCAGCCTTCGGGGCCACGGCCTGCCATGCCTGCTTCCCGGCCAGAGGAGCCATTAACGTTCAACAACGTATATAAGGAATCGTTTGGATCAGCACAGCCGACGGCTGCTCCCCAGGCGCTTGCCCCCAGCATTCCAGTAGTCATGCAACGGCTGTTTGGAGAGTACAAACAGCGGTATCAGCAGCCCGATTTCATCTATCGGTTGCCCGCCATGCACCTGCCGACTTTGCCCGAAGGCCATTACCGCGCTTTTGAGGCTGGGGATGATTTCGTGTTTCCCGGAGCCCTGCTTGTGGGGCGGTTTATACGGAACTGGTTCGATATTGCCGATGGGAAACAATACGTGCTGTTGGTTGCTCAACCTTCGACTGGGGCGGGTATCTGTTGTCGTCGTGTATACAATCAGGTGAAGATAAAAGGGACGCTATTGCTGACTGCCGACCGGGCTGATATCCCTAATCAGGAAATTGCCTTGAAGGATGTGCTGGAAGTCTGGGAAATCTGTGCGTTTGTCAGTCAGACCATGCCGCCACCACCGCCCAATACGGATCGACTTCGTCAATTGATCGACGAGATACGATTCGAAGTGGAGCGGCTTTGATAGTTCAGTGGGGAAAGTAGGGATGGGGTCAGCCTGAAGAGCGGATTAGTTGCGTTTTTATCTGGTTTTATAAAACCCTATCTAACGAATAGTAGTTAGGTAGTATAACAAAGCAACAACCTGCTTTGAAATGTAAATGAGCGGTGCCCGGTACGAGATGTGATTAACAAGTTCGTTCAATCGATTGATTTCGTACCGTTTTTTCGGCCCTTCCTCTTGGAGTAGGGCTTTGGACACCGGATTTTCACGGATACCAAAGCCCCTACTACTTATATCCGATATCCAGGCCGTATTTTTGCGGCTATGCGTTATTTCCTTCAACTGGCTTATCGAGGAACGAACTACCACGGATGGCAACGTCAACCGAATGGGGTGAGCGTTCAGGAAGTGCTTGAGAAAGCGCTCTCGACCGTATTCCGAAAACCCATACCGATTGTCGGGAGTGGCCGAACCGATGCGGGTGTACATGCCCGTGAGCAATTTGCCCATTTTGAAACCGACGATGCGTTGCCACCACATCTACTGCGTTCGTTAAACAGTCTGATTCCGCCTGATATAGCTGTGTATGATTGCTTTCCGGTTCGTGCCGACGACCATGCTCGATACACGGCTACGTTTCGCTATTATCAGTACCAGATTATCCGGCGAAAAGATCCATTTCAGGAGGGGCTTGCCTACGTGTTTACGCCCTCACTGGCTGTAGACCAGATGAACGAAGCTGCGGCTATTTTATTGAATCACACTGATTTCGAGAGTTTCAGTAAAGTAAAAACCGATGTTAGAACGTTCAACTGTCAGATCGACTGGGCATATTGGGAGCAAAAGTCAAACGGCGATTTAGTATTTCATATCCGGGCCAATCGGTTTTTGCACGGCATGGTACGAGCAATTGTGGGAACATTGCTGGCCGTAGGGCAGGGGCGACTTCGTGTCGTTGATGTTGACCGAATCATCCTGTCCCGCGACCGAAGGCAGGCTGGTCGTGCTGCTCCTGCTGAGGGGCTATCGTTGGTGCAGGTTGGCTATCCAACTGAGGTGTTTGGTGAAAAAGGAGTGAGGAGTTAGGAGCGAGGAGTGAGAATAGCGAGTGCGATACAAAATTATGCGTCAGCTATTCTCACTCCTCGCTCCTAACTCCTCAATCCTTTTTCCTACATTCGTCTTGACGTAAAAAGAAAACCACTTGAGAATAGGAACCATCATATTAGCCGCCGGGGATTCATCTCGTATGGGGGGCGAACCCAAACAACTGCTTATCTATAAAGGGCAGACCCTGATTCGGCGGATTACTGAGAGTGCGCTTGCCTTGCAACGGGGCCCTGTTGTGGTCGTACTGGGAGCCAGGCGCGAACAAATTATACCGGAGCTGTCAGGCTTACCCATCACAGTCATCGATAACCCCGGCTGGGCTACAGGTCAGGCATCGTCGCTCAAAACGGGGCTGGCGGCACTCTATCTGACGCATAAAGATATAGATGGGGTGCTGGTTTTGCATATCGATCAGCCATTGGTATCACTGGGGTTGTTGCTACATATGCTTGAGGTGCGGAGTGAGTCGGGTAAAGGAATTATCGCCTGCCGATATAGTACCCAAATTGGGGTTCCTGCCATTTTTAATCGGGACTATATTACGGAATTGCTTCAGTTAGAAGGGGATAAAAGCCTGCAATGGATCATTGTTCGGCACCGTGACGATTGTGCCGAAGTGCCGTTTGAAGCCGGGGCTATTGACTTGAACACCAAGCGTGATATCGAACTGTTTCAACAGGCACATCTGGAAGCGCAATAAGTAACGATACACTTGGAATACGGCAGGAACACAAATTTTTATTGATATATTGCTTGTTAAATTTTCGGGTTGATCATCCGTCGCAGCCGTTCCTATGCAAAAACTTACGACAGTTCAAGATCTTCAGACGCGTCTTTCAACGATTCTGCAAACGGTTGATCAGGAGTTTGCTCCTCTTTCCGAGGAGCAGCTTCGCTGGAAACCAGCGCCTGATCGCTGGAGTATTGTTGAATGTCTACAACACCTGAATCTGTCTGAGCGCTTTTACATTCGGAATATTCAACATAAAGTGGATAAACTGGGGTTGGTTCAGACAATGCCAACCGATCAAACCCTACAAAGCGATTGGGTTGGGAAGGCGCTGTTGTTTGCGGTAGACCCACAGGTAAAACTGAAACTGCCTGCTCCTGGTGTGGTACGTCCCCGAACAGCGGCTGACCTGATTCCGGCTGATGTACTGGGACAATTTATTGAATTACAAACCTTACTGCATAGTCTGCTGGATAAAGCCGGTTACCTCGACTGGAATCGGGAAAAAGTCATGACCCTGTTTGGAAACTGGGTCAAGATTCGGCTGGGCGACGCGTTCCTGATGTTAGCAGCTCATACCGAACGGCATCTGAAACAAGCTATGCGGGTTAAAGCAGAAATGGGTACTTTTGCTCATAAAAGCTGAGTAGTTGGAAGAACTTTACACTAGCCAATGGGCTTGTTTATAACCTATGATTTGAATGAAACACTATTTGACCCAAGACCCCTGGAACATTGTTGAAGAGAGTTTTCACCGTGACTATAACGAAATAACCGAGAGCCTGATGTCGATCGGGAATGGTCGTTTAGGGCAGCGGGGCAACTTTGAAGAGAAATTTACCGGGAAAACCTTGCAGGGTAATTATGTAGCCGGGGTATATTATCCTGATAAAACCCGCGTAGGCTGGTGGAAAAACGGCTACCCCGAATACTTTGCTAAAGTCCTGAACGCGGCTAACTGGATTGGCATCGACGTCGATATTGAGTACGAAACCCTTGATCTGGCTCATTGCGAGGTCCGCGATTTCCGGCGGGTGCTGAATATGCAGGAAGGTTTCCTGGAACGTTCGTTTATCGCCCGGCTGAAAAGTGGTAAGGAACTACAGGTTGTGGCCAAGCGATTCTGTTCCATCGTGGACGATGAATCGGGCGCCATTCGGTATGCCATAAAACCGTTGAACTTCGACGCCAAAATCACCATAACTCCCTATATCGACGGCGATATCCGCAACCGCGACGCCAATTACGACGAAACCTTTTGGGATGAGGTCCGCAAGGAAACAGGCTATGGCGAAGCCTACATCGAACTACGAACGCGCAAAACAGGCTTTCATGTGGCTACGGGTATGTGCGTCGAGATTGAGCAGGACGGCGTACGGGTTGATTATCAGTCGCAGCCGATCAAGTATGAAAAGTACGTAGCCAACCGGATCACCCTCGACTGTCGGCAGGGGCAGGAAACGGTCATTTATAAATATGGCGTCAACCTATCGTCGCTGAACTACGATTCGGATACGATTCTTAAAGACGCCCGGCAGTATATCCAACGGGTTACGCGCAAGGGCTTCGATAAAATGCTGTTTGAGCAAAAGCAGGCCTGGGCCGATAAGTGGAAAATGGCTGATATCGTTATTGAAGGCGATATTGCTGCTCAGCAAGGCATCCGGTTCAATATTTTTCAGTTGAATCAGACCTACACCGGCGAAGATGAACGGCTCAATATTGGCCCCAAAGGTTTCACGGGGGAAAAATACGGAGGCTCCACCTATTGGGATACCGAAGCGTACTGTTTACCCTTCTACCTCGCCACCGCCGATCAGAAAGTGGCCAGAAATCTACTCGTCTATCGGTATAAGCAATTGGGGAAAGCCATCGAAAATGCCCAGAAACTAGGGTTTCGGGCGGGGGCAGCGCTGTACCCGATGGTGACCATGAATGGTGAAGAGTGCCATAATGAATGGGAGATTACGTTCGAGGAAATACACCGGAACGGAGCCATTGCCTACGCCATCTACGACTATGTTCGGTACACGGGCGATGAGCAGTATCTGGTTGAGTATGGGCTGGAAGTCCTGATTGCTATCAGCCGGTTCTGGAGCCAGCGCGTCAACTGGTCGAAGGCTAAAGAAAAATACGTGATGCTGGGCGTAACGGGACCGAACGAATACGAAAACAACGTCAACAACAACTGGTACACCAACTACATTGCCGCCTGGACGCTCCGGTACACCTCCGAATCGGTTGCCAAAGTAAAAAAGTTGGACCCTGCGAAATATGCCGAGCTAATCGACCGGATTCATTTCCGTGAAGAGAAAGAACTGGCAACCGCCCGGCAAATCATCGATAAGATGTACCTGCCTTCTGATGAAGCAATGGGTGTGTTCTTGCAACAGGAAGGATTTTTGGATAAAGATCTGATGCCCGTTACGGATATTCCGAAAGGGCAGCGGCCGATCAACCAGAACTGGTCGTGGGACCGGATTCTGCGGTCGTGTTTCATCAAACAGGCCGATGTGTTGCAGGGGATTTACTTCTTTGAAGATGAATTCGATACGGATACCCTCCGACGCAATTTCGAGTTTTACGAACCCATGACGGTGCATGAATCGTCGCTTTCGCCCTGCGTTCATAGCATTCTGGCTGCAAAGTTGGGGATGAAAGATAAAGCGTACGAAATGTACCTGCGCACCGCCCGACTCGACCTGGACGATTACAATAATGATACGGAAGATGGCTGCCACATTACGAGTATGGCCGGAACCTGGCTGGCTGTGGTGAAAGGATTCGGTGGGTTACGGGTCGAAAAGCAGCAATTGGTATTGAACCCGTATTGTCCCGATAATTGGGCCGCTTTCTCGTTTAAGATTCGATTCCGCGAAGCGTTGCTGGAGGTGACGACCACACAGGCCGATGTGACGGTACAAAATTTTTCTGCCGGGCCAATAACGCTTCACGTGCTTGGGAAAGAGATCGTGGTGAAACCAGAGAGCAAAAAAACAGTTGCTATTAAAGCAGGCGCTTAGCCGTTTGCTGAGGTTGATTGCGAAAGCCAGAACACTGCGTTTTGCCACTGCCCTCAGTGTGAGGGCAGGTCCTCAAAACCGCCTGAACCAACTCGTTCGGTTTTGAGAAACCGCCCGCGTCTGGTTTGAGAACCAGACGTCACGAAGGCAGTCCTTGGTGTGAGGGCAGGTCCTCAAAACCGCGTGAGACGAATTATCCGGTTTGGGCACTGAACGCCACGAACCAGTGCTCAGAAAAAAGGGTTTTCAGGCTGCCTGGCATCTGAAAGCCCTTTTTTAATGTCGCCCACGGGAGGAAAGACGTTAGGTTGAATGGAAATTCTGGTGATACATTTGCCTGATGATTGTTTAATAACCGAATTCAAGTTCAAACCTGCTTTATGACGTTTCATACGCAGGAACTTCCGGTTCATCCGGTAAGAGGTTGACGAATTTTGCCGAAAATGGCCATTTTAAGCCCTTTTACCTAACTGAGATCGTACTTCATGACGTTTACCACCTGGAATCTGCTGTTTACGGGTATGGTCAGCTCGATTTTATTGCTGAACATCGTGCAGTGGGGCATTTACCGCGAGCGTCTCTATGGCCTTTACACGCTGTATATGCTGGCCTGGTTGGTGTATTTTAGTTTACGGGTGGCTGAGATTTATCACTACGTATCGAATAGTACCTGGTATTTTGTTCGGGTTGCTGCGCCCATGTTTGCCTATTTTGTCTACTTCGATTTTGCGAACGCCCTGATTCAGATACGGGACCGATTGCCGGGATTGTTTCGGTGGTTTACGGCTGCAAAAGGCCTCATTCTGGCCTATGTGGTGCTAATGGCATTGCTTTGCTTTGTCGTTGAGGAATGGTATCCGACTCTGTACGACACGGCTCATACACTGATGCGGCTATTCATGATTGGTCTGGCAGGCTATGGCGTCTGGCGGATCAGTCGACTGAATGGCGTCGTACCGAAATACGTAGCACTTGGCTCCGGGTTTATTCTGGCTGGCGGGGCTGCTTCGATGCTGCTGACAGCAGTAGGGCTCAAAATGAAAACGCCGGATTCATTTCTGGATGCGCCACTTACCTACTTCGAGTTTGGTATACTGGCCGAGTTGATCTGCTTTACGTTGATTTTGGGCTATCGGCAGCGGAGGGCGGCAATAAAAAGTGCCATCGTGGAGCAGCGATTGGCCCGCGAACGCGAACAACTACAACGACAACGGCTGGAATCAGAACTGATAACCGAAAAGCTCCACCAGCAAATGTCGGCGGTGCAGATGATGGCCTTACAATCCCAGCTTAATCCACATTTCTTATTCAATAGCCTCAATACCCTGTCGTCGCTGATTGCCGATGATCCACCACAGGCAGAACGCTTTGTCGATGAAATGTCGAGTGTGTATCGGTACCTGCTGCGTAATAATGGTAGTGAACTAACTACACTGCAAACCGAACTGGGCTTTGTGGAGTCGTATTATCACTTGCTCAAAACCCGGTATGGGGCTGGAATAAACCTGAATACAGCCGTCGATGAGCATTTTTTGCAGTATAAGCTTCCGCCTTTGACCCTTCAGTTGCTGCTCGAAAATGCGGTAAAGCATAACATCGTTTCGGCAGATCGGCCTCTGTTGATTCGATTGACTACTAACGAGGAGGGCTGGCTACAGGTAAGCAATACACTTCAGCGGAAATCGGCAAGCCGGGTCAATTCAACCCAGAAAGGGTTATTAAATATTCTGTCGAAATACCAGCTTCTGGGGCAAAAGACCCCAACGGTAGAGGAAACGGCAACCGATTTTGTCGTTGCCCTGCCTTTGATCCGATAACAGATCTGATAGTCCGTTTAATTAAGTAGCGTGTTGGTCGACAGGTAGGCTTAGGTGTAAACAGTTTGGTTTTCTGCCCCAACTATTCAGGCAGAATGGCCAGATACTAAATGGATATGGATAACACCACAAAGGCCCACCTATTTTTGCCGCCAACAAACACAACTACTAATGGACGAGTTTTTTTCTCCCGATCAATGCTACAAAGTAAGTTTTGCCAGTAATGAAATCCGTATGAGCCACTGGATTGATCAGCCGTACTTGATACGCCTGAGTGACGATGTAACGTTGTTTAATCTAGATTATCTTTGGTCGGGCGATGATGTGAAATGGATTGGCCCCTCGACTGTTACGATGCACCTTCGGCTCTATCCAGGTTTACTATCCTGTGAAGTAACGCTGGATGCCGAGGCCAATCAAGGGTGGGTAAAAGGCCAGCCTGGCGCCATGATCGGTACATTGGCGGAAGTTCGGCAATGGATCAACAATCTCAAAAATCCATCTAAATTGTATCGATAAGTTGTAATAGAACACGGAGTATCATGATTGTTATGATTAACACAGATCTTTATCAAGCATAATAATCTGTGTTCTATTGATGATTGCATAGCTACGCCAAATGGGTAAACGGGAACGGTTTTTTATAAATATATTTCGCCTGACTGCGATAAGTTTGTTTCTGCTTTCCTGCCAACCGACCGATTCCCCCAAACAACTCACTCCCGCTTTTTACCACTGGAAATCGAGCTATAACCCGACAGCGTCGGAGCTAGAATTGCTACAAAAAATGCCGGTTAAGAAGGTTTATCTGCATCTATTCGATGTGGATTGGGACCCGAAAACCCACCAGGCTATTCCTAAGGCAGTGATTCGATTTCAGCAAAAGCCGGAGGGTAATATCGTGCCGGTCCTGTTCATCACCAATCGGACACTGTTAAACCTGACGTCGGAGGGGTTGTCAGAACTGGCTACGCATATTTCGGAAACCGTCCTGCGGATCGGTCAGCAGCAAGACATTACTTTTCGGGAAGTACAGTTCGATTGTGACTGGAGTACGCGCACCCGCGATCGGTATTTCCGACTTCTGAATCTGTTATCGACTCAGCTACGTTGCCCATTGTCGGTAACCATTCGCCTGCATCAGATCAAATACACCGACCAAACGGGTATACCGCCCGTAAGCCGTGGCATGCTCATGCTTTACAACGTGGCCGACTGGAAACGGGCCGATACGCGAAACTCCATCTATGATGCCGACGTGGCCAACCAGTACCTGTCGTTCGTAAAAACCTATCCGTTACCCCTCGATCTGGTATTGCCGTTGTTTCGCTGGACGGTCGTGTATCGAAACGGGCGTTTTCTGACGTTTTTAACTAACCTGGATCGAGAGAAGCTGGCAAACAGCCCGTTTCTGACAGCCCAGCCAGACAGCGTTCGTTTTGTGGCAAACCGCGATACATCCGCTTTTGGATTTTCCATCCGTCGGGGCGATCTGTTCCGAACGGAAGCTGTTTCTTCCGAAGTACTGCTGACGGAAAAAGAACGGGTTCTTCGGCAGATTAAAAACCCGACCCTTACATTTGCTTTATACCACCTCGATTCTACCGTTTTAGCGGCCTATTCTCGTGAAACCATCCAAACCCTCCTCCGTCCGATTCCGTAAAATTGCCTTGTCTGTAGCTGTGCTGCTGGGTTTTGCCTGCGGCCCCTCATTTGATCCAAATGAGTTTATGAGTTTTTTTCAGCCCGAATCGGCTACCATGCTGCCGAGCGACCGAGGGTTTGTGTTTTCTCCCCAGCTCTATGCCGATAATGAATGGGGTGTTTCGTATGAAGATACCCTGGTGATTGACGAAAATGTACGGGCCTGGGCTTCGTATGCCGGAGGAAAGTTGTCCGATACCGAAGTGAGCAAGGCACTTTACAAAGAAGAGCCCGGTGCCGTTACGAAACTGACCTCGATACTGGAAACGTCTAAAACTCCGGCCGTGTCCTATCTGAAATTCGCCTGGTCGGCCGATGATGGACAGGCAAGCCCCTGGGCAACAGACGCTGCACCGATCGATAGTGCGCAATTGCCGCAACTGCTGGAAGAAGCCAAAGCGGCTTATAAAACGACGAGCGATGCTTTTTTGAAAGAGCGGTATGCATTTCAGGCGGTTAAGCTGGCGTGCGAACGCGCCGATTATAAGCAGGCATCTCAGTTGTACGATCGGCTAGTAAAGCCTTTGCCAAAGAAAACGTTCATAAGCGACTGGGCTCTCTGCCGTAGGGCGGGGGCAACGCTGGCATTGGGCGATACATCGCGGGCGATTTATGAATTCGCTCAGGTGTTTGATCGTTGCCCATCGCGACGGAGGGCAGCCGAAACAAGCCTGCGAAAATATGGAATCACGTTTCGCGACGAAGCGCTACAGTACGCCAAAACAGATGGGGAACGAGCTGCCGTTTATGCATTGTGTGCCATTCAGCCGGGGCAGGACGCGCTGGAACTGCTCAAAGCACTCGTGCATCTGGCTCCCAAAAATCCACTGGTCGAACTGATTATGGCGCGGGAAATCAACCGGAACGAGTATTATTTTTTCATGGATGGGCCTGAGTACATGCACAGTACTTACAGTTCTGAGCCAGATTCGCTTGGGTTCGTTGGCCGTCGGGCCGAGTCCGTGTCCTATTTCGATAAACTTCGGGCGTTTGCGCTTGAATCGGCTGAGAATAAAGCGCTTGGCGACGGAGCATTCTGGTACACCGCGACTGCGTACCTGGACTATATTGGGAAGGATTACAAAGAGGCACAAACGCATTTGGATCAGGCGACTCAACTTCCGACCAGCAATCCGAATCTGAAAAAACAGATTGCCTTACAACGCATGCTGCTGCTGGCCGCTCAAACATCAGTCATGACACCCGACGTTGAGCATCAGCTAATTGGTTACCTGGAGGAGTTCGATACGACCCAGAGCTTCCGGCTGAACAACGCGTTTGTGGCGACCTGCAAACAGTTTGCTGCTATTTATCAGCAGAAAGTAGAGACTAAACAGGGCTGGTTCGCCAGTTGTACGCGTTCGAAAACCCCCGATGTCGATGGGTCGAGTCAGGCGAAAGCGTACCTGTTAACCATGTTGACAACGAAGGGGAATGGGGACTTTTCGAGCATTGCCGACCCAATCGCTATTGAAGATTCGGTGCCGTCGACTACTGTTCGACAAACGCTTGCCTATGCCAGTCAAGCCAGCCTGACCGATTTCGATAAGCGACTGTTAAAATTATCGGGCCTAACCAGCGACTACCTGAATCTGCTCCTTGGCCGACGACTTATGATGGAACATCACTATGCCGAGGCTACCGACGTATTTACCAAAGTAGACCCGAAAACGTGGAAGAACGATGCCTTCACAACGTTCTTTACGAATAACCCCTTTGCCATAAAAATGCCCCGTTTGCAAGGAAAAGGCGTCAACTTCCCCGCTGAGTCAGAAGAAAACCCCTACACCCCAGTCACTTTTGCCCGACGTATGGCTGAACTTGAGCAGCAGGCGAAATCAGCTTCGGGCGATAAAGCGGCTGAACTCTACTATCTGTTAGGGTGTGGTGCCTGGAATATGAGTTGGTACGGTAACGCCTGGCTTGTAACAAAGTCTTTCTGGAGTGGGGGAGAGCCACCCGTTTATGATACGCCAACCGATCCGACACAGAAACAAAAACGTTTCGATGAACTGATGCATACGGACTATTACACGACGACTACGGCCCGTACCTATTTCGAAAAGTCGGCCAAATCGGCTAAAACGCCCGCTCTGGCCGATCGCTCGGCCTATATGGCGGCCCGGTGTGAAGCCAATGCTTTTTCGTTACAGAAGTCCATCGAGCAGGTTCGGAATGGCTATGTGTATGAGGAGGATTCAACCTTTGTGAAAAACATGCTGGCCCTTCGCAAAACGAAGTATGCTCAGTATTACAAAGACTTTTTCAACAATCACACGAATAGCCCGTTCAACCAGGAAATGATTCGCGAATGTGCGATGTACAAAGATTTCCTGTCGTTTGGCGAGGATCTGGAAAAATAAGACGGATATGTTTCGGTAGGCGGAGTACCTAAAATCGACTGAAATAATCAGATACAGATGGAGACCAAACCCAAGGCTGGCGGAAACTTCAATGCGGTTGCACCCATTTACGATTTACTCGCCTTCCTTGTATTTGGTCGAAAGCTACAGCAGGCGCAGCTAACCTGGCTGAATCGGATTCCGACGGGGGCTACGGTACTACTCGTCGGTGGTGGAACGGGCTGGCTGTTGCAGCAGGTATTGACGCGTTGCAAGCCGAAGCGCGTGGTTTATCTGGAAGCCTCAGCCCAGATGCTCGCCCGAGCCAGTCGGCGGATGGTGCGTCTGTCGGTAATGGGTAGCGTTGAGTTTCGATTGGGGGATGAAACCAGTCTGACCGATGAAGAGCGTTTTGATGTGATCCTGACGCCATTTGTACTGGATCTTTTTTCGGAATCGTTTCTACAAGACTCATTCGTACCCCGGCTATACAGTGTGCTGAAACCGGGTGGCTTATGGTTGGTTACCGACTTTGTACCCACCACTGTCGGATGGCAACGAGCCCTTCTTTGGATAATGATCCGGTTTTTTCGGTTGACGGCGGGTATCCAGACCCGACAGTTAGCCAATTGGCAGCGGGTGCTTGCAGTAGCTAACTTGTCGGCGCGGGAGCAGGGGTACCATCTGAAAGGAATGGTGGCTACTGACGTTTGGGTTCGGTAGCCTGCTTCTAGCCCACCTACCCATCTATAAGTTGCTGAAGAGCTTAATCAAGGCGGGAACCGCATGAATATCATACCACTCTTCACCACCCAGATTCAACCATCGCCCGTCCCGTTTTGGACGTTTGAGCAGCGCATCATCTGGTGAAAACTCATGGGCGTACACCTTACTCATGATTTGCTGGAGAGTGGTCCAGGGAAACGTACGCGAACGTTCACGTCGCTGCTCCAGGCTGCGGATCGTTACCTGTCGTTCAGCAAAGGAACCTGTCAGGTACACTTCAATATCGCCCTGTCGGCTGTTGAGATCGAGGTAGATTAGTTCGAAAGGGCGTTCGCGACCTGTAATTTCATAGGTCGCCTGCATTAATTCCTGAATCAGATAGTGCCAATCGTCGATGTTGTTTGGCTGGCCTTCTTTCCGGGCACCATTGGCTTCAATAGCCATATTCCAGAAGTCGTCATCCTCCTCCAGCGAATCCTCCTCCAGCGGTTGTAGTTCGGTTTTTCGAATCAGGGCTGTCACTGTGTCCAGCCAGGTTTTGGGCAACTGACCTTTCCAGCTAAAATCGTCATCGCGGGTATAGCCCTCAGCCTGTAACTCATCGTCGTCAATGTCGTCGCGGTCGGGATAGGTAATGACAAGCTCAATCTGTAAGGCATTGCTGCCAACCGGACGGGCCGAGAGGGTGTAAAAATAGGCGTATGGGGCTGGTAACGAACGAGCGGTCTGGTAGCGAATCTGAAGGTGTTTAAACATACATGTTGATAGAAAACCAGCCCTCAGGAGGGTGATTGGTCAAGATAAGTGGCGACGGTTGCCCGACGGTCAAGTTTACCCGTAGGGGTTTCGGCAAAATTAGGGACAATAATGACATCTTTGGGAACGGCGTATTTCCCGATCTGCTGACGGATGTCGGCCTGCGCTGTTTCCCAGGCTCGCCAAAATAATTCGGGCGGTGTGGAATGAGCCTGTTCAACGAAGGCTACTACGCGCTTTCCCAATTGATCATCGGGTAATCCAGCAACGAAAACCCGATAGGAGAGCCCGTAGTCGGTTAGTACTTGATTGATTCGCTGCTCAATCAATTCGGGTTGTAGTTTAACCCCTCCTGAATTGATGATGGTATCAGCCCGGCCCAGCAGACGAAAATGCAGGTTGTCCAGTAATTCAACCACGTCGTTGGTCTGGACCCGCACAAAATTGGTGGCGGCTGATGTAATGTGTAAACAACCTCGTTCGTCGGTGCCAAGGGTCACGCTCTTAAGCGCGGTGAATACATCCGATGCGCTCGGGCCATTCAGTCGGCGGAGGGCAATGTGAGAAACCGTTTCGGTCATGCCATAGGTGGCGAAAATAGGGGCTGAAATCACTTGCAATGCCTTCTCCAAAGCCGGGCTGGTAGCTGCACCGCCTACCAGTATGGCCTTCATGCCATTCAGAATTGGAAGCTTATCGGGCGATTTTTCCAGAATTGTCTGGAGTTGCAGGGGGACAAGGGCCGTAAAAGCGAAATGGGAGGTTGCCAGGTCAAGGTGTTCTAGTGGGTTACTGGAGGGTTCAAGGATAGTCATGGGTAGACCAAGTTCCATGCCTCGGACCAACATCATAATACCGGCTACATACCGAATATTCAGGCAAACCAGTGCTGGGTCGCCTGCCTGTAGTCCAAGGGTCTGCCCGGTTAGGTGGGCACTGGCCTGCATCTGCGCCCGCGTCAGTCGAATCGGTTTAGGCGTTCCGGTCGATCCCGATGTATGGAGAACAAATTCTGTTTGCCCACTTTGCCAGGCTTTACAAAAATCCAGTGCTTCAGATTCGTAAGGCGTAGCAGGCTGGGGCCAAACGTTGGGTGACAGAATAAGCATGGTGTAAAATGACTGTTAGGGGTGCGCGGCCTGTACCGGGTTATCAGATCGGCTTGAAGTAGAAAGTAGCAGGAATTCGGTAACAGCTCCGGCTGCAATGCCGAATGCATAACAGATCAGATCACTCCAGAGAAAGCCAAAACCCAGTACCAGACCGCCTAATCGGGTTGATCGCAGGTAGTCGATCCAGGGGGCGTGGTACAATTGACTGATTTCTATGCACACACAAAACAAAAGGGCGATGAGTGTAATCATGCGTGTTGACCATCGGCGGAACAGGAGTCCGACGCCCAGAAACACCATCAATGCCCATAACGCATCACCTGCATAATTCCGAATGAATGAGATATTGCTCAAAAAAGATCGCGATGCCAGTCCAAATCCTATGACACTGATCAGTAGGAGTCCATAAATAATACGATTGCGCACAGATATAGGATCACTTAATTATGGACTCGAATGGTTTTTGCCGTCAGGTTGGTCTCAACAATGTATTGTGTAAGCGGAACGACTGCCGGGCCTGCAATGACATCGCCATTCGGAGCGAAGCGGGAGAGGTGTAACGGGCAATAAAATTGATTCTCTACGGATTTGTAAACCAGTTGGGTGTTTTGATGCGT
>Ga0209933_1000709_pt1 | contig 50428 bp, 47 predicted proteins | sample ThiBiot_300_biof_FD_183944 | JGI IMG/M metagenome (GOLD analysis project Ga0209933, IMG submission 183944) | Wastewater bioreactor microbial communities from Cape Town, South Africa - Thiocy_cont_300_biof (SPAdes) | ecosystem: Engineered > Bioremediation > Thiocyanate > Unclassified | place...
CGAACGGGAACAAACGGCTCCCTTTACTATTGCCTCCGACGACAAATTGCTTGCTCCTATCCTACTGAAGCCTAGCAGTAAAACTCAGCTCAAAGAGGTAACGGTTCAGGCCCGTAAGCCTCTTTTTGAACGGGAAACCGACCGGATCGTCGTTAACGTCGATGGGAGCCCACTGAGTGCGGGAGCCACTTCGCTCGAAGTGCTCAGCCGTTCACCCGGTGTCACAGTCGATCAGAACGACAATCTGGCTTTACGAGGCAAGCAGGGTGTACTGGTGCTGATCGACGGTAAACGTGTACCGATGACCGGTACCGAACTTGCCGAAATGCTGCGGGGGCTTCCAGCAAATTCGGTCGACAAAATTGAGCTTATCACCAATCCTCCTGCCAAATACGACGCGGCTGGTAGCGCAGGCATTATTTCCATTAAGCTCAAAAAAGATAGTCGGCAGGGGACCAACGGCAGCGTGAATGCCAGTTATGGCTACGGGCAGTATGGCAAGTTGACAAGCGGAATCTCATTGAACCATCGACACAAAAAAGTAAATCTGTTCGGTAGTTTCAACCATAATGACCGCAATGTGTATACCCGCCTGACGGTCCACCGCGATTTTTATCAAAACAGTCTGTTTGCCGGAAGCAGTGATCAGGATAACGTTGGCAAAACCCGGTACATATCCGACACCTACCGGGCTGGCCTGGATTATACGCTATCGAAACGAACGCTGATGGGTGTTGTTGTTAATGGTTTAGTTATGAACGCGGAAGCCCATATTCCGAACGTTACCCAAACCTATGATGAACGGGGTGCCTTACAATCCAGCTATCAGTCAGCCAATCGCCGGAACCTGTCCACACCCAATACAGCGGTCAACATGAACCTGAAACATAGTTTCGACTCAACAGGTCGTCGTGAGCTAACGGCCGACGCGGATTACGCCCACTACGAAACGCACCGCCTACAAAATCTGGCCACAACTTTTTCGGTTCCTGTACGACCAGCCACGATCCTGGATGGCAATCTGAATGGTGACCTGGATATTAGTTCGGCAAAAGTTGACTACGTTCATACCCTGAAGAACAAGACTCGTCTGGAAGCGGGCGTGAAAATGAGTTGGGTTCGCTCCGACAATAACGTGCTGTTCACCAACACGAGCGAGGGAAAAACCGTGATCGACACAGGTAAGAGCAATCAGTTCCGTTACGATGAAAACATCAATGCAGCTTACATTAATGTTAGCCGCACCATCAAAAAGATGTCAATCCAGGCGGGCCTACGAGGTGAGCAAACCAATGCAACGGGCCTACAACTTGTTGGCAATGATGGCTTTGAGCGGCATTACTTTCAGCTATTCCCCAGCGTGTTCATCAAACAAACCCTATCGAAAAGTCACGACCTGGGCCTATCACTCAGCCGCCGAATCGACCGCCCGACTTACAATCAACTCAATCCATTCCGGGCCTACATTGATGCCACAACGTATTTTTCCGGTAATCCGTCGCTGTACCCTCAGTCAAGCTACAACATCGAACTGACACATACATTTAAGCAGAAATTTATTACATCGTTCAGTTACAGCCGTACCGACCAGCCCATTATCAGCGTGGTTCAACCAGCCCCTGAGGGGAATCGCCAGGTGGTGTCGACTTTCCAGAATTTGACCCGCTCGGATTACTATGGCCTCACGTTGACGATTCCTGTTCAACCCACAAGCTGGTGGACGATGGATAACAATATCGTGGCGTACTATAACCGATTCATAGGTGATCTGGCAGGCACTTCGCTCAATACGGGTTTACCTGCCTATAGTATCAATGTGGCCAATATACTGACGCTCGGAAAAGGTTGGACGGCCGATCTGGGTGGCTTTTATCAATCCCATCAGCTGTATGGATTCTTCGACATTCGTCCACAGGGGCAGCTTAATGTAGGTCTGCAAAAATCAATGTGGGCGAAGAAAGGCGTGCTGAAACTGAATATGACCGACATTTTCTACACCAGCCCATTACGCGCAACGTCGACCTATAACAACTACATTGAACAACTCAACCAACGTCAGGACACGCGCGTGGCAACCATTTCGTTTTCGTACCGCTTCGGCAGTGATACGGTAACCCCATCGCGCCGACGGACGGGTGGTGCTGAAGATGAAAAACGACGGGCAGGAAGCGCTTCGTAAGTAGTTTCGTGCCTACAGGGCCGAACGTCAGAATTCGCAAGTACGAATTTGATGTTCGACCCTGTAGGCACGAAATTCAATTATATACTACCGGCAAATTGCTCGATTGTTGTTGTCGGTTTACCTAGTTCATCCCAGGTTTTTTGCGACTCAAACCCTTCAGGGTAGTTATTCAGGGCTTCGGTAATGTGCCAGCCGTAATCTGCCTGGGCCGTAAAGAAGCCTCCCAGTTTCATCAAAAACGACGGTGTTGTGACTGTACGTAACTTTTCTTTTGCGTACGCTTTTACAAAGCGTTCGGCTGCTTCATGCTGAGTTACCGCTTCAGGCCCCTGAATAATATATTCCTGATTTTGGCCATCCTTTACCAGTTGAAACGCTCTGGCCACCTGCCTGCCATAATCACTCGCGGCTATATACATGGGCTTAACACCGGAACGGCCTACCAGCAAGATAAAACGCCCCGCTCGCTGCGTTCCGTTCATAGAATCCATGAAACAGGATGGATAGAAAATGCTGTAGGGAAGACCAGATTCTTTAATTCGTTCTACAGCGGCCTGCTTCACATCAAACACCCACCATCGAAAACCATTCATGCCCTGATAGCGAATGATAATTGATGAGAGATACCCAATTCGTTTAACACCTGTTGATTGAGCTGCCAGAATTAGGTTTTGCAGTCCTTCAGCTTCGGTATGAAAGTCGGATTGTTTTTCGTCCTGCCTGATAGATAGGTTCAAATAAACAGCATCCATACCCACCAACGCATCCCGGAGCGCATCAACATTACGCAAATCGGCAGAAACGACGTCAATGTTCGGGAACAGTGCCCTGGTTTTGGCAACATCACGGGCAATCAGGCGAACGGCAAAACCGGCCCGAATCAGTTCACGGGTGACAGGCTGACCTAACATACCTGTAGCCCCTACTATGGCAATGTGCATATACGCTCAGGCGGGTAGAAACTCGCTATACGAATCCAGGAAATTGGTCAGCCGCCGTTCAGTGCCCCCGCACAACAGCGCCACCGTTTACTTACCGTAAATCACGTACAAACCGGCGCATCGTTTCGCGATAGACCTGTTCCGATTGCTCAATAGGCTGTTCATTTTTCAGGAGCATCGCCAGTGTAATCATCCCGTGCGAAACCGACCACCACTGAAAATAAAGCCGTCTGATACTTTCTTCTGCTTTCGGAATAAACGAAAAGATCGTTTTACACACGATGCGACTAACGGCTTGCATGGCTTCGGACTGATGAACGGGTAGCGAACACAATGCCCCATCCAGATTGTACATGACCTGATAGATTTCAGGCTGCTGACGGGCGAACTCCCACTGCACAAGTGATATTTCGAACAGGCGTTTTTCGGGGTCCCGGTAGACGGTCAGGATGCGGTCATACTCCTGATATAAGTGTCGGAAACCTTCGTTTCGGATTTCATCCAACAGCACATCTTTGCTGTCGAAGTACTCATAGACAATGGGGGCACTGTACTCAATGGCATCGGCGATCTTACGAATCGAAACAGCCTGCCACCCTTCCCTTCGGGCGATAGCTTTGGCCGTTTTCAAAATGCCGGAGCGGGTCTGCTCACGGTTACGCGGCTTACGCTCAATTATTTCCATAAAAGCAGGTTAGTAAAAGTAATCTCAGTTAACGGTGTTAATTGACTGAAAACTACAGATTAATGTCGAAACTTTCTAACATTAATGTATAATTTCTTAAAAAATACAGCAATTTTCCTACTTCCGATGGTCCTTTACCGAGTTTACTAACCACAATTCATAGTAACTTATATGAAATAAAATTCAACCTTCGAATCACAGCTATTTACTTTTCCGCCAGTATCCACACTGCTTCATCCCCAAGTGCGAAGGGATCACCTGTAACCGTTCCGTAACAATCTATAATTTGAAACCCTGCTTCCGTAAACAAATGTCGCAGTTGGGCTAACGTATAGACGTAATGCTGCGCCAGCCGGGTTTGTACAACACCTCCTTTCACATACGTCAAATGCGAATCAATCCGGCCCTCCAATGGCACATAGTCATTCTCAATCATAAACAGGATGGGGTCGCCATCCACCGTCTCAATGGGTAACCAGTTCCGAGCCTGGTAGTCGGGCAATACGGATTCTGCAACCATCTCAGAATGAGCCAAGAATCGGCCGCCTGGCTTCAATAGGCCTGCAATCTGGCTTAGAAAGGTCAGCATATCAGCCTGGGGAAAGAAGCTAAAACTATTACCCAGACAATAGGCAGCATCAAATGTATTTCCATTACCCAACTTGCTCGCTGGTATCGTCAAAAAATCAGCAGCGATGGCAGTGATGGGTAGTTTCTCTGCCTTAGCCACCGCTTGAATTTCGGTTACATACTCTGATGAAATATCGATACCTGTAATATAAGCGCCCATTCGGGCAAGCGGCAACGCATGACGGCCATAACCACAAAATACATCCAGTAGTTGATCGCCAGGACCAAACTCCAGGGTATCGACCAATAGTTCAAGATCAAACTGGGTTTGCTCTTCGGTTTGTGCCGCCTTCCAGGCTTCCTGAGGTAGGCCGTGAAAAAAGTTATGGTACCAGGCCATGTGATAACAATGAACAATGTTATAGTCAAAGACGAACTTCTTTTTGAAGTCGGGTTAAAATAGGTTCAATACCCGCTAAAAACAAAGTCTGTCTGGCCGCTGGATAACATATTAGCCACCAACTTCCTGAGTGTGAGAAGAAGATTATAATTATTATTTAATTGCGGCAAAGCGACTTTACTTCGTACTTAGTGGCTTCTCAACTACCTTAACCGAAACCCTTCTATGAAATCATACTGGGGCATTGACCTTGGCGGAACTAAAATTGAAGGCGTAGTCCTTTCAGGACCTTCGCCTGATGCAGTCCTTATTCGAAAGCGCATTGACACCGAAGCACAGCATGGTTACGAGCATATTCTGAGTCAGGTTGGCCGTCTGATCGACATGCTCAAAGCCGAAACCGGATTAAAACCTGAACGCATTGGCTTCTCTACACCCGGAACCTTCGACCCGGCGCGGCAGGCCATGAAAAACTGTAATACCACATCCCTGAATGGCAAACCCATGAAGCAGGACTTGAACCGCCTGCTTGGCCTACCGATCGAAATTGCCAATGATGCCAACTGTCTGGCTTTGGCCGAAGCTACGATGGGCATTGTCCCTGAGGTAGTTCCCGATTATCAGAGTGTGTTTGGTGTGATCATGGGCACAGGAGTTGGCGGAGGCATAGTGGTTCGGAGCAAACATAATAAGCCCTATGGCCGACCGTTTGTGCTCAACGGTTTTCAGGGACTGGGGGGTGAATGGGGACACAACACGCTGGAAGAAAAAGGCTATCCTTGTTATTGTGGCAAGCGTGGCTGTGTTGAACAGGTAATTTCTGGCCCTGCTCTCCAGCATTATTATCAACAAATCAGTGGTGAGCAGCGCACCATGCAGGAAATCATGGAGCGATACCAGCAAGGCAATGATCTGGTCGCCAGCCAAACTATTAACCGATTGCTGGAATACTTTGGCCGGGCCATATCGGTCATTGTCAACATCATCGACCCCGATGTCATTGTCATCGGTGGTGGCGTAGGGAACGTCGATTTACTGTATACGCAAGGTGTAGAACGCGCCCGTAAATACGTATTCAACAGTGGCGATCTGAATACCCACTTCCTAAAACCCAAACTAGGCGATAGCGCTGGTGTTTTTGGCGCAGCCATGTTGTAGAAAGATGGTAAAAAGGGGTGGGCAAGAAAAGGAGAAAGGATTTAGTTGCTCTCCTTTTCCTCCCCACTCCTTTTTACCCTTTTGTTGTATATTTGTTTTTAAACAAGTCGATAGAACCATGTCAACAACAGACCTGAAAACAATTATGCATCGACGTATCGACCAACTCACAGACGAAGAAACGGTACTGGATTTATTCGAAACAATTAATTCGTTTCTGGAAGGTCGTACTATTCCCTTTGACAGCAATTCGCCAGAAATTATGGCCCAATTGAAACAGTCGCTATCAAACGTTACGACAAATCCGAGCGGTATCAGTACCGAAGAGTTAGCAACGAAAATGCATCAATGGCGTACTCGTTAATTTGGTCTGAAGATGCCCAGGAAAATATCCGAACTATTATCAATTACCTACTCGATTTCTGGGGTGATGATGTAGCTGAACAATTTTCCGAACGGTTGATCAAAGCAGGTCACCAACTTGAGCAGCTACCTTATTCAGGCAAACGGCACCGAAATGTAATCGATCAACGAGTGGGTAATTAATTACAAATTGATACTAGTACGGGGCAGAGGGCTAATTAAAAAATTAGCCCTCTGCCCCGTACTAGTATCAATTTACCAGTTTATCTCGGCCGTCCACCGCCCCGGTTTCCACCTTGAGCCGGTTGTTGCTGCTGCTGTTGACCGCCTTCACCCCCTTCGCCTGCTTTCAGGTCGTCGTTGTCGACTGAGCGGCCTCGCTTACGCTGCGGCTGATCGAAACTTAACTTACCAAACTTATAGCTGAAATTGGCCCGAATGCCCGCGTTGTACAGACTCGTGCTGCTGCTCTGGGCAAACAGGGGCGAGGAAGATTCAGACCGAATCGTGAATGGCATGTTGAAGAAATTTTCTGCGGCAATGCCAAAGCTCCCCCGCTTATCTTTCAGGTCTTTCTTCACCCCAAGGCTGTAGAAGGCAAACCCACCCTGATAGCCCTGCAACTGAATCTGCTTGCCCCGGATAAATCCAAAACCCTGCATCCCCCAGCCATTTTTCAGCGTTACGTTCGTAAAGAAACGGCCCGTAACTACCCAACCCGAGTTCGTCGCGTTGTAGGCAGGCAGGGAGTTGTTGTTGGTCAGATAAGCATAATACACATCGACCCCACCACCAAGCTGCCATTTCGAGAACAGGGTTGCGTTGCCAAAAATATTGGTTCCGTAAGCAGATTCACGTCCGATGTTCAGATACGTGGTCTGAATCGCCTGCGAGAGTGTAGGATTGGTTACCTGCCCCAATCCTGTTGTGATCGTATCCCGAACGCTGGTGATCGAGTTGTTGGTCTGACGGGCAAACAGTGCCACGTTCAGGTAAACACTTTTAACGTAGGCACTCCCACTCAGCTCAAAATTGTCGGTCAATTCGGGCGAGAGGTATGGATTTCCCTTGGTAATGTTGGTTGGGTTGGACGTATTCACGTTTGGGTTCAGAAACTGAATACCCGGCCGCTGCAACCGTCGGTTATAGGCTAGTTTAATCGTCTTCCCTCCTTTCAGACTTTTCGAGATATTGACACTGGGAACAAAATTATTATAGCTCGGTATGCCTAAATCCTGTCCGGCTTTGACGCTCTGATCACCCGTCTGACTCTGACTGTAGTTGGCATTGATCGTTGTATGCTCATACCGTGTACCAGCCTTGATGGTGTACTTGTTTTTGGTCGTCAGTGTGTACGACACATAACCAGCCCCAATGGTCTGATCGTAGTTCAACGTATTCGCCGTGCGAGTTGGGTCGGCAACAAAAGCGCCCGAGCCCGTAGCCACATTGTAGCTATAAGCACTTTCGACCTGCCGGAAGATTCCCTTACCACCGAACTCAATCAATTGATTCTTTCCGATAGGCGTCTGATAATCGCCCTGCACTGTACTCTCCTGATTATAACTATTGTTCAGGTTTTGCAATCGCGATGCGATCGTGGAGAAATCCGGCGAACTCATAATATCAGCCGTAAAATCGTTGTTGCGGTTGTTCCGGCTGTATTGGGTCGAAAAGCTGAGTTCCTGCTGCGGCTTGAACGTACGTGTATAATCAATGTTGGCATCGACCGTACCTGACAGATCTTTGGTCAGCACATTGCGATCCGATACAACGGGAAAATAGGACGTTGGCGAAATGGTGCGGGTGATAAAATTATCCTGATTAACGTAGTTGTTCCGGGCTCCGTAGCGCAGGCTGGCCGTGATCGCGCTGTTTTTGCTAATGTCGTAATCCCATCCCAGCGTATACTGCCCAAACAAGCCATGGTTGCGTGTATCGGCCGATTGCTCGGTTGTTGTGGTGCCATTACTGCCAAATGTTTTCTGAGCGTTCGCAAAACTTCCGACCACATTGTAATTGGCCCGGCCAAAACCACTCAGACTGAACCCCATTTTACCCGTCCGTAAATTACCGTTCAGGCCCAGGTTAGCTCCCCGGTTTCCAGCGCCCGTATCCAAATTGAGCGTGAAACCCTGAAGCGTATTCTTCTTGGTAATGATGTTGATAATACCTGCCGACCCTTCAGCATCATATTTAGCCGATGGTGAGGTAATTACTTCAACGGTCTTGATCATGTCGGCCGGAATCTGCTTCAGCGCATCGGCCACGCTACTGGCGACAATCGTGCTGGGTTTGTTGTTGATCAACACCCGCACGTTGCTGCTACCTCGTAAGCTCACATTGCCGTCCAGATCAACCGATAGCAGAGGAACTTTCCGCATCACATCCGTTGCATCACCCCCTTTCGCTGTAATATCTTTTTCGGCATTGTAGACCAGCCGGTCTACTTTTTCTTCCACCAGCGATGCCTGCCCTACTACTTCCACTTCTTTCAGTGTTCGCACATCGGCTGATAATTTTACGGCTCCCAGATCGACATCGCCTTTACGATTTAGTTTGACGCTGGAGATCGTTTTATTACGATAACCGACAAACGAAATCAGCAGTTGAAAGTCACCCTCCGGCAGTTTGTTCAGCGTGAATTTTCCCTTATCGTCGGCCACCGTACCGTCGATGGTCTTTTTGGTCTTTGAATCAATCAGGGCAATACTGGCAAATTCAACTGGTTTTCCACTGGTCGAATCAGTCACTACCCCCGTAAGTTTGGCATTTCCCCGCGGAGAGGTATCGCTCGATGTGCCCGGAATGACGGCTGGCCGTTGTTGTTGCCCACCGCCGGGCATAGTCGGGAATTGTGCCCTGACACCGACCGCAGTCGTCAGCAGAACAGCACTTACAAAAAGAGAACGTAATACGTTTTTCATAGACAGATTGTATGCGAGTAACGAATAAAGTAGATGAGTTTATAGTAAGCTTTCTGTCAAAAACTGGCCCAAAAGACAGTCCGATTGGCCAAAATTGGCCGCAAATTTCCTGAAAAAATCTAATTTTCACCAATGCGTCAGGCATTTGGCAAGTGGCCATGCTTATGCAGCAAACAGTTCAGGGTGGTTTTTCAGTTCTGAATAAGAACTGGCTTCTAGTACTTCTGGAACATCGCTAGGTTCTGAACGTGAGGTAATCCGTTTGCTGATACTGTAACTATGGAGTTTACTAACTGGATATTGGTTGTTCAGTAACGTCAGCGCATCCCGTTCAGTTAAATCATCCTGTAGCCAGGTTTTTTCGTCTTTTTCTGATAACAGACATGGCATTCGTTTTTTCGAATTATGGATAGCCGCCAGCAAGGGGTTGGCATCGGTCGTAAGCAGGGTATACGTGCGGATTAGTTCACCCGTTACGGGGTCGGCCCATTCATCCCAAAGGCCAGCGATAGAGACAATCGTTTGCGCTGTCGAGTTGATATAAAAGGGAAATTTCTTACTACCGATCGTATGCCATTCATAAAACCCTGTTACAGGAATCAGGCATCGTTTTTCAGATTGAGCCGCCGACCGAAAAGAAGGTTTCTCATAAATCGTTTCGGAGCGGGCATTCAGCGTTCGTGTGCGTATTTCATCCGCATTATCCGACGTTTTAGTCCACTGCGGAACCAGGCCCCAACGCATATATTGAAACTGGTCGGGCTGCTGGTGAGTCAGGATGGGCCAGGCAGGAAACTGGTATGCATTGGCGTGATAAACAGGCTGAAAAGCAGAAGCCTCGGGCAAATTAGCTTCGTATCGCTCTTCAAGCTCGGGGCCTTTTACAATCAGCGATTTATGGTAACACATCAGTTCTTTGGGTTTATCAGAAACGGTCGTAAAGTTCCGTAAGCACTGGATCGATTCAATTAAGCGCTTATTAAATGTCCGTATTGACTAAACAAATAAATTGATGCTCAGGTTACCTCAATGCGAGTAGATTTCCTGATTTCTTTCGATGGTAAGGATATGAATTCGCCCAGACAAACAGCCTTCTCAGAACACCGAATAAATCGCCCTGTTATTGTATGAGTCAAGTTCCTGACGCCAGCCAAACCGTACAACCTATTACGTCGACCAACCTTACCGATCTGGAAAATGCCTGCTGGCATCAGCTTGCCTCTGGTGCGAATCAGGAAAAGGACGGATTCAAAATCATGACCGTTGCGACCTGTACAAATCGGGGAGCCGATGCCCGGATTGTTGTCTTACGCCGGGTCGATACGTCGCACAAGTACGTGTGGTTCCATACCGACGCCCGGACCGAGAAGGTGCTCCAACTGGAAGCGTTTCCGACAGCCACGCTACTTTTCTGGGATAAACAGCGCCATATTCAACTCCGCCTTACGGTAGAAACTCGCCTGCATACGGACGACTATATAGCCGATGAGCATTGGGAGTCGGCTACCGAACGCGAGCGGAAGCTTTATTTTTCGGAACATGTTCCGGGTACAGAATTATCAGCTCCCTACCCAGGCTATCCCGATGATGTGTCGGACAAAGTACTTTCGAAGGAAGCGAACCAGTCGGCGCGGAAAAATTTTGCGGTTATCGAATGCCGGACTCTGGCGATGGAATACTTATACTTAAGCCCTGAAGGCCAACTACGTGCCCGTTTTCAGTACGAACCCGAGTCTAAAATGACCTGGCTGGCTCCCTGATTTCTGGTAAGCGATTGCCAGCCCAGGTACGCAATCGGGATAAAAAGGAGAAAATCGGCTACGTGAGCGATCCACTCGATCCGCGCAATCCGACTTACCGGAAACGCCACAGCTCCTGCGCACAGCAAAAAACCGACCCAGTAGGGAACCGCCTTTTTTCGCATAAGCTGAATACCCAACACCAGTAAACTGAGCGGAAACAAGGGTCCCGATATAAACATGGTGATGTTGAAGCTCACGGAATGAATCGCTGCTTCATGTAATAATGTCTCTTTCGAAATTCCGAAAACCTGGGCGTAAATGCCCCGCATACCAAAGTTATTACCGCTGATAACCCCACATAGGGCAAGCAGCCATCCCCAACTGGCATAACTGGGCATTGTACTTTTTAGCCTCGCAAACAGACCCGTCAGGGCAGGTATCCAGAAAACCGTTGCCACTACCAGAAGTGTACCACCTGTGATGGTATATTCGCCATTCTGCCAGTAGAACGTCGATATAAGAAATAACAACGGGGCTATAATCATAGCCATTCCCCAAACACGCTGCTCTGTCGGCGTATTGATAGTCTGTGTCATCGTCTGCATTAGTTCGTTTTTGTGGTTACGATTCGATAATAAATTAGAAAGCCAAGTGCCGACGACACCATAATGACACCATAGTTTAGGCTGGATTCGGGCGGAACGGGTAGAAAATGAACGATAATCAGCCCGATACCTGAACAGAGTAAAATCAATCCCCATTTGAGGCTTTCAGAAGGCGCGTCACGTTCCTGTTCCATTTGCTTGTGCGTTTGTTCGGTCCACTGCCCCAATTCGAGCAGCCTACGACGTAACAGATACGTAGTGAGTGGGCGCATTGTCAGGTAAATACCTATTGCCATCGACAGAATGACATAAGCGGCCTGTAAACCATATTCCTTTTCCATTGGCTCGTTGGTCATGTTTGCCCATGTGACAGGGTCAGGTTTCAAAATGTTGCAGGTGCGGAGAAAATTTTTGAAACTGCAACCTTTCCCGAAACGTCGTTGTCTCATAGGCCAATGAATGACGAACAGGCATTAGTACGGCAAATTTTGCAGGGTAACGTTCGGGCCTATCAAACGTTGGTTGAGCGGTATCAGCGACTCGTGCTGCATATGATCCGACGCATTGTTCGGCAACCGGCCGATGTAGAAGATGTCTGTCAGGAAGTGTTCATCAAAGTGTATCAGCATCTGCCCAGCTATCAATTCGATGCCAAGCTATCGACCTGGATTGCCACCATCGCCTACCGAACGGGTATCAATTATTTAAAGAAGTATCGAAAAGAAACCGTTATTATAGAAACAGATCAGGTAATGGAACTAGATCTGGGTTCAGACTTACCAACGCCAGAAGAGTTGCTGCTACATGATGACTGGCGAACCTTTTTACACCAGCAAATCGATAAACTGCCCGTACACTACCGAACCATTCTGACGCTGTATCATCTGGATGAACTCTCGTATGAAGAGATTGGACAGGTTACGGCTTTACCCGAAGGCACGGTTAAAAACTACCTGTTTCGGGCACGAAAACTATTAAAGACTGCTTTAGAGTTGCACCAAACACGCGAACAAAACCGATGAATCCACTGACCGATCAGCAACTTCAGGAACTTCTTGACAAACAGTTCCGAAATCATGATAACTCTACACCCATTCACACGGATGACAGAGAGTTCAGGCGCTACCAACAACTGTTCGAGGAGTTGAGCAACGAACCTCCACAAACGGCTCTCAGCTATTCGTTTGCTACTACTGCAACGCGGCTGATTCAGAAGCAGGAATTAGCCCGTACCGAGCGACGGGCATTGGTTCTGTATGGCCTGGGGGTATTCGTTAGCTTTTGTATCGCAATTGCCCTACTAACGATGGCTCCTGACAATGCCCTGAGTGAATTAGCGAACACATTTTCACGGTTTGCTCTCCCCATGCTAGTGATTTTGGCAGGTTTCGGCCTGATTCAATGGGCTGATTACCGGCTGATTACGCGAACGACGAAGGGTGCATCAATTTTTTCGGAGAAATGAACAAGCGAGCGACAACTGTCGTTATATTTGCGACAATTGACGCTATGCCCTATGCCTACGACGACCATTAATCAGTATTTTGGCCCTAAAAATGCTCCTCCTATTCAATCCATTTTTGATCTGATCGAATTGAGTCGGCGAGGCTTGTCCAAAAAAGCTGTCGCTACGATGGCGCGCCATCTGGGGCTTACCCAGTCCGATTTATTTGTCATCCTGCATATTTCGGCCCGCACCTGGCAACGCTATACCGACGAAAAACTCCTCCCGCAGGATGTTACCGAAAAAGCCCTGCAATTGGCAAATCTGTACAAATATGGAGAGGATGTATTTGGGGCTACCTGGAAATTTCACGGCTGGATGAATCATCCCAGCCCATTTTTCAGCGGTAAAAAACCAATTGAACTGCTCGATACTCAATTTGGCTTTCAGGCTGTTCGCGACGAGCTTACCCGAATCGACTGGGGAGTACTGGCGTGATGGACGTTTATCGACTGGCCAACGCCCGACGCGCCGACGACCTGACCGGGACAGGAGCGAGATTGACGGGTGGCCGCTGGAACTTTATTGGGGCCCCTGTTTTGTATACAGCCAGTTCAAGAGCCTTAGCTACGCTGGAAGTACTGGTCCACAGCCCGGTGTCATACGTACCCGACTTTTATCAAATGCTCACCCTTCGAGTACCTGAAGATTCGTTGCAGAGTGTTCCACTGGATAGTCTTCCCGATGGCTGGAACGGATTAACACCACCCGATGCCATCAAATCGATAACCCAAACCTGGATTTCAGACAATCACTTTTTATTACTTAAAGTCCCTTCAGCCGTTGTGGCAGGTGAATACAACATCCTGATCAATCCAATCCATCCTCGCGCATCAGAAGTAGTCATTCTGGATAAACGCCCTTATCAATTTGATCCGCGTCTATTACGTCAATAGCCATATTGTCCAATTTGTTGTTATAGCTATCAGCAACTGGTAAACCTATGGCCGCAACGAATCGCGCTTTCAACTATGATCTTGATTACCGAACGCTGAACGTACGGGAGCACCCCGAGCTATACCGCGTCGGCAAAGGCGAACAGGGAGTTCTATTGGTCAGACCCTACAAAGACGAAATATTACCCTTCTGGAAATTCAAAACCCCCGACATCGCCCGTGAGTCGTCGGAGAAAATCTATCAGCTTTTTCTGGACTACAAGCAAAAAGGGGACTTCATCGGTATGGACATGGCCCGCAAGTTTCTACAGATGGGCTATACCCGATCCAGGCGTTACGCGAACCATGCCAGTGGCCAGAAATACGATGGCCCTGTACCGACTGAGCAAAGAGGCCGATCGGGGGCGCATGGACGGGCGCAACTCCCCCGCGACGAAGATCCCGTAAAAGCGGAATCGGCCCGTATTTTTTATGGTAAATACCTGGAAGCCCGCGAAGACCCCGACTACAAGAGGCTCAAAAAGGACTGGCAGCAGAACTATGGGTAACCGTTTATTTTACCAATTCTTTCTGGTAAAGCCCTACCAGCGTATCAACAGCATAATCAATCTCGTCGGCGGTATTATACTTGCCGAACGAAAAACGGACGTAGCCGCGATCAGGATCCAGGCCGGGTAAAGCCGCCAATACGTGCGATCCCACATTAGAGCCACTGGAACAGGCCGATCCACCTGACGCGGAAATGCGGGCAATATCCAGACTAAACAAAAGCATATCGCTGATGTCTGAAGCCGGTAAACTAACGTTCAGCACGGTATACAAACTATTGTCGACATCGCCCGAATCGCCATTAAACTGCACCTCGGGCATTTGAGCACGCAACCGCTCAATCATTCGACTTTTCAGGGCCGTAATATGCTGTTTATGAGCGTCCATATCGCGATAGGCGATTTCCAGGGCTTTGGCCAGGCCCACAATACCATAGACGTTTTCGGTACCACCTCGCATATTGCGCTCCTGCGCTCCTCCATACACAAACGGATGAATTTTCACCCGGTCGGCATTTACGTATAGAAACCCAACTCCCTTAGGACCGTGAAACTTGTGTCCGGCACCTACGATGAAATCGACAGGTAGTTGTTGTAAATCATGCCGGAAGTGGCCCATCGTCTGCACCGTATCGGAATGAAAAATAGCGTCGTATTGCCGACACAACTCCCCTACCCGAGTCAGATTCAACAGATTACCGATCTCATTATTGCCATGCATCAGCGACACCAGCGAGCGCCTGTTCGACCGGAGGAGTTCTTCCAGATGATCCAGATCGATATGTCCTTTAGCGTCGATCTGAACGAGACTGAGCTGAATCGTTCCCTGTTCAGCCAAATGCTGTAACGTATGCAAAACCGCATGGTGCTCCAGGGGCGAAGTAATGGCATGTTTCAGACCATAGGTTTCGATACTGCTCCGAATGGCCGTGTTATCGGCTTCGGTACCACCTGATGTAAAGAAAATTTCGGCAGGTGATGTATTCAATAAAGAGGCTACTGTTTTGCGCGCTTTCTCGATCGCTGTTCGTACGGTACGCCCATGGCTATGAATAGATGACGGATTACCAAAATGCTCCGTCATGAGGGGCATCATGGCCTCAAGCACTTCAGGATCGAGTCGGGTGGTAGCGGCATTATCTAAATAAACGGCAGCGTTTGGTGTCATCGGTAGGCTTGTTTGTCAATACTGCAAAGGTACAGGTTTTTACAGAGGAAAGAATGTAGGATCTAAAGAGTGAATTGTACAGATAAACGCTCTTTGCCCATTCACGCTGTACCTTTGTACCCTTCTGCTATTACCACTAGTTGCATACACTATGGACATTTCACAGGCAGCCGGGCTTATGTACGCTGAACTATCAACCTGGATTCGTACCGCCATCCGCTACATGCCCAAACTGGCCGTCGCCATTTTACTGTTGCTATTCTTTACGTTTCTATCACGCTGGCTGAGTCGGTGGGTAGTTCGTGGCCTCGACCGGGTTAGCACCAATGTTTCGCTTATTAATCTCACAGGAGCCGTCATGCGCGTTATTGTCATGTCTGCCGGCTTGTTTGTAGCGTTGGGAATTTTAGGGCTCGACAAAACCGTAACGTCTTTACTGGCTGGTGCCGGGGTTATTGCGCTGGCCATTGGGTTCGCCTTTCAGGACCTGACCACCAATTTTATATCCGGTGCAATGATTGCGCTGGCCCGACCCATTCAGGTGGGTGATAAGGTCGAAACAAACGGGTATACGGGTAAAGTGCTCGATATTAAACTGCGTTCCATCGTCATTGACAATGGCGAAGGACAAACCGTCGAAATACCAAGTAAAGATGTTTTCCAGAAACCCATCACCAATTTTTCGCGAATAGGGCAACGGCGCATCGACGTGGTAGCGGGGATCTCGTACCTCGATGATATGACAAAAGCCAAACAACTGGCTCAGGCTGCCGTTTCAGCTCTTCCGTTTGTCTTGCCAACAAATCCGGTCGAGTTGCATTACCGTCAGTTTACCGACGCCAATGTTCAGTTTGTACTCTTGTTCTGGATTAACCCGGCTGCTACAAATGCGCAAATGGCGCTAAGTGAGGCCATGATTGCCATTAAGCGTACGTTTGATGCCAATCAGATTCTGATGGTATTTGCAGCGCAGACCTTTGACCTGAAGCAAAAGCTGGCGCAGCCCGGAGCCTGAACTCATTTAAAACACTTCTCCCAGGTTTAGAAATACGCCCTGCGACCCTCCGATACCGAAGCCGTAATCGAAGGCAAAATTGAGGTTCGAGTGCTTGTTTACTTTGATGCGCAGTCCTACTCCCCAGCCGGGTAGTAGCTTTCCGAAATGAGCCGTATTCGGATAATCACTATAACTCTGCATATTGGCAAATACTACCCCACCCAACAAGCCATTGTTCAGAATAACAGCCCGGTATTCGGTTTCGAAATACACTAGATTTTGGCCCCGAAACCGACCTTGTGTATAGCCACGGCCTAAATTGGCATGCGTATCCCAGCCGGTACTGGGCAAATCCAGATAGGGAGCCTGCCCACCCAGGCTTAACCAGTTTACATTCCAGAGTGCCAGAATATGCCGTGAATCGGCGGTTAACGGAATATACTTCCGAAAATCGGCCAGTACCGACTGCCAATTCTGATCACTGCCTAACAAGCGCAGGTTAGGCCGGAACATGATGCTGCCGAAAAAGCCGTTTTGCGGATTGTTTGGGTTTCGTCGGTTCGTGTACTGAAGCGTAAAAGTTGGTCCGGATGACACCGAACGACCTGTATTGCCGTATTGCTGGAAGTCATTGTTCAGTTGGGGAGTACTATTTTCTTCCCGAATCCGCCAGTGGTAATCCAGCGCATAGCCAATCCCTACCGAAAAATTGGGAGCTACCTGCCGCAAAACCGACTGATATAATCGCAGATACGAATACTCCAGATGATCGTCCACATCAGAACGGGACTCATCGCCCAACCCAAAATTATCGGCCGAATAGTTGTAGTATCGCCAGTCGGTCAGAATATTGTAGCGGTTGTCTTTCGTCCACAAATTGGCTTCAATAGGAATAATAACCTGCTGATACTGGGTGTATTGGGGCGTTGAATAGATAACCGAAACGTTCTGCTGAGGATCAGCGCTGGTAAAAGAAAGATTCGCATTGAGGCCTACTGCAAAGCCCGTTTGCAGGGCGTAGGCCAACTCAGGGAAAAAAGACGGATGGAAACCAGGCTTCTCACTTTCGGCCGAACGATGCCCTTTTTTATTGATAAACCCATAATAGACATCCCAGATATCGGCCGACGAATCAGGCTTCGAAACGATCTGCTGCTTAGCAGGTTTAGATAATGTAGAATCTGACTGAGCCGTTGTACTCAGTGATGCCAGCATCCAGAACGCGCTTATATAAAGTGAACGCAGAAGGAAAGGGGACAGGCCGCCAGTCGGCTTAGGCATATGAACGAATAGGTTAATCAGCACTGGTAACGTGTTGACTAACCTATTCGCGTAACATTCCGTTCATTTACGTCTCTGGAAACGTAGGTAGAGCTATTATAAAACCGTCGCCAAAACCTGTTTGAGCTTTTCAATACTGCTGGCTCCCTGTAGGTTAGCGACTACTTTTCCATCCTTACCAATCACTACAATGGTTGGTATGGTAGTGATATGGTACTTGTTATGAAAGCCATACGCGTTCGGAATTGGCTTGAAGGGAAGTGATTTTCCGATTACTCCACTCTCCGCCTTTGCCTGTTCACTATTTAGAACGCCCAGCACAACCGGAGCCGTTTTCGACTGAAAAGGACGCAACGCTTCGGCAAAAGCAGCCGCCTGTTTATCATCCCAGACCGATTTATCCAGACTTACCCAGAAACTTAGTACCACAACATTGCCCAAAAGGTCAGCCGAACGATAGGTATTCCCTTCTACGTCGGTCATCACAAAAGGCGCTATCGACTGGCCTGCCTTTGGCTGTTTGGCAGGATCACGGTCGCGAAACCGATGGGTTTCGTGTTCTTCTGGCGTGGCTGAGCGCATCGTATACGTAGTTGGTTGGCCAAACTCATCATAATTGGGCACCAGATGATACGCAAACGGATCGGCTTTAGCCAGTTCATTATACTCGTTGATGGTCATGCGCTGGCCAGTCGCCTGATTCGTGATGGGAGTAGGTTCGCTCTGAGGTTTGGCAAGCCGGATAATCTTTTTTTGAACACCTACCTGAGCCAGGCAGATTGTACTTAGCGTTAACAGACTGACAGCCAGAAGAGCTTGTTTGCAAAGAGACATACGTTTCGCAATTAAAGATGCTTCATACACCCCCTTGTAAATCATCACGGTTCACTGATTGCTGATAGTACGGGGGTCTGGTTGACAGGCTATCAAAATTCGGGCCACTATATACATAGAGTTTACCATCGATGCAAACTCCACTCTTTTCTCACTTATCTATCTAAAGGAATCCGTTAAAAGTATATTAAACTATATCCATACAATCATCAATATCGTTTTAAGAATACAACCAATCTGCACACTTATGAAACGCTGGATCATTACCTGTTTGCTGCTGGTATCGATGTGCACAGTCTATGGACAGACGGCCCGCCCTGGTTCCTACCCCCATGCCGTCATCATTCCCCGTACGTCGACATATGTTATCCCGATTGTTTATCAGCTTCATGACGGAGTAGGCCGATTAGGGGATGGTTCGTTGTTACAAGGCCGATTCCTTTACGACAAAGGCACTATGTTTACATTTTACCAGAACGGCCATACCAAAGGCGTCAAAATTCCTTTCTTCCAATTTGAAACTTTAACCCTTGCTGGAGCTGATACTTCCGTTCTACCGCGATCTGACTCAACAATGTTTTCGCGAATCAAAAATCGCCTGTATCGGCGGTTGACCATCGGGAAAATTGCCCTTTACGATGATGTATATGCCATCAATGAGAATAAGGGCAAGATTGGAGATTATTTGTTTGTCTGGGGAGATAATGGCAAACTCAAACGCCTGCGAAACCTGGAAGCAATCAATCAATGGTTTTATGACACCTGCCAGCAAAACCACTGGACGAACCCGGATATTTTTCTCAGCAAAACCGAGATCATCAAACGATTAGCCGTGCTGGACCCAACGCCTTGATAAGACCAGAACGCTGATTGTTATGATGATTATGATTTACAAAGATCATAATCATCATAACAATCAGCGTTCTATATATTCGGAATTAATCCTTCTTATACTGCTGAATAATCTTGTAGAGGGCCTTTTGTTTTTCCAGTTCCGGGAAAAACTCAAACAATTGAACATGCGCGTCGTAATCAAGCGATAAGGCCGCTTCCAACTGGATAAGCGCTTCACGATAATGCCCCGCGTGAATCAGATACACTGCTGAACGATAATACAAATCGGCTTCGGCAGGCATATCGTTGATGCCTGATTGGATAATGTCGTTAGCCCGGAGGAAATCGCCCTGATCAAACGGAACCAGTGACCAGGTCAGATAAACATCCGGGTTCTCCGAATCGACCTCGGCAGCTTTCTCGAACGCTTCGACGCTCGAAATCACATTCCCAATTTTGTATTCAGTCTCAGCAACGGCGATATAATATTCACCGTTCTGATCATTCAGTTTAACCGCCTTTTGCAGGAAGGGTAACGCTTCATACCATTTACCCGACTCGCTCAGGCAAACGCCGATACCATACCAGGCTTCATCCCACATAGCATCGAGTTTTAACGCTTCTCGATACTCCTTGATGGCTTCGGGTAACCGATCCTGTTTTTCCAGACTGGCCCCCAGATGGCAATAGGTATCCGCCGTTGGTTCTTCGTATTTAAGAGTCTCGCGGTAGCAGTGCTCGGCCTTTTCGAATAGACCCAGATTCATGTACGTATTGCCTAGATTAAAATGAGCCGACGCGAAATCTTCCTTAATCAGAACGGCATAATCGTAGGCTTCAGCGGCATCGACATAACGGGCCAGTTTACTGTAGGCAATGCCCATATTGTACCAGGCATTGTACGAATAGGGATCGGTATCGATTAGTTGCTGATAATAGCTCAGGCTATTCTCCAGCTCGCCGGTCACGTCCAGGCAAAAGGCCAGTTCATAGAGGGCGTTTTCATTGTTAATGTTCAGCGCGATCGACTTTTTGTACTGCTTGATGGCTTCGTCATATTTCCCCCAGTTCTGATAGCTCTGACCCAACTGGAAAAGGATGTCATCTTTATCCTCAGCCCGGTCGAGTAGTTCTTCCAGCACCTGAATCGACTCCTCGTACCGACCGGCCATGTTGAGGACAGAGCCCTGCATGAACGGCACGTCCAGGTCGCCGGGATTAAACAACGAAGCCCGTTCCAGTAACTCCAGCGACTCATCGTATCGTTGGTAATTAGCCAGAATCTGGGCCTTGTCGAGCATCAACTCCAGCGCATAGGGAAAATTCTCCAGACCTGATTCGGCGGCTTTGAACGCCTTGTCTAAATCGCCCTGATTGAGGTAGTGCTCAACCATTTGCTCATAGACATCCAGATCGAAAAACTGGCTTTGCTGCTGGTCCAGCATCTGCTCAAAACGCCGGATTGATTCTTTTATATCGCCTTCTCGTTCTTCGAACTCTTGCTCCATGTATAGATAATTTACAACCGGGCAGCCGGTTCTGGTACGATTCACGAGTTGCGGTTCATAGTTCACGATGGGATCGCGATTTATAAATCGTACACCGTAAATCAGGATAGGGGCCGCATCAATCAGTGCGATTTATCCTTTGGCAGTGAAATATATACCCAAAAAAGCGAAACTGCAACCCCCCAACCGAGAAAATTAACGACTCGCCGGGAGCGTGTTGAAGGCAGTTGCCACCCGCTTCAACGTATCACTTAAAGGCCTGTATTGAAAACGAAGCACTTGCTCAATTTTCCGGCCATCGTACTGGTAATGCGAACTCGCTGACCGCGCCGTTTCGCGGGTGATCAGCGGATTTTTCCCCGTCAGCCACGCCCGCACAGCCTCCAGAGGCCAGAGTACACGCGTCAACGCAGTAGGTACCCGCAGTCTTGGCGGACGCTTGCCCAGTACGGCGGCTATCTGTTCTAACAACGAACGATACGAAATGGTGCCTGCATTCAGAATGAAGCGCTCGGCGGTGATGTCAGACTGCATCAACTGGACTAATGAATCAGCCACATCGAGTACATCGACATAATTTACCAGGCCAGCCGGATAAAATGGTTTTTCGTCGTATACATATTTGATAAGCTGCAAACTGCTCCGGCTCCATTCACCGACACCAAGCACAATGGACGGATTGACCATAACGGCATTCAATCCTTCGGCTACTCCCCGCCAAACCTCCAGTTCGGCCCGGTATTTGGTTTTGGCATATACGGAATTGTTCGGTGAGTCTTCCCACTTCTGACTCTCATTGATCTGGAAAGGCGTCTGCGACTCGTCGCTGTGCGTTATTGGCCGCCCGATAGCCGCCACGGAGCTGATGTAGCCAAGTTTGCGAACGCCCGCTTTCAGGCAAACATTCACCACATTGGCCGTTCCCTCCACGTTGATCCGCTCCATCTGGTCCCGGTCTTTCGGCACAAACGAGACAATGGCTGCCGCATGAATCACATCCAAATCACCGGATTCAGAACCCGACAGAATAGCCGCTTCCAGCGACGGAATATCCAGCACATCGCCTTCGAGCCAGGTAAGTTGGTCGGCCACATCGGCCAGCATGCCATACCCACTCGAGGGCCGATACAATACCGAAACCGGATGTCCATCGGCTAGATACCGCCGAACAATGTGCGAGCCAATAAAGCCAGTCGCACCAGTAACAAAAACAGGATTACGTAACGATGAAGTCAATTGTAGTTTTTTATTTCGCCCCTATTTAGGATTTTTTGTATTTAACGTATTGTTGTCTATGATACCCTGACGCCCCTGTAGAGTCAATAATCGATGGTTGCTTCCATCTGATTGTGTAAACATAACAACGTTCGGGCCTGAATTGCTAATTTTGCGGACAAATAAGGTTTATAGCCTTTGGTTTACGCTGTTGAGGCTTCCGTGTAGTCTTACGCCAGTCACCGTAAACCGAAGGCCGTAAACTGAAAACCAACTTTATGGCTCTCGAAAATCCACAACGCTATACCGTTACGGCGGCCCTGATTTACGCCAACGGCCCGATTCACATCGGTCATATTGCCGGTTGCTACCTGCCCGCCGACATTTATGTACGCTATTTACGTTCAACGGGTAAGGATGTCGCCTTCATCAGCGGCACCGACGAACATGGCGTTCCCATTACCATTAAGGCGAAAAAGGAAGGTATCACCCCACAACAGGTAGTCGATAAGTACTACGTTCAGATCAAAAAAGCGTTTGAGGACTTCGGTATCTCGTTCGACATTTATTCGCGAACCTCGAATCAAATTCACCATGAAACCTCGCAGGAAATCTTCCTGAATATTTACAACAACGGAGATTTCGACGAGGAGGTAACCGAACAGTATTACGATGAAGTTGCCGGACAATTTCTGGCCGACCGATACATTGTGGGCACTTGCCCCGTTTGTGGAAATCCGAATGCGTATGGTGATCAGTGTGAGCGTTGTGGTACGGCCCTCAGCCCGACTGAATTGATCGAACCACATTCGATGCTTTCTGGCTCAAAGCCAATCCTAAAAGCCACCAAAAACTGGTTTTTGCCCCTGGATCGGATGCAGCCAACGATCGAAGAATACGTCAATAGCCATACCGAGTGGAAAACGAACGTATTTGGTCAGTGCCAGTCGTGGCTAAAAGAAGGCTTGCGTCCCCGCGCCATGACCCGCGATCTCGATTGGGGTATTAAAGTTCCCCTCCCCGATTCGGAAGGAAAAGTGCTGTATGTTTGGTTCGATGCCCCAATCGGCTACATTTCCATGACCAAAGAGTGGGCTGCCGAACAAGGCCGTGACTGGGAATTGTACTGGCGCGATAAAGACACCAAACTGGTACACTTCATCGGCAAGGACAACATCGTATTCCACTGCATCATTTTCCCGGCGATGCTGATGGCCGAGGGTAGCTATATTCTGGCCGACAATGTACCTGCCAATGAGTTTATGAACCTCGAAGGCGACAAAATCAGTACATCGCGCAACTGGGCCGTCTGGCTACACGAATACCTGGAAGAACTACCGGGTAAACAGGATGTGCTACGCTACGTACTGGCCGCGAATGCCCCCGAAACCAAAGACAGCGAGTTTACCTGGAAAGATTTTCAGGCCCGCAATAACTCTGAACTGGTCGGTATACTCGGCAATTTCGTGAACCGGGCCGTGGTGTTAACCCACAAAATGGCCGATGGCCGTGTCCCTGTTTTAGGTTCTCTCACCGAATACGATCAGCAGGTACTGGACGAGCTGGCCCTGTTCCCGGATCGTATTGGTCAGTCGATTGGTAACTACCGATTCCGGGAAGCGCTGGGGCATCTGATGGATTTGGCGCGACTGGGCAATAAATACCTGGCCGAAACCGAACCCTGGAAAGCCGTCAAAACCGATCCGCAACGTGCCCATACGATTCTGAACATCGCCCTTCAGATTACGGCGAATCTGAGCATTGTATGCGAACCCTTCCTGCCCTTCACGGCGGAGAAAATACGCGCTCAACTCGCTATTACTGACCTTTTCACCTGGGTCAATGCGGGCCGGGCCGATTTACTGGTCGAAGGGCATGCACTCGGACAGGCACCGGCTGGGCCAGCCGATCTGCTCTTCGCCAAAATAGAAGACGACGAAATCAACAAACAGATTCAAAAATTACTGAATGCCAAACGCATGAATGAATTAGCAACAAAAGAAGTACCTCAAATCCGGTCCGAAATCACGTATGATGACTTTGCCAAAATGGATATTCGGGTCGGCACCATTACCGAAGCGGAGCGGGTTCCAAAAAGCGATAAGCTGCTGAAATTGAAAGTCGATGATGGCCTGGGGGGGCGGCAGATTCTGAGCGGTATTGCCAAGCATTTTGCTCCCGAAGAAGTGATCGGCAAACAAGTGACGTTCCTGGCCAATCTGGCACCCCGCAAAATGATGGGCCTGGAATCGCAGGGTATGATTCTGATGGCTGAAGACCGTGACGGTAAACTATCATTGATTACGCCAGGCGAAACGGTCTGGAATGGCGGAACAGTAAGTTAATAGTCAATCAGTTATCCAATCGTATCAAAAAGCCGGAGGATGTTATCTCCGGCTTTTTTAGTGAGCTTCTTATCCTTTAATGGCGTGATCGGTTTTGACATCCTGCCCCGACCATATCTTTTTGGCGGTCCAGTCTGTTGCTGGTGATGCCCAGAATGGATCAGAAGCAGGGAGTCCAAGTGGTAGGAAGGCCACTGAGCATAAGTACAGACTTCCGGTCGAAATATACGTTTCGCCGATGGATGGCTGATGACCACACAAACCGATTTGCAGCCACCCTTTGGCATCGAATGTATTGGGGGCGTCTATGGTTCGTTTGATAACGGCTGTAAGCGCCGACCGCACCTGGGCAGGTGTCAGTTCAGGCGGGAGCACTTTCTGCAAAGCCACCTGAGCCAATAGTTGAAAGGCCCCACATCGATAGGCCAGCGAACGACCAAAAGCCGCAAATGACCCATCTGGCGCAATTAGTCGCTCCTGCACGATCGCGTAACGTTGCGCCCTTGCCAGCAACGATTCATACAGTGTCTTTTCGGCTTTGCCTGCCTGTACCAGCACTTGAACCGCATCCAGTAACATGGGTTGAATCACATAGCTGTTGTAATAATCCCAGTGAAAATCAGGGCCGTCGCCATAAGCGCCATCGCCTTTGTACCAATTCTGATGCTGGCGAATGGCGTAATCCATCCGTAGTTCATCGCCCGAACCCGTGTACTTTAGCAAAGCCGCTTCGACCATCGCACTGAATAGCAGCCAATTGTTATAGCCGGGCTTAATAACCCGACTGGCTTGGAGAGCCTTTACCACCAGATCCTGTTCGTCAGCACTCAATGCTTTCCAGAGTTTCGGCGAGCGCACGAGTCCATGTGCCAGAAAAGCGGCATCGACCAGCGGCTGCCCGCCTTTGGTAAAGTTCAGGTAATCGGGTGATTGCGGATTAACCCCATTGGCAATCGCTTTTCGGGCCAGTTCCAGATAGCGTTGCCGTTGTTTTCCTTCTGCTGAGTCGTCGGTGTCTAACTCCAGCCACGGGGCCAGTCCGGTGATGGTTCGTCCAAGGGCTTCCAGATGCGATACGACCTTGCGTCCTTCCTCCTGCCCCGGAGACGATTCAACCGGCATAGTCGCTTTCAGTCGATTCTGTGCTAAGGCCGATAATACCGGATTGGCTATTTTTAATAGAGTTTGCAGCCAATAGGCCCGATCGTCGGTTGCACTGGTCTCTAGCGAAGCAGCTCGTTCAGCTTCTGTATTAAACGGAAAACTAATCGGAAAAGCAGCCGCTAACTGGGCAAACGTCCGTCGATTCATTGAATTAACTAATCTAGTAAGATCAAAAATAGGCAAGAGTGGTCAAGTGCCGCCAAGTATGACATTAACTCTATATAATTGGTTTCCAGCCTTTTTCGTATTCGCGACTCCAGAATTTCTGCGCTTCTTTATCGTGCAGAATGTGCCCGTTCGTCGGATCGGTATGAATACTAGTTCCTGTGCGCTGAGCGATATTGGCCAAGTGGCAGAGCAATACCGATTTATGCCCCTGCGCAATGTCGGCATTGGGCTTGGCTTTACCCCGGATACTTTCGAGGAAATTATCCAGATGATAGGCGTCGAGACGTTCCCCGCCGGGGCTTACCGCATTGGTCGACGAGGCACTTGTAGGGGCATCACCTTTTACATCTTTCACCACTTTCCCTGCCAAATCCAGAATCTGATAATCGGGCCCGCTTTCCGGTGCCGATAGTACGCCCTTATCGCCATAAATGGTAAACCCACGGCCACTTTTTTCGGGGCCAAACGCCTGGCAACTTAGCCCCTCCCAGGTAATGGTAGCCTTATCGCCAAATTCAAACGTTGCCAGTTGGGTATCTGGTGTTTGCCAGTCGTCGCCGGAGTAGGCATAGCGCCCACCCGCCGAGGTAACTTTCGTTGGAAAATCCAGGCCCATCAACCAGCGACAGCAATCAATTTCGTGGGTGCCGTTATTGCAGGCTTCACCCGTACCCCAGTTCCAAAACCAGTGCCAGTTGTAATGCACCACATTATCCTGATAATTCATCCGAGGGGCAGGTCCCTGCCACAACTCCCAGTTGAGCGTTGATGGCACGGCAATAGCCTTCCCTTTACCAATCGGTTTCCGGTTATTGTAGTACCAGGCTCGGGCAAAATACGGTCGCCCAATGGCCCCATCACGGATATCCTGGGCGGCCTGCTGAAGCGTGGGCCACGACCGACGCTGGCTACCCATCTGCACGATACGGTTATGATTACGGGCCGCTTCGAGGAGCCACTCCCCTTCCTGCGGGTTATGTCCACATGGCTTCTCGACATACACGTGCTTCCCGGCTGAACAGGCCAATATACCTGCCGGAGCATGCCAATGGTCAGGTGCAGCAATGGCTACCGCATCGAGATCTTTCTGCTCGAGTAACTTCCGAAGGTCTTTAATGACGGTAGGCTTACGCGTTTGCCCTGCCTTTTCAACGGCCTTTAATCCATTGGCAATGGCCCCATCCTCAACATCGCAGATGTAGCCCACTTCGGCACCCGGCAATTTCGAAAAAATACCCGCCAGCCAGCTTCCCCGCGAGTGAACACCAATCAGGCCAATATTGATTTTCTCGCTGGGCGCGTTTCGACCAAAAATTGGAAATGGCAAAATCTGCGTAGCCAACCCAGCCACGGCGGTGTTCTGAACAAATTCTCGGCGATTCATAACAGGAAACTTCTGGTTTTGTACCGTAAAGCGGCAATGTAACCTGGTTTTACTGATTCCTTCGATTCGGATTCCCGTTTGGGAAACGTTCAGCCGAAAAATCCTGTTACTCCCTTTAAACTCGCCTTTTTATTTTCCCGTGAACGAAGAACAGAAAAGCGGCAGGATTTTCGACTGGGTTATTCTCCGAAGACTCTACGCATTTGTTAGGCCCTATCAAGCTCGCTTTTATTTCCTGATTGGCATTATTATGACGGCAGCCTGTCTGGCCCCGTTATTGCCCTTGCTGATTCGGTACACCATCGACAATATCATCGCCGTCGGTAATTACCATCGGCTCAATCAGATGCTGTTCGTGATGATTGGCGTACTGGTCTTACAGGCCTTGGTTCAATTCTCTAATACGTACCTGTCGGGCTGGCTTGGCCAATACGTGATCCGGGATATTCGGACACAACTTTATCGGAAAATTCTCCACCTCCGGCTGAAATTTTTCGACAATACGCCCATTGGCCGACTGGTCACTCGTGCTATTTCGGACGTGGAGACCCTGGCCGATGTGTTTAGCGAAGGGATGGCGGCCATTGCTGGCGACATCTTGCAGTTGATCCTCATCATTGGTGTGATGTTCTATACCGACTGGCGGCTGGCAGCTATTAGTTTATCGACCATTCCGCTGATGCTGTTCAGCACCTACGTTTTCAAGGAAAAGATCAAAAAATCGTTCAATGAAGTGCGCACGGCGGTAGCGAATCTCAATGCCTTTGTTCAGGAGCATATAACTGGTATGAACATCGTGCAGATTTTCGGCAGTGAAAAAATTGAAGCCGAAAAGTTTCGCGCCATCAATACCGAACACCGAAATGCCAATATCCGATCGATTTTATACTATTCCATTTACTACCCAGTTGCCGATATTATTTCAGCCGTAGCAGTTGGGATGGTAGTCTGGTATGGTGCGACGCAGATTATCCATTCCGACGTTACGTTCGGTACGGTTACGGCTTTTGTGATGTTCATCAACCTGTTTTTCCGCCCCATTCGGATGCTGGCCGACCGCTTCAACACCCTCCAAATGGGTATTGTCAGCACCGACCGGATTCTGAAATTGCTGGATAGCGACGAATTCACAGCGAACGATGGCACGTATGTCCCTACCACAATTCGGGGAGATGTAGCCTTCAAGGACGTTTGGTTCGCCTACAATAACGAGGACTGGGTGCTGCGCAACATTTCGTTTCAGGTTAAAGCGGGCGAAACAGTGGCTTTTGTTGGCGCTACGGGTGCTGGAAAATCGTCGATTATCAACCTGCTCAGCCGTTTTTACGACATCAACAAGGGCGAAATCACCGTCGATGGAGTTGATGTCCATTCTTACGAACTTGGTCATTTACGGCGAAATATCGGGGTGGTTTTGCAGGATGTATTCCTGTTTTCTGACACCATCGAAAACAACATTACGCTGGGCGATAAATCGATTAGTCACGAAAAAATTGTGGAAGCGGCCAAACTGGTTGGTGTCCATGAGTTTATCGAGCGGCTGCCGGGTGGGTATCAATACAACGTGATGGAACGGGGTTCAACGCTTTCGGTCGGTCAGCGGCAACTGATCTCGTTTGTGCGGGCTATGGTGCAAGATCCTAGAATCATTGTTCTGGACGAAGCCACCTCATCGGTCGATACGGAAACCGAAGAAATGATTCAGAATGCGATTAGCAAACTGATGAAAGGTAGAACCGCCATTGTCATCGCCCACCGACTATCGACGATTCAAAAAGCAGACAACATCATCGTTGTCGACAAAGGCCAGATTGTTGAACAGGGTAATCACGAAGAGTTGATTCAACACGAAGGATTCTACGCCAATCTGTACCGAATGCAGTACAAGGAAGTTGTGTAGTTCGTTAGCGAATTTTTGTATATTTGAGAAAAGCTACTCACGTATGCCAACGCCTGTTACAACCAAAACTACTCCAAAACGGAAAATACCAGACTATCTGGTCTATGAGGTTATGGACGGCAAGCCTATTTATTACCGGGGTTACCAGTCCGTACTCAACAAAACTAAAACGTTGGAGGACATTATGGGATGCAGCTCGCTTCAGGCTGAATTAGTTACGTATTTACTACGAATTATTTTTCGTGTATTTGACGAGAAGCAATACCGAGTACTCACTAATGAAATCGGTAGCCATATCGATACCGGGAACAACCTCTCGAATGACATTGCCATTTTTGATAAAACGGTACTAACGGCCGATAAGATCAATAAAAAGTATTCCAGTGTACCGCCTAAAATTGCCATCGAAATCGATACGGAAGCTGACACGTCTGAGCTTACAGGTTTTGGCTATATGTACAAGAAGTCAAAAAAATTGCTCGATTTCGGGGTCGAGCGTATCATCTGGATTATGATTAACACTAAAACCGTGACAGTTATTGAACCCAATTCTGACTGGCAGGTACGCGAGTGGGATACTGACATTGAGTTGATGGATGGGCATACATTTAACATCGCCCGCTATCTGGATGAAGAAGGAATCGTTGTGGATGACTAAAGTGCTTAACTCCGAAGATTTTCCTCTTCCTCCTCTGGTCCGGCTCCCGTTATCCCTTCTGTAATAACCTTATGCCCCGACACATTGGGAGTGGCATTGGTTGGTCCAGGTCCACTTCCGTCGATAGCATACGCAATTGATTCCGCCAGATCGTCGGGAGCGATTTTTGCCGATTGCGTATTTTCTGGCTGGCCCTGGCTGGCGTCAACAGGTTTTGGATAGTCTTCGCCCGTTTGCTGGTCAATTACTTCCTCATCGGCGTTCGGATCATTGTCCATACCCGAAGTAGCTTTTGTGTTAGGTTTCTGATTCGGGGCTCCGCCATTCTGTTCGCTAAAATCGGGCATGAAGTATCGCATAGTTGTCGATGAGTTGAGTTCTCATTCATAAACTGTAAATAGCTTCATGTGTTTCAGCAAACAAAGCTCATTCTATAAATAATAGTGTTGCTTCAGAACATTAGCATAAAGAAATAGCTGCTGACTATTCATTGGGCAAGTCAATAGCTATTCATGATTAAAGCATACAGAAACTACCTGCTCAGAATAGATCGCCTATTGCACTCACTATACTGGAAACGGCATCCCCCATGGTATCGCCGATTTTATTAATTGTATTACGTATCCACTCAAAAATAGAGTCAATAACCTGCCAAACCTGATCGAGTAAATCAAATCAGTAATAACCAGCCGCTCTCTTTGACTAATCGGAGATGATAAGGCATAGCTTATTCCTGTTGCGGCAAGGTAATGCGCCTTCTGCGCATTGACGATTGCAGAAAAATTAGAAACAGGCATGATAGGGTTAAAAAAGCTTCCGACTCCAATCAGGACAAGCCAGGTATGCAACTAATCGTTTTAATAGGTTTACTGAATGCCATAAATCTTTCTTTCCCGAATGGCTTCGCTTAATCAAGTCATTGGTTTTCATAACTATAAAATTTAAGTTTACTTCGTAGCGGATTTACTGTATTAATTACACGGCCAGCGTTACCCAGGATACGCGGTACCGAATTCAACCTTCAGTATGTGCGTAATGATTACTTGACCAATGATCAACAAATAGAATGGACACCCTGCTGAAGTTGCTCGTCGTGGAGGACGACATGATCATTGCTGCCACTATCGCCCTGCAACTCACTAAACTCGGCTATGAGGTGAGCGGGATTGTGCCTAGGGGTGAAGAAGCCATTCAACATGCTGAAACCAACCGGCCTGACCTGATTCTGCTCGATATCAGTCTCAAAGGCGCACTCGACGGTGTCGACACAGCCCACGCTATCCACCAGCAGTGGAACATCCCGATTATTTACGTCACGGCCAATACCGACGAATCCACTTTTGCCAGAGCCAAAAAAACGCGCCCCTACGCCTTCATCTCCAAGCCGATCCGGGCCATTGAATTACAACGAGCTATCGAGTTGGCCATCAGCCGACTGGCCGACGAGCCGCCTGCCTCTGCCCAACATGTCCCCGACGCGCCATTTGTGCTCAGTGACCGGATTTTTGTGCGGCACCGCGAAAAGATCGTCAAAATTTTCATCGCCGATATTCTCTACGTGGAAGCCGACCGCAATTATTGCCACCTCTACACGGCCGACAAAGAATACCTGCTCACAACGACCCTGAAGACAATGGAAGATAAACTTCCAGCTAACTATTTTGTGCGGGTACACCGGTCTTATCTGGTGAACCTGACGCAGGTCGATGAAGTGGGCGAAGGGCATATCGGTATCAAGGGAAAAACGATTCCGCTTAGCCACCTTCTGCGCGAGGCACTACTGAAACGAATCCAGACTATTTGAGGCCGCCGGGCAAAACCGGCATTACCGTTCACACATCCGGTAAGAAAATCCCCCCTTTCGGACAGTAAAAGGATGCGCTCGTCCGGGCGAGCTTGGTTGGGGAATACGCTGGCGATAGTTTAGTTCCGTTGTCGGCCAAATCCCGTTGTCGAGTCGGTTGGGCCAACCGTTTCTAGACCTAGCCAAAATGTTCTCAACCATGTGCCTCCATTTACCACCGTCTCTTCTCATTAGTTCTTCCTCAACCAGGTCTGTTTACCTCCTCATCACCGGGGTATAAACGGCCCGGTGGTTTAACCCCATAACTGTATGCAAACGGTAGGCATCATCGGCGGAGCTGGCTTCATTGGCAGCTACATCACCCAAAAATTCCTGAACGAGGGCTATACCGTGAAGGTATCCACGACTGACCTTGCCAAACCCGAAAAATACCAGCATCTGCATCAGCTTTTCCACGCTAAAAACTTGACCACCAGGAAATTGGACGTAACCAACAAAGCGACCCTTGGCGAGTTTTTACGGGATTGCAACATTGTTGTTCATAGCGGCACTCCCTTTCAATTAGCCGCCGAGAATCCGCAGGAAGAGGTATTCGAGCCAACCGTCCGAGGCACCGAGAACTTCCTGAAGGTGGCCAGCCAAACGCCTTCGGTACAGAAGGTGGTGTTCGTGGCCTCGGTAGGTGCGCTCAACACCGCCTACCCGATGCTTGTGCCCCACTACCCTGCCGACCACCTGTATACCGAAGCGGACGAGCCGTACCTGGACCCCGAATCCATTCCCTATGCGCAGGCCAAGTACTACGCCGACCAAGCTGTGCGAACATTCGTGGCCACCCACCCTCAACCCGGTTTCGAGATCGTGAGCGTATCGCCCACGGGCGTGATGGGTAAACCGCTGTCGGCCCGTGAGGATTCGACGTCGGTGGGCCTGCAATACCTTATCAAGCATAAAATTGCCCCCAATCCGTTCGTACAGATGATGTTTGACCACGACGTAGAGATGGCCATTGTGTCGGTTTCCGACGTGGCCGAGGGGGTTTTTCGGGCCGCAACTACCGCCGGGCTGCACGGTAGGAATTACCTGCTCAACAGCGAAAGCTATAAAATATCGGACATGACGCTCATGCTGAACGGCAAAGCCCCAATCAACGCTGCCCGAAACGTGTATAGCTATGCGTTGGCTGCTCAGGAGCTAGGAATGCAGTTTCAACCCGCCTACGTGCCGCTCAACGAGTGGGCCTAATCAATTCCAATCTACCTGCCCGTCAACTAACTAAAATAGACCTTTCTCTCTAAACCAAAAGCTTCACAAACCTCAATGAAAACCCAATCCACTTCGCCTATCCTGGCCATTTTTGCCGCCCTGTTCCTGTTTGCCGCCGGTTGCAATACACCCGCAAAGGATACGGACACACAAACAACCGCCGTGTCGGCCATGACACCTGAACAAAAACAGGCGATTGAACAGGAAATTTCTTCCCTAGTGAAAGAATTCTTCCAGCAGGTCGAAAAACTGGACATTGAAAAGTGCATGACGTACTTTGAAAACACGCCTGATTTTCAGGCCGTCAATCCCGATGGCACCTTCGGGGATTATAACGCACTCAAAAAATTGAACGCAGACGGGTTTAACCAGATGAAGACGTTGAGTGTCGTGCCAGCTAAGGAAGTGATTCGGGTTTTGACTGACTCGCTAGTGCTTTATACGTTCTCGATGGAACAGAATACAACGCTCAAAACCGGTCAGAAAATAAAGTTTGAGCACGTAGCGGGAACGATGCTCTTCACCAAAATCAACGGCGCGTGGAAAGCGACTTTTTACCAGGAGTCTGCATCGGCACCGGTAGCCGTCAAGTAGCAAAGCCAAACGCCGACAAGGCTAACGCACGCCAAACCTACTTTGCCCCCGCCGATACGGGTATACAAACCGGGGGCGTGAAAATAATCCCGATCAAACCCCGAAAGGCACATTCAACGTGTGGACGAAGCGGATTGGCAACAACCCAACGGTCAAGGTTTTGATTCTGCACGGCGGTCCCGGTGCAGGTCATGAGGCCTACGAGGTGTTCGAGAGTTTTCTGCCTAAAGAAGGTATCGAGTTCATTTATTACGACCAGCTCGGTGCAGGTAACAGCGATCGCCCAACCGACAAGATCTTGTGGGTACTGCCCCGTTTTGTCGACGAACTGGAACAGGTTCGGGTCGCTTTAGGGCTAAATAAAGACAATTTCTACCTCTACGGCCACTCGTGGGGCGGCATTCTGGGCATAGAGTACGCACTCAAATACGGGCAAAACCTCAGGGGCTTACTTATCTCAGACATGATGAGCAGTGCGCCCGCCTACAGCCGCTATGCCAACGAGGTGCTGGCCAAACAAATGGACCCTAAGGTACTGGCCGAGATCAAAGCACTCGAAGCCAAAGGCGACTTCACCAACCCGCACTATATGGAACTGTTGCTGCCCAATTATTACGAAAAGTACATCTGCCGTATACCAGCTTCGCAATGGCCCGAACCGCTAAACCGGGGGTTTGCCAAAATCAATCAGGAGCAGTACGTGACCATGCAGGGGCCAAGCGAGTTTGGCATGGCGGGCAATGCCAATCTGAAAAACTGGGATCGTAGCAAAGACCTGCCCAAAATTACCGTGCCGACGTTGGTTATCGGGGCGACCTACGACACGATGGACCCCAAACATATGGAGTGGATGGCTGGGCAAGTGAAAAACGGCACGTTTCTACTATGCCCCAACGGTAGCCATTTCTCAATGTATGACGATCAGCAAACGTATTTCACCGGGCTGACTTCCTTCCTGAAAAAAGGAAATTGATCTCTTCGCATTAACTAACCAAATCCCAATGAAAACCAACCCATTCACCAAGATGTTGGCCGTTGTTACGGCTCTGATCCTGTTTACCGTCGGCTGCAATCCCGCTCCTCAAAAAGCAGATGAGAAACCAGCGGCTCAATCCGATGCACCGGAGTACTTTCTGTTACGTCCCGAACTCGAAAAAGCGTATGGCTATTCCCATGCCGTTCGGATTGGCAATGAACTGAAAATATCGGGTGCGGTCAGTATGGACGAGAAAGGAAACCTGACGGCGAAAGGTGATCTGGGACAACAAATGAAAAATTGCTACGCCGATCTGGACAAAATTCTGAAGCACTATGGCTACACCTGGGACGACGTTGTGGTGGAGAATATTCTGACCACGAACATGCCCGAATTTGTGAACCAGTCGGCTTACCGAAATACGATTTACAAAAAGCAGTTTCCGACCGGGTCGTGGTTTGGCGTAAAGGAATTAGCCTTGCCCGGCCAGTTGATTGAAATTGAGTTAGAAGCCTATAAAGTGCACTAATTCAGGTAAGTGGATTCGATGATGAGGCTCATCGTTTTTGACAGATTCCTGCCTGAGGTTATCCAAACCATCCAGAACAAATAAACGAGTGTTAGCCGCTAGACCGAAATGACCTTTCCACTCACCCATAAATCGGCAGCCGCAAGCTCCCTCAATCCAGCGCCTTCGGCAATCAAAAGCCGCATCGAGTCCATCGACGTACTGCGGGGCCTGATTATGGTCATTATGGCCCTGGACCATACCCGTGATTTCTTCCACGCTCAGGCTTACGACGACCCGCTCAATCTGGATACCACCACGCCGGTCCTGTTCGTCACCCGCTGGATTACCCACTTCTGCGCCCCTACGTTTGCCTTCCTATCCGGTACATCCATCTACCTACAGGGCTTACGGAAATCGCGCAGCGAGTTGAGTCTGTTCCTGCTGAAACGGGGTCTATGGCTCATTGTAGCCGAGGTACTCCTGATTGCACCAGCGGATACGTTTACCCTGTTTAATCCCATCACGCTGGTCGTTTTCTGGTCGCTGGGCATCAGCATGGTGTTCATGGCCGGGCTGACGTGGCTACCGTTCCGAGCCATACTGGGCCTTGGTTTAGCGATTGTTTTAGGCCACAATCTGCTGGATGCGGTGGAGCAGGCACCGGGATTTACGTCGGGTTTTGGGTGGGCGCTGGTTCATGGTGGCAGTCACCGAGTGTTTGACTACGCCCCCGGTCGGGTCATTGTGGTACTGTACCCGTTTCTTCCCTGGCTGGGACTAATGATGCTGGGCTACTGCCTGGGCCGGTTGTTTGAGCCTACGGTTGCAGCCTGGAAGCGTCAGCAGTGGCTGGTTTATCTCGGTGCCGGAGCCATTGGGTTGTTTGTGGGGCTGCGTTGGCTGAATGGATATGGCGACCCCTTCCCCCTGAGCGTCCAGAAAGATGGCCTCACCACGTTGTTCTCGTTCCTGAAGGTGCATAAATACCCCCCATCGCTGCTGTACATGTGCATTACGGTAGGGCCGGGACTGCTGGGACTGGCGTTGCTGGAGAATGTACACAATCGCGTTACGGGCGTGCTGCGTACCTATGGACGAACGGCCTTCTTTTATTACACAATCCATTTTTATGTCCTGCATACCCTGCGCATGCTCGTGTTTTTTGCCGCTGGCCATACCATGATGGAGGCCGATAAATCGCTGCAAACCATACCGATGCGGTTTGTGCTACCCGGCGATGGAGGCTACAATCTTGGGGTGGTTTACCTTATCTGGATAGCTGTTGTCGCGTCGTTGTATCCCCTGTGTCGCTGGTATGATGCCTACAAAACAACGCATAAAGAGCAGTGGTGGCTGAGCTACCTGTAGAAAGTAAACACCTAAAACCCAGTCAGGAAATGAGCAAAAGTGAAAATGTGAAAACAAGAACGGTTGTCATTCCTGACGACCTGGAAGCCGTAAAAAAATTATGGTTTGACTATTTAGTTTGGGGGAACGACAAAATGCAGGAACTCTACGGCGTCCATCCCCATAATCCCCAGGAAGCTGTTAAACAGGACATCCAACAGATTAATAAGTTTCAACCGCCTTACGGACAGCTAATACTGGCTAGTTATGACGGTAAACTATGTGGACTTGGAAGCCTAAAACGGATCAACTCCGATATCGGTGAGATAAAACGAATGTTTGTTGATCCAGCTAGCAGACGAATTGGGGCTGGACGAGCGATCCTCGAAGAACTTCTACTTGAAGCGAAAAAAGTCGGGTATAAAAAAGTTCGGCTCGACAGTCCCAAGTTTATGGAAGCCGCTCATTCCTTATACAGAAGTGTTGGATTCCGTGACATTGATGCGTATCCAGAAATGGAAATCCCCGCAGAATTTAAAGACTATTTGTTGTTTATGGAATTGGATTTAACCGACGATACTACCTAAATCCGAACGGATAAGCACAAATAAGCCCAGCCTATGCTGCTGGTGAATCGATCTTAAAACAGTTAAACTAATCCAATCAACCCATGAAACAATTCCTGATTTCCCTGGCTGCTCTTTGGCTGCTGGTTAGCCTCAGTACGTCGTCATCTGCACAGGCTCAGCAAACGGCAACGACTCAACTCAAAAGTATCCACCTGTTCGATATGCCATCGGGTGTAACGGAGGCCCAACTGTCGGCGGTGATCGGCGAGTTGAACACGGTCATTAAACGTCTGGGCTACAGTAATGCCGGATACACACTCTACAAAGTAGAAGGAAAAGGAGCCGACAAATACCGCTACTACTTCGAGGGCAATTGGCCCAATGCCAACGTGTACCAGAAAATCCACGACGACAAATCGTTTCAGGAAGCAGACAAAAAATTGGGTATGGTGTACGAGAAAATCAAAGCCGTTGAACTCTATCGTCGCTTAGTAAGAGTGCCCTAAATCGCCTAAATCAAAACTATGAAAACCAATCCATCTACCCGAATCCTGGCCATTGTTGCCATTACGTCTGTCTGTGTTACCGGTTGCAACGCCCCCGCCCAAAAACAGGAAACTGCAACCGAGCAGGTAGCGGCTAAACCCGATATGGCCGCCATCAAAACGGAAATACAGGCCATTGAAACCGAATGGGCCAACGCTACAACCGCCAAGGACATCGACAAAGTAATGGCACTCTACGCAGACGATGCCATAGAAATGGCCGACGACGAACCCATGTCCGTGGGAAAGGCTGCGATCCGACAGGTGTTGCTCAAAAGTATGAAAGCGCGCAAGGCCGGGACTACGGTTTCCTACGAGACGATGGACGTGTACGGCGATGGCAACATAGTGACCGAAGTCGGGAAGACAACGGTTAAAGACGCGGCTGGCAAGGTAGTGAGCACCGGCAAATACATGGGCATTTTTGAAAAACGCGATGGAAAATTTATCTGCATCCGCGATATCAACAACGAGGATCAGAAAGACAAGTGAGGTCATTTTAACGTGAACCCCACCCTCAAAAACAAAAAAATGAAGCCCTCAACTTACCCGGTCCTGCTGGTTGCCTTGCTGCTTTTTTTAAGTGACTGTACATCGTCGAACAGGCCTGAAAACAACCTGGAGGCCAATCGGGAGCTTATCCGCCGATACCATCAGGTATGGTCCGACGGCCACGTATCGGCATTAGATTCCATCCTGGCCCCCGATTTTGTTTATCATTTCCTTGGTGGCATGGAATACAACGGCATCGCGGGCGGGAAAAATTTCATAAACAGCCACAGAACATCCTTCCCCGACTGGAAGGAAGAAATCGTGGACATGGTTGCCGAAAACGATAGGATTGTAACCAGGTATAAATCAACGGGAACGCACCGGGGCACCTTCAATGGTCTTGATTCGACAGGCCGTAAGATTATGATTTCGGAAACGTCTGTTTACCGAATCGCCAACGGGAAATTAGCGGAGCAGTGGGGCTTCCCTGACGTAATGAGTTTGGATAACCAGCTACGGGCTAAAAAGTAAGCTATGAAATCTACGCTACATCTGTTTACTGTCTTTTCAACCGTTACGTTCATTCGTTCGGGCCGGTTTTCGGTTTTGGCCCGGAAGCCAGGAGCGCGGGATTTTGGCATTCCTGGTTTCCGGGCCACTTTTACGGCCCTTCTCCTGTTTGCCACCGGTTGTCATTCACCGGCAACGTCAACGACCGCTACGGCCGAAGAACTGTCGCAGATGAACCGGGACTTTGCCGCTGCGATCAATGCCAAAGATGCCGTGGCGGCTGCGAACTGCTATGCGGACGAGGCTACGTTGTATCCGCCCAATGAGCCTGCCGTTATGGGTCGGGAGGCCATTCTCAACTACTGGAAGGGTGCTATTGACGCGGGGGCCACCAATGTATCCGTCAAAACGATTGCTACGGGTAGTGATGGGAGCCTGGGGTGGGAAACGGGTCAGTTCCGGATGGACGTAAAAACGCCCGATGGGAAAGTCGTGGTCGATAAGGGCCGATACACCGATTTGCTCAAACGCAATACGGACGGAAAATGGGTCTCCATCATGGGTATGTGGAATGCCGATGCACCACCTACCCCTTGACAGATCGCTTTCAAAATAACATATTGTGGGCGGTGTCGCAAGATTAGAGCGTTTAATGAGAATACGAAACATATTGAAAATGGCCAGTATCTAGCTGATACTGACCATTTACACACTGTGATTCTGCGTCTCGTGTTGATTAATTGCCTACCAATTTTTGCAGTTGGGCCGGATAACGGTCGCCCTGTACCGGAATGGTTGAGAATGCAGTATCAATCTCGCGAATCTCCTCAACAGAAAGGTCAATGGCGACGGCTCCGATATTTTCTTCTAAACGATGCAGCTTGGTCGTCCCCGGAATAGGCACAATCCAGGGCTTTTGAGCCAACAACCAGGCTAATGCAATTTGGGCGGATGTGGCCCCTTTCTGCTGGGCAATAGCCCCTAACAAATCCACCAGCTTTTGATTGGCTTTCCGATTTTCTTCCGAGAAGCGGGGGACAACATTGCGAAAATCCGTTTTGTCAAATTGTGTATGTTCGTCAATCTTACCCGTCAGAAAACCTTTCCCCAGCGGACTGAACGGCACGAAGCCAATGCCCAATTCTTCCAGGGTAGGTAGAATCTCTTTTTCCGGTTCACGCCACCAGAGCGAGTATTCGCTTTGCAGGGCCGCAACTGGCTGAACAGCATGGGCTTTTCGAATCGACGCGACACCAGCTTCACTCAGGCCAAAGTGTTTTACTTTACCCTGCTGGATCAGCTCTTTCACCGTACCGGCCACGTCCTCAATGGGCACTGCCGGATCAACCCGGTGCTGATAGAGCAAATCAATCCGGTCGGTCCGCAATCGCTTCAGGGCTTCGTTAGCCACTTGCCGAATCCGGTCGGGATGACTGTCCAGCCCCTGAGATGATAGCCCGCTCTTAAAGCCAAATTTAGTGGCAATCACGACCTTGTCACGGAAAGGGGCCAAGGCTTCACCCACGATTTCTTCGTTGAGAAATGGGCCATAGGCTTCCGCCGTGTCGAAAAAAGTCACCCCTTTTTCATAAGCAGCCCGGATCAATCGAATTGCATCCTGCTTATCCGTAACGGTTCCGTAACCGAAGCTCAAGCCCATGCAGCCCAAGCCGAGTGCGGACACTTCCAGTCCGCTCGTTCCTAATTGTCTCTTTTCCATAATTCTGTTTTGAATCGGAGTTATTTACTGGTTTGTTGCGCCTGAATGCCCGTGTAGCGGTCGCCGACGATCTTGATGGCCGACAAATCGTTCGTTAGTTTTGTTAACTCATCAGCCAAGAATTGGTAGCTGGCAGCTCCCATATTTTCTTGCAAATGGGCCAGCTTTGTCGTTCCGGGAATAGGGACGATAAAGGGTTTGTAGGCCATTAACCAAGCTAAGGCGACCTGGGCTGCGGTTAATCCGCGTTGATTGCCAAAGTCGGCCAACACCTCGATCATGGGCCAGTTGGCTAGCACATTTTTAGGCTGGTAGCGGGGTAAAATGCCCCGGTTGTCATTGTTCGGATTGTACCTGGTCCGTTCATTGAGGTAACCCGTTAGCATCGCCCGGCTTAGCGGACTATAAGGCACAAAGCCAATACCCAGCTCTTCACAAAGTGGAATGACGTCGTTTTCGGGTTGGCGGGTCATCAGAGAGTATTCGCTTTCCAGGGCCGTCAGCGGCTGCACCGCGTGTGCTTTACGAATAGTAGCCGCACTTGCTTCGCTCAGGCCAAAATGGGTTACCTTCCCCGCCTGGATCAGCTCTTTCACCGTACCGGCCACCTCCTCGATGGGCACTGCCGGATCAACCCGGTGCTGATAGAGCAAATCAATTCGGTCGGTCCGGAGTCGTTTTAAGGACTGCTCAACCACCTTTCGTATAGTCTGGGGGCGGCTGTCCAGGCCCAGACTGGTTTGCCCTTCTTTAAAGCCGAATTTGGTGGCAATAATGACCTGGTCCCGGACTGGTGCCAAAGCTTCCCCGACCAGTTCTTCATTGACCAGCGGGCCATAGGCTTCCGCCGTATCGAAGAAGTTAACGCCGAGTTCGGTTGCTTTTCGAAGCAGGGCAATCATGGCTTTTTTGTCCGGTACGAAGCTTCGGTGATAGCTCATCCCCATACAACCCAACCCTAGCGCGGATACCTCCAGACTGGCTTTGCCTGTCCCTAACGTTCGGGTTGGCGAGTTAGCCAGGCTGCCACCTGAATGAGTTACTGAATCCAATGTTGCGGCTTTTGAGTAAGAAGTTATCGGGCTTAGTGCGATGGCCAGTAGGCTACCTCTGAGAAATTGACGTCGCTCGGTTTGGCGACGACCCTCGGATTGACGTTCCATACGATCTGTTTTGTATGATTGATGGGACAAAATTCCGAATAGAAAATGGGGGCATTGGTATATAAATTACGGGTTTTATAACCATTATTACTGGTGGCAGAGATCGAGTGAGTATGGCGCGACTGGAATGGGTATTTTTGTTCGGATCGCCGATGCGATCGGTTAGAAAATCAATCCGATGGAAAAAATCGTCAAGCTGGAGAGCGTGTACCAATACAATGCCTTGCGTGGCGTAGAAACGCGTCACCCCCTGATCACGGTGTTGGATTTGTCCAAAGCCAGACCCATGCCGGCCCAAACGTTTAATTTTGGTCTCTACGCAATTTACTTGAAAGAACTCGACTGTGGGGAATTAAAATACGGGCGTAACCACTATGACTACCAGGAAGGCACGCTGGTATTTATCGCGCCCGGTCAGGTGCTGGGCGTCCAACCCAAGGTGGAGCTATATGAGCCGAAAGGATGGGCGCTTTTGTTTCACCCGGACCTGATCAAAGGGACTTCATTGGGCAAGCATATAGCGGACTATTCCTTCTTTTCCTACGAGGTCAACGAGGCTTTGCATCTGTCTGAACGGGAGCGACAGGTAGCGTTGGAATGTCTGGCTAAAATTCAGTACGAGGTCGAGCAACCCCTGGATCGCCACAGCAAAAAGCTCATCACGGCCAATATTGAGCTACTACTGAATTACTGTGTCCGTTTCTACGACCGCCAGTTTCTGACGCGGGACCATGCCAACCGGGGCACCCTGGAAAAGTTTGAAGAATTGCTGAACGCCTATTTCCTGTCGGATAACCCCCACACGCTTGGGCTGCCGTCGGTGGCGCACTTTGCCGATGCGCTGAACCTGTCGGCTAATTATTTCGGCGACCTGGTGAAGAAGGAAACCGGCAAATCGGCCCAGGAATACATTCAGTCGAAAGTGATCGAAGTAGCTAAGGAGCGGGTATTCGACGACAGCAAGACCGTCAGCGAAATCGCCTATGAACTAGGCTTCAAATACCCTCAGCACTTCAATCGCTTATTCAAACAACGAGTGGGCTACACTCCGGCTGAATACCGAAACTTAAACTGATTGAGACGGCCAATACTTGACAATAGAATCATTAGCTTAATGGAATACTTGGTAAGTAAACCGAATTAGTTTGATATCGTCCGTTTCAGTAATCGCCCGTTTTAAGAAACGGGTGCAGTAGTCGCCCTAAATAAGTGATTCGATATGATCTTTATTCTCACAATGTTATCTCATAAATCAAACCGCATCGGCGGACCGTCCAAAATCTCACATTTTAGCTGAGTTTGTGACCGGGCCGCCGGTGCAGACTGATTTTTTTCTCAATTGACGAATTTGATGGTCCGCCACTGCGGTCCCTTTTTTAGATTTACCCTATCTTGTGAGCTACAGCATTCCGGTTATCCCAATATGGGTAAATACGTTGTTTTTAGGTGGCTTCTCCTGCTATTGTGCCTGTCCGCACCAGACGGGCAGGCACAATCCACGGTGCTTTACTTCGACGAACCCCCCAAAGAGACGCTGGGCCGCAACCGAAATCAATTCACCATTAATCGATTCTTTACTGACCGCGACGATTTTCTCTGGTTCGTCACCGGCAGTGGTCTGAGCCGGTACGACGGCCATGAGATCGTAACTGTACGCTCTGATCCGGCGGATTTGAACTCCCTCTCCTCGGCGCGGGTAGCGGATATGATTCAGGATGAGCGAGGTACGTTCTGGATAACCACCCGCGACGGGGGCCTGAATGCCTACAATCAGCGAACGGGCAACGTGGCCCATTTTCAACACCTGCCCACCAACAAAACCAGTTTATCGTCGGATAAGCTCCGGTTTCTTCAACGCGATGAATCCGGTTATCTCTGGATCGGCAGCGATTATGGCATGAATCGGTTCGACCCCAAAACAGGTAGCACTGTCCGTTTTTTGCCCAAACCGGGCGAGTCAGGGCAATTGCAAGGTAACCCGCTGTCGCCCATTTTGGTAGCCTCCGGCCAGTCCAGGCCGGGTTACATTTACGTTTGCACAACGGCTGGGTTCGAGCAGTTTGACCGAAGCAGTAACCGTTGGCGGTGCTTTCCGACGGTAACTAAATCCGGGGTGCCCGTCATCAAGGCTCCCGATGGTCTCAATACGATTAGCGGCCTCTGCCAAGATCGTCGGGGCCTGATCTGGATGGGGGTACCAGACCAAACCGGGCTGCGGGTTTTTGATCCTAAAACAGGGCAAATCAATTGGTTCGATGGTCGAACAGCCGATGGCAAACCCATTCCGTTTCCAAAAGTGATTCTGGAAGATCGGACGGGACGGCTTTGGCTTTGCTGTGATAACGACATCTTCCGCATTTCGGCCGACCGGACCGTCGTGGAGCAATGCACACCCGTAGCCATCAGCAATGGGGAACAACTCAAGGAACTGGTAACGCTGTATGAAGATAGACAGGGGTTAATCTGGCTGGAGAGGGATAGCGACAAAAATCCGCTTTTTTTCGACCCCCGTCAGGAACGCCACCCCAACATTCCACTGCCAAAATTTACGAACACCGCCGGTGGGGTTCCGATCCGGCCCGTAACGGAGTCCCTCATGCCCGACGCGGAAGGCTTCCTTTGGATCAGTACCGATCTGGGCCTGATTCGCTATAATCCGGGCCGGGCCACGCTAGGACGGGCCACGCTAGGCCACGCCAAGCCGGTCCAGAATGAAATGAAGATTGTCTTAAAACAACCCCTCACCTATTTCACCAGCCCACTGCCAGATGCGACCGGGGCCAGCCACGATCCATATTTGCTGGTTGGTGCGGAGGCTGGCCTGTTTGTTTACAACAAAAAGACGACTCGTTTAACACCCGTCCGTTTAGATAAGAATGGACGAAATACGATCCCGAATGCCATCGCTTCAGTTATTGACCGGGATGGTGACCTTTGGATTTCGACCTGGGGGCAGGGGCTCTTCCGCATTCCGAAGGGCGGCTTATCAGTCGAGACGGGGCTGGTGAGTACCTATGAGCAGTGGAAAAACGACCCCACCAATGCCAACAGTTTACTCTCAAATACGCTCCAGAAAATTGCGGTCGATGCCCAGAACACAGTGTGGGTCTGCGGAGCCGCTCACGGGCTTAGTCGGGTAAATAAACGAACACGGCAAGTGCAGCGGTTTGTACTCCGACAAGGCGACCCCTACGGACTGGCCAGCAACTACACCTTTGCGCCCCTGATTGATAAACAGGGTGATGTATGGATAACGAGTGGCTATGCGGCTCCCTTACAAAAGCTGTCGGTCAAAACGGGACGATTCAAAAAATATGGTGCAGCAAACGGGTTCACGGACGATTATTTTGCCCACGCTACCCTCGACAGGACCGGTAAAATCTGGTTCAACCAGCATGAGGTAGTATCCTGTATCGACCCCCTTACGGAGCGCGTAACCACGTTTCCGCAGTTTGTCGGCAACTCAGTTTACTCGACACCCATTACCGCACTGGCGACTACCGACGAGATTTATTTCGGTTGCCAGAACAACTTACGGCGATTTGGGCCTACCGATACCATCCACCAAATTCCTAAAGCGGCATCACCGTTGCGGTTGGTGGGTGTTTCCTGCTTCGGCACCGACGGAACGCAAACCATGCGCCCCCTGCCCCCGGATCGCTGGCGAGCCCATGAGGTGGCCTTGTCGCACCAGGAAAACACCCTGGAACTAAAATTTGCGTTACTGGATTACCGCAATACCGGCAGTCGTGCCTATGCCTATTCCCTGACCGGACCGAATGACGAGCCACAATGGATAAGCATTGGCACCAAAAACACCGTTGATTTTGCCCAGATGAAGCCGGGAACGTACCTGTTCCATCTGAAAGCCCGCAATAGCGACGGAATTTGGACCAATCTGGCGCCCCTCCGCCTACACATCAGCCCACCTTGGTGGCAGAGCCTTTGGGCCTATACCGCTTATTCCCTGCTACTGCTACTCGGCTTTTGGTACTTATTGAAGGGCCGTCTGCGTGAACAAGCCCGTGAACTGGCCCTTCAGGAAGCCGTCGTCATCAAGCAACAGCGCGACGAGATTGCTCAGAAAAACGCCCAGAACGAACTCCTGCTGAAAGAGATTCATCACCGGGTCAAGAATAATCTGGCCGTGGTGTCGGGGTTGCTGGCCTTGCAGTCAGCGAAAGTTACTGACCCTAACGTACTGGAAGCGATCCAGGCCAGTCAAAACCGGGTACAGAGTATGGGCATCATTCACCAGAAACTGTATCAGGGCAAACAATTGGGGGTTATTGAGATGCGAGACTATTTCATAAATCTGGGTGAAAGTATCCTCGATTCATTCGATGCCGTAGGCCGCATCACCATCGATTGTTCGATGCCTGAACTGGTATTAGATATCGACACAGCGATTTCCGTAGGACTACTAACGAATGAGTTAATCACGAACTCGCTCAAATATGCCTTTATCAATAAGGATAGCGGCATCATTCGCATCAGCCTGACGCGGGTGGGCGACGATTCATTACTCCTACAAGTGGCCGACAATGGTACCGGCAAGCCTCCCGTGGAAACGGTCAATGGGTCGGGCTTCGGCACCCAGTTAGTGGACTTGCTCGCCCGCCAGCTTGAAGGCATTCTGACCTACGAGAATCAGGACGGCACACTCGTCAAACTCCGCTTCAAGCGGCCAGCCGTTGTCTAAGTCCAGTCAAAATCAGAACCCTGTATTCGACCGTTTGCTTATCTGGCAACAAATTTCCGGATTTCGATAAGGTCATTTTCGTTAGATAGCAAACCTGTTGAATACCCTATCTTTTCGGCTCCTCCTTCTGGTCGTTTTCGACCACCAAATCGTTGGCTGCACTTACAGCCACTCGTCCACCGGGCTTGATGATCTCTCGGGGTAGAAAATTATCCGTGTCGTGAAAAGTACGTATTCAGGTAATGTTGTCATTCTGAGCAACTTCATATGGCCCCAACTCCCAATTGCTGATTCCACACGCCTGCAACCAGTTTCTTCCGACGCACGAACTAGTGTTTTGACTTTAGATAAGTGACGGGTATTTTGGTGTAAGCAATTGGCTACGACCATGAAAAAATACCATATCACCTTAACTGATGCGGAACGCCAGCAACTACAGGCCATTATTGCCAAACGCAATGCCAAAAGTCAAGCCGTTAAACGGGCCTATGTGTTGTTAGCCGCTGACGAGAATCAAGATAATTGGAAAACGGATGAACAAATCAAGGCCACCTACCAAGTTAGTATTCGCAGCATCGAGCGCCTGCGCGAACGGTTTGTGGAAGACGGTTTTGAGTTTGCCCTCAACGGCAAAAAGCGGGAAAAATACAAGGAAGTCGTTTTTGACGGGACTGTGGAAGCCCACCTAATTGCGCTGCGTTGTAGTGATCCACCGGCTGGCTATGCCCACTGGACAGTGCGGTTACTGGCGGAAAAGATGATCGAGTTGAACTACGTGGAGACGATTGGACGGGAGACGGTGCGGAAGATGCTCAAAAAAAATGAATTGAAGCCTTGTCGGGTCAAGTCGTGGGTGATTCCTGAAGCATCGGCTAAGTTTGTGTGTCAGATGGAAGAGGTGCTGGAGGTCTACCAGCGACCTTATGATCCTACTCACCCCGTAATCTGCCTGGACGAAGCCCGTCGACAACTCCTTAGCGAGACTCGGTCGGGTTTCAGGGACCCAAAAGGCGTTCAACACTACAACTATGAATATAAGCGAGAGGGCGTTGCGGAGGTCTTTATGGTGGCCCAGCCTTTGGCTGGTCGGCGAGAGGTGGTTGTCACCGACAGCCACAACAGTCTCGAATGGGCGAAAGTTGTGGGTCTATCGCCGAGGAATGGTAGGCTAGTGCCGACCGCATCACGTTGGTGCAGGACACAACTTATCGGCTCACCGCAAGGCCGCTCTTTACGAAGTATTCGATGCCCGGCGGGCGCGGGCCATTCTGCGAAAGATTGACTTTGTGTACACTCCCAAACACGGCTCCTGCGGGGCCGCCCTTTAGGTTTGTCTTGTGGTAAGATTCCAAGATTTGGTAGCTTGCCAATTAGTGAAATGGGTGGGCTACCCTATGGGGCCGCAGAGTTCCAGCTCTATGCGCGGATTCAGGACCCACCCTGTTTTATTTGCTTAAAGGCTCGAATGGAAATGAGGGCAAATAGGCCCATTAGCAAGGGTTTGAGCACCAAAGCAAGAACTTGTTGAACACCCTAAATTACGATCTCTCATGGACATTCGCTACTTCATCGGTGTTGACGTTTCGAAAGCTACACTTGACTGGGCAGTTTTTGATGGCAAAATTACGGTCTTGCAAATTCAATCGGCTAACTCACCAGCAGCGATCAGAACTACAGTGAAATTAATTAGGGCCTTGCCTTACTTTACAATTGCTGAATCGGTCTGCTGCCTCGAACATACGGGGATTTATTGTGCTCATCTTTTAGCTTCCCTCTATAAACTGGAGCTACCGATTTGGCTGGAAAGCAGTCTTCAAATTAAGAAGGCAGGCGGCCTTCAGCGCGGAAAGAGCGACACCATTGATGCAGTCCGTATTGCCGAGTATGCCTTCCGTTTTCGAGATAAAATGGGCCTATGGCAACCGCCAAGGCCCATTTTGCAAAAACTTGCAACACTGAGTGCGCTTCGTCAACGACTTCTTCGAGTTCGCCAACAACTTCAACAACCTATTGACGAACAGCAGGGCTTCGTGGAAAAGTCACTCCAAAAGCAACTGGCCAAAAACTGCCAGGCCTCGTTAAAAGCTATCAATGCCGATTTGGCAAGTGCCGAAAAACAAATCAATACGCTTATTCAGAGCGATGAGCGCTTGAAGGAGCTTTTTGGCTGGATCACCTCCGTTCCCGGCGTGGGTGATGCTATTGCGGCTGAAGTATTAGTAGCTACTAACGAATTCAAGGCTATCCGCGATCCTAAAAAACTTGCCTGTCATGCCGGTGTAGCTCCCTTTGAATACCGATCGGGCACAAGTGTTCGCGGCAAAACACGCGTGAGTCAACATGCTCGTTTACGGCTAAAATCACTCTTTCATTTAGGAGCTATGTCAGCCATCCGCATGAAAGGGGAGTTGAAAACCTATTACGAGCGCAAAGTGAGCGAAGGCAAAAACAAAATGCTCGTTCTCAATGCGGTTCGCAACAAGCTCATCCACCGCGTTTGTTCAGTAGTTCATCGAGAGCAGAAATATGACAAAAATTATACGTCTGCGCTTGCATAAACCATGGAAATCCGTGCGGCTGAATGTAGCGGATATTGAACTGAGTATCTTAACCCGGCAAGGCTTACCTCACCGGGTGGCCAGCCTGACCAAGTTCGAGCAGCAAGTACAGGCTTGGGTGGAAGCGCGAAATGATAAATTGTCTAAAGTAGACTGGCAGTTTACAGCGGAGGATGCCCGGATCAAACTTAAACGACTTTACCCGTCAACTATTGATGGCTGAAACACTAGTCATTGATTTTGCAGCTTGCCTGTATATCTTCATTCCGAACAGGAATTGCCAGACGATATTTTCCACAGCAGCTTCTGTAGGTTTCAGGCATGCCATAGTAGTTCTTATAGGATGCGCTTTAAGCGCATCCTAAGTGCTTTTATCCAGTCTTCTTTTTCTAACGCTTTACTATATACGTATTACGTAAAAACACCAAACGTTTATTTATTTCTCTCATTTTACTAACAGAGGTGCCTCAGCGTTCCCAGGTATCTGTGTTCCATATCGGCTTTCGGACGACATCATAAATAACCAGATTGCCATCATTCTGCAGCACCATATGGTTGCCGCGCCTTTCGGTATTGGAAGCCCAGACGGGATTATCGTTTACATCATACAGCACAAAATTGCCATCGTCCTGAAAAATGCATTCTTTCACTGGTTTGCCATTAGTGCCCGTTGCCCAAATAGCTTTGCCTTGTTTGTACAAAACCAGGTTGCCATCATCCTGCATGGTTAGCCAATATTTTTTATTCGTTGCTACTGCCGATGCTCCTTTCGCTATATAGTCGCCCTTTTTAATCAGTCGCTCAGTGGCGGGTGGGGCTTCAATGCGAACTATGGGTTTAGTAGACCATACGTATTTGTCTTGCCTATCGTACATAACCAGATTGCCATCGTTTTGCAAAAGCATATACGCTCCTCGCCCCTTGGTATTGGAAGCCCAGATCGGCCGTTTATCGAAATCATAAAGGACGAAGTTGCCATCGGCCTGGAAAATGGCTTTATCACCCCCTTTGTTGTTGGTCCCAGTTGACCAGATCGGGGTAAGTTTCTGATTAGCAAATTGATAAATAACCAGGTTGCCGTCATCCTGCATGGACAATTTGTAGCGTAGGTTCCGGGCGTGCTTGTCTTCACCGCGCATCAGTGTGGTGTACATCTCGATGCGGGTATACTCCTGGGCAACTCCTGTCAGAGAATAGGTTAATAAGCAAGTGATTATCCAGAAACGATGTATTGATTTCATAAGTAGGATTCACGTTTTAAGTGGCTGCTCGCTTAAAGTCTGGTTGCCTTGTCGGTGTTTTTCTGATAGCGAACTGGTAATCAGTCGGGTAGATTGTAGTAAGCTTTCACCGCATTGTAATCACTGTAGTCGACAGCCGCTTTTCGACCGTTGACCACCGAACTTGCCTGTATAACCAGAACCCTTATGCTTACGAACGTATCTGTGCCCGTACTATTGGTCACTCGCGAAATACCCAATATCGAAGTAGCAGCCGGAATTAGATAGGTACGGTACTCATAGGCACCACCATTAGTAAATCCGGGCAACTGATACCAATTGCTATTGGTCCCAAAAATATAGCAGAAGACAAGGCTGTTATTGGCGCGGTCGGCATTCACTCCCGGCAGGTTCAGCGTAAACGAGCCGGTTACAGCTCGACCGGCGTAGTTGATCTGTAACACGTTGGCATTC
>Ga0209933_1000711_pt1 | contig 50176 bp, 51 predicted proteins | sample ThiBiot_300_biof_FD_183944 | JGI IMG/M metagenome (GOLD analysis project Ga0209933, IMG submission 183944) | Wastewater bioreactor microbial communities from Cape Town, South Africa - Thiocy_cont_300_biof (SPAdes) | ecosystem: Engineered > Bioremediation > Thiocyanate > Unclassified | place...
CGCCATGCTCGGCCGCGCCAAGAAGGTCACGATCTCCAAGGAGAACACGACCATCGTCGACGGCGCCGGCAAGAAGAAGGAGATCGAGGCGCGCGTCGGTCAGATCAAGGCGCAGATCGAGGAGACCACCTCGGACTACGACCGTGAGAAGCTGCAGGAGCGTCTGGCCAAGCTCGCTGGCGGCGTCGCGGTCATCCGCGTCGGCGGCGCGACCGAAGTCGAGGTGAAGGAGCGCAAGGACCGCGTCGACGACGCGCTGAACGCCACCCGCGCCGCGGTCGAGGAAGGCATCGTTCCGGGCGGTGGCTCGGCCCTGCTCCGCGCCAAGAAGGCCGTCGAGAAGCTGAAGAGCGACAACTCGGACATCGAGGCCGGCATCAAGATCGTGCTGAAGGCGCTCGAGTCGCCGATCCGCCAGATCGCCGAGAACGCCGGCGTCGAGGGCTCGATCGTCGTCGCCAAGGTTCTCGAGAGCAAGACCGAGACCTTCGGTTTCGACGCCCAGTCGGAAGAGTATGTCGACCTCGTCTCGACCGGCATCATCGACCCCACCAAGGTCGTGCGCACTGCCCTGCAGGACGCCGCTTCGGTCGCTTCGCTGATCGTCACCACCGAGGCCCTCATCGCCGACCTGCCGAAGCCGGCAGCTGGCGCTCCGGCGATGCCGGGCGGCGGCGGCATGGGCGGCATGGACTTCTAAGAAGTCCGATCCGCAAAAGTTCAGGGAAGGGCGCGGCGCAAGCCGCGCCCTTTTCGTTTGTGCGCTGGCGTCGACCGGAGGCTGAGGCCCGGCGTCAGGCGCGCGTCACCGCCATCCCCGCCGCTGCCAACGGCTCCAGCCTCTCTTCGGGCAGGCCGCTCTCCACGATCATCCCCGCCAGCGCCGTGACCGGGGCGACGAGGAAGGGGGAGACGGCGCCGATTTTTTCGGAGGAGGCGAGGGCGATGGTCTCGGCCGCCTGGGCCATCAGCGCGCGCTTGATCGCCGCTTCCTCGATATCGCCGGTGGTGAGGCCGGCCTCGGCATGGATGCCGGTGACGCCGAGGAAATAGAGATCGGCGCGGATGCGCTGGATCGCCTCGGCGGCGATCGCGCCGACCGTGACGATCGAGTGGCGGAACAGCCGCCCGCCGATGATGATCACCTCGACGCCCTGATGCGGCATCAGCGCCATCGCCGTGCTCGGCGAATGGGTGACGATGGTCGCGCGGAGGCCGGGGCGGAGCTGGCGCGCGAGCTCCTGTGCGGTCGTTCCGCCGTCGAGGATCACGACCTGGCCATCCTCGATCATTGCCGCGCCGGCGCGGCCGATGGCGCGCTTGCCCTCCGTCGCGATCGCCTCGCGCGTCGCGAAATCGGCGATGCCGGGCGAGGCCGGCAGTGCGCCGCCATGGACGCGTTGCAGCTTGCCCTCAGCGGCCAGCTCGCGGAGATCGCGGCGGATCGTGTCCTCCGAAAGCCCGAGTTCCTGGCTCACCGCCTTGGCGACGACGCGGCCGTCGCGGCCGAGACGGTCGAGGATGAGGCGCTTGCGTTCGCTGGTCAGCATCACGGTCCTGCACGAGCTTGCACGAAATCATCATTTCGTGCAGTGTCGGGAATGTTCGTGCAACAGTCCTGCAAGAGGTCCTTCGATGTCAAATCCTGAAAACGCCGTGAAGCCGATGATCATCCTCGTCGCCGGCCCCTATCGCTCCGGCACGGGCGACGATCCCGTCCGAATGGCCGACAATCTGCGGCGGCTGGAAGAGGCGGCGCTGCCGCTGTTCCGGGCCGGCCACATCCCGCTGATCGGCGAATGGCTTGCGCTGCCGCTGATGGCCGTCGCCGGCTCGCGCGCCGTCGGCGATGCCGTCTATGAGGAGATCGCCTATCCCGTCGCACACCGGCTGCTGCCGCGCTGCGACGCGGTGCTGCGCATCCCCGGCGCCTCCAAGGGCGCTGATCTCGACGTCAAGATCGCGACCGAGCGCGGGCTCGCCGTCTATTCCCGGCTGGAAGACGTGCCCGGCTGCGCGCAGCGCGCCGCCTGATTCGTGCAGTTTCGTGCAGACAGCGGATTTCAGCGCCGCTGGCGGAAGAAGTCCCTGAGCATCGTCGCGGCTTCGGCGGCGGCGATGCCGTCATAGACCTCGGGCGCATGGTGGCAGGTCGGCTGGCTGTAGAGGCGGACGCCGCTCTCCACGGCGCCGCCCTTCGGATCGGCGGCGGCATAATAGAGCCGTCGCAGCCGCGCGAACGAGATGGCGGCGGCGCACATCGGGCAGGGCTCCAGCGTCACATGGAGATCGCAGCCGATCAGCCGCTCCGAACCGATCGCGGCCGCGGCGGCGCGGATGACCAGCATCTCGGCATGCGCGGTCGGGTCCTTGAGCTCCAGCGTGCGGTTGCCGTCGGCGGCGATGATGGCGCCGTCGCGGACGATCACGGCGCCGATCGGCACCTCGCCGCGCGCCGCCGCCGCCCGCGCCTCGGCGAGCGCCGCCTGCATCGGACCCGAAGGACCCGCGCTCATCCGTCTCGCCTCCCGTGCCTCGCTCTGTTAAGGAAGCGGCCGAGGTGAAACCCGATGAAGCCGCCGAACAAACCGCCCAAGAAACGCATAGACGACGACGCCGCCGATGGCGAGGACGGCGACCGCATCGCAAAGGTTCTGGCGCGTGCCGGGCTCTGCTCGCGCCGCGATGCCGAGCGCTGGATCGCCGAGGGCCGCGTCGCCGTCAATGGCGAGGTGCTGACCACGCCGGCCGTGAATGTCGGCCCGAAGGATCGCGTCACGGTCGATGGCGAACCGCTGCCGGAGCGCGAGCGCACGCGGCTCTGGCTCTATCACAAGCCGCGCGGCCTCGTGACGACGGCGCGCGACCCGGAAGGGCGGCCGACCGTCTTCGACGCTCTGCCCGAGCATATGCCGCGCGTCATCGCCGTCGGCCGGCTCGACATCAACACCGAGGGCCTGCTGCTGCTGACGAATGACGGCGGCCTCGCCCGCGTGCTGGAGCTGCCCTCGACGGGCTGGCTGCGTCGTTACCGCGCGCGCGCCTGGGGCGAGATCAACCCGCCGGAGCTCGAGAAGCTCAAGGACGGCGTGACCATCGACGGCATGATGTATGGCGCCATCGACGCCATGCTCGAGCGCATCCAGGGCAGCAATGTCTGGATCACGCTGGCGCTGCGCGAGGGCAAGAACCGCGAGGTCAAGAATGTGCTCGCCAGCCTCGGGCTCGACGTCAACCGCCTGATCCGCGTCTCCTATGGCCCGTTCCAGCTCGGCGATCTCGCCGAGGGCGAGGTGGTGGAGATCCGCGGCCGCGTGCTGCGCGACCAGCTCGGCGAGAAGCTGACGCGCGACGCCGGTGCCGATTTCGATGCGCCGCTCCGCGAGCGCGGCGAGGAGCGGGCAGCGCGTCCGGCTCCGAGGACGGCGCCGAAGCCAGCCCCGAAGAGCGAAGGCGGAGCAGCGAAACCGGCGCGTCCGCCGCGCGCTGCCGAGAGCCCCGTGCGCAAGCCGGCGGCCCGGCCGCGTCCGGCCCCCGGCCGCGCGGCTGCCGAGTCCGAGGAGCCGCCGCGCCGTCGCGGACGGCCGATCTCGGACCAGCGCCGGCTCGCCTATGAGCGCGAGCAGGCGGCGGAGGAAGCGCGCGCGGCGCGCAGCGCCCGGCGGCGCGAGGACGACGTGAGCAGCACGGCAGGCGCGCGGCCCGGTTCCAAGCCGAAGGGCTCGGCAGGCAAGCGCGGCGCCGCGGCGGTCGGCGATCGTGCGGCCCGCAGCGGCCCGCCGCGGTCGCGCGCCGGCGGCAAGCCTTCGGCTGAAGGCAGGGCCGCGCACGACGGCAAGCCCTTCCGGGACGGCAAGCCGGGCGGCAGTCGATCGGGACAGCGCCCGGGCGCGGGTGGCAAGCCTTCCGGTGGCAAGCCCGGTGGTCGCCCGGGCGGCGGCCGGCCCGGCGGGGCCGGTGGCAAGGGCGGGCCCGGACGGGGAGGCGGCGGTGCGGATCGTCGGCGGTGATTTTCGCGGCCGGACGCTGGCCGGCCCGAAGACCCAGTCGATCCGCCCGACCTCCGACCGACTGCGCGAGAGCCTCTTCAACATCCTCGCGCATGCCCATGGCGACAAGGTCCAAGGCGCGCGGGTGCTCGATCTCTTCGCCGGAACGGGCGCGCTCGGTCTCGAAGCCGTGTCGCGCGGCGCTGCCTATGCGCTCTTCGTCGACGAGGGCGTCGAGGCGCGCGGGCTTATCCGCCGCAATATCGAGGAGCTCGGGCTCACCGGCCGCACGCGCCTCTTCCGGCGCGACGCAACCAGGCTCGGGCCGGCCGGAACCGTGCCGCCCTTCGATCTCGTCTTCGCCGATCCGCCCTATGGCCGCGGGCTCGGCGAGCCGGCGCTCGCCGCCGCGCTCGAAGGCGGCTGGCTGGCCGAGGACGCGCTCTGCGTGCTGGAGGAGAGCGGCACGGCGGCGATCGAGCCGATCGCAGGGCTCGAGGTGATCGATCGCCGCGAGGCCGGCGACACGCAGCTCGTCTTCCTGCGCCGCGCCGCGGCCTGATCACATTTTTCTCGCTTCGCCCGTTCGACTATCCTAGGCTCGGTCTCGGGCAGGGGGTGACAGGCGTTTCGAGGACCGATGGATCAGCGCGTCTCCACTCCTGCATCCGGCTTTCGCCGCGCCTCTTTTCTCGCCGTCATCGCCGCTTCGGCTGCCATCCTCGCCGCTCCCGCCGTGAGCCGCGCGGCGCCGGCCGATGCACCGGCCGGGCCGGCCGCGACCACGCCCGCGGCCACAAAGGCGGCGGTGAAGATCGCACCCGACGCAACGACCTTTACCCTGTCCAATGGCATGCAGGTCGTGGTCGTCCCCGATCACCGGGCGCCGATCGTTACCCATATGGTCTGGTACAAGATCGGCGCCGCCGACGATCCGCCGGGGAAATCGGGCATCGCGCATTTCCTGGAACATCTGATGTTCAAGGGCACCAAGGCGCATCCGGCCGGCGAGTTCTCGTCCAAGGTGTCCGAGGGCGGCGGGCAGGAGAACGCGTTCACGACCGCCGACGCGACCGCCTACTACCAGACGATCGGCAAGCAGCAGCTCGGCACGCTGATGGCGTTCGAGGCCGACCGCATGGAAGGGCTGGTCATCGACGACGCCGTGGTGACGCCCGAGCGCGACGTGATCCTCGAAGAGCGGCGGATGCGGGTCGACAACAACCCGGCCTCGCAGCTCGGCGAGGCGATCAACGCCGCGCTCTACCAGAATCACCACTACGGCATCCCGATCATCGGCTGGCAGCAGGAGATGCAGGGCCTCACCGCCGAGGACGCGCTTTCCCAGTATCGCCGTTACTACACGCCCAACAACGCCATCCTCGTCGTCGCCGGCGATGTCACGCCGGACGAGGTGCGCCGCCTGGCGGAAGCGACCTTCGGCCGCGTGAAGGTCCGCGCGGAGCCCGGCCCGCGCCATCGCCCGATGGAGCCGCCGCCGCTCGCCCCGCGCACCGTGACGCTCGCCGATCCGCGCGTGACCGAGCCGTCCTGGACGCGCAACTATCTGGTCCCGTCCTATGCCTCGGCGAAGCCGGGCGAGGCGGAGGCGCTCGACGTTCTGGCCGATATCCTCGGCCGCGGCCCGACCAGCCGCCTCTACAGCCAGCTCGTCGTGAAGGACGGCATCGCCTCCTCGGCCGGCGCCTATTATTCCGGCGAGGCGCTCGATTATGGCAGCTTCGCCGTCTATGCCGCGCCGCGCGGCGACGTGCCGCTCGCCAAGCTCGAGGCGGCCGTCGATGCCGTGATCGCCGATATCCGCGACCATGGCGTCACGCCGGACGAGCTCGAAGCCGCCAAGCGCCGCACGCGGGCGATGGCGATCTATGCGCAGGACAGCCAGTCCATGCTCGCCCGCATCATCGGCACCGCCATGGCGACCGGCCAGCCGCTGGACGCCGTCCAGGAATGGCCCTCGCGCATCGGCGACGTGACCGCTGCCGACATCGCGGCGGCGGCCGCCGCCTATCTCGACGCGCGCCGGTCCGTGACCGGCACGCTCATTCCCGCGCCGGCCGAGAGCCGCAGCTGACCGAACGGAGAACGACCCCATGGCCAGTCTCTTCGGCCGAATAGCCTTCGCGTTTATCGGCCTCGTGTTCGTCGTCCCGGCGAGCGAGGCCATGTCGATCAAGGCGATCCCGGCGCCCGAAGGCGTCGAGGCCTGGCTGGTCGAGGACTACACCGTGCCGATGATCGCGATGGATTTCGCCTTCGAGGGCGGCGCGGCGCAGGATCCGGCGGGCAAGCCCGGCGTCGCCGCCATGCTGTCGAGCCTCCTCGACGAGGGCGCCGGCGACATGACGAGCCAGGCCTTCCAGCAGGCGCTCGACACCCGCTCGATCAGCCTCTCCTTCGATGCCGGCCGCGACAGCTTCTTCGGCGATGTGAAGATGCTGGCCGAGGACAAGGACGAGGCCTTCGACCTTCTCGCGCTCGCTCTGCAGAAGCCGCGCTTCGACAAGGAGCCGGTGGAGCGCATCCGCGCCCAGATCCTCGACGGCATCAAGCGCGACGTGACCGACCCGCAGACGGCGGCGACGCTCGCCATCTGTGCCCATGCCTTCCCCGACCATCCCTATGGCCAGCCGATCGACGGCACGCTCGACAGCGTCGCGGCGATCTCGAATGCCGATCTCGATGCCTATCGCAAGCGGGTCTTCGCGCGCGACGGGCTGAAGGTGGCGATGGTCGGGGCGATCAGCCCGGCCGAGGCGAGCGCGCTGCTCGCCCGCGCCTTCGGGCCGCTGCCTCTGAAGGCCGAGCTGACGCCGATCCCCGACACCGTGCCAGCCGCCGGCGTCATCGCGCTCGACCAGCCCAACCCGCAGACGCTGATCCGGTTCGGCGGTCCCGGCATTGCGCGCCAGGATCCCGATTTCATGGCCGCCTATGTGGTGAACCATGTGCTCGGCGGCGGGTCGTTCTCCTCGCGGCTCTACAAGGAGGTCCGCGAGAAGCGCGGGCTGGCCTATACGGTCTCGACGGCGCTGGTCAACCTGGACCATGCCGACGCCTTCGCCGGCGGCACGGCCACGCGGGCCGACCGCGCCGGCGAGACGATCGGGATCATCAAGGCGGAAATCGCCCGCATGGGCGCCGAAGGCCCGACCGAGCAGGAACTGGCGCAGGCCAAGAGCTATCTCATCGGCTCCTATGCGCTGCGCTTCGATTCCTCGTCCAAGATCGCCCGCCAGGTGCTCGGCATCATGCAGGAGGGCCTCGGCATCGACTATGTCGAGAAGCGCAACGAGAAGATCGCCGCCGTGACCATCGAGGATGCCCGTCGCGTCGCTCATCGCCTCTATGGCGAGGGCCCGAACATGGTCGTCACCGTCGGGCCGGAGAAGACCAAGACCGCCAATGCCGAGCCGGCGTCCGCGCCGAAGCTCTGAGGGACCTGGCTGGACGGTGAGGGGTCACCGTCTTGCGATAAGGCGGGCCCTTACCCCGAATGCTCCATGGGTCATGCGCGGGGTCTGCCAAGCTCTTCCAGGGTTCGGCGTCACCCCGGCGGAAGCCGCGGTTCCATTAGGGGCGCTGTCGCTCGATCGCGTGGAACTTGCCCCTCGACGGATCCCGGCATTCGCCGGGATGACGACCCATGACCGAGCGGGTCCCACTCGGTCTTGAGGAGAGGGCCAGGGTAAAGGCCCAGCTTTCCGCCTGCGGAAGCCCTCACTCCGCCGCGTCGGCGGTTGCCTTGACGGCTTCCTCGTTGAGGGCCTTGGCGCGGCGCTTGGGGACCGTGAGCGGCTGCGGCTGCAGCTTGCCCTGAACGTCGGTATAGGCGAGTTGTCCGCCGCTCATCTGGATGGCGAGCCGCGCCGCCTCGCGCTCGCGGATGGTCTCGGCGACCTCGGCGATGCGGCCCTCGTCATAGCCGAGCCCCTCCAATGACTGCATGCCGAAGGTGAACGCCGATTCGTAGGTCTCGCGGATCTCGAAATCGACGCCGAGCTTGCGGAGCTTCAGCGTGTGCTGGCGGTCATAGGAGCGGACATAGAGCTTGGCGAGCGGGAACTCCGAACGGATCAGCTCGACTATGACGTCGGTCGATTCCCGCTTGTCGGTGCAGACGACGATGAGATCGGCATGCTCGATGCCGGCCGCGCGCAGCACGTCGAGCCGCGTCCCGTCTCCGTAATAGACCTTGAAGCCGAAGCGCGCGGCGCTCCGCACCATGTCGGCGTCGGAATCGATCGCCGTCACGTCGATGCCCTCGGAGAGCAGGAACTGGGACACGATCTGGCCGAAACGGCCGAAGCCGATCATCAGGACCCGCCCTTCGAGCCCGTCCGCCACGTCGAGTCCTTCCAGCGACTGCTTCGGCTCGGGCAGGTAGCGCAGCGCGATGACGGTGAGCGGCGTCAGGGCCATGGAGAGGATGACGGTCGCCGTCAGGATGGCGTTGAGCCTCCCGTCGATCACCCCGCCGGCGACCGCCGCGGAATAGAGCACGAAGGCGAACTCGCCGCCTTGCGCCATCATGGCGGCGCGCGTGAGGGACTCGCGCATGTCGGTGCGGAAGAGCCGGGCGACGAGCGCGATGCCGATCGCCTTCAGCACCATGTAGCCGGCGAGCGCGGCCAGGATGTACTCCCAGTCGAGCACGAGCACGCGCAGATCGAGCGACATGCCGACGCCGAGGAAGAAGAGGCCGAGCAGGAGGCCGCGGAACGGCTCGATATCCGCCTCCAGCTGGTGGCGGAAGCTCGATTCCGACAGGAGCACGCCGGCGAGGAAGGCGCCCATCGCCATCGAGAGGCCGCTCAATTGCATGACGAGTGCCGCGCCGAGCACGACGAGCAGCGCCGCCGCCGTCATCACCTCGCGCGCATTGGCCCGGGCGAGGATGCGGAACATCGGGTTGAGCAGCCAGCGCCCGGCGGCCACCACGGCCGCGACGGCGGCGAGCGCGATGAGGCCCGACTGCCAGAAGGGCAGGGCATGCTCGTCGGCATGCGTCGTTCCGAGCAGCACCACCGCCGCGATCAGCGGCACGATCGAGAGATCCTCCAGCAGCAGGATGGAGACGATGCGCTGGCCGGCCGGCGAGGCGGTCTCGCCGCGCTCGTCGAGGAGCTGCATGACCGTCGCGGTGGAGGTCAGAACGAAGCCCATGCCGGCGACGAAGGCGGCGGCCGGCGGCAACCCGGCGAGGATGCCGGCCCCGGTGAGGATGGCGCCGCAGACGACGACCTGCGCGACGCCGAGGCCGAAGATCTCGCGCCTGAGCCCCCACAGCCGCGACGGGCGCATCTCGAGGCCGATCACGAACAGGAACATGACGACGCCGAGCTCGGCGACATGCAGGATCGCCTGCGGATCGGTGAAGAGGCCGAGACCGAACGGTCCGATCGCGATGCCGGCTGCGAGATAGCCGATCACCGAGCCGAGCCCGACGCGCTTGAAGACCGGCACGGCGACGACGCCAGCGCCGAGCAGCGCGACGAGCTGGACGAGGTCGGTGCTCTGCGCTTCGGCCATCAATCGGTCTCCTTCGGGTGGTCGCGTACGATGAAGCGAGCCGCAGCATGATGCAAGAACAAGGCCTGCGCCGTCGTGCAGCCGTCCCCTGCGCCGGCAAGGGGTTGTGGCGGAAGGTTGCGATCCCTACAGAAGGGAAAAAGGAGTCCTGCCGATGACAGTCCTGCCCGATCAGTCACGCCTCGTCGATCGCGCCGCGGCGCTGGTGGAGGCGGCGCGCCGGGCGGGCGCCGACGCGGCCGATGCCTTCGCCGTGCGCCGCGTCGGCCTCTCCGTCGACATCCGCAACGGCGCCGTCGACGAGACCGACCGCTCCGAGTCCGACGATGTGTCGCTGCGCGTCTTCATCGGCAAGCGGACCGCCAGCGTCTCCACCAACGGCGTCGCGCCCGTCGAGGCGCTTGCCGAGCGCGCCGTCGCCATGGCCCGCGTCGCCCCCGAGGACCGTTTCGCCGGCCTCGCGCCCGAGGAGCGGCTGGCGAAGTCCTGGCCCGATCTCGACCTGCTCGATCCGTCGATCCCCGATCCCGAGATGCTGGCCGAGCGCGCCCGTCGCGCCGAGGCCGCGGCGCTCGCCGTTGCCGGCGTGACTAAGTCGAGCGGCGCTTCGGCCGGTTGGGGCCTGACCGGCGCCGTCATCGCCACCTCGCATGGCTTCCTCGGCTCCTATCTCGGCTCGCGTCACGGCGTCTCTGCGACAGCCATCGCCGGCGAGGGCACCGGCATGGAACGCGACTATGACGGCGACTCGAAGGTCTATGGCTCCGATCTCCGCGATCCGGAAGCGATCGGCCGCGAGGCCGGCGAGCGCGCCGTCCGCCGCCTCAATCCCGGCCGCCTGCCGACCGGGCGCGGGACGGTCGTCTTCGATCCGCGCCTCGCCAGCAGCCTCGTGGGCCATCTCCTCGGCGCCATCAACGGCGCCGCGATCGCCCGGCGCACGAGCTTCCTGCAGAATGCGCTCGGCACGGCGCTGTTCGCGCCGTCGATCCGCATCACCGACGATCCCCGCCGTCCGCGCGGCCTCGCCTCGCGGCCCTTCGATGGCGAGGGCGTCGCCGCAGAGCCGATGGACCTCGTCGCAGGCGGCGTGCTGCAAACCTGGCTGCTCGACAGCGCCACTGCCCGCGAGCTCGGCCTCGAGACCAACGGCCGCGGCAGCGGCGGCGGCGGCAGCCCCCATGCGACGAATGTGACACTGCTGCCGGGGACGCTGTCGCCGGAGGAGCTTCTCGCCGAGATCGGCGAGGGCCTCTATGTCACCGAGCTGATCGGCCATGGCGTCAACGGCGTCACGGGCGACTACAGCCGCGGCGCCGGCGGTTTCCGGATCAGCGGCGGCAAGCTCGCCGAGCCGGTGTCGGAACTGACCATCGCCGGCAATCTGAAGGACATGTATCGCTCGCTCGTCGCGGCCAACGATCTCGTCTATCGCTCCGCCGTCAACGCGCCGACCCTCGCCGTCGAAGGGATGACGATTGCCGGACGCTGACGCCGAGGATCCGGCGCTCGATGACCTCGCACTGATCGCGGCGGCGGCCGAGGCGGCCGGGCGCATCGCGCTCGCCTTTTTCGGCAACCAGCCGCGCGCCTGGACGAAAGGCGCCGACTCGCCGGTCACCGAGGCGGACATCGCCTCGGACCGCTATCTTTTCGAGACGCTGCTTAGCGCCCGTCCGGATTATGGCTGGCTTTCGGAGGAAACCGCCGATACCCCCGACAGGTTGACGCGCGAGCGCATCTTCATCGTCGATCCGATCGACGGCACCCGCGGCTTCATGGAGGGCAGCCTCGACTGGTGCGTCTCCGTCGCGGTGGTCGAGCGCGGCCGGCCGATCGCCGGCGTCCTCTCGGTGCCGGCACGGGGAGAACTCTTCGAAGCGACACGCGGCGGCGGCGCGCGCCTCAACGGCCGCCCGCTGCTGGCCGTGGCGCCCGAAGCGGGTGCGACGCTGCGTTTCTCGGGTCCGATGCGCCATCAGCGCGCGTTCGCCGCCGCCGGGCTCGCGATCGGCGAAAGGCGCGTCACGCCCTCGCTCGCCTATCGCCTGGCACTCGTCGCGGCGGGGCGGCTCGAGGTCGCCACGGCGTCGCCGGATGCCCGCGACTGGGACCTTGCGGCTGCCGACCTTTTGGTGCACGAAGCAGGCGGAACGCTGCACGACGCCGCGGGACTGCCGGTGCGCTACAACCGGCCCGACCCGCGCCATGGCGCGCTGGTGGCGACGGTGCCGGGTCTCGCTGACGCGACCGCCGGCCCCGTCGGCCGGGCCGAGGCCGAGGCCGAGCGCAGGCGGCGCTCCTGAGCGGGCTCCGAGCTCCGCGACCCATTGTCGAACCATTCGAAGGAGATCGGCCGAGATGCCGGAGACACAGAAGCAGCTGCTCCACCTCGTCTTCGGGGGCGAGCTCAGCAGCGTCGAATCGATGGAGTTCTCGGATCTCTCGAAGCTCGACGTGGTCGGCATCTTCCCGAACTACAAGACCGCCTACGACGCCTGGAAGAAGGCGGCGCAGGGCACGGTCGACAGCGCGCAGACGCGTTATTTCATCGTGCATCTCCACCGTCTCCTGGATCCGGAGGCGACCGGCGCCTGATCCACGCCGGCCACGGCCGGTTGCCGGAGCGAGGAACGGTTCGAGGATGAACGCGATCGTGGACCACAAGGCGGAGAGCGAGCCGACGACGGCGCCGGTCGAGACCGGCGCACAGCCGCCCGCGACGCCGAAAAGCGCGCTGAAGCGGCTCGGCCAGTCGGAAAAGCTGGTGCGCGCAGCCGGCCTCGCGGCGGTCGCCTATCTGAAGTTCGTCCGCGCCACGAGCCGCATCACCTTCGAGCCGGCCGATCCGATCGCCGCGCTCGGCGCGCATCTCCCCGGCATCATGACGATGTGGCACGGCCAGCATCTCATGGCGCCCTTCGTGCCGAGCAAGGGCTTCAATCTGAAGGTGATGGTGTCCCGCCATCGCGACGGCGAGATCAATGCCGTGATCGCCGAGAAGTTCGGCTATGGCACGATCCGCGCCTCCGCCGCGCGGACTCCGTCGCGGACGATCGAGAAGGGCGGGCTGCGCGGCTTCCTCGAGATGAAGCGGGCGCTCGCCGAGGGCGTCACGGTCGCCATGACCGCCGATCTCAGCCATGCCGAATCCCGCCGCGCCGGGCTCGGCATCATCACGCTCGCCCGCTCGTCGGGCCGGCCGATCCTGCCGATCGCGCTCGCGACCTCGCGCCGCCTCGTGCTCAGGAACTGGGACCGCACGACGATCAACCTGCCTTTCTCGCGCGGGGCCTGCATCTTCGGCGCGCCGGTCTATGTGCCGCGCGACGCCGACGAGGCGCTTGCCGAGGCGAAGCGGCAGGAACTCGAGGACGAACTGAACCGCGTCACCGCCATCGCCTATGAGCGGGTCGGCGGCCGCGATGGCTGAGGCCGGCGGCGCGCTGGTGCGCGGCCTCTACCGCGCGGCCGGCTATGCGGCGCTGCCGCTGGTACCCTTCCTCCTCGCCTGGCGCACCCGCAAGGGCAAGGAGGAGCGCGGCCGGCGCGACGAGCGCTATGGCCGCCCTTCCATCAACCGGCCGGCGGGGCCGCTCGTCTGGATCCATGTCGCGAGCGTCGGCGAGACCAATGCGGTGATGCCGCTCATCGGCCGCATCGCGGGGGAGGGCATCACGGTCCTCCTGACGACGGTCACCGTCACCAGCGCCGCCGTCGCGGCCCGTCGCCTGCCGAAGGGCGCGTTCCACCAATATGTGCCGCTCGATATCGAGCCCTTCGTCGATCGGTTCCTCGACGCCTGGCGGCCGGATATCGCCCTCTTCTTCGAATCCGAGCTGTGGCCGACCATCATGATGCGGCTCGCGGCGCGAGGCATTCCCGAGATCCGGATCAATGCCCGCATGACCGAGCGCTCCTTCGCGCGCTGGGAGAAGCTCGGATCGATCATGCGGCCGCTCTTTTCGCAGATCGCGCTGACGCTGGCGCAGAGCGACGGCGACGCGAAGCGGTTGGCCGCGCTCGGCTTCGGCGGCGTCCGCTCGGTCGGCAACCTGAAATTCGACGTCCCCGCGCCGGGTGCCGACCAGGCTGCACTGGCATCGTTCCGGCAGGCGACGGCGGACCGCGAGGTCTTCGTCGCGGCTTCGACACATGAGGGCGAGGAGGCGATCGTCGCCGGCGCGCATCGCCGCGTCCGCGCGGCAAGGCCGCAGTTCCTCACCGTCATCGTGCCGCGCCATCCGGTGCGCGGCCCGGCGATCCGCGATGCGCTGGCCGCCGAAGGGTTGGCGGTGGCGCTCCGTTCCGCCGGCGATGGCGTCGGCGCGGCGACCGACATCTATGTCGCCGATACGCTGGGCGAACTCGGCCTCTTCTATCGCGCGGCGCCGGTCGCATTCGTCGGCGGCACGCTGGTGCCGGTCGGCGGCCATAATCCGATCGAAGCGGCGCTCCTGGGCGCGGCCATCCTGCATGGTCCCGCCGTCGCCAACGCGACCGAGATCTATGCCGCGCTTGATCGTGGCACCGGAATGCCGCCGGTGACGGGCGCCGACGATCTCGCCGCGTCGCTGCTTGCCCTTTATGCCGATCCGGCCGTCATCGAAGCCGCCGCGGCGCGGGCGAGCGCCGCGCTCGCGCCCCATGCCGGAGCCCTCGACGCGACCCTTTCGGCGCTCGCCCCGTGGCTGGAGCCGCTCGGCATGGCGGCGCGGGCGCGCGACGCGGCCAGCGCATCATGATCACGGCGCCGCGCTTCTGGTGGCGCGCCCGTCCCGGCCTCGCCGCGCATCTGCTCTGGCCGGTCGCGGCCGTCTGGGGCTGGAAGGCGGCGTCGCGCATGGCCGCGGCGCCCGAAATGCGCGCCGATGTGCCGGTCATCTGCGTCGGCAATTTCGTCGTCGGCGGCGCCGGCAAGACGCCGTCCGCGCTGGCGCTCGCTGGGATCATCCGCCGGCTCGGCCTGACGCCGGGATTCCTGACGCGCGGCTATGGCGGCACGATCCGCTCGGCGCACCGCGTCGATGGCGCGCGCGACACCGCCACGCTGGTTGGCGACGAGCCGTTGCTGCTGGCCGAGGCCGCGTCCGTCGTGGTGGCGCCGCACCGGCCGGACGGCGCTCCGCTGCTCCTCGCGGCGGGCGCGGATTGCATCATCATGGATGACGGCTTCCAGAACCCGTCGCTCGCCAAGGATTTCTCGCTCGTCGTCGTCGATGGCGGCGCCGGCATCGGCAATGGCTGCGTGATGCCGGCCGGACCGCTGCGCGCGCCGCTCGCCATCCAGATGCCGCGCGCCGATGCGGTGCTGGTGATCGGCGAGGGCGCCGCGGGCGACACCGTGGCGCGCATGGCCGAGCGAGCCGGAAAGCCGGTGCTGCGCGGACGGCTCGAGGCAGAGGGCGGGCCGGGGAGCGCGGAGGAGAGGCGCGTCCTCGCCTTTTCGGGAATCGGCCGGCCGGAGAAATTCCACGCCTCGCTGAGGGAAGCCGGCTTCGAGGTCGCGGCCATCGAGGCCTTCCCTGATCACCACCCCTATGGCGAGGCCGATGCGGAGCGGCTGATCGCCCGCGCGGCAGCGGAGGGTTTGACGCTGGTCACCACCGCCAAGGATGCGGTGCGCCTCAAGGGCCATGGCGGCGCGCGGGGGAGCCTGGCGGAACGGGCGCGCGTGCTGCGTGTCCGGCTCGTCTTCGAGGATGAGCCGCGGCTGGAAGGCCTGATCCGCGCCGCGATCGCGCGGAAGCGGGTCGGCTAGACGAGGCCGAGTTGCTTGTGGCGGGCGAGCGAGGTCGCCGGGTCGGCATAGGCTTCCTGATGCTCGACATTCCAGTAGCGCAGTTCGTCGAGCGGGATGGCGACGCCGGTGACGGCGCAGCGCACGAAGGCGCCCGGCGAAAGGATCTGGTAGTCGCCGTCGAGATAGCGGATACGGGCTTCGCCGCCGCGGCTGGGATCGATGCGGTTCATGCCCGTCCTTATGCGGCGAATTGCGCGCTTCTGCAATCGCTTCGCGCCGCGCGATCCCTCGTCAGCGCCGCCCGAACAGGCGCTCGATATCGCCGAGCTTCAGTTCGACATAGGTCGGCCGGCCATGGTTGCACTGGCCCGAGCCGGGCGTCGCTTCCATCTCGCGGAGGAGGGCGTCCATTTCCTCCGGCCGCAGCTGGCGGCCGGCGCGCACCGAGCCATGGCAGGCCATGGTCGCGGCGACATGGTCGAGTTTCTCGGCGAGGCGTGTCGAGCCGTCCCAGTCGGCGAAATCGTCGGCGAGGTCCGCGAGCAGAGCCCGCGCATTGACCTCGCCAAGCAGGGCCGGCGTCTCGCGCACCGCGACCGCGCCGGGCCCGAAGCCCTCGACGACGAGACCGAAGGCCTCGAGTTCCTCCGAGCGGGCGACCAGCCGGGCGACATCTTCCGACGGCAGTTCCACGATATCGGGGATGAGCAGGATCTGCCGCGCGACGCCGGTCTTCGCCAGCGACTGCTTCAGCCGCTCATAGACCAGCCGCTCATGCGCGGCGTGCTGGTCGACGATGACGATGCCGTCCTCGGTCTGGGTGATGACATAGGTGCCGTGCACCTGCGCGCGCGCGGCGCCGAGCGGGCGCGTGGTGCGCTCCTCCATTGGCGCGGCATGGGCGCGCGCGTCGGCCGAGGGGAGGTCGACCGCCGCGAAGGCCGGAGCGAAGCGCTCGTCGGGCTCGGCGAAGGCCGCCGCCTGCGCCACCCGCCCGAAGGCCGCCGGTTGCGCGGCATAGGCCGGTCGGGCGGCGGGCATCGCAGAGCCGCCGCCAGGCCGAAAGGCGGCGATCGTGGCGCCGCCGCCAGTCGTGGTGGCGCGATGGCCGCTCACCATCACGGCATGGCGGAGCGCGCCGACGATGAGCCCGCGCACGAGGCCGGGATCGCGGAAGCGCACATCGGCCTTGGCCGGATGGACATTGACGTCGACATCCTGCGGCGTGATCTCGATGCCGAGCGCCACAACCGGATGGCGGTCGCGCGCCATGACATCGGCATAGCCGGCCCTGAGCGCGCCCATGAGCAGGCGGTCGCGCACCGGGCGGCCGTTGACCATCAGATATTGCTGCAGCGCGTTGGCGCGATGGAAGGTCGGCAGGCCGGCGAGGCCGAAGAGGCGCACGCCCTCGCGCGCCGCATCGATCGGCATGGCGTTCTGCGCGAAATCGGGGCCGAGGATCTGCGTCAGCCGCGCCGGGAGGCCGGCATCGCCGGTGGCGGGCAGGTCGAGCGCGGACCGGTCGCTGCCGGCGAGATGGAAGCGGATCTCGGGATGGGCGATGGCGAGGCGGCGCACGACCTCGGTGATCGCGCTGGCCTCGGCGCGCTCGCCCTTGAGAAACTTGAGCCGCGCCGGCGTCGCGAAGAAGAGATCCCGAACCTCGACCCGCGTGCCCGCGGCGAGGGCGGCGGGGCGCAGCGGCTGCAAGGCGCCGCCCTCGACGACGACTTCCCACCCATGCGCCTCCGAGGCATGCCGGCTGGCGATGGAGAGCCGCGCGACGGCACCGATCGAGGCCAGCGCCTCGCCGCGGAACCCCAGCGTGCGGATATCGTCGAGATCGGTGAGCTTCGAGGTCGCGTGCCGGTCGACGGAGAGCGCGAGGTCCTCGGCATTCATGCCCGAGCCGTCATCGGTGACACGGATGAGCGCCGCGCCGCCACCGGCAGTCACGATCTCGATCCGCCGCGCGCCGGCGTCGATCGCGTTCTCGACCAGCTCCTTGACGACGCTCGCCGGCCGTTCCACCACCTCGCCGGCGGCGATGCGGTTGATCATGTCCTCGGTCAGGCGGCGGATCGGCATGGGCTCGTGCGTGTCTCGCGTGAGGGGCGAGTCTGCCGGATTCGCGAGCGCCGCGAAAGCCGGCTCAGGCGCCGCGCTCCATCGCGCGCCAGGCGATGTCCGTGCGGCAGAAGCCGTCGTCCCACTCGATGGCCGCGACGCCGCGATAGGCGCGCTCGCGCGCTTCGGCGATCGTGCGGCCCGTCGCCGACACATTGAGCACCCGGCCGCCGGCCGCGACCAGCTTGCCCGCCTGAAGCGCCGTTCCCGCCTGGAACACCTTGACCCCGTCGACCGCCTCCGCCGCGGCGATGCCGCCGATCGGCGTGCCCTTGCGATAGCTGCCGGGATAGCCCTTGGCCGCCATGACGACGGTGAGCGCCGGCGTCGGGCGGAAGGTCGGCGGCGTCGCGGCGAGCCTTCCGGCGGCGGCCGAGCAGAGGAGGTCGAGCAGGTCGCATTCGAGCCGCATCATCAGGACCTGGCATTCCGGGTCGCCGAAGCGGACATTGTATTCGATGAGCTGCGGGCCGCTTTCGGTGATCATCAGCCCGGCAAAGAGCACGCCCTTGAACGGCGTGCCGCGCGCGGCCATGGCGGCGATGGTCGGGCGCACGATCTCGTCCATGGTGCGGGCCATCAGCGCGTCGGTCATCACCGGCGGCGGCGCATAGGCGCCCATGCCGCCGGTATTGGGGCCGGTGTCGCCGTCAAAGGCGCGCTTGTGGTCCTGCGCCGCGCCGAACGGCACCACAGTGACGCCATCGGAAATGGCGAAGAAGCTCGCCTCCTCGCCGACGAGGCAATCCTCGATCACCACCTCGGCTCCGGCCTCGCCGAAGGCGCCGGCGAAGCAGGCATCGACCGCCTCGATCGCCTCGTCGAGCGTCGCCGCGACGACGACGCCCTTGCCGGCGGCGATGCCGTCCGCCTTGACGACGATCGGCGCGCCCCTCTCTGCGCAATAGGCGCGGGCGGCGTCGGCATCGGTGAAGCGACGATAGGCGGCGGTCGGAATGCCGGCATCGGCGCAGAGATCCTTGGTGAAGCCCTTCGAGCCCTCGAGCGCCGCTGCGGCTTGGGACGGACCGAAGACGGAGATGCCGGCCGATGTCAGCGCATCGGCGATGCCGGCGACGAGCGGCGCCTCCGGCCCGACCACGACGAGGTCGATCGCCTCGCGCTTGCAGAAATCGACCACCGCCGCGTGATCGTCGATGTCGAGCGCGCACATCACGGCATGCTCGCAGATGCCCGGATTGCCCGGCGCCGCGAACAGCCGCTTCAGCCGCGGCGACTCGGACAGCTTCCAGGCCAGCGCATGCTCGCGCCCGCCGGAGCCGATCAGCAGCACGTTGAGGCGTTCGTCACCCATGTCGCACCCGTTCCCTGCCGCCGCGGCGGTTGAAGATCCTTGCCGCGGCGCTTAGCAAGCAGGGCACGGAAAGTCGAGCGTCGCGCGGTGCGGAACCGACTTACGAGCTTATCGACGGAGAACCAGCATGCAGCCGCTCATCGTGACACCGGACGCCCCGAGCGCGGCGGATCGCGAGGCCATCCTCGACGTGCTCGTCGCCTATAACGACGAGGCGCATGGTCCGTCCGGCCACGAACCCGTCGCGGTGCTGGTGAAGCATCCCGAGACCGGCGCGACCATCGGCGGGCTCTGGGGGCGAATCGTCTATGACTGGCTGTTCGTCGAACTGCTCGTCGTGCCGAAAGAAGCACGCGGCGCGGGGATCGGCAGCCGCCTGATGGCCGAGGCCGAAGCGCGGGGCCGCGCCCGCGGCTGCGCCGGCATCTGGCTCGACACCTTCGCCTTCCAGGCACCTGGCTTCTACGCGAAGCTCGGATTCGAGCCCTTCGGCAATATCGACGACCACCCGCGCGGCAAGGCGCGCATCTTCATGCAGAACCGGCTGGCGGACTGAGGTCGCACGGGGCATCAAGCACGCTCCACCTCTCCCTCTGGGAGAGGTGAAGACGGTCCGGAACTGCCGAGACCGTTTTCTGTCAGCCTGGATAATCCAGTTCCGGATACCAGTCGGGGTCGCGCCCCTCGGGGCGGATGTCGACCATGTGCCAGAGCGGCGCGAGTTCGGGGGCGCCGCGCGGGTCCTGGCCGGGATCGGCTTCCGTCATCTCGCCGCTCCAGAAGTGGCGGATCGAGCCGTCGCGCCGGGTGAAGACATGGAGGCCGGGAATGTCGCCGCCATCGTCGCCGACGGCGTGGAAATCGCGCGACCATTCGCCGTTCGCGTCGCTGTAGAGCTTCAGGGAGCGCCAGCCACGCTCCTTCTTGAAGGCGATCAGCCGCTCGATCGGCGAGCGTGCGACGACGGCGAGCGCCATCTTCTGCTGGATGTCATTGGCATTACCCTCGAGCGCGCCGAGGAGATTGGTGCACATCGGGCAGGGGCGGGCGCGCTTCGGACCGAACATGAAATTGTAGACCGCGAGGCTCGTCTTGTCGGCGAACATCTCGGCGAGCCCGACCTCGCGACCATCCTCGGCGATGAAGCGGTAATGGCCGGTGACGGCGGCGCCCTCGGGCAGCGCGCGGCGCATGGCGGCGACCTTCTCGGTCAGCCGGCGGAGCTCATATTCCTGGATGAGCAGCTCCTGCCGGGCGGCGCGATACTCGGCGCTTTCGTTGAGAATGCGGACGGGATTGCGGGCGGCGAGCGCCGCGGCGGGTTCCAGAGTGTCGGTCATGGTGAACTCCTCCATCGTCATCTCGGCCCGAAGGCCCTCGACCGAGGACGAATGGCCGCAGGAGGTTCCGACAGGCAGCTGCGAGATTGCGGTGGCGCGGCCACCGCTGCAAGCTTCGGGCGCAGATCAGGGGTAACGGCGATGCAATTTTGGGACGACCGGGCGGCGATTATCGACCGCCTCGCGGCGGACCCGCTCGGGAACGTCGTCCTCCTGAAGCATCTCGCAGCCTATCCGGGCGCGACCCGCGCGCTCGCGGCCAGCGAGGATGGGAAGACCGCGACACTGGTGCTGCTCGACGCCGCCGCCAGCCCTTATGACCGCGCGACCTATCCCGACGCGGCGGTCGTCGCCTTTCTCGCCAGCGAGTCCGAAGCGCTGTCCCGCGAATTGCTGAGAGAGGTTCCGCTTTCCGGCGGGGCGGTGTTCAAGCTTGCCCGCGATGCCGACCGCGCCGCGCTCGCCGGCATGATTGAGACGACCCGCCGCACGGCCTTTCATTCCTTCACGGCCGTCGCGCGATACGAGCGCGATCCGGCGGTGCGCGTCACCCGGCAGCCGCGTGACGACGACTATGCGCTGCTGGCCATGCAGGGCCATGACCGCGCCGTGCTGGCGGCGATGCTGGCCGCCGGCGACGCCGTCGTCTGCGCCTTCGACGATCTCGACACGGGAGAGACCGCCGCCGTCTGCTGCGCCTTCGTCAATCATGGGCCGGTGCATGAGATCGGCGGCGTCTTCACGCGGCCGGATCGGCGCGGGGAGGGGCTGGCGCCCCGCGTCGTGGCGACCGCTCTCGCCGTGCTGCGGGAAAATGGCCACCTCGCGCGCTACAATGTGGAGGAGACGAATCCGGCCTCGCTGCGCCTCGCCGCGCGGCTCGGCCTGCGACCGTTTCTGACGCTCACCCATCATGCTGCGCCCAAGGCGGCGATCGTCGTATAAGCGCCCAGAGTGCACCGAGGAGACCGACCGCATGCCGCCCATCGCCGAACCGGCGCCCGTTGCCGACGCCGCGCGGGGCAATTTCGTCGATCGCCATGCCCCGAACTGGCTGAAGCCCTATGCGCGGCTCGCGCGCTGGGACCGGCCGATCGGCTGGCAGTTGCTGGTCCTCCCCTGCTGGTGGTCGTCGGTTCTCGCGAGCGGCGCGGCGGGCTCGGCATGGCCGGATCTCGGCCATCTCGCGCTCTTCCTCGCGGGCGCAATCGCCATGCGCGGCGCCGGCTGCACCTATAACGACATCATCGATCGCGAGCTCGATGCCGGCGTCGCCCGCACGCGCTCGCGGCCGATCCCGAGCGGCCAGGTCAGCGTCCGCGCCGCCAAGATCTTCCTGGTGCTGCAGGCGCTGGTCGGGCTCGCCGTGCTGCTGTCGTTCAACGGCTTCGCGATCATCGTCGGGCTCGCTTCGCTCGGCGTCGTCGCGGCCTATCCCTTCATGAAGCGCATCACCGACTGGCCGCAATCGGTGCTCGGTCTCGCCTTCTCCTGGGGAGCGCTGATGGGCTGGGCCGCCTTTTATGGCAGCCTCGCCGCCGCGCCGCTGGCGCTCTATGCCGGCGGCGTCCTGTGGACGATCGGCTACGACACGATCTACGCCCTGCAGGACAAGGAGGACGACGCGATCGTCGGCGTGCGCTCGACGGCGCTGCTGTTCGGCGAGCGGGCGCCGCTCTATGTCGGCTTCCTCTATGCCGGCGCGGTCGCATTCTTCGCGCTGGCGCTTGTCCTCGCCGGCGCCGGGCCCATCGCCTATGCCGGACTCGCCGCGGGGGCCGTGCATCTCGGCTGGCAGGTGGCGCGCATTGATCTTGCCGATGGTGCGCTGGCGCTCCGCCTCTTCAAGTCCAACTGGAGCTTCGGGCTGATCCTGCTCGCCGGGCTTGTCGCGGACGGTCTCGTTGGCTGACGCCGCTTACTGCGGCGGGCGCTCGGGCGGGCGCTCCTCGTCATAGGCGATATAGCGGATGATGCGCCATTTGCCGTCCGTCTCTTTCCGGAAGATGTCCATGCCCGGCTCGATCAGCGTGATGTCGCCCGGCGTGACCGTCTCGGTCCATTCGATGCGCACGACGGCGAGAGTGCCCTCGACGATGATCTCCTTGATGAGGGGATCGGCGTAGTGGAAGCGGTGCGTCGGGTTGTCGATCGCCCGTTCGAGCAGCCGGCAGCGCGCCGCATAATCCGTCTCGGGCGCGCCGCGATAATCCGAGATCAGCGTCTTCGAGAAGAGATCGCAGGCCTCCGCCTTGCGGCCGGCATTGAAATCCGCCGTCCATTGCAGGAGGCGAGCGCGAATCTCGCCGGCGGCGTCCGCATGGGCGACGCCGACGGGTGCGAGGAAAAGGAGCGCGCCGAGACAGCGCGCGCCAGCGGACACCATGTCGATCAGGGGAAGGCCTTCTGCTGGAAGGCGGTCGGCTCGACCTTGTTGCTGATCGGCTTCAGCGTGCGGAGATAGGCGACGACGGCGTCGACGTCCTCATCCGTCATGTTCTTGTAGTAGGCATAGGCCATGGGCGGGGCGAGCGGCTTGCCGTCCTTGCCGATGCCCTGCGTGATCGCCCGCTTGATCTCGGCGTCCGTCCAGTCGCCGATGCCGGTCTCCTTGTCGGGCGTGATGTTGGCGGTCATGACCGACATGCCGGGGCCGAGCTTGATCTCGAAGCCGCCGGCGCCGAGATGGCCTGCGAAATCGGGAATGCCGTTGGCGCCCGGCGTCGTATGGCATTCGAAGCAGTGGCCGAGCGCGTTCACGATATAGCCGCCATAGGCGACCTTGTCGGTCTTGGGCGGCGCCGGCAGGCCCTTGGCCGGCGGCATCGTCTGCTGCGGGATGTTATATTTCGCCAGCGGGATCGCGTTCTTGACCGGCTTGACGGTCCTGAGATAGGCGACGATCGCCTTCACGTCGTCATCGGACATGTTGTTGTAGGTCGGGACCGGCATGGGCGGGAAGATGATCCTGCCGTCCTTCTGCGCGCCCTCGCGGATGGCGTGGATGATCTCCTCGTCCGTCCAGCTGCCGATGCCGGTTTCCTTGTCGGGCGTGATGTTGGCCGAGTAGCTGTTGAAGGCCATCTCGTCGAAATGGAAGCCGCCGGCCAGCGTCTTGTCGGCGATCGGCTTGAAATCGGGTCCGAGCGGGGTGTGGCAGCTGCCGCAGGCGACCGGTCCATTGACCAGATAGTCGCCGCGGGCGACGAGCGCGTCGTCAGCCAGCGCCGCGAGCGTGCCGAGGCCGAACATCGAGCCCGCCAGCACAGTGAGAGCCGCCGCCTTCATGATTCCCCCCATCGTCTTTTGACTTGTTCCAAGGATGCTACCATTCGCCGCGGCAGGCGGATAGCGGCCTGCCGATGGTGGTGATGAAGAATTCCTTGCCGCGAAAGCGGTCGCGCCGGATAGGATCGAGGTCACAGTCTGAGGAGGCCCGGCCCGTGCGGACGCCCATCATTCCCGTCGCGGTGCTGCTCGGTTTCAATGGCGGCTTCGTCGATACCGCCGGCTTCCTCGGCCTGCAGGGCCTGTTCACCTCGCATGTGACCGGCAATTTCGTGACGCTCGCCGCCTCGCTGGTGCTGGGACTCACGGGCGCGATCACCAAGCTCCTGGCGATTCCGGTCTTCATCACGGTCGTCGCTCTGGCGCGGCTGATCGGCAACCGCCTCGCCGACAGCGGCCGGCCACCGGTGCCGCGGTTGCTGATCGGCCAGACGCTGCTGCTCTTCGTCTTCTTCGTCCTCGCGACGGTGCTCGGCCCCTTCCCGGACGGCGACACCCTACCGGCCGTCATCACCGGCATCGTCGGCGTCATGGCCATGTCGATCCAGAACGCCGTGCAGCGGATCCATCTCGCCAGCGAGCCGCCGACGACCATCCTGACCGGGACGACGACGCAGTTCGCCATCGATCTCGCCGACCGCCTGTCCGGCCGTGCGAGCCTCGCCGGCGAGGCGGCGCGCAAGCGCTTTCACGCGCTGCTCAGGGCGATTCTCTCCTTCGGTGCCGGCTCGATGGCGGCCGCCGCGAGCTATCATTTCGTCGGGCTCCGCTGCCTCGCCGTCGCCGTCGCGGTCACGGCCTTCATCGCGCTCTTGAAGGCGCATGAGCCGCCGCAGGAGACCGGCATGCTGATGTGAGGCGGTGATTTTTCTTGCGCCGCCGCGGCCGAGCCGTCATCTGATGCGCCTCCATGAAACGACCGCAGCACCGTCCCCGCCGATGACCGATGCCCCGCTCCGCCTCGACCAGGCGCTGGTGGCGCGCGGCCTGGCGCCGACCCGGGCGCGGGCGCGCGACGCCATCTTGCGCGGCCATGTCACTGTCGACGGCGAGCCGGCCACCAAGCCCGCGCTCGCGGTCGGCCCGGGGGCGATGCTCGCTCTCGACGATCCGGCCGCCCGCTATGTCTCGCGCGCGGCGCTGAAGCTGGGCGCGGGGCTCGACCATTTCGGCTATGGCGCGGAGGGGCGCGTGGCGCTCGATCTCGGCGCCTCGACCGGCGGCTTCACCGAGGTCTTGCTGGAGCGCGGCGCGCGGCGCGTCCACGCGATCGATGTCGGACACGGCCAGCTCGATCCGCGCCTTGCGAGCGACCCGCGCGTCCTCGCCCGCGAGGGATTGAACGCGCGCGATCTCGCGGCCGAGGATCTCGGCGAGGCGCCGGAGGCCGTCGTTTCGGACATGTCCTTCATCTCGCTGCGGCTGGCGCTGCCACCGGCGCTCGCTCTCGCCGCGTCCGGCGCCTGGGGCATCTTTCTCGTGAAGCCGCAATTCGAGGTCGGACGGGCCGGCATCGGCAAGGGCGGCATCGTCCGCGATCCGGCCGAGGGCCATGCCGCGGCGCTCGCGATCGCCGATTGGCTCGGGCGCGAGCAGGGCTGGAAGGTCGACGGCCTCGTCGCGTCGCCCATCGCCGGCGGCGACGGCAATCACGAATATCTCCTCGGCGCCCGCAAGGAGCCCGCATGATGACCGAACGCCTCACCATCACTTCGCTCGGCCATGAGGGCGACGGCGTCGCCGACCATGCCGGCGCCAAGGTCTTCGTACCCTTCGCGCTGCCTGGCGAGGTCGTCGAGGCCGAGGTCTCTGGCGAGCGCGGCCGTCTCGTGGAGATTGTCGAGCCGAGCCCCGACCGCGTTGCGCCGCCCTGCCGGCATTTCGGCATTTGCGGCGGCTGCACGCTGCAGCATCTCGCACCGCCGCCCTATCGCGCGTTCAAGCTCGATCTGGTGCAGCGTGCCTTCGAGCAGCGCGGCATCGATGTCGAGGTCGACCCGCTCATCGCCATCGGCCCGCATAGCCGCCGCCGCGCCGTCTTCACGGTGGAGAAAGACGGCGACACGACGCGGCTCGGCTTCAACCGCCGCGAAAGCCACGATCTGCTCGCGATCGAGGAATGCCCGCTGATGGTGCCGGCGATCGAGACGCGGCTGGCGCGCCTGTCATCGCTCGCCGGTCTCGTGCTCGGCCGCGGCAAGCGGGCGCACATGACGGTCACCGCCACCGATACCGGCCTCGATGTCGCGATCGACGGCGCCGCCACGCCGGGGCGGGCGCTCTACGACATTCTCGGCCGTCATGTCGCCGAAGGCTGGCTGGCGCGGCTCACCGTCGAAGGCACGGAGGTCGCGACCAGCCGCCAGCCCGAGCTCAGGCTCGGCGACACGGTCCTTTATCCGGCCGCTGGCGGTTTCCTCCAGGCCACCGCCGCCTCGGAACAGGCGCTCGCCGATCTCGTCGACGCCGCGATCGGCAGTGGAGGCGGCAAGTCGGCAGCGGCGAAGTCTCAGCCGGTCGTCGATCTCTTCGCCGGCATCGGCACCTTCTCGCTGCGCCTCGCCCGCCGTTTCCCGGTGCTCGCCGTCGAGGGCGATGCGGCGCTGCTGAAGGCGCTCGACCGCTCGATGCGCTTCTCGAAGGGCATCCGCACCATCACGATGCGCCGCCGCGATCTCTTCCTCAATCCGATGGCGCCGCCGGAGCTGAAGCCCTACCGCGCGGTGGTCTTCGATCCGCCGCGCGCCGGCGCCAAGGCGCAGTCGGAGATGCTGGCGAAGTCGACCGTCCCGCGCATCGTCGGCGTCTCCTGCAACGCCGCGACGCTCGCCCGCGACGCCCGCATCCTGATCGACGGCGGCTACCGCCTGACGCGGATCACCCCCGTCGACCAGTTCCTCTGGTCGTCGCATGTCGAAGTGGTGGCAGCGTTCGAGAAGGGGTGATCAGACGAGCGCGAGGAAATCGATCAGCATCCGGGAAATCCGGCTCATCTGGTCCTCATGCAAAATGCCCATCCGGCTGCCCAACTTAGTGCGACTCACGGTCGCTACTTTGTCGATCATGACGCGTGAGACCTGGTTCAGCCCATTGCTGACTTCCGGTATCAGTTCCAGCCGGAGAAGGGGGACGTCGATATCGTGGCTGGTTATCGGACAGACCGTGATCGATCCGGTCTCGGAGAACGCGTCGCTCTGGATGATCACCGCCGGACGAGCTTTGCCGAGATAGTCCGGACCGCCTGATACGGTCCAGATTTCACCGCGTTTCATTTCCAGTCTGCGAAATCAGAAGCGGCTTCCACGAAGGCCTGATCGTCTGCCTCATGCGGACTTGCTGCGACCAGAGCTGATTGTCGCCGTGCCTCAGCAACGAATTCGGGCGCGCTCCTATCGTGGACCCAAATCCGAGCCAGTCTCAGCCCGCGCGCCCGCATATCGTCGCGATGCGCGCGCAACCGCCCGGCGGTCACCTTCTTGTGCTCGGATCTGCCCACTTCATTCTCCCACTCACGCATAAGCTGCGCTCTGTGGCCCGGTTTTGCAATCGTCCGATCACTCCACCTCGGCGCGGTAGAGCACCGGCCAATCCACCGGCATCACGCCGCGGCAAGCTCCCATGGAGATGTAGAGCGTCGGCGCGAAGGTTTCGCCATTGAAGGCCCAGTCGGTGGCGCTGCCGCAATCCCCCGTCTCGTTCTGCTTGTAGAAGGAGCCAAGGCGCCTGGTCTCCTCGTCGATATAGGGATTGTAGAGCCGGGTCGCGTCGTCGCCGGGCTCACCGGGCAGCAGGAAGGCGACGTTCTGGTCTTTCTCGCCTGCGAACATCTGGAAGACATAGTCGACATTGTTGTCGTCGACGGTGGCGCAGGCGCCCCAAAGCATCGAACCCTGACCGAGATCATAGGCGACGCGCGGTGGCACGCTGTCGGCGCATTGCGCCTCCGGCGCCGTCGCGCCTTCCGGCGGCTTTGGCAGCGGGTCCTGGAGTTCGCCAATCGGCAGCGACTTCACCGTCATGACCTCGGGCGGCATCGGGATCGTGTCGGCGGAGGCGGTGCCGCGGCGGATCAGTGCCGTCACGGTTCCGGAGCGCTGCTGCACCTCGTCCATCTGGATGAGCGCCGCGGCTGCGCCGGCGAGAGAGACGACGCCGCTCGAAAGCGCGTTGTCGCCGTCATGGAGGTCGACGGTCATGCTCTTGGCCGTCGGCAACGCGGCCAGGAGTTCCTCGACCGCCTCATCGGCGAAGCGATAACGATAGCTGTCGTTCTCCAAGGTCAGGGCCAGCGGGCCGGCGGGCAGGCTGCCCTCGCCAGCGGCATCGAGCGCGAGCACAGCGAAGGGTTGCTTCGGCTTCGCCGCATCGTCGTCAGGCGCGGGAATGACGAGCTCGATCACAGGCGCCGCGTTGGGGTCACCGTCGCGCGTGACGCGGAGATAGTCGCCTGCCTGGCCCTCGACCGGGTTCATGCCCAGCGCGACACAGGCGCGGAGATTGTCGCAGCCGATCTCCCAATCCTGTTCGTCGACGATCATGCCGAGCGCCGACTGGCCTTCCTGAGCCATGGCCGGCCTCCCCGCTAGGGTCGTCGTCGCCAGTGCAAGCCCCATGATCAGCGCGGCGCGCACGGCGATCCGTTCGGCGCGAAGGCCGATTGTCGTCTTTTCCGAGTGCATGAACTTCCCCCGAAGCCACTTTCCAAGCCCTTCATCACTTCCCTAGAGATGATGAAGGGCTCCAGGTCATCTGTCCGATCGTACTTCCTTCACGCGAGCGGGTAGCCCGTTCGCTCCGAAATCCTTCAGTTCGCCTCGGCGCGATAGAGGACCGGCCAGTCGTCCTGCATCACGCCGCGGCACTGGCCCATCGCGATATAGGTGAGGGCGGCGAAGTTCTGGCCGTCGAAGGCCCATTCCGTCGCGTCGCCGCAATCGCCGAGGCCGCGGCCCTTCATGTAGGAATTGAGGCGCTCTGTCTGGTCGTCGACATAGGCGTTCCAGAGCCAGGTGATGTCGTCGCCCTCGCCGCCGCGCTTGGTGCCGGGAACGATCGCGTCCCAGGGGCGGCCCGGCTTGCCGTCCACGAAGAGGCGGTAGTCATAGGCGAAGTTGTAGGCGCCCGCGGAGGCGCAGGTACCCCAGAGCGAGGCCCCGCCGGGCAACTTGAACGCGACATAGGGCGCAGGGCCATCGCCGCAGTCGTCGGGCGTCAGCTTCGCCGCCGTCTTCGGCGGCTTCGGCAGCGGATCGGCCATTTCGCTCACTGGAAGCGACTTCACCTTGGGCAGGGCAGGGACCGGCGGGATGGTGTCGGCGCCGGCATCGCCCTTCTTGACCATCGCGGTCACCGTGCCGATGCGCTTCTGCTGGTCGTCCATCTGCAGCAGCGCCGCCGAGGACCCGGCCAGCGAGATGACCTGGCTCGAGACCTTCTTGGTGCCGTCATAGAGGTCCATGGTGATCTTCGTCGCCGAACGCATCGCGGCGAGAAGATCGGGCAGCGCCTCGGGCGCGAGCTTCAGCTCGAAGAGATCGCCGGCCTCGGTCAGCGGCAGCGCGCCGGAGGGCAGGCCGCCCGCCTTGTGGGCGTCGAGCGACAGGCGGACCATCGGCTTCTTCAGCTTGTTGGTCGTGTCGTCGGGCGGGTAGACGGTGAAGGTGACGTCGGGCACGGCCTCCGCTTCGCCGGAGCGCGCGATGCGCAGATAGCCCGACAGCGAGCTGTCTTCGGACGTCATGCCAATCGCGACGCAGGAGCGGGTGTTGTCGCAGCCGATCTCCCAGTCCTTGTAGTCCTTGAGTTCGCCAGCCTTGGCGGCGGTATCGGCCAGTGCCGGCGCAGCCGTCAGCAGAGCGGCCGGCGCGGCCGCCAGCAGCAGGGCCGCGAGCGTCGCCTGCGACAGGAATGTCGGGTTCATGATGGAGTCCTCCCTCGTCGCTTGCTGGAACGCCGCCGCGCGGCGCCGGTTCAACCGTTCTGGCCGCGATGGCGCAGATAGTGGTCGGCGATCGCGCAGGCGACCATGGCCTCGCCGATCGGAACGGCGCGGATGCCGACACAGGGATCGTGGCGTCCCTTCGTCATCACGTCCACCTCTTCGCCACCGGCCGTGATCGACCGTCGCGTCGTGAGAATGGACGAAGTCGGCTTGACGGCGAAGCGCGCGATGATCGGCTGGCCGGTCGAGATGCCGCCGAGAATGCCGCCGGCATGATTGGAGAGGAAAAGCGGCTCGCCGTCATTGCCCATCCGCATCTCGTCGGCGTTTTCCTCGCCGGTGAGCGCGGCCGCGGCGAAGCCCTCGCCGATCTCGACGCCCTTCACCGCATTGATCGACATGAGGAGGCTCGCGATGTCCTGGTCGAGCTTGGCGTAGATCGGCGCGCCGAGGCCTGGCGGGACGCCTTCCGCGACGATCTCGATCACCGCGCCGACCGAGGATCCGGCCTTGCGGATGCCGTCGAGATAGCTCTCCCAGAGCGTCGCCGTCTCCGCGTCGGGGCAGAAGAACGGGTTCTCGTCGACCGTGTTCCAGTTCCAGCGCCCGCGCTCGATCGCATGCGGGCCGATCTGCACAAGAGCGCCGCGCACCACGAGGCCGGGAACGACCTTGCGCGCGATGGCACCGGCCGCGACCCGCGCCGCCGTCTCGCGGGCGGAGGATCGCCCGCCGCCGCGATAGTCGCGGATGCCGTATTTCACGTCATAGGTGAAGTCGGCATGGCCTGGCCGGTAGCGATCCTTGATGTCGCCATAGTCCTTGGAGCGCTGGTCGACATTCTGGATCTCGAGTGCGATCGGCGTGCCGGTGGTGAGCAGGGTCCCATCCTCCTGCGGCATGACGCCGGAGAGGATGCGGACTTCATCGGGCTCGCGCCGCTGCGTGGTGAAGCGCGACTGGCCGGGGCGGCGCTTGTCGAGCCAGTGCTGGATCTCGGCTTCGGAAATCGGGATGCGCGGCGGGCAGCCGTCGACCACGGCGCCGAGCGCCGGGCCATGGCTCTCGCCCCAGGTCGTCACGCGGAAGAGATGGCCGAAGGTGTTGTGCGACATGGATCATTCCCGGGGCTTCGCGTGCGGTTCTAGAAAGCCCGCGCCGCGCCGTCAAACGCTGGCGCGCCGAGCCGGCGTGTGGGCCGCGGAAACAGCAGAGCGGGGTCCGGGGATAAAGCGATGATTCTTGATGATAAGCGTGGCTACGATCGGCGCCCGGCCTTGTGAGCCGCAGAAGGAGTCCGCCGGCCCCTCGCTGGCAATCCCGCGCAATCCCTCGCCTTTGGCCGAGGTCGAGCCAGGTTGGGACGGAGGCAGCGGGTTGGCAAAAACCATAAGGTTTCCAGACTTCACGCTCTTGTGATTTCCATATCGTGAGCAACGCTACCATGTCTCTCGTGCTGGCAACGGGCGCGGCGTCTCGGTAGGGAGCCGGTCCAAACCCGCGTGAGCCAGGCAAACGGGACTACGGAGTGAATACCATGCGTGGACTTATGATAGCCGCCGCTACGATCGGACTTCTGGCTTCGGCCGGCGCCGCAATGGCCGCCGAGCAGGCCACCGGTACGGTGAGCAGCGTCAACGCGAGCGCGGGCACCCTGACCCTCCAGTCGGGCCAGAGCTACACCTTCAGCGACCGTTCGGTGCTCATCGGAATCATGCCGGGCGACTATGTCGGCGTGAGCTACACCGGCCAGGGCCAGGGCATCGGCGCCTACAATCCGGAGCCGGCCAACTGACTGCATGAGGCCGGCGGTCTGGAAGCAGCCGTCATAGACTGACCTCCTCCTGATGAAGACGACCCCCGGTGCACCCCAGCCGGGGGTCTTCTTTTTTGGGCGCTTCGCCGTCCGGAATTTCAGATCCAGGAAATGTGCTCGCCGTCCCAGACCATCACGCGGTCCTGGCGGATGTTGAGCATCGTCACCGCATGCGGGTCGAGGTCCGAGAGCAGGCCCTGCAGCACGCGGCACACGCCGCCATGCGACACGGCGACCGTGTCATACGCGACGGTATCGAGCCAGGCTCCGACACGAACCGAGAGATCGGCATAGCTTTCGCCGCCGGGCGGCACGAAGCCCCATTTGTCGATGTCGCGCTGGGCGACGAGATCGGGAAAGCGGACCTCGAGCTCGGGCGCGGTGTAGCCTTCCCAATGACCGAAGGTGATCTCTTTCAGGATCGGGTCGGTGCGGTATCCGGCCGGATCGAGGCCCATCGCGCCGCGGGCGATCTCCATCGTCTCGCGGGTGCGGTAGAGCGGGCTGGCGACGAAGTCGAATTCGACGACATCCGGGATCGCGGCGATCAGGGTCTCGCCGTTGCGGCGCGCCTGAGCGCGGCCGCGCGCATTGAGCGGAATGTCCTTCTGACCCTGGAAGCGGCCTTCGGCGTTCCAGTCGGTCTCGCCGTGCCGGATGAAAATGATGCGCGGCACAGCGAGCCCCGGACGGCGGTTCAGTCCTTGATGACCGAGATGTCCGGCGCGTCGACGGCCTTCATGCCGACGACGTGGTAGCCGGAGTCGACGTGATGGACCTCGCCGGTGACCGCGCGGGAGAGATCCGACAGGAAATAGACGCCCGAATCGCCCACTTCCTCGGTCGTGACCGTGCGGCGCAGCGGCGCGTTGTACTCGTTCCACTTCAGGATGTAGCGGAAGTCGCCGATGCCGGAGGCGGCCAGCGTCTTGATCGGGCCGGCCGAGATCGCGTTGACGCGGATGTTCTTCGGACCGAGATCGACGGCGAGATATTTGACGCTCGCCTCGAGCGCCGCCTTGGCGACGCCCATGACATTGTAGTTCGGCATCACCTTTTCGGCGCCGTAATAGGTCAGCGTCAGGATCGAGCCGCCATTGGTCATCAGCTTCTCGGCGCGCTGCGTGACCGCGGTCAGCGAATAGACCGAGATCAGCATCGTCTTGGAGAAATTGGCTTCGCTGGTATCGACATAGCGGCCGGTCAGCTCGTCCTTGTCGGAGAAGCCGATCGCATGCACGACGAAATCGAGGCCGCCCCAGACGCGCTCCACCTCGGCGAAGACGGCGTCGATCGAGGCGCCGTCGGTAACGTCGCAATGGCCGACCACGATGCCCCCGACCTCGGCGGCCAGCGGCTCGACGCGCTTCTTGAGGGCATCGCCCTGATAGGTGAAGGCCAGCTCGGCGCCATGCTGATGGCAGGCCTGGGCGATGCCCCAGGCGATCGACCGATTGTTGGCGACGCCCATCAGGAGACCGCGTTTGCCCTTCATCAATCCACCGGCTGATTGCATGCGCTGTCTCTCTTCTTGGCCTTCAGGACGCGCGCCTCCTATCGCACAGGCGTTTTTCGCCTTCAAGCGACGCTGTCCGCGATCCCATCACAGTTGGCGAAAGCCGTTTGCGAAGACGCGAGAGCGCGAATGCGGGATGACGCGCGGGCGAGGGGAGGCTAGGTTCGCCGCCGTCCCGTCCCCAGCGCTTCCCCGGCCATGACAAACGCTCCCTCTCCCGATCTCGTCGCCCGCTTCGCCGCAATCGTCGGTCCGGCCCACGCCCTGACCCGTGACGACGACACGCTGCCTTATCGCATCGAGTGGCGCGACCGATTCCCCGGAAAGACGCCGCTGGTGCTTCGGCCGGGCAGCAGGGACGAGGTCGCGGCGATTCTCGCGCTCGCCAACGAGACGCGGACGGCCATCGTCCCACAGGGTGGCAATACCGGGCTCGTCGGCGCGCAGGTGCCCGACCAGAGCGGCACCGAGGTCGTGCTCTCGCTCGATCGCATGATGCGCATCCGCGCCGTCGATGCCGAGGGCTACACGATGACCGTCGAGGCCGGCGCCGTGCTCGCCGATGTCCAGGCGGCGGCGGAGGCGGCGGACCGTCTCTTCCCGCTCTCGCTCGGCGCCGAGGGCTCGTGCCGCATCGGCGGCAACATCTCCTCCAATGCCGGCGGCACGGCCGTGCTCGCCTATGGCAACACCCGCGATCTCGTTCTGGGGCTCGAGGTCGTGCTTGCCGACGGCCGCGTTTGGGAGGGGCTGAATGCGCTCCGCAAGGACAATACCGGTTATGATCTGAAGCAGCTCTTCATCGGCGGCGAGGGCACCCTCGGCGTCATCACCGCGGCGGTGCTGAAGCTCTTTCCGCGGCCGAAGGGCCAGGCGGTCGCCTTCGTCGCGGTCGAGAGCCCCGCCGCGGCGCTGTCGCTGTTCCAACTGGCGCGCGAGCGCGCGGGCCATGATCTTTCCGGCTTCGAGTTGATGCCGCGCATCGGCCTCGACTTCGTGCTCGCCCATCTGCCGGGAACGCGCGATCCGCTCGCGGCGCCGTCGCCCTGGTATGTGCTGATCGAGATCGGCTCCGGCCATTCCGACGAGGCGGCGAGCGCGACGCTGGAGGACGTGCTCGGCACCGCCTTCGAGGCCGGCACCGTCGCCGATGCCGCGCTGGCGCAATCGCTCGCCGACCGGCAGGCCTTCTGGCATCTCCGCCACGGCATGTCGGAGGCCCAGAAGCCGGAGGGCGGCTCGATCAAGCACGACATCTCGGTGCCGGTCGCCCGCGTTCCCGCCTTCCTCGACGAGGCGATCGCCGCGGTGGAGGCGATGGTGCCGGGCTGCCGGCCGGTGCCGTTCGGCCATCTCGGCGACGGCAACATCCATTTCAACGTCTCGCAGCCGGTCGGCGCCGACAAGGCGGCCTATCTCGCGCGCTGGGAGGAGATGAACGCGCTCGTGCACGGCATCGTCGCGCGCTATCACGGCTCGATCTCCGCCGAGCACGGCATCGGCGTGCTGAAGCGTGACCTGCTGCCGGGCGTGAAGGGGCCGGTCGCGATGGACATGATGCGCTCGATCAAGGCCGCGCTCGATCCGAACGGCATCCTCAATCCCGGCAAGATGCTCTGATCGTTGCGGCTGCGACGGCATGCGCCTCGCGGCCGGGCGGCTGCGGCGCTATGATCGCGCCATCCCTCAATCGCGGACCATGAGCGCGCCGATGGCAGCGTCCCTCGCATCTGCCGTCATGTGCACTGCTCCTCGGAGAGCCGCGGCATGACGAAGGCGCCGCGAAAGAACGCGAGCGGCGCCGGCCGCCGGCCGCCGCCTTCGGGCGGGGACGGGCAGGGCGAGCTGCCCTTCGACAGTGCGCCGCCTGTCGAGGCCAAGAAGCCGCCGCGCCGGGCCGCCAACACCATGAACAAGGCTGCGAGCGGAGCGAGCCAGCCAAAAAAGCAGCCTTCGAAAACGGCCGCGAAGACCAAGACCGTTTCCAAACGGAAACCCGCCCCTGGCAAGGCAAAGGCTGCCGAAGCCGCGCGCGGCCCCACCGGTTTCGGTGGCTGGCTGTGGCTGCTGGCGCTCGGCCAGCTGATCGTCACTGCTCGCATGATCGACACACTGACGCGCATGGCCGGGCTGGTCGGCACCGAACTCTGGGCCGATCATCCGGGGCTGGTGACGGCCGATCTCGCGCTCTATGGCGTCGCGCTCGTCCTGCAGCTCGCCGTCATCGCCGCGATGGTCCTGCGCAGCCGCTTCTTCAAGCCGCTCTTCCTCGTCGCCATCGTCGCCTTCTTCCTGATCGGCCGCATCGAGCCGCTGCTGGCCATCGCCGTGCTCGGCATGGACCCGGCCCGGCTCGCCACGCGGGCGGTGCTGCTGCCGATGGCGATCGAACTGGCCGTCAGCGTCGTCTGGGCGGCCTATGTCCTCCGCTCGCGGCGCGTGAAGAACACCTTCGTGCGGTGACGGCCGACCCGCCGGCGGGTTACCGACCGTCAACCCTGTCCGGTCACCCCCTGCTAACCCTCGGACAAAGCGGAGGATATTAACCACGTTCCTTAAGCTGGAACCGGCCCTGGCCGTGCCATTGTCCCTGCAAGCGAGGCGGTGGACCTCTTCGGCGGGACCATCGCTTCAGACCTTGTTAACCAGTTGAAGCGAGGCAAGAATGGTCCGTCAGGCCGCCAACACGAACGCGACGCTCCGCGATCTCCGGCTCGATCCGTTCGCCCTTCCCGTGCGCTATTCCGCCCGTCTGACCGCCCCTTCCGCCGCCGTCGCCGCCGTCTGGCTCGACCGTGACCGCGTCGTCGTCCGCCGGCCGATCGGCGGTGTCGAGGCGACGCTGGCCTGCCCGATCCGCATGTTCCGCGGCGTCGCCGTGCGCATGACCGTCGATCCGGCCACCGAGGCGCTCCGCACCGAGATCGAGCTGATGCATGCCGACAGCGCCATGTCCCTGCCGCTCGCCTCGGTCGAGGATCTGGGCGATGCCGAGGATGTCGCGGCCGACTGGCAGGCCTGGGGCAAGGCGCTCGGCCTGCCGCTCCTGATCGTCGACCACGACGGCTCGATCCGCGAGGCGGCGCCCGGACCGATCTCCGGCCCCGCTTCGGCGCCGCGCAGCCGCCGCGCGCTGGCCACCGTCAAGCGCCGCCGCCCGCGCTTCCTGAAGCGCCGCAAGATGACCCCCATGGCCGAGACCGGCCGCATCGAGGGTCGCGAGATCATCGCCCGCGACTGAGACTGAGGCGAGGGCGTCAGCCCTTCACGAGGCGGCGGATCTTCTCCATCGCCGTCTTCTCGTCTTCCTGATAGTCGACCGTGCCGACGAAATCGCCGTTGTCGTCGAGCATGTAGACGGCGGCGCTGTGGTCCATGGCGTAGTCGTCGCCCTCGCCGGACTTCTTCGAATAGACGCGGAATTCCTTGAGCATCGGGTCGACCGCGCTGCGCGCGCCCGTGAGCCCGATGATGCGCGGATCGAAGGCCTGCAGATAGGCCTTCATCTGCGCGACCGTGTCGCGCTCCGGATCGACGGTCACGAAATAGACCTTGAGCCGGTCGCCGTCAGGGCCCAGCGCCTTCAGCCAGTTGCTGGCTGACAGGAGGGTCGTCGGGCAGACATCCGGACAGAAGGTGTAGCCGAAGAACATCAGCGACGGATGGCCCTTCAAGGCCGCCTCGGTGACCGTTGCGCCGTTCTGGTCGACGAGGCTGAACGGCCCGCCGATCGCGCTCGCCGTCATCTTCTTGCCCGGGGCGAGGAAGACGAGTGCAAGGGTACCGGCGATCGCCACGGCGACGAGCAGCCAGAGGACGAGCCGGACGAGCTGCAGCGGCCGGCGGGCGGGGAGGGGCTTGCGTGTCATGGCCCTCCCATAGCCGCCGCGGGCTGATCCGCCAAATCACGATCCGCCGATTGCCGGCCGTTCAGATGATCGAGAGGCCGATCACCATCAGGCAGTAGCCGGCGAGCGCGCAGTTCACGAGCGTGAAATAGAGATGCGGCGCCCGCGCCTCGCCCGTGAACAGGAAGAGATTGTGGAAGAGCGAGGTGGCGCCGATCAGGAAGAGGATCAGGATCGCAGCGCCATAGGCCGGCATGATGCCGAGCATCACGGACAGCCCGCCGACGAGCTGCATCGCGAAGCCGATCAGCACCAGCGGTGCCGGCAGCTTCCAGCCATAATTGGTTTCGGGTGAGGGGTTCTTCGAGAAGCCCATCAGGTTCCTGATGCCGGCGATCACGAAGAAGAGGCCGAGCACGATCCGCCCGACGGCGATCAGGGTTGCAGCAAGTGTCATGATTCCTCCGCTTGTCCTACAAGGACGTAGCGGATCGGCGCGGAGCGGAGAAGTGGTCTCGCAACCGCTGCTGACGCTTGCGGAGAGAATCAGGCGCGGCGGATCGCGGCGGCCTCGCTGTCGCGGCCGAGCGCCTCGAACACGGTCGCGACGATGCCGCGCGAATCGAGCCCGCTGCCGGCGATCATGATCTCGGGCTTGTCCTGCTCGATGAAGGCATCGGGCATGGTCAGCGTGCGGATGCGGAGGCCTCGATCGAGCGCGCCGGCGCCGGCCAGCAGCGCCAGCACCTGGCTCCCGAAGCCGCCGACGGCGCCTTCCTCGATCGTGATCATGACCTCGTGGTTGCGCGCGAGGTTGAGGATGAGGTCGCGGTCGAGCGGCTTGGCGAAGCGGGCATCGGCGACGGTGGCCGGCAGGCCATAGGTCTCGAGTTCCTCGGCAGCCTTCAGCGCGTCGGCGAGACGCGTTCCGAAGGAGAGGATGGCGACCTTTGAGCCCTCGCGCAGCACGCGGCCGCGGCCGATGGCCAGAACCTCGCCGCGCTGTGGCAGCTCGATGCCGACGCCTTCGCCGCGCGGATAGCGGAACGAGGACGGCGCGTCGTCGATGGCGACGGCAGTCGCGATCATGTGCACGAGCTCGGCCTCGTCGGCCGGTGCCATGACCACCATGCCGGGCAGGCTGGCGAGGAAGGTCGTGTCGAAGGAGCCGGCATGGGTCGGACCGTCGGCGCCGACATAGCCGGCGCGGTCGATGGCGAAGCGGACCGGCAGCTTCTGGATGGCGACGTCATGCACGACCTGATCGTAGCCGCGCTGCAGGAAGGTCGAGTAGATCGCGCAGAACGGCTTGTAGCCTTCGGAAGCGAGGCCGGCGGCGAAGGTCACGGCATGCTGCTCGGCGATGCCGACATCGAAGGTGCGGGTCGGGAAGGCCTGGCCGAACAGGTCGAGGCCGGTGCCTGACGGCATGGCGGCGGTGATCGCCACCACCTTGTCGTCACGCTCGGCTTCCTTGATCAGGCTCTCGGCGAAGACGCGGGTGTAGCTCGGCGCGTTCGGCGTCGCCTTGGCCTGCTTGCCGGTGATGACGTCGAAGCGGTTGACGCCGTGATATTTGTCGGGCGCCGCCTCGGCCGGGGCATAGCCCTTGCCCTTCTGCGTCACGACATGCAGCAGGATCGGACCGTCCGGCGCGTCGCGCAGATTGCGCAACACGGGCAAGAGATGGTCGAGATTATGCCCGTCGATCGGCCCGACATAATAGAAGCCGAGTTCCTCGAACAGCGTGCCGCCCGTCCAGAAGCCACGCGCATACTCCTCGGTGCGCTTGGCCTTGTCGTGGAAGAAGCGCGGCAGGTGGCTCGCGAGCTGCTTGGCGGCCTCGCGGATCGAGCGATAGGCGCGGCCCGAGACGAGGCGGGCGAGATAGGCCGACATCGCGCCGACCGGCGGCGCGATCGACATGTCGTTGTCGTTGAGGATGACGATGAGCCGCGAGCGCAGCGCGCCGGCATTGTTCATCGCCTCATAGGCCATGCCGGCCGACATCGCGCCGTCGCCGATCACGCAGACGACCGCGTTGTCGCCCTCTGAGAGGTCGCGCGCCACCGCCATGCCGAGGCCGGCCGAGATCGAGGTCGAGGAATGAGCGGCCCCGAAGGGATCGTAAGGGCTCTCGGCGCGGCGCGTGAAACCGGAAAGGCCACCGCCCTGGCGCAGCGTGCGGATGCGCTTGCGCCGGCCGGTGAGGATCTTGTGCGGATAGGCCTGGTGGCCGACGTCCCAGATGATCCGGTCGTTCGGCGTATCGAAGACGTAATGCAGCGCGACGGTGAGCTCCACGACGCCGAGCCCGGCGCCGAGATGCCCGCCCGTCACCGAGACGGCATTGATCGTCTCGGCGCGCAACTCGTCTGCGAGCTGAGCCAGCGCAGTTTCGGGGAGCTTGCGCAGGTCGAGGGGAGTGGCGACGCTGTCGAGAAGGGGCGTGTCGAGCTTGCCGGTCATTGCGAGCCGAGTTTGTTTCCGTCCGACACGGTTACACGAGCGCGTCGGAAGTCGCAACGCGGCCCCGACCGCACGGGTTCCCTGCCGCCGGCGCAACGCAGGGTCGAAGCCTGGCTTCCGCCGCCGTCTCGCGGTCTCAGGGCACGCGAAATGCCGCGGCCGGTTCGTGAACAGTAAGGCGGCCTGATCGTTAAGCCGGCGTCCGCATCAAGCGTCGTCTTTCGACAGGAACCATTCTTCATGCGCAAGCTCCTGCTTCTCGTCGCCATGGCAGCCAGCCTCGGCTCCGTCACCGGCTGTACGAGCGATCCCAACAATCCCGCCATCCAGGCGATGAACAACCCGCCGAACGCTTGCGGGCCGGGCGGCACGCGCGACATCGAAGCCTGCAGCTATCGCTGACCCGCGACGTTTTGCTCTCGGGTTTCGGGGTGGCCAAGCGCCGCCCCGATCCGCCGCAGCATATGCGCCCCCGCCTCGGCGACCGTTTCGGGCGCGAGTTCGAGCCCGGCGAGGATGTCCGATCGAAGCGTGCCGGCGAGACCGTGCAGGGCCGACCAGACGAACAGCGCGTCGGCCTCGATCTCGATTGCGCTTCCGGACGGAGAGCGTCTCGCAAGCGCGCTTCGCAGGAGGCCGAAGGCATGGTCGGCGCTCGCCATCATCTCCGGGTGTTCCGTCGGCGGGGGCAGGCGCGTCGAGAACATCAGCTGGTAGCTGAGTGGCTCGCTGAGCGCATAGTCGAGATAGGCGACGCCCATCGCACGGAGATCGGCATCGGCATCGCCGCCGGCCGGCCGCGCGTCGAGATGGCGGGCGAAGGCGTCGTAGCAACGCGCGACCACCGCCGCCAGAAGGCGATCGCGGCTCTCGAAATGGCGATAGGGCGCGCCATGCGACACGCCGAGCCGGCGCGCGACTTCGCGGAGGCTTAGATGCTCCAGGCCTTGTTCCGCGATGATCGCCAGCGCCTCGGTGACGCAGGCTTCCTTCAGCGTCGGAGAGCGCGAGGACGCCGCGCTCGTCACCGGACGTCTTCCTTGCCCTGGACCATGCCCTTCATGATGCGGCCCATGATGAAGATGCGAAGGGCTCGCGGCACCGGCCACAGCGCGAGCGTCAACAGCCGTCCAACGCGTCCCGGCGCGACCTGGCCGCGTTTTCCGAGCGCGCGGAGGATGTCGGCACCGACGATGTCGGCAGTGTCCATCATGGTGAGCGCCATGCCGGCGCGATCGCCGAAGCCGGTCGCGACGGGGCCGGGCGCGGCGACGAGGACATCGACGCCCACCGGCCGCAATTCACGGTGCAGCGCCTCGCCGAAGGACTGCACGAAGGCCTTGGTCGCCGCATAGGTCGCCGCGAAAGGCGTGCCCTGCCAACCGACCAGCGAGGCGAAAAGGATAATCCCGCCTTGTCCGCGCGCGACCAGTCGCGGCGCGATGCCATGCGCCAGTGCCACCACGGCCCGACAGTTGACGTCGACCATCGCCAGTTCGTTCGCGACCGGCAGTTGGTCGAAGCGTCCGGCGGAACCGAAGCCGGCCGCGGCGACGAGAAGGCCGACCCGCTCCGTTGCCGGATGGCCGAGAATCGCGTCGACCGCGCCGGGTTGGGAGAGGTCGGCGGGAATGAGCGTGACGCCGATGCCATGCCGGGCGGCGAGATCTTTTGCGATTTCGCTGAGCGCGGCCTCGTTCCGGGCAACCAGAACGAGGTCGAGACCGTATGAGGCAAGAAGAGCCGCGATCGCCCGGCCGATGCCGTTGCTGGCGCCGGTCACCAGCGCGGCGGGGCCGTAGCGCCGCAGGAAGGCTTCTGGATGAGGCATCGAAAGCGCTCCCTTCGGGATGTAGACGCTGTCTACATTACTCGGTAGACAGTGTCTACAAGCTGATCGGGGGTAAGACTTGCTTGACGCGCTCGCACTCTGGTGGCTGCTGACCATCGCCCTGTCGGGTCTCGCGGCTGTCCTGATGCCGCTGGCCCTGCTCGACCACCGAACGCTGGACGGCGCCAATGTCTGGGCGAAACCAATCAAGTTCTCGGTCTCGCTGGCGATCCACTTCCTGACGCTGGCGCTCGTGACAGCAGCGCTCGCGCCGGCAGTGTCGGGCAGCCTCGCGCTCACCATCACCGCCTTCGCCGCCGCCGCCGCGACGTTCTACGAGATGGCCTATATCGTCTTCAGGGCGGCGCGGGCCGAGCGCTCGCATTTCAATGTCACGACACCGCTCGCGGCGGCGCTCTATGCCGGAATGGCCGTCGGCGCCGTCGTCATCACGCTGGCGGCCGGTGCGGTCGGCCTCGCCGCGCTGACGGAAGGCGTGCCGGGGCTCGGGCCGGCAACCTGGCTCGGGACGGTGAGCGGCCTCATCGGCGGCACGGTGCTGACCTTCCTGACCGCCTTTCCCATCGGCGCCGCGCTGTCCCGCCATGTCGGGACGCCGCCCGCCGACGAGCGGCGCATGAAGCTGACCGGATGGTCGCTTGACGTCGCGGATCGGCGGATTCCGCATTTTCTCGGCACCCACGCGATGCAGGCGCTGCCGCTCGCCGGGCTCGTGCTGGACGCCATCGCTCCGGCCGCGGTGGCGACTGTCGCGATCCTCGTCGTCTCTGCGCTCTATCTTCTCGCCGTCTTCGCGTCGGCGCGACTCGTCGCTCGCGGCATCGCCCTGCCGGACTGGGGGCGGGCCGTCCTCGGCCGCCCCCTCAATCGAGGGACTTTGGCCGAACCGAAGCCGATTCTGTAGTCGGGCCGTAGCCCGGCTCCCGTCACTCGGCAGACGGATCGACGGGGCGCGGTGGCAGCAGCGCGCGCAGCAGCGGGTTGGGGAAGCGACGCGAGAGTGTCAGCGCGCAGAAGGTCTCGCTGATCTCGGGCAGCCGGCCGACCTCCTTGAGCACGCCGCTCGCGAGTTCGTCCTGAACGACGATCGGCGGCACCGCTGCGAGCCCGACCCCTTCGCGCGCCAGAAGGCGCATCATCGCCATGTCGTCGACCTCGGCCGCGATGCGCGGGCGGATGCCGAGCCGGTCGAGCAGCGCGTCGACGCCGCCGCGGATGCTGCTCTCAGGCGTCGGAAGAATGAGCGGCCCGCTGGCGAGCAGCGCCTCGACATCACGTGATTCGCCGACGCGGTCGGGCGTCCCGACGAGGCTGACAGGCTGCTCGGCGATCGGATGCGCGATCCACGGCGTCGCGGCGTCGCGCATCGGCGCGATGTTGACCAGCACGACATCGAGCCGGTGCGCTTCCAGCGCCTGCAAAAGATCGCCGGCCGAGCCGGAGCGCAGCACGATCTCGACATCGTCGCGCCCGAGCAGCGGCCTCAGGAAGGAGGTCTGGAAATTGCGAGACAGCGTCGCGAGCGAGCCGACCCGCAGCACCTGTCGCCGCCCGACCACCCGCTCGCGCAGCGTGCCGAGCAGTTCGTCGCCGGCCGCGAAGATGGCGTCGGCATGGTCGAGGGCGATGTGCCCGGCCTCGGTCAGGAGCAACTGCTTGCCGCGGCGCTCGAACAGCGGATGGCCGATCCGGTCCTCGAGCTTGCGGATCTGGACCGACAGCGCCGATTGCGAGACGCCGAGCCGCTCGGCCGTGCGGGTGAGATTGCCGTCATGCGCGACAGCCCAGAAATAGCGGAGGTGATTGTAGTTCAGGCCGGACATCGCATCGTTCTCTTTTGAGGAACGATCTGTTCCAAACAATCAATTTAGGAGAACATATGCCGGAAGCTATGGTCGCGCGCAACTCAAGGAGCGCCCGCCATGCCGAGTTTCCAGGCCTTCATCCCCTTCCTCGCCCCGCTTGTCATGCTGGCAGCGGCGGTCTTCGCCGGCCGCCATCCAGGTGATCCGCGCCGGGCGCAGCGCTTCGCCGAGGCGAGCGGCGTCGCCGCCGTCGTGGTGGCGCTCGCGACCCTTCTCGAACTCGTCCTCGGCGGCCGGCAGACGAGCCCGCTGATCGGCGTCGCCGGCCTCGGCCTCTCTGCCCGCATCGATGCGCTCTCGGTGTCGATGCTGCTGCTGGTCTCGGCGGTCGGTCTCGTGGTGCTGCGCTTCAGCAGCAACTATCTCGCTGGCGATCCCGGACAGGCGCGCTTTGCCGGCGGCCTCGCGCTGACGCTCGGCGCCGTGATGGCGCTGGTGATTGCCGGCAATCTCGTTCAGCTGCTGCTCGCCTTCGTCGCGACCAGCCTCGCGCTGCACCGGCTGCTCGTCTTCTATCCGGAGAGGCCGAAGGCGGTGATGGCGGCGCGCAAGAAGTTCGTCGTCGCGCGACTCGCCGACCTCGCTCTCGCGGCCTCGCTCGCGATCATCTGGCTGCGCTTCGGCACCGGCGATATCGCCGCGATCGCGGAGGCGGCGAAGGCGGCTCCGGCCGGCGCAACCGACACCGCGCTCATCCTCGCCGCGCCCCTCCTCGCGCTCGCCGCCCTGCTGAAGTCGGCGCAGTTCCCGAGCCATGGCTGGCTGCCCGAGATCGTCGAGACCCCGACGCCCGTCTCGGCGCTGCTCCATGCCGGCATCATCAATGCCGGCGGCTTCCTGGTGCTGCGCTTCGCCGATGTGATGATGCTGACGCCGCCGGCCCTGCATGTCCTCGCGCTGGTCGGCGGCTTCACCGCCCTGTTCGCGAGCGCTGTCATGCTCACACAGCCGGCCGTCAAGGTTCAGCTCGCCTGGTCGACGATCGCGCAGATGGGCTTCATGCTCTTCCAATGCGGCATTGGCGCCTTCGCGATCGCGCTGCTGCATATCATTGCCCACTCGCTCTACAAGGCGCACGCCTTCCTCTCGTCCGGCACGGCCGTCGAAGCGGTCCGCGCCGCGTCGCGGTCGGAAGCGGGCGCGCAGGCGCCTTCATGGCGCTTCGCGCTCGCAGGAGCGACCGTTGTCGTCCTGGCCGTGCTCGCCTGGATGCTGCTGCCGGCTGCGACCGATCCCGCGTCGCTGACGCTGGCCGGCATCTTCGGTCTCGGCCTCGCGCTGCTCGCTCTGCCGGCGGCCGAAGGGCGCGGCATGACGGGAAGCCTCGTGGTCGCGCTCGGCACCGTGCTCGCCGCAAGCCTCGCTTATGCGCTGCTGCATGCGGCGGCCAATCACCTCTTCGCGGCCGAACTCCCCGTCGCCTCGCTGCAGGGCACCGTCGCCGAGGCGATCCTCGTGCTGGCCTTCGCGAGCTTCGCGCTGCTCGCCTTCCTGCAACTGACGGCGCATCGCTGGATCGCCACCCCGCTCGGCCGCGCGGTCCGCATCCATCTCGCCAATGGCCTTTATCTCGATGCCCTCGCCGACCGCTTCATGGCGAGGCCGCAGACCTCTTCGCAATCGTGATCTGAACGGAGCCCGTCATGGACGCCATGCCCAGTCCTTCCGCAGCGGCGATCGCCGCGACGCCCGACAGCGCGACCGTGCTCGCCGCCGCGCGGTCGGCGGTGCGCCGCATCGCGCCGCTCTGGCCGCTCGACAGCTTCGTCGCCGTCAATCCCTATTTCGGCCTTGTCGATCACCGCTTCGCCGAGGCGGCCGCCACGCTCGCCCGCACCGCCGGAGCGCGGTCCACCATGCCGCGCGCCTTCTATGCCGCAGCCCTTGCCGACGGCCGGATGACCCTCGCCGATCTTCAGGCGGCGCTGGCGCTCGCGCCGCCGTCGAGCGCCCGGCTCTTCGACGCGGGCAAGCTGGCCGCTTTCGCCGTCTCCGCCGAAAGCGAAGGGGTGGCACCCCTCGACACGCTCGCCGATATCGCCCGCCGGCGGACAAGGCGTGACTGGGCCGGCCAAGTCGTCGGGCGCATTTCGAGCTTCGCCGCGCGCCATTTCGATGGCGGGCAGGCGTCGTGGCGCAGCCCTTCCGAGTCCGGCGGGCTCTATGCCGCGTGGAAGGACGAGGCCGCGATCGACCGCGCTCCGGAAATCGCCGGGATCGCCGGCTTCCGCGCCACCGTCTCCGCGCTTCCCGACGAGCGCGATGCGATGCTCGTCGAGAGCGTCGAGCGGCTCGCGCTCTCGAGCGGCCAGCTTCCGGCCTATTTCGAGCGGCTGCTGCGCAGCGTCGGCGGATGGGCCGCCTTCGCGCGGGGCCGCGACTGGCCGAGCGAATTGGCCGGAAAGCAGGGCGAGACGGTCGTCGATCTGCTCGCGATCAGGCTCGCCTATGAGGTCGCGCTCTACACTTTCCTGTCGGACGACGCCCTCCTTCGGGGGGCCTTCTCCGCAGCCCGGCGGGCCTATGCCGCGCCGGTCGATCCCCTGTCCGAAGCTGGCGACTGCCTGCTGCAGGCGGCCTATGAGCAGGCCTGGCAGCGGCGTTTCCTGCCGACGCTGACGCGGCCGGAACCCTCCGCCGCGATGGGGCGGCCGGCGGTGCAGGCCGTCTTCTGCATCGATGTCCGCTCGGAAGTCTTCCGCCGGGCGCTCGAAGCCGTCGCCCCCGGTGTCGAGACGCTCGGCTTCGCCGGCTTCTTCGGCGTGGCGCTGGAACAGGTGGCGGCCGGCGAGACGGCCGGGGACGCACTCTGTCCGGTTCTCCTGCAGCCCCGCTTCATCGTCTGCGAGGCGGTCTCCCCCAATGCCGCCGCGGCAAGGCGGCTCGGGCAGGACGCTGGGCGGGTGATGCGGGGCTTCCGCGGCGCGGCCGTCTCGTCCTTCGCTTTCGTGGAGGCGGCCGGCCTCGGCTATCTCGGCAAGCTGGCGGCTGACACCCTCCGGCTCGGCCGGCGCGGCGACGCCTCGGGGGCCTTCGGCAAGCCGGCGCTCGATCCGGCCGAGCGGGAGGGGCGGCTGACCGGCATCCCGGCGGCCGACCGGCTGGCGAGCGCGGCGGCCATCCTGCGCGGCATGGGACTGACGGACAATCTCGCGCGGGTCGTCCTCCTCGTCGGGCATGGCGCCACGACGCGGAACAACCCGCATGCGGCCGGGCTCGCCTGCGGCGCCTGTGGCGGCCATTCCGGCGACGCCAATGCCTTGGTTGCGGCTGCGATCCTGAACGATCCGGCGGTCCGGAACGGTCTCGTCGGCATGGGCATCGCGATCCCGGCAGATACGCTGTTCGTCGCGGCGCTGCACGACACGACGACCGACCAGGTCTCGATCCTCGACGCGGCGGCGCTGCCGCCGAGCCACGCGCAGGATCTCGCCTTGTTGAAGGCGCAACTTGCGGAGGCGGGCAAGGCGGCGCGGATCGAGCGCGCGCCGCGGCTCGGCATCACGGGCGACCCGTCGGCCGAGGCGCGGGTGATAACTCGGGCGCTCGACTGGAGCGAGGTGCGTCCCGAATGGGGCCTTGCCGGCTGTGCCGCCTTCATCGCGGCGCCGCGCGCGCTCACCCGCAATGTCGATCTCGGCGGGCGGGCCTTCCTGCACAGCTATGACTGGCGGAAGGACGACGGCTTCAGGACGCTCGAGTTGATCCTCACCGCGCCGCTGGTCGTCGCCAGCTGGATCAGCCTGCAATACTACGCCTCGACCGTGGACAACCGCGTCTTCGGCAGCGGCAACAAGGTGCTGCACAATGTCGTCGGCGGCTTCGGCGTCTTCGAGGGCTCGGGCGGCGATCTCCGCGTGGGACTGCCGCTGCAATCGATCTCCGATGGCCGCGAGCTCGCGCATGAGCCGCTGCGGCTCACGGCCGTGATCGCCGCGCCCGTCGATGCGATCGATCGCGTTCTCGCCGCCCATGACCATGTGCGGGCGCTGGTCGAGAACGGCTGGATCCATCTTCTGGCGCTCGATGGCGAGGCCATGCGGCGCCGGACGGCGGCGGGTTGGAGGACGGTGGAAGCCGGCTGAGCGCTGCTATCGCCGATTTCTGAAATCGGTTTGCGCCGGGCAAAACGCCTTGCCCGGCGGCTTCATGCCGGTATGATGAATTGTATGATTTTTCATACCGACATCCGGAGCCCTCCATGTCCCCCAGCATCGTGGCTTCTGGCCTTGCTTTCGCTTGCGTCCTCGTCAGCGCGCCGGCCTTCGCGCATTTCCAGGAGATCATCCCCTCCGCCGATGTGCTGCCGGAAGGCGGCAACGTGACGGTCGACATGGTCTTCACCCATCCCTTCGAGGGCGGGCCGGTGATGGACATGAAGCGCCCGGTGGCGGTCGGCGTCGTCGCGGGCGGCAAGCGCACCGACCTCACGCCGTCGATCAGCGAAAGGCCGGTCGGCGAGGCGACCGCCTGGACGCTGACGAGGAACATCGACGAGCCCGGCGCGGCGATCTTCTATGTCGAGCCGCAGCCCTATTTCGAGCCGGCCGAGAACAAGCTCATCGTCCACTATGCCAAGGTCGTCGTGGACGGCTATGCCTCGGGTGAGGGCTGGGACGACCTTGTCGGCCTGCCGGTCGAGATCCGGCCGCTGACGCGTCCGACCGGGCTCTGGACCGGCAATCTGTTCTCCGGCGTCGTGCTCAGGAACGGCGCGCCGGTGCCCTTCGCCGAGATCGAGGTCGAGTTCGTCAATGACGGCTCGGTGACCGCGCCGAACGACGCCTTCGTGACGCAGGTGCTGAAGGCGGACGCGGCCGGCGCCTTCTCCTATGCGATGCCGCGCGCCGGATGGTGGGGCTTCGCTGCCCTGACGGAAGCCGACGCGCCGGGCCGGGCGCCGGACGGCAGGGAGGTGCCGGTCGAGGAGGGCGCGCTCATCTGGGTGAAGGCGACCGACATGCCGGTCGCGAGGTAGCGGCGGCGAGCAGGCGGCGATGGCGCATATCCCCGATGGTGTCCTCTCGGTCCCGGTGCTCGCCGGCGGCGCGGTGATCGCCGCGGCTGGCGTCGCTCTCGGCTTGCGGCTGCTCGACGATCGCCTGATCCCGCGCGCCGGCGTGCTGGCGGCGGCAGTGTTCGTCCTGTCGCTGATCTCGGTCCCGGTCGGCCCGTCCAGCGTGCATTTGCTGCTCACCGGCCTGATGGGCCTCATGCTCGGCGCCGCCGTCTTTCCCGCCGTCCTCGTCATGCTGCTGCTGCAGGCGCTCTTGTTCGGCTTCGGCGGTCTGACGACGCTCGGCGTCAACACGGTCAATATCGCGCTGCCGGGCTTCATCGCCGCGGCGCTGCTCGGCCCTGCGATCCGCGCGAGCCGGAATGCGGCGAAGCGCGGAGCGCTCGCGGCGCTGCTCGGCGCGCTGTCTGTCGCCGGCACCGGCGGCCTCGTCGCGCTGTCGCTCGCGCTGTCCTCATCGAGCTACACGCCGGTCGCCCGTGTGCTCATCGCCACCTACCTGCCGCTGATGGTCGGCGAGGCCTTCGTCACCGCGGCGGTCGTTTCCTTCCTCGCGCGGGTGCAGCCCGACGCGCTGCGACCGGCCTCGGCATGAGGGCGTCGGTGAGGCCCATCCTCGTGCTCGCCGCGCTGCTGGCGCTGGCGCTGCCGGCCGAGGCCCACAAGCTGAAGGTCTTCGCCGCGGTCGACGGGCTCTCGGTCCATGGCTATGCCTTCTTCATCGGCGGCGGCCGGCCCGAGGGCAGCGCCTGGATCGCCAAGAATGGCGCGGGCGCCACGATCGCCAGTGGCACCACCGACGCCGAAGGCCGCTTCGCCTTCGAACTGCCGGCAGCGCCGGCGGGCGACGTCACCATCACCGTCGACACCCACGAGGCGCATATCGCTTCGGCGACCCTCTCTGCCCGGACCCTTGGCGCAGCTGACGCCGCTCAGCCGCCGCCGCAGCCAGCCGCCGCACAGCCGGGCGCGGGCGTTACGGACGATGCCCGCCTCGCCGCGCTCGTCGCCGCCGCCGTCGAGCGCGGAACGGAGCCGCTGCAGGAGCGGATCGAGATGATGGATTCGCGACTCCGCTTCGCCGACATCCTGTCCGGCATCTTCCTCATCATCGGCCTTGTCGGCATCGGCCTCTGGGCGCGGAGCAAGAGGCGATGACCGTCATCGCCGATCCCCGGCTCGGCCTCGTCACCGCGCTGATCGCGATCGTGGCGGTGGCGCAGCTGCACGGCCTGCCGGCCGCGACCGCGGCCTTCATCCTTGCGGCGATGCTGGGTGGGGTGACGCGCGCGGGGTGGCCGCTCGCAAGGCGGCTGGTGCATGTCGAGGGGTTCATGCTGCTGCTCTTCGTCATGCTGCCGCTGACCATGCCGGGAGAGCCGCTCGCGCGCATCGGCCCGCTATCGGTGAGCGCAGAGGGCATCGCGCTCGCGGCGCTGGTCGCGCTCAAGGTCTCGGCCTCGGTGCTGCTGCTCGCCGTGCTCGTCGGTTCGATGGAGCCGGCCCGGCTCGGCGCGACTCTGCATGCGCTGCATGTGCCGGAACGCTTCAACCGGCTGCTCGTGATGACGGCGCGCTATGTCGATCTCATCCGGGCCGAGGCGCAGCGGCTGCGCGAATCGATGCGGGCGCGCGGCTTCCGCCCGCGCTCCAATCGCCACACCTGGCGGAGCTATGGCCATCTTGCCGGCATGGTCCTCATCCGCGCACTCGACCGCGCCGAACGCGTGACGGAAGCGATGCGCTGCCGCGGCTTTTCCGGCCGCTATCCCCATGCCGCCTTCGCGCCGCCGGCCCTGCGCGACTGGACCGCCTCCATCGCGGTCGCCGTAACGGGTCTCATTCTGCTGGCGGCGGACCGGCTATGACGAAGCTCATCGAACTCTCCGGCCTCTCGGTCGGTCGCGCCGGACGGCCGATCCTTTCCGATGTCGCGCTCGAGCTTGCCGCCGGCGAGCGGCTTGCGCTGGTCGGGCCGAACGGCGCCGGCAAGACGACGCTGCTTCGGACCATTCTCGGCCTGGAGGCGAGCGGGGGCGGCAGCATCCGCCTGTTCGGCGAGGAGTGCCGGACGGAGAAGCAGTTCGCGCGGCTGCGCCCGAGGATCGGCTTTCTCTTCCAGGACAGCGACGATCAGCTCTTCTGCCCGACCGTCATCGAGGATGTCTCGTTCGGCCCGCTCAATCTTGGGCACGACCGGGCCGCGGCTCGCGCGATGGCCGAGGAGGCTCTGGGGCGGCTCGGCATTGCCGACCTCGCCGGGCGCATCAGCCATCGCCTGTCCGGCGGCGAGAAACGGCTCGTCTGCCTCGCCGGGCTGCTGGCCATGCAACCCGACATGCTGATGCTCGACGAGCCGACCAACGGCGTCGACGCCGGGAACGGCGAGCGGTTGCGCGAGGCACTGCGCAGCTTTCCGGGCGCGATGATCCTCGTCTCGCACGACGCCGAATTCGTCGCCGATCTCGCGACCCGCGCCATGGTGGTCCGCGAC
>Ga0209933_1000712_pt1 | contig 50130 bp, 46 predicted proteins | sample ThiBiot_300_biof_FD_183944 | JGI IMG/M metagenome (GOLD analysis project Ga0209933, IMG submission 183944) | Wastewater bioreactor microbial communities from Cape Town, South Africa - Thiocy_cont_300_biof (SPAdes) | ecosystem: Engineered > Bioremediation > Thiocyanate > Unclassified | place...
CCCAGCCACCGACTCGACATCCAGAATCTCGCGCTGCGGATCAGCCCGTCCCTGCACCCACCGATCCTCCCAGCCCCGACCGTCCCGGCCAGGACCGACACGACCGGCTTTTTCAGGAGCGTCCTAGGACGCGAGGTACTCGGGGGTTCGGCGGAGGCAGGCAGCGGGATGTCACCGGCTGATCGCTCAACAAGGCCAGGTCGATTGTGGAGCGTGCGCCGCGCGCCACCGCGACCCGGACACCGCATGACCATCGCGATCAACGGTGGTGACAGTGACTCCGCCGCTGCCCGACACCGACGGTCGAGGGGACGGGTGTCGTGAACGAGATTCTCTTCCAGGCCGGAATCTGCCAGGGCGTCGAGACGGAATCGGCCAGGTGCTGGACTCGCTGCTGGTGCGGGTCGAGATCCCCTCCGGTGGCGTGATCTTCGCGGAGGGCGAGCCCGGAGACCGCCTGTACATCGTCACTGCCGGCAAGGTCAAGGTCGGGCGTACCTCGGCTGATGCCCGGGAGCTGGTACTGATGATCGCCGGACCGTCGGACATGATCGGCTCACTGGCCCTGTTCGACCCCGTCCCGCGGGCCTCCACCGCTACCGCACTCACCGCGGTCGAGGCCCTCGCGGTGAACCGGCCCGCGTTGCGAGCCTGGATCAGTGCCTGCCCCGAGATCCCCGACAGGCTGCTGCAGGTGCTCGCCCGGCGGCTACGCCGCACCAATAGCACTCTGTCCGACCAGATCTTCACCGATGTCCCGGCGAGGGTCGCGAAGGCGCTGCTGCTGGCCCGCCAATTCGGCACGGACGCATCCGGACGTCGATAGCCACCTCGGCGTCGCGAGTGGTGGTCACCATCCGAGGCTTGACCGTCGCCCGAGTCCGGACGGTCACGCGCCGGAGCGGCGGATGACGCCCCGTTCCGTCGCGGCTGCGACGGCGGCGGTGCGGGACTCGACGCCGAGTTTGGCGTAGACGTGCACGAGGTGGGATTTGACGGTGGCCTGGCTCAGGTGCAGTCGCTTGCTGATCTGCTGGTTGGAGAGGCCGTCGGCGACGTGCTGGAGAACCTCGGTCTCGCGGCGGCTCAGGGCCGTACCGGGGCAGCGCATGCGGGTCATCAGCCGGTGGGCCACCGCGGGGGCGAGCGCGGAGTTGCCCGCCGCCGCGGTGCGCACGGCGGCGGCGAGCTCGTCGGGCGGGGCGTCCTTGAGCAGGTAGCCGGTGGCGCCGGCCTCGATCGCGGCGAGGATGTCGGCGTCGGTGTCGTAGGTGGTCAGGATGAGCACCCGGGGCGCTCCGGGACGCGCGGTGATCGCGGCGGTGGCCTCTGCGCCGCGCATTCCGGACCCGAACTGCAGGTCCATGAGCACCACGTCGACGGCCTCGACGGCGGCCAGCGCCACGGCCTGCTCTGCGGTGGCCGCCTCGGCCACCACGGTGAAGCCCGGTTCGGTGTCGAGCACCGCGCGCAGGCCGCGTCGCACCACGGGGTGGTCGTCGGCCAGCAGCAGCCGGATGGTGGGGTTCACGGTGCTCCCTCGCTGAAGCTGACGGCCACCGCGGTGCCCTCGCCCGGCGCCGATTCGACGCTCAGCGTCGCGCCGAGGGCCCGGGCCCTCGCGCGCATCGCGGCCAGCCCGTACCCTCCCGCGTTGCCGGGCGCCGGCAGCGCGGCCGGGTCGAACCCGATGCCGTCGTCGACGATGTCGAGCGCGACGCCGTCGTCCATGTAGCTCAACGTCACCTCCACGCGGCTCGCGCGGGCGTGCTGCACGGCGTTGGCCAGCGCCGACTGCTCGATCCGCAGTATCGCTATCTCGACCGGGGCGGGCAGCTCGGCGGGCGGGCCGTTGCGGTCGAACGCGACGGGCAGCCCGGACTGCGCCGTGGTTGTCGCGCACAGCCGGTGCAGCGCGGTGGCCGGTGACCGGTCGTCGAGGTCGGGTGGGGCCAGCGCGTGCACGAACCGGCGGGCCTCCGCGAGGTTGTCCTGCGCGGCGGTGCGCGCCAGCGTGACGTGCTCGGCTGCGGTGTCGGGTCGCTGCGGCAGGGCCCGCTCGGCGGCACGCAGCAGCAGCTGGATGCTGGTCAGACCCTGGGCGAGGGTGTCGTGGATCTCCCGGGCGAGGCGTTCCCGCTCGGCGAGGGTGCCCGCCGTGCGCTCGGCGGCGGCCAGCTCGCCGCGGGTGGCGGTGAGCTCGTCGATCAGCCTCGCCCGCTCCTGGCTCTCGCGGTAGAGCGCCTGGTAGCCCAGCACGGTGCCGACCGCGACCGCGGCGCCCAGCGCCGGCCCGATCACCGCGGCGAACGTGAGCGACCCCTGGTGCCAGCCGAACCCGGCGACCGCGGCGAGGGTCGTCGCGGCGACGGCGAGGAGCGCGGGGCGGGCCGGGAGCAGGTGCAGCTGCAGGAAGAACAGCGGGAAGGCCAGGTACACCCCGACGGGGGTCAGCGCGAGCAGCACCAGCCAGGTGGCTCCGAGCGCGGCCAGCCAGACCGCCGTGGCGCCGGGCGCCGGGCCCACCCGGGGGAGCGCGGCACCGGCCGCATAGACGGCGCCCAGCACCGCCGCGGAGGCGACGATCGCCCCCGCGTGCGCGGCGCTCTGGACCACGGCAGCGCCGGCGGCCAGCCCGAGCAGCCCCGCGACCAGCAGGTGCAGGCAGGCGCGCAGCACCCGCAGCGGGCGGTCGAGCAGGGGTGGGTTCACGGCATCCCCAGGCTAGCGCCGCGGTCGTGGGCGTCATCCATCGAAAGGTGGAGCTTCCCGTGCATCGCACGATCCGCCGGAGCCGATCGCCCGCGCGATGACCGCTACGGGGTCCGCGTCGAGGCTGGAATGCATGAAACAGCTCTACTACACAGCTCTCACCTACATGATCCTCGGCCTCGCCGGCGGCCTCGGCTACCGCGAGATCACGAAGGCGAACGGGTTCACCGGGCAGACCGAGCTCGCAGTCGTGCACACCCACCTGCTCGTGCTCGGGATGCTCGTCCTCCTCGTGGTGCTCCTGCTGGAGAAGGTGTTCGCCCTGTCACGCAGCCGGGTGTTCCCGTGGTTCTTCTGGGTCTACAACGCCGGGGTCGTCTGGACCGTGGCGTTCCTGGCGATCAACGGGACGCGCACCGTGCTCGGCGAGCCCACCACCTCGGGCCTCGCCGGGATGGCCGGGTTCGGGCACATCCTGCTCACCGCGGGCCTCGTCCTGTTCTTCGTATGCCTGCGCTCCCGGCTGGGCACCCCGGACACCACCGCAGACACCACCGCGGACACCACCCCGGGCACCGTCCCGACCGCGACGATCGGTCGGTGAGGGATGTTCGTCGCCTGGCGAGACCTCCGGTTCGCCCGGGGTCGCTTCGCCCTGATGGCCGCGGTCGTCGTCCTGATCACGTTGCTGGTCGGGTTGCTGTCCGGCCTCACTGCGGGCCTGGGCCACGACAGCACGTCGGCGGTCAGCGAGCTGCCCGCCGACCACCTGGTGTTCTCCGCACCGGCCGACGGTGCGGCGCCCTCGTTCACCTCGTCCTCGTTCGGAGCCGGGGCCTGGCAGCGGTGGGCGGCGGTCCCGAGCGTCGAGCGCGCGGAGCCGCTGGGGGTGGCCACCACCCGCGTCGAGTCCGGGAGCCGTTCGGCCGCGCTGACCACGATGGGGGTCCGGCCCGGCTCGGCACTCGCTCCAGAGGCGGTCGCCCTCGGGAACGTTGTGCTCTCCACCGGCGCGGCCGCGGAGTTGGGCGCCGGGCGCGGGGACACCGTCACCCTCGCGGGCGCGGCACTGACGGTCACCGCCGTCGCCGGGGACGCCGCGTTCAGCCACACCCCGGTGATCTGGGCCGACCTCGGCGACTGGCAGCGGCTGGCCTCCGGCGGCGCGGCGGCCACCGTGATCGCCCTGACCACCGATGGCCGCGTCGACCTCGCCGCGGCCGACGGGTCGCTCGGCACCCGCACGCTGAGCCGCGCCGACTCGCTGCCGGCGATCGGCTCCTATTCCGCGGAGAACGGGTCGCTGCAGCTCATGCGCGGATTCCTGTTCGCGATATCGGCGCTGGTGATCGGTGCCTTCTTCACGGTGTGGACGATCCAGCGCAGCGGTGACATCGCCGTGCTCAAGGCGCTCGGGGCCAGCTCCGGCTACCTGCTGCGCGACGCACTGGGCCAGGCCGTGGTGCTGCTGGTCGGCGGCACCGCGCTCGGCACCGGCCTGGCGGCCGCGCTCGGTGCGGTGGTCTCGGGGAGCGTGCCGTTCCTGCTCGCCCCCGACACCGTGCTCGTCCCGGCCGTCGTGATCATCGTTCTCGGCGCCCTCGGCGCCGCCCTGTCCATCCGGCGGATCACCGCCGTCGACCCGCTGACGGCCCTGTCCGCCCGCTGAGGAGCACCGTCATGAGCGAGCTTGCGAGCGAATCACTGTCACAGCGCCTGGCCCCAGTGCCGACCGAGCGCAGCGGGGGAGCACGATGAGCCTGCACCTATCCGACGTCACGCTCACCTACCCCGACGGCGACACCCGGTTGACGGCGTTGGACGGCGTCGACCTCGACGTGCCCGCCGGCACCGTCACCGCGGTGACCGGCCCGTCCGGTTCCGGCAAGTCCAGCCTGCTCGCCGCGGCCGCCACCCTGATCACCCCCGACCGCGGCACCGTGGTCATCGACGGCACCTCGACGGACGGGATGAGCCGGGCCGAGCTCACCGCGCTGCGCCGGCAGAAGATCGGCATCGTGTTCCAGCAGCCCAACCTGATCGCGTCGCTGACCGCCGTCGAGCAGCTCCAGGCCATCGCGCACCTCGGCGGGCGTTCCCCGGCCGCGGCCCGCGACCGGGCGACCGGCCTGCTCGCCGCGGTCGGGCTGGCCGACCGGGCCGGGCGGCGCCCGCACCAGCTCTCCGGCGGGCAACGGCAACGGGTCAACATCGCGCGCGCCCTGATGAACGACCCCGCCGTTTTGCTGGTCGATGAGCCGACCAGCGCCCTGGACTCCGAACGCGGCGCGGCCGTGATCGAGCTGATCACCACGCTCACCCACCGCGGGGGCGCCGCTACCGTCCTGGTGACCCACGACCGCGCCCATCTCGACGGGCTCGATCATGTCGTCGAGATCGTCGACGGTTCGCTCTCGATCGCCGGGCGCCGTTAGCGGCATCGCGATCGGCCGGCCGACGCTGCCGTCGAGCCGGCCGATCGCGGTTCAGATGGGGATCACCCCACCTCCCCCTGAGGGTTGTTCGGGTCGATCGAGCCCAGCCCGGCACCCGGTGAGTGGGTGTCGACGGGGGTCTCCTGGGTGGCGTTGCCCTGGGCGTCCTGGATGGCCCGCCACACCCGCTGCGAGGTGCAGGGCATCTCGACGTTGGTCACGCCCAGGTGGCGCAGGGCGTCGATCACGCCGTTGACGATGGCCGGCGTGGAGGCGATGGTGCCCGCCTCGCCCACGCCCTTGACGCCCAGCGGGTTCGACGTGGCCGGCGTGGACACGGTGGCCGTGTCGAAGTTCGGCAGGTCGGCCGCCGACGGGATGGTGTAGTCGACGAACGTGCCGGTGACCAGCGTGCCCTGCTCGTCGTAGACGGCCTCCTCGAACAGGGCCTGCGCGATGCCCTGGGCCAGGCCGCCGTGCACCTGGCCCTCCACGAGCATCGGGTTGACGACGGTGCCGACGTCGTCCACGCAGACGTAGCGGCGCAGGGTGACCCGCCCGGTGTCGGTGTCGACCTCGATCGCGGCCAGGTGGGTGCCGTGCGGGAAGGAGAAGTTCTCCGGGTCGAAGACGGCGTCGGCGTCGAGACTGGGCTCCATGTCCTCGGGATAGTCGTGGGCCGTGAATGCGGCGAACGCCAGCTCCTGGATGGTCTTGCCCTTGTCGGTACCGCGGACGGTGAAGGTGCCACCCGAGAACTCGATGTCGTCCTCGGCCGCCTCCAGCAGGTGCGCGGCCAGCTTCCTGGCCTTGGCGACGACCTTCTCGGCGGCCTTGACGACGGCGATGCCGCCGACCACCAGCGAGCGGGAGCCGTAGGTGTCGAGGCCCTTGGGCGAGATCTGGGTGTCGCCGTGCAGGATCTCCACGTCCTCGAACGGGACGCCGAGCTGGTCGGCGACGATCTGGCTGAACCCCGTCTCGTGGCCTTGGCCGTGCGGGGAGATGCCGGTGATCACCTCGACCTTGCCGGTGGCCAGCACCCGGATGCTGGCGGCCTCCCAGCCACCAGCGCCATAGGCCAGCGAGCCGAGCACCCGCGACGGGGCGAGGCCGCACATCTCGGTGAACGTGGAGATGCCGATGCCGAGCTGGACCGGGTCGCCCGAGCGGCGGCGCTCCTCCTGCTCGCGGCGCAGCCCGGCGTAGTCGAAGGTCTCCATCGCCTTCGCGGTGGCCTGCTCGTAGTTGCCGGTGTCGTAGGTCAGGCCGGCAACCGTGGTGAACGGGAACTCCTCGTGGGTGATCCAGTTCTGCTGGCGCAGCTCCATCGGGTCGCGGCCGAGCTCGACCGCGAGCTCCTCGATGATCCGTTCGGCCCCGAACGTGGCCTCCGGACGGCCGGCGCCGCGGTAGGCGTCGGTGGGCGCCTTGGTGGTGAACACGTTGCGGCAGGTGAACCGGTAGGCCGGGAACTTGTAGATCGCGTTGAACATGAACGCGCCCAGGATCGGGATGCCCGACCCGATCAGGCTGAGGTAGGCGCCCATGTCGGCGAGCAGATGCACGTCCAGGCCGGTGACCGTGCCGTCGCGCTTGGCGCTGATCGTGATGTCCTGGATCTGGTCGCGCCCGTGGTGCGCCGCGAGCAGGGAGTCCGAGCGGGTCTCGGTCCACTTGACCGGCTTGCCGAGCCTCTGCGCGAGGAGCACGCAGAGCATCTCCTCGGGGATGATGGAGATCTTGCCGCCGAACCCGCCGCCCACGTCGGGGGCGATGACGCGCAGCTTGCTCTCCGGAATGCCCAGGGTGACCGCGGTCATGGTGCGCAGGATGTGCGGGATCTGGGTCGCCGACCACACGGTGATCTGCTCACCGCCCGGGTCGACCACGACGGAGCGGGGTTCCATGAACGCCGGGATCACGCGTTGCTGGATGAACCGACGGCGCACCACGATCTGATCGGGATCGGCTTCGGCAGCCGCGATGGCCTGCTCGACGCTGTCGCCGGTGCCGGCCGCTGCGGAGTCGAACACCCAGGTGGCGCTGACGTTGGTGCCCAGGTCCGGGTGCACCAGCGGGGCCCCAACGGCCGCGGCGGCTTCCTTGTCCAGGATCGGTTCGAGCGGGTCGTAGTCGACCTCCACGAGGTCGGCCGCGTCGCGGGCCGCGGCCGCCGAGCGGGCCACGACGACCGCGACGCCCTCACCGGCGAAGTGCACGGTGCGGATCGCCAGGGGCGGGCGCTGCGGGGCCTTCTGGTCCGGGGTGACCGGCCACGCGCAGGGCAGGCCGATCCCCTCGGCACCGAGGTCGGTTGCGGTGTACACGCCGATGACACCGGGCATCGCGGCGGCGGCCGCGGTGTCGACGTGGGTGATTGTGGCGTGCGCGAGCGGCGAGCGGACGACGTGCATGTGCAGTGTGCCCGGTGGGATGATCGCATCGGTGTAGCGGCTGCGGCCGGTGATCAGCCGGGCATCCTCCTTGCGGGGTCGGGACTTTCCGAGCTCGCGGGTGGCGGGTTCGACGGTTGTTGTCATGTCGGGTCACCTTCTGGCCACGGGACCGTGGCCTGCATTCGGCCGACGGGTCGGCCGTGCCGGGGGCGGACGAGCCCGCCGGCGGGGGTGGGACTGGAGCCCGGCCTAGCGGTCGGCTCGTGCACCGTTGGTCGCGGCCAGGCCACGCAGCGCCGGGACCGGGTCGAGCAGCCGGTCCGGGGCCGGTTCGCTCGGGGAACCTCGCTCGCCGGCACCACGGACGCGGTTGCCGCCGAGGTCTCGGACGGTGTGGCGCGTTCGAGGAAGCGGAGTAGTTCGACGGGGAAGGGCAGGACCAGCGTGGAGTTCTTCTCGGCGGCGACCTCGACGACGGTCTGCAGGAGTCGTAGTTGCAGCGCGGCGGGGTGTTCGGCCATGACCTGGGCGGCTTGGGCGAGTTGGGTGGAGGCCTGCAGTACGCCGTCGGCGGTGATGACGCGGGAGCGTCGTTCGCGTTCGGCTTCGGCTTGGCGCGACATGGAGCGTTTCATCGATTCGGGTAGTGCGACGTCTTTGATTTCGACGCGGTCGATGTGCACGCCCCAGTCGAGGGCGGGGTTGCCGATCATGAGTTCGAGGCCTTGGTTGAGGTGTTCGCGGTTGGACAGCAGGTCGTCGAGGTCGCTCTTGCCGATGATCGAGCGCAACGACGCCTGCGCGACCTGCAAGATCGCGGAGGTGTAGTCCTGCACGTCGACGGCGACGCGCACGGGGTCGATGACGCGGTAGTAGAGGACGGCGTCGACGCGGACGGTGACGTTGTCGCGGGTGATGCCGTCCTGCGCGGGGACCGGCTGGGTGATGATTGCATGCAGACCTTCTGTAGCCGGTCCGCGAACGGGGTGATCAGTGCGAGCCCGGGTCCGCGGGTCGTCGGCTGTACCCGGCCGAAGCGGAACACGACGCCCCGTTCGAACTGCTGCACGACCCGGACGCTGGCCCCGGCCGTGATCAGACCCAAGACCAGTATGACGATCAGAGCAGACACGATGATGGTGATCATTTCGACCTCCTGTGGGTGGTGCGCGGGAACCGCCGAAGCGGCTGAGGTTCCCGGCCCGAAGGGCTCCGAGGGCAGAGCGGACCGACCAACGCCTGCGCGGGTCAGGGCCGGGGACGCGACGCTCCGTCCGTGCTGCCGCTTCCGCGATACAGCAGCACGAGCACGGCCACGGCGCCCATCGCGAGCAGCAGCGCACCGCCACTTGGCCCGGCCGCCGCGGGCAGCAGCATGCACAGCAGCGCCGCGATCCACATGAACACCCTCTGGGTCCGCCGGCGCTGCGCGGTCGGCGCGTTCGGCGACGTCGGTCCGGCCGGTGCGCTCGCGGCGGATGGAGCCTGCGGTCGGTTGTCGAAGGTCTCTACGAATCCTGGGTCGTCGGCCAGGAAGTGGATCTGGATCTCGTGCAACGTTGCGCGGTCTCGGTCACTGAGCACGACGCACCTCTGGAGTGTGTGACGGCCCGGCGCGGTCTCGACGCTGCGCCCCTGCCGTGTTTGTATCGTAACACGATAGATGATGAGCGAATAGGGCCTTTCGGGCGGTCGTGCAGTCAGCGTTCGTGGCGGCGGTGGCCGGGGTGCGCGGGGGGCTTGACGACGACGATCAGGCAGGGGGCGTGGCCGGCCAGGTAGTGGCTGATCGAGCCCAGTAGCGCGCCGAGGACCTTGCCGTGCCTGCGGGAACCGACCACCAGCAGCTCGCAGGTCTGCGCCATCTCGATGAGCACCTCGGCAGGTTGTCCCTGCACGGGCGCGGTGGTGATGGTGTCGACGTCGGTCGAGACGCCGGCATCAGTCAGGGCCGTGGCCAGGATCTTCTCGGCGGCGAGGACGGGATGGAAGTCGCCGTCGGTGGCCATGTCGCCGTAGGTCGACTCGATCGGGAATTCTCAGGCGGTCACCACGTGCAGGGCCAGGTCGCGGGCGGCGGCGTGCGCGACCGCCCAGCGCAACGCGGCCCAGCGATCCCGCTGACCCATCCACGCCGACCACGATCCGGGCCGAGGGCGGCGGCGATGCCGATGTGGTCGTCTGCTGCCTCCTGGCCGTGGTCGCGCTCCGGGTGGCCGCCGCCGTCCCTGCCGAGGGGCTCAACGGGACCCGAGAACCGGATCCTCACTGGGGGTCTGGCCGAGTTCGTTCTGGTCGGCGGGCGCGATGTGTCAGGGTGGCGCTGCTGGCCGGAGGCGGGCCGCCGACCAGGATCGCCGAGATCGGGACGCCCCGGGGGTCCTCCTACTCCGGCGCCACGACGGGGCACTGCGAGATCGGCGTGGTGTAGCGCGAGTTCGGGTGCGCGGCGTTGAAGTCCGAGTCCGGCATCCAGTCCTGGCCGGTCCAGGACTTCAGGTGCTGCGGATCCCCCTCGAGCCCCTCCCACCAGATGTCACCGTCGTCGGTAAACTCGGATGGGTGGGCGGCCGCTGACGGGCTGTCGAGGGTCGCGGTTCTCCGGTACACCGAAACGTGGAGCAGGCCATGGAGACACGCATCACCTGTCGCCGGATCTACGACGAGCCGTCGCCGTCGGACGGGACGCGGGTGTTGGTCGATCGAGTCTGGCCCCGGGGGTTGCGCAAGCAGGACGCACACCTGGACGAGTGGCTGCGCGAGATCGCCCCGTCCACCGAACTGCGTCAGTGGTACGGACACGTGCCCGACCGGTTCGCCGAGTTCCGTCGCAGGTACCTGGCCGAACTGAACGAGCCGGTACGGCAGCAGGCCGCCCGGCACCTTCGCCATCTCGCCCGCGGGCACGATCTGACCCTGCTCACCGCCACCCGCGATGTCGACCACAGTCAGGCGGCCGTCCTTGCGCGGTGGCTGGGCGGAGATGCGACGTCGTCGACGTGACGCCGTCGAGATGATCGGGCAGGCGGAGCCGTTGCCGCAGCGGGACGTCGGGCGGTCGCGGTGGTCCGCGGTCGTGCGCGACCTCAACCCGGATGTTGGTCATGGCGCCGGTGCCAGGTTGGCCAGCGGGACCGTGGGGTCGGCGAGTCGGGTGGTGTCGACCGGGGTTCGGGCGCGGATCAGGGCTTGGACGGTGTCGGTCACGTCCCAGACGTTGACGTTCATGCCGGCCAGCACGCGTCCGTCGCGGAGCCAGAACGCGATGAACTCGCGCGTCTCCAGATCACCGCGGACCACAACTCGGTCGTAGCCGTCGGGTTCGGTGTAGCCGGTGTATTCCATGCCCAGGTCGTACTGGTCGCTGTAGAAGTACGGCAGGGCCTCGAACCGGACGTCCTGGCCGAGCATGGCCGCCGCTGCGGTTGCGGGCTGGTTGCGGGCGTTGGCCCAGTGCTCGACCCGGATGTGCCGATCGAGCAGCAGGTGATAGGCGCGAGCCACATCGCCGGCCGCGAAGATGTCGGGGTCAGAGGTGCGCAGCGACGCGTCCACGACGATCCCGTCCGTGACCTCCAGGCCCGCGTCGGCGGCGAGGTGGGTGTTGGGGGTCGCGCCCACGCCGACGAGCACGGCGTCAGCCTCGACGGCCGTGCCGTCGGCCAGACGCAGCCCGGTCACCGAGCCACCTGCGCTGGTGATCTCCGCGACGCCCACGCCCAAGCGCAGGTCGACGTCGTGGGCGCGGTGCAGGTCGGCGAACACCGGCGCGATCTGCGGGCCGAGGACGCGCAGCAGCGGCAGGGATGCGACCTCCACGACCGTCACGGCGACGTCGGCGGCGCGAGCGGCGGCGGCCACCTCCAGCCCGATCCACCCGGCGCCGATGATCGCGATCCGGGACACGGTGCGCAGCACCTCGCGCAGCCGGTCGCAGTCCTCGACGTGCCGCAGGTAGTGCACCTGTTCGGCGTCGGCACCCGGTAGCGGCAGGCGGCGCGGGGACGCGCCGGTGGCGATCAGCAGCTTGTCGTAGCGCAGTCGCTCGCCGCCGCCGAGGACGATCTCATGCCGGTCGCGGTCGATCGCGTGGACGGCGGTGCCCAGCCGCAGGTCGACATCGTGGCCTGCATACCAGTCCGGTTCGTGAACGAAGATCGTGTCTCGCTCGACCTTGCCCTGCAAGTAGTCCTTGGACAGTGGCGGCCGCTCGTAGGGTCGCGACGTTTCCTCGCCGATGAGGGTGATGCGCCCGCCGAAGTTCTCCTCGCGCAGGGCCTCGGTGGTTCTGGCTCCGGCCAGGCCGGCCCCGATGATCACGAAATCCTGTTGTGCCGACACGGTTGTCACGCTCCCGGCGTGGTGGTGAGGGTGCGAGCGAGTTGCGTGCTCAACCGGTCCCAGCTGGCGTCGAACGTGGCCACGCCCTCGTCTTCGAGCACCTGCACCACGTCCTCGTAGTCGATGCCGAGACCGGCCAGGTCGTCGAGTACCCGCTGGGACCGGTCGTAGGTTCCGTGGATGCTGTCGGGCGGCATGTGACCGTGGTCGGCGACGGCGTTCAGGGTGTTCTCGGGCATGGTGTTGACCACGCCGGGCGCGACCAGGTCGGCGACGTAGCGGGTGTCGTTGTAGGCGGGGTCCTTCACGCCGGTAGATGCCCATAGTGGACGTTGCGGTCGGGCGCCGGCCCGGTGCAGCACGTCCCATCGGTCGGTGGCGAACGCCTTCTCGTAGCGGTGGTAGGCCAGGCGGGCGTTGGCGATGGCGGCCTTGCCGCGCAGAGCTGCTGCCCGTTCGGTGCCGAGTTCGTCCAGCCGCTGATCGACTTCGGTGTCCACACGGGACACGAAGAAGGAGGCGACCGAGGCGATCGTCGCGAGGTCGTGTCCGTTGGCCTGGGCGCGTTCCAGGCCGGTGAGGAAGGCGTCGATCACGTCGGTGTAGCGGCCCAGGGCGAAGATGAGCGTGACGTTGATGCTGATGCCCTCGGCCAGGCACGCGGAGATGGCGGGCAGTCCCTGTTTCGCGGCGGGGATCTTGACGAACAGGTTGGGCCCATCGACCAGCCACCACAGCGCCTTGGCTTCGGCGATGGTGCGGTCGGTGTCGTGTGCGATGCGCGGGTCGACCTCGATGGACACCCGGCCGTCCACGCCGTCGGTGGCGTCGAAGGCCGGCCGCAACACGTCGCAGGCCCAGCGCACGTCGTAGGTGGTCAGCTCGCGCAGTGCCGTGTCGACGTCGAGCCGGCGCTGGGCCAACTGCTGGAGTTGGTCGGTGTAGGTGTCGCTGCCGGTGATGGCCTTCGCGAAGATGGTCGGGTTGGTGGTGACGCCGACGACGTGCCGGTCGTGCACCAGCCGTTCCAGGCTGCCGCTGGTCAGTCGTTCGCGGCTCAGGTCGTCCAGCCAGATCGAGACGCCGGCGTGGGTGAGCGTGGTCAGTGGATCGGTCACGACGACCTCCTTCCGATGTGTCGCCCGGTTCGGCGGGTGCGGTTCACAGCACGATCCGGACGGGGTGTTCGAGCAGCGCGGTGAGAGCGGCGAGGAACCGTGCGCCAGTGGCGCCGTCCAGGACGCGGTGGTCGATGGACAGGGTCAGGGTCATCGTGGTGCCGGCGACGAGTTGGCCGTCGCGGACGATGGGCCCCGGGTTGGCGGCGCCGACGGCGAGGATGGCCGCCTCGGGTGGGTTGATCACGGCGGTGAACTGGTCGATGCCGTACATGCCGAGGTTGCTGATGGTGAACGTCCCGCCGGTGATCTCGTTCAGCGGCAGCCGACCGGCGCGGGCCCGTTCGGCGAGGTCGTGGGCTTCGCGGCTGATCTGCGACAGCGTCTTGGCATCGGCGTTGTGGATGACGGGCACGATCAGGCCGTCGTCCAGGGCGACGGCCACGCCGATGTGGATTCGGTGGTGGCGCAGCAGTCGGGTGTCCGCCCAGGAGGAGTTGACCGCAGGGTGCGTGGTGAGCGCATGCGCGCAGGCTTTGATGAGCAGGTCGGTGAGGCTGACTCGCGTTCCGGTGTCCGCCAGGTCGGTGTTGACCTGGTTGCGGAACGCCATCAGGGCGTCGGCATCCACGGTGCGGGTGAGGGAGAAATGCGGGGCTTGTCGGGCGCTCTGGACGAGGCGTTGCGCGGTGAGTCGCCGCACGCGGGTCAGCGGAACTTCCTCGTCGTCCGGACCTACGGCCGGTGGGGGTGCCGGGCTGGGAGGCGCGGTGGGTGGCGGCTGCTGTGGCACGGCGGGCTGGGGCTGGGCTTGGTGCCCCCGGCGTGTGACGGCTCCTTCGATGTCGGCGCGCACGATGCGCCCGCCGGGGCCGCTGCCGGGGAGGGTGGCGAGATCCACGTCGTGGTCGCGGGCGAGCCGGCGGGCCAGGGGGGATGCCCGCAGCTTCGGGACTGCCGGTTCGGGCGGCCGCACTGCCACGGGCGGGGAGGCCTGCGACGATGGCCGTTCGGCCGTATCCACGGCAGGCTCGACGGTGTCCACAGTGGCCACTGGTTCGGGTGGCGTGTCGGCGGTGGAGCCGATGACGGCGATGGGGGTGCCGATGGGGACGGTGACGCCTTCGTCGATCAGGATTCGGGTGAGGGTGCCGTCGTCGTAGGCTTCCAGTTCCATGGTGGCCTTGTCGGTTTCGATCTCGGCGAGCACGTCACCTCGCCGCACCGGGTCGCCTTCGTGCTTGCGCCACTGGGCCAGCACGCCTTGTTCCATGGTGTCGGACAGGCGGGGCATCAGCACTTCGGGCATGGCGGTCCTCCTAGCCGGCGAAGCGGGTGGCGTCGAGGGTGTCCCGGATGACCCGGGTCAGCGCGGCGGCATCGGGTAGCGCGGCCAGTTCCAGCGGTTTGGCGTAGGGCAGCGGGACTTCGGCGGCCGCGACCCGGCGCACCGGCGCGTCCAGGTAGTCGAAAGCGCCTTCACCGATGGTGGCGGCGATCTCGGCGCCGATGCCGTAGGACAGCCAGTCGTCCTCCAGCACCACCGCCCGGCTGGTCTTGCGGACCGAAGCGCACACGGTGTCCCGGTCCAGCGGGCGCAGGCTGCGCAGGTCGACGACCTCGACCGAGATCCCCTCCTCGTCCAGCCTGCGGGCCACATCCAAGGCGACCACGGTGGCGCGGGAATAGGCGACGACGGTGAGGTCCCGGCCCGGCTTGAGCACCGAAGCGGTGCCGATGTCCAGGGTGTGGTCACCGTCCGGGACCTCGCCGTTGGTGTTGTACAGCGCGAGGTTCTCCAGCAGGATGACCGGGTCGTCGTCGCGGATCGCGGCGGTCAGCATGCCCTTGGCGTCGGCGGGGGTGGCCGGGGCGAGCACCTTCAGGCCGGGCACGTGCGCGTACCAGACTTCGAGGTTCTGCGAATGGGTGGCGGCCAGCTGCTGTCCGCCACCGCCGGGGGTGCGGATCACCAGCGGGACCCGGGCCTGGCCGCCGAACATCGAGTGCATCTTCGCGGCGTGGTTGACGATCTGGTCGATGGCCAGCAGGCTGAAGTTGATCGTCATGATCTCCACGACCGGGCGCAGGCCCAGCATCGCGGCGCCGATCGCGGCGCCGACGAAGCCCTCCTCGCAGATCGGGGTGTCCCGGACGCGGCGGGGACCGAATTCGGCGAGCAGCCCGGCGGTGATCTTGTACGAGCCTTCGAAGAGGCCGATCTCCTCGCCGATGAGCAGCACGTCCTCGTCGCGCAGCATTTCCGCGCGCAGCGTGTCGTGCAGCGCCTGCCGATAGCTGATCACCGTCACGGGGACACCACCGGGTCGCCGGGCAACCCCTGGTACGTGTTGGCGACCGCCGTGGCATAGACGTGGTCGAAGAGCGTCTCCGGGGCGGGGGCGGGGCTGCGGTCGGCAGCATCCACGGCCTCGGCGATCGCCTGCTCGACCTCGGCGTCGATCCCGGCGGCGGCCGGGGCGTCGAGGACACCTGTGTCGATCAACTGGGCGCGGAAGGCGGGCAGCGGGTCCAGGGCGCGCGCACGCTGGTTGTCCTCGTCGCTGCGATAGCGGGCCGGGTCGACCACCGAGTGCCCGCGCAGCCGGTAGCTGACCGCCTCCAACAGCATCGGCTGGTGTTCACCGCGGGCGCGATCCAATGCGGCGCGGGCTGCCTTGCGCACCGCGAGCACGTCATTGCCGTCCACCCGCTGCCCCGGAATGCGATAGGAGCACCCACGCCGGAACAACTCCGGTTCGCCCGCGGCGGCCTCGACCGTGGTGCCCATACCGAGCTGGTTGTTGACGATCACGTACACGATCGGCAGGTGCCACACGGCCGCGAGGTTGAGGCACTCGTGGAACGCCCCGATGTTGGTGGCGCCGTCGCCGAGCAGGCACATCACGGCTTCGCGGTCGGGGCCCGGCCCGTTGCGGTAGGCCAGGGCGAGTGCGGCGCCGGTGGCCGGTGGGATCTGGCCGCCGACGATGCCGTAGCCGCCGAGCAGCCGCAGCTGCGGGTCGAACAGGTGCATCGACCCGCCCCGCCCGCCGGACAGCCCGCCGGTGCGGCCGAACAGTTCGGCCATGATGCGGACGGGTTCGGCGCCACGCGCGAGCGCGTAGCCGTGCTCTCGGTAGCTGGTGAACAGGTAGTCGGTCGCGCGCAGCGCGACCATCAGGCCGACGACGGTGGCTTCCTCACCGAGGTTGAGATGGCAGTAGCCGCCGATCTTCGCCTTGGTGTACATCTCGGCGGCCCGCTGCTCGAAGACGCGGATCGTCATCATCTGCCGGTAGTAGCCACGCAGTGTCTCGGGTTCCTCGGTGGTGCCGAGGACCGTGCCGACGACCGCGGTCGAAGACGGTTCGGCCATGCTCTCCTCCTCAACTGCCGGGGTCGGGGTCTTGCAGGACGAACCGGTCCGCCCCGGCCTGGCACTTCGGGCAGGACTGGGGGACCTGCTGGCCGCGCACCGGCTCGCCGCAGACCTGGCAGACCCATTCGGTGGCCAGTAGCGCGGCGACGTCCGCGCGGCTGACGATGCCCACCAGCCGGGTCCCCGCCAGCACGGGAACCCGGTGGATGCGCCGCTCCACCAACAAATGGCGCACCTCGTCGACGTCGGTGTCCTCGGTCACGCTGATCATCGCGGTGGACATCACCACACCGGCGGTCGCACCGGAGCGGGCCAGCAGGTCGTACTCGCTGACCAGGCCGACCATCATGCCCGAGGCGTCGACCACGGGTACCCCGCTGATCCGGTGCTCGCCCAGCACGGCCGCGACCACGGCCGGTGAGGCGTCGACCGGCACGGTGACTACCGGGGTCGTCATGATCTCCTTCACCTTCACCGTGACCTCTCCCTCAGACTTCGGCCTCGACGCCGAGCAGGACGGGTGCCTCGCCTTCCGCTGTTCGTGTCTTCGATCGTGGTGCGGGCGGCTTGCGGAATGCCTGCGGCTCAGGACTGAGTTCAGGATTCGGCAAGCGCGGCCAGTCGAGGCACCAGCACGAGGTAGCCACTGGTTCGGGCGGCGTTCAGCGCGGTCGTGGCGAACCGGGATGCTGTGTGTTCGCCTCGGGCGCGGAGGAGTTCGGCGTGCGCCCACCGGGCTTCGTGCCGGATGAGGGGCATGCCGTGGTGCCGCGCGGTGTCGATCAACGGCGCGGCCTCGGCGAAACGGCCCTGTTCCACCAGGACCAGGCCCAGCCGGGCGGCGGCCCAGCCGGCGAACAGTGGAGCATTCTGGGCGGTGCGCAGCGACCCGCGGAATGCCTGTTCGGCGCGTTCCAGGTCGCCGGTCGCGTGCCAGGCGACCCCCAGCCCGCGCAGCGACGCCGCGACTTCTTCCGCGTGCCCGACACGGCGGGCGATGGCCACCGCCGCCTCTGCGCTGTCCACAGCATCGGCGTGGCGTCCCAGCGCGGCCAGGGCTTCGCCGCGGTGCCACAGGCAGGCGCTGTGCACCACAGGGTGCTCCACCGCGCGAGCCCAGGCCAGGACCTCCTCGATCTCGGCCAGGCCGGCGGCGGGCTCGGCCATGAAGACGAGGGCGTGACCTCGGATCACACGCGGGTGCCACAGGCGCAGCACCTCGGTGGGGACGGCCGCCAGGTGGGCGAGGGGGTCCAGTTCGCGGGCTGCCTCGGCCGGGCGGCCGGCGACGAACCTGGCCATGCCCCGCCAGTACAGCAGGCGCGCGGCCCCGTTGGTGTCGCCGGCCTGGTCCAGAAGGTGTCGGGCTTCGTGGAAGCGCCGCCGTGCACGGCCCAAACGCGGCAGGGTCAGGTCGGTGATCGCGCCTGCGGCCAGGGCCTGGCCACGGGCCGCTGGGTCGTCGCCGGCTTCCGCGATGGCCAACTCGACCAGTTCACCACCGCCGATCACATCGCGGGATCGGGTCTCCAGAATGGCCAGCTGCGCCAGGATGCGGGACCGGTCCGGTCCGGTGGACCTGTGGGCCAGCGCGTTCTCCAGGTCAGTGCGGGCTTGGGGCAGCCGGCCGCGGCGTCGGTGGACCTCGCCCCTGACCTCCAGTAGCGCGGCTTTGACCGCGCCTTGGGCGGACAGTGAGAGTCCCGCGTCCGCCAGGTGCAGTGCGTCTTCATCGGCGATCTGGTCCAGGCGGGCGTGGGCCGCCGTGGCGAAGGCGGTGGCCGCGGCCTGCTGGTCGCCGCCGGCGGCCAGGTGGGTGGCGATCTCGGCGCCATCGGCCTCCTGCTGCTGGAGTGCCTGGGCGAGCAGGAGATGCAGCCGGGCCTGTTCGGTCCATCCCAGGGTGTCCAGGACCGCATCGCCGATGGTGCCGGTCGCGACGGTCCAGCCGTCGGTGCAGCCGTCGACCATGCCGGCCTCCACCAGGGCGTCCAGCACGTCGAGGGTGCCCCGCAGGTCCCGACCGGTGGCCAACGCGAGAACGCTCGCCGGAGCATGCCGGTCGAGCAACGTGACCAGGGCGAGCAGTTCCCGATGGCGGGGTGGCAGCGTGGCGATGCGCTCCCGAGTCACCGATCGTGCAGTGGCGGCGGCCAGGATGCGGGCCCGGTGTATGTCGGCGGGCCTGCGCAGGCGCCAGCGGCCCTGCTCGTTCGCGTCGACCAGGCCCCCGCGTCCGAGGACCGCCAACGTCTCGGCCACCGCCGCCGGGTGGCCGTGTGTGTGGTCGACGACGAGCGCGCCCAGTCGCGGGTCGGCAAACAGCCCGCCGAGCGTGGTCGCGGACAGCGGCCGAAGCAGGACCGACCGCAGCAGCGCGGGGTCCGCGCCGGACAGCGCCTGCATCAGGGTGACCCCGGCCGAGGCATCCTCGGGTCGGTACGCGGCCAGCAGGATGAGACCCGGCACCCGGCGCAGCAGCATCCGCAGCAGGGCCAGGCTGCGCTCATCCGCCCACTGCAGGTCGTCGACCACGAGCAGGCACCGCGGCCGGGCCAGTGACTCGATGACCCGGGTCGCCATCGGGACGGTGACCGCGCGCCGATCCCCCTCATCGACGTCAGCGTCGGTCGCGGCGCGCACCAGTTCACGAGCCACCGCCCACGCGTCGTAGCGGTGCGCCCGAATCACCCGCACCATGATCGCGGGTACCTCGGCCTGGGCTGCGGCCTCGGTGAGCAGCCGGGACTTGCCGATCCCGGGCGGCCCTCGAACCAGCAGCGCCCGCGGTCCCGCTCCGGAGGTGGAGGCCGTGATCTGCAGGAGCGCGTCGTCGCGGTCGAGCAACGGCAGGTGCGGCAGGCCGGCGCCGGCTTCGGGCCGGGCGCCGGCAGCCACGTGGTCGGGCCGGATCCGGTCCCGCAGGATTCGCTGCCGCAGGTCCATGGCTTCCGCTGACGGGTCGACGCCGAGCTCGTCGGCCAGGCGCCGGCCGAACGTGTCGAACGTGGTCAGGGCGGCGGCCCGGTCGCCACCGGCCGCCTGCGCGTGGGCCAGGAGCATCGCCGAGGCTTCCCGCAGGGGCTGCTGCTCGGTGGCGGCCTGCGCCCAGTCGACCGCCGACGTCGGATCGCCAGTGGCCAGGGCGGCCGTCGTCGCCCCTTCCAAGGCTTCCAGCCGGGCGCGCCACAGGTGGCGGCGATGCTCGGCCGCCCAGTCCGCGTAGGCGTCCTCGGCCAGTGGCTCGCCGTGCCACAGGGCCAGTGCCCCGCGGAACGCGGCCAGTGCCGCGATCGGATGGTGCGCCAGTTCGGCCTCGCCTCGGACCACGCCGGTCAGGAACGCCTCGACGTCCACCCAGCACCGCTCGTCGCCCACCAGTGAGTAGCCGGCCGGACCTGTTTCGACCAACGACCGGTCGCCGAGCGCCCGCCGGATCCGGCTGACCAGGATTTCCACGTTGCCCGGCGTGTCGGCCGGTGGCCGGGTCGGCCACAGCGCCTCGGCCGCGACCTCCTTGGACAGCAGCGTCCCGCGAGACAGCGCCAGCATGCGTAGCAACCGCCTGGCCAAGCGGCCTCCGAATGGCCGCAGAGGCAACTCCTGGTCGCCACGATGTACCGCGAACCTGCCCAACAACTGGATGCTGACCTGCGGAATCGCGCGGTCCAGCACCGTGCTCACCGCCCGGCACCCCAGCAGATCGCAGGGAATTCGCAAGCATGCTCCACCACTGTGACGGTAGTAACTCAGCCGGGATCCGCGCGCGAGGCTTTGGTCCTCACTTCTCCGGATCCCGACGGATCGAGGCGAGGAGACGGACCGGCGATGGCAAACGCTCCGGCGGCACCGAACAACGCCCGCCAGACCGGGACCGGCACGTCCGGCCGGGCACCGATCACCGCGCGGACGCTGCGCACCGATGCCTGGTGGGCCTACCCGGCCTCGACGTTCACGGTGCTGCTGGCGTTCGTCCTCTACTCCACCTACGCGGCGCTGGCCAACCGCGACTACTACGCCGACCCGTACCTCTCGCCGTTCTACTCGCCCTGCCTGTCGACCAACTGCGGCGCGGTGCCGGGTTCGGCGGGTGCGCCCCACCTGGGGTGGTTCGGCAACTGGTGGATCGTCACGCCGGCGGTGCTCATCCTGATCTTCCCCTTGGGCTTCCGGCTGACCTGTTACTACTACCGTAAGGCGTACTACCGGTCGTTCTGGCTGTCGCCGCCGGCCTGCGCGGTGCCCGAGCCCCGTCACCGCTACACCGGGGAGACCCGATTCCCGCTGATCCTGCAGAACATCCACCGCTACTTCTTCTACGCCGCGGTCGCGTTCAACCTGATCCTCACCTGGGACGCGGTGATCGCGTTCGACTTCGACGGCCATATCGGGATCGGCGTGGGCAGCGTGGTGCTGGTGATCAACGCGGTGTTGCTGTGGATGTACACGCTGTCCTGTCACGCCTGCCGGCATGTGGTGGGCGGCCGGATCAACAACTTCTCCCGCCATCCGGTCCGCTACCGGTTGTGGACGTGGGTGTCGCGGATCAACCCGATCCACGGCCGGCTCGCCTGGGCGTCGCTGGTGTGGGTGGCGCTGACCGACCTGTACGTGCGGCTGGACGCGGCCGGTGTCCTGCACGATCCCCGCTTCGTCTGATGGGTTGGGAGGCGCGCCGAGCATGAGTTATCAGCTGAACCTGCGGATCTGGCGGGGCAACGCCACGGCCGGCGACATGGTGGACTACCCGGTGACCGTCGAGGAGGGCGAGGTCGTGCTCGACGCCGTGCACAGGGTCCAGGCCACCCTGGCCGGTGACCTGGCGGTGCGGTGGAACTGCAAGGCCGGTAAGTGCGGCTCGTGCAGCGCCGAGATCAACGGGCGACCGAGGCTGATGTGCATGGCCCGGCTGTCGCGACTACCCCGCGACGCCGTCACCCTCACACCGCTGCGCACCTTCCCGGTCATCCGCGACCTGGTGTGCGACGTGTCGTTCAACTACCGAAAGGCCCAGCAGGTCCCGTCCTTCACCCCGCCGACGGACCTCGCGCCCGGCGAGTACCGGATGCGGCAGGCCGACGTGGAGCGGTCGCAGGAGTTCCGCAAGTGCATCGAGTGCTGGCTGTGCCAGGACGTCTGTCACGTCATCCGCGACCACGAGGACAACAAGAACGCCTTCGCCGGCCCCCGGTTCTTCATCCGGCACGCCGAACTGGACATGCACCCGCTGGACACCCTCGACCGGCGGACCCAACTCCGGGAGGAGCACGGAATCGGCCTGTGCAACATCACCAGGTGCTGCACCGAGGTCTGCCCTGCGGACATCCACATCACCGACAACGCGATCATCCCGATGAAGGAACGCGTCGTCGATCGCCGCTACGACCCGCTGCGCCGGTTGTTCCCGAACTGGCGGCACAAGCCGCAGCCGGACGGAGGTCAGCCATGATCGCCAACAGCTTCGGGACGCGCGACCACCTTGCCGTCGGTGGAACGTCCTACGCGATCCATCGCCTGGACCGGCTGCCCGGCGTGCAGCGGCTGCCCTACGGGCTGAAGATCCTGGCCGAGAACCTGCTGCGGCACGAGGACGGCCACACCGTCACCGCCGAGCAGGTCCAGGCGCTGGCCGGATGGGACCCGACCGCCGAGCCGGCCACCGAGATCCAGTTCACCCCCGCCCGGGTGCTGATGCAGGACTTCACCGGGGTGCCGTGCATCGTCGATCTTGCCGCGATGCGCGAGGCCATGGTCGCGCTCGGCGGTGACCCGGCGGCGATCAACCCGCTGCGCCCGGTCGAACTGGTCATCGACCACTCCGTGATCGCCGACTACGTCGCCCGGCCCGACGCGTTCGACCGCAATGTCGAGCTGGAATACCAACGCAACCGGGAGCGGTACCAGTTCCTGCGCTGGGGCCGGGATGCCTTTCACAACCTGCGGGTGGTGCCGCCCAAGACCGGCATCGTGCACCAGGTGAACATCGAGCACCTCGCCCGTGTGGTGTTCGCCGAGGACGGGCAGGCGTTCCCGGACACGCTGGTGGGCACCGACTCGCACACGACCATGGTCAACGGGCTGGGCGTGCTGGGCTGGGGTGTCGGCGGGATCGAGGCCGAGGCCGCGATGCTCGGGCAGCCGATGAGCATGCTGCTCCCGCAGGTGATCGGTGTGAAGCTGATCGGGAGCCTGCCGGAGGGCAGCACCGCGACCGACCTGGTGCTGACCATTGCCGAGCTGCTGCGGGCGCACGGCGTGGTCGGCACGTTCGTGGAGTTCCACGGTCCGGGTCTGGCGCAGCTGCCGCTGGCCAATCGCGCCACGATCGGTAACATGAGCCCGGAGTACGGCTGCACCTGCGCGTTGTTCCCGATCGACGCGGAAACCTTGGCCTATTTGCGGCTGACCGGCCGATCCCCGGTGCACGTGGCGCTGGTCGAGACCTACGCCAAGGAACAAGGACTGTGGCACGACCCCGATCACGAGCCCGCCTACTCGCACACCCTGGAGCTCGATCTGTGCACCGTGGTCGCGTCGATCGCCGGGCCGAAGCGCCCGCAGGACCGCATCCCACTGGACCGGGCCACTTCCGCCTTTCGAGCGGCGGTGCACGGCTACCTGCCGGCCGACCCGGTATCGGTGGGTCTGGACGAGAGTGGTGAGGAGTCGTTCCCGGCCTCCGATCCGATCGCGGTGACCGGCAACCGGGCTCGTGATCGGCCGGCCCGGCCGCGCCAGGCCAGCAGCACCGGTGGACGGCCCAGCGCACCGATCGCGGTGACCCTGGATTCCGGGCAGTCCGTCGAACTCGACCACGGCGCCGTGGTGATCGCGGCGATCACCAGCTGTACCAACACCTCCAACCCCCAGGTGATGCTCGGCGCCGCACTGCTGGCCCGCAACGCCGTCCGTCGGGGGCTGCGCAGCAAACCGTGGGTGAAGACCTCGCTGGCGCCCGGCTCGAAGGTCGTCATGGACTACTTCGAGAAGGCGGAGGTGCTGCCGGCCCTGCGCGAACTCGGGTTCGACCTGGTCGGCTACGGCTGCACCACCTGCATCGGTAACTCCGGCCCGCTGCCCGAACCCGTGTCGCGCGCCATCGCCGAGGGTGACCTCGCGGTGTGCTCCGTGCTGTCGGGCAACCGCAACTTCGAGGGCCGCATCCACCCCCAAACGAAACTGAACTACCTGGCCTCCCCACCGCTGGTCATCGCCTACGCCCTCGCCGGGTCGATGGACGTCGATCTCACCCGCGACCCACTCGGTGTCGGCTCGGACGGCCGACCGGTGTTCCTGCGCGATATCTGGCCCAGCTCACACGACATCGACCAGGCCGTCGCGTCCTGCCTGCGCCCGGAGATGTTCACCCGCGACTACGCCGACGTGTTCACCGGCGACGAACGCTGGCGGTCGCTGCCGACCCCGGCCGGCGACGCCTTCGCCTGGGATCCCGCCTCGACCTACGTCCGCCGCCCGCCCTACTTCGAAGGCCTGTCCGCCGATCCCGACCTGGTGGGGGATATCGAGAACGCCCGGGTCCTGGTGTTGCTCGGGGACTCGGTCACGACCGATCACATCTCGCCCGCCGGTGCCATCAAGCGCGACTCGCCGGCCGGGGCGTACCTGCGGGAACACGGGATTCCACCAGGCGAGTTCAACTCCTACGGATCGCGGCGTGGCAACCACGAGGTGATGATCCGCGGCACCTTCGCCAACATCCGACTGCGCAACCAACTGGCTCCGGCCACCGAAGGCGGCATCACCCGGCACCTGCCCGACGGGCAGCGGATGACCATTTACGATGCCGCCCAACGCTACGCCGGCGAACACGTGCCCCTGCTGGTCATCGCCGGCAAGGAATACGGGTCCGGTTCGTCACGGGACTGGGCGGCCAAAGGCACCGCGCTACTCGGCGTCAGAGCGGTCATCGCCGCGTCCTACGAGCGCATCCACCGCGCCAACCTCATCGGCATGGGCGTGCTGCCCCTGCAATTCCCACCCGGTCAGAACGCCACCACGCTCGGCCTGACCGGCGAGGAGACCTTCACCCTTCGCGGCCTGACCGGCGGCGCGCGCGTACCCGACCGGGTGCGGATCACCGCCACCACGGCGGACGGCGACACCCGCGAATTCGACGCCGACGTCCGTATCGACACCCTCACCGAAGCGGACTACTACCGCCATGGAGGGATTCTGCCCTATGTGCTCCGCCGAATCGCCGCACGCTGACGGGCGACCCGCCCACGATGCCGCCGCGACGTTGCTGCGTTCGGCGCACACCACCCACCGAACCCGGCACCAGCGGCCGACGCTGGCGCGCCATCGCTGATCCCTACTGCCCCCCGTGCCCAGTGGCGGCGGCGGGCTCGTTCTGGACGGCTGAATGGCCGAGTTCATACTGGTCCCCGATGCGCGTCAGCTGATCCCGCTGCCCGACCGGCTGGACCCGGTCATCGCGGTGCCGCTGACCGACGCCGCCCTCACTCCCTACCATGCGGTACGCCGCTCGTGGCCGAAGCTGACGCCTGGCGCCACGGCCGTCGTGATCGGCGTCGGCGGCCCGGGGCATCTGGCGGTACGATCCTCAAGGCCACCACTGCGGCGCGGGCTATCGCCGTGGACACGAGGCGCGAAGCGCTCGCCTTGGCCGAGCAATCCGGCGCTGACTTCGCCTTACTGGGGAAGCGATCACGCCGCGCAGGACATTCGTACGGCCACCGGGGGACGACACGGTGCGGACGTCGTTCTCGACTGCGTGGGGAACGACACGACCCTGGCGCTGGGCGCGTCCGCCGCGCGCACCCTCGGCGATCTCACCCCTCATCGGCCTCGGCGGTGGCACGCTGCCGATATCGTTCTTCGCGGTGCCCTACGAGTTGTCCGTGCAGACAACCTATTGGGGGAGCCGGCCGGAACTGATCGAAGTCCTCGACCTCGCCTCCCGAGGACTGCTGCACGCCACCTGACGACATTCACCCTCGACCGGACGATGGACGCCTACCGGATGGTGGAGGCCGGCGAGCTGACCGGCCGCGCCGTCGTCGTACCGACGACCTCCTGACGACCCCGGGGGGAACGTGGCGCATGGGGAGCACGATCCACCACCTTCAACCCACCGGCCGGCGAACTCAACCGGCCGACGCACGCGCGGCCACAGCCGCGGTGAAGTCGTCGCGGGCGTGCTCCAGTACATCCAGCGACACGATCTCGCGGGGGAACAGCAACGCCAGCGTCCAGTCCGCGACCACCCGCAGCCGCCGGTTCCACGACGGCAGCTTCAGCAGGTGGTAGGTGCGGTGCGCCAACCATGCCGGAAATCCCTGCAACCGCAGGCCGTAGATCTGCGCGACACCCCGATACAGGCCGAGGCTGGCGACCGACCCGGCGTAGGCGTGCCGATAGACCGCCGGTCGCGTCCGGCGCAGGGTGGCGACGAGGTTGTCGGCCAGCACCGTGGCCTGCCGGACCGCATGCTGGGCGCTGGGCGGGCACAACATGCCCGGGCCACGGGTCACGTCGGGCACGGCGGCGCAGTCACCCAGTGCCCACGCGTCCGCAGTGTCCACGACGGACAGATACTCGGTGGTGACCACGCAGCCGCGGTCATCCCGCGGCAGATCGCTCTGCTTGAGCAGCGGATGTGGTGCCACACCCGCGGTCCACACCAGCGTTCCCGCGTCGAACTCGGTTCCGTCATCGAGCACCACGTGGCCATCGAGGACGGATCGCAACCGGGTGGCCAGCCGGACCTCGATTCCCCGGCGCCGCAACAGATCCACCGTGTAACGGCCCATCCGGTCGCCAACCTCGGGAAGGATCTTCCCGGCCGCCTCGACCAGGACCCAGCGCAGTTGCGTCGGGTCGATCTCCGGGTAGTGCGCACAAGCGTCGCGGGTCATGTCCTCCAGTTCGGCCAATGCCTCCACGCCGGCGTAGCCGCCGCCGACGAACACGAACGTCAACGCCGCCCGCCGCCGGGCCGGCAAGGTGGTCGAGGAGGCGGCATCGAGTTGGGCAAGCACGTGGTTGCGCAGGTGGATCGCCTCGCCGATGGTCTTGAACCCGATGCCGACCTCGGCCAGGCCCGGCACCGGCAATACACGGGAAATCGATCCCGGCGCCAGCACCAGCACGTCGTAGGCCAGCGGTTCCGGCTCGTCGATGTCGGAGACCAGATAGGCGGTGCGACGCGAGTGGTCGACCGAGACCACCGCCCTGGTGATCACCCGGACCCCGGGCAGGACCTGCCGCAGCGGCACGACCACGTGGCGTGGTTCGAGGTTGCCGGCAGCCGCTTCGGCCAGCAACGGCTGATAGGTCAGGTAGGAACGCGGGTCGACCACGGTGACCGTGGCCTCACCAGGCCGCAGCCGACGCCGCAGCCGCAGCGCCACGTGCATGCCGGCAAGCCCGCCACCGACGATCAGGATTCGGGGCGCCCCACGCGCTGTGGTCGTCATCCGTCCCACCTCTCCCAAATATTCACTAGCTTCATTGTAAATATTAGGTAGGTCGGGCGGTGCGCGCGCCAGGGTCCTTGGTCACAGCCGCGTCCCGACGCCACGCCCGGATGACGGCGATCGCGGCCAGCGAGAGGAACAGCAGGATCGCGACCTCGTCGAGGACACCGCCGGTCTGCCAGGCCAGGGTGCTGTCCGCCGCGTCGCCCCCGAGCAGTCGCAGCGCCAGTGACGCGTGCAGCAGTCCCAGCGGCAGGTAGAAGACCGGGTGGAAGCCGAACCGCACCCGCAGCACCGCCGGCACGATGACCGGGGCGTGTGCGAAGACCATGGAGAACGCGAAGCCCAGGAACACCGCGTGCAGCATGGCATCATAGGCCCGCCCGTCGCCCGGACGGCCGACCGCGAGCCACAGCACCCCGGCGACCGCGAGCCACAGGTAGCCTGCGGCCAAGCCGATCGCCATGTACCGGGTCACGCCGCGCATGCGGATGGTGCGGCGCGCGATGTCGTGGGTGGCCAGCCACCCGGCCAGGCCGAGCAGGCCCGCGCCAGCCACCCGCACCCCGGCCGATCCGGTGACGAGCGACATCGCCAGGCCGGCCAACAGCAGCCCGACGGCGCCCAGGAACAGTCCCCGCCCCCGTGCGGTGAGCGCGACCAACCTGGCCAGATCCAGGCGTTCCCCGGCGATGGTGAGCACGAGGAACCCGGCCAGCCACGGCACCAGCGTGCTGAGGTCACGGCCGCCCAGCCAGGACAGCCCGGCGACACACCAGCACACCGCGCCCAGTGCCATGATCGCGTTGTGCCACGAGGGCTGGATGCGGTGCAGTTCGGCGAACACCCCCAGCAAGGCGAAGCCGGCGAACCCGATCAACACCTGCCCGGTGCTGGTCGGCAGGCCGATCACCAGCCACAACGCGCCGATCCCGCTGGCTGCCGGGGCCAGCCAGGCCCACCCATGGCCCAGCGCGACCGCCCGCTCCGCTGCGATGAGGGTGCCGAGGAATCCCAGGGGCATCAGCACGCCGTGCAGTTCGGCCAGATCGGTGTGCCCGGCCGGTATCGGCAGGCCCAGCCGCAGCAGCCCCGCCCACAATCCGGCGAGCAGGGCGAGCACGGCGAACGCCAGGACCGGGTGGCCCACCCGGGGCGGACCGGCCGGCCGACCGGCACACGTCCAGTGGACGCCGTCGGGTTCACCGGTGCCACCCGAGCATTCGCTTCGCGTCATCGGTCATCATGTCCGGGCTCCACCGCGGTTTCCAGACCAGCTCGACCCGCACCTGCGGCGTGCCGGGAAGTTGTGCCAGGCAGCGGGCCACCTCATCGTCCAGGTACGCCCCGAGCGGACAGCCGGGCGTGGTCAGCGTCATTCGCACGATCACCCCGTCGGCGCCGATCGCAATCTCGTAGACCAGCCCCAGGCTGACGATGTCGATCCCCAACTCGGGGTCGATCACGTCGCCCAGCAGGTCGATGACCAGGTCCTCGGTGACCGGCCCGGTCGCCACCGCGGCCACGTCCAGCATGTGCTCGCCCCGTCCGGCCATCGACCGCTCCTATCGCCTGTGATCCACGCAGTAACACTGATATTTTCTACTAGTAGTAGTGTAGAAACAAGGATACTTCGTGTGAGGAGAGTCAGATGACCACCGTGAACGGAACTTCGGTCGGCATGGCACACGGCGACCGCAGCGCGCTGCAGGCGATCCTCGACCATCACGCCGCCCTCGCCCGTGAACTGGACGAACGGGTGGCGCAAGTCCTGTCGGCCGCCCGCGAGGGCGTGGATCCAGAACTCGGGCGAGCGGCACTGACCACCTTCCTGGCCGACGAGCTGCTGCCCCACGCCGCCGCCGAGGAACAGAGCCTTTACCCAGCGGCCGCGGCCGATCCCACCCTTGAATCACTGGTGCTCGCCATGATCGACGAACACCGGGCGCTCGCCCACCGGGTTGACCAACTGGACACCGCGCTCGACTCCACGACGCTCGTCGCCACCGCGGCCGAGATCCGTGCACTGTTCGCCGTGCACCTGCACAAGGAGAACGAGTACCTGCTACCGGCATTCATCCACGCTGGTGTGGATCTACCCGCGCTGCTGCACGACACCCACCATCTGCTCGCGCACGGCCAGCATGTGCGTTGAGCCGAGCGACCGCAGGCCGCGACGCGGGCAAATCGCCTGGCGAGCCTGGTCCGTCTGCTGATCCACAGCTCGCGCGTCCTCGGCGGGGCCGGCCGGCCGAACCGGCCGGCACCCTCCCGCGCTCGAACTCGACGTTCGCCGTTGTTCAGCGCGGGCTTGCGGTCCGTCGGCGGCCCTTGGTGGTAGGCGCGCCATCGACCCCGGTCGGCCGCCGCGCAACGGGCATGAGGTGCGCCACGCACAACGTGGGCTCGACAAACGGCTCCAGCCGATCGACCTTCAGGGGTGCCCGTACCTCCGCCAGCACCCCACGCATCAGACCCAGATGCAACGAGCACACCACCTCGCCGTGCTGCGCGGCGACCTCCCGGAACGGGCAGTGCCGCAACCGGATCACCGGCTTCGCCAGATCATTCACCGCGTCCGGTGCGAACCCTGCATCCGCCAGCACCGTCGACAAACGACGGACACCCTCCTCGATGTCGATCCGCTGCGACGGTGCCGGTCGCTCCGCGAGGTAGCGCCCCCACGCCTCGCCGGCCGTGGCCGCGGCCTGGTCGGGCTGCGGCAACGCATCAGCCACCAGGCTGGTGAGCATCTCGGCCAGCAATCGATAACTGCGCCGGCCCGCCGGCATGCCCGTCGCGACGGCGCGATACACCATCCGGGGACGGCCAGGCTGGCTGCGCTCCTCGGCCTCACGCTCGGCAAGATCCGCGTCGACCAACCCGTCCAGATGGAATCGGGCCGTGTTCGGATGCAGGCCCGCGCGCTCGGCGATATCCTGGACGCCCACCGCTTTGCCGGCCGTGCGCAGCAGGTCCAGAACCCGGCCCCGACTCTCGCCGAGCACCGGCCCCCCGCTGGGATCGGTCAACGTCAACTCGCTCATGCCACCAGTTTAGCCGAGTGTGTTTGTAGAAACTAGGCAGGCTGTGGGTTCTGGGCGAATGGCTTCTCCGGTAGCCGAAGTCGTACCTGTCGGTGAGGTGGGTTGAAGCCGTACCTGACGGCCTCGGGTCGCCGCCGCGACGGGCTCGGCGCTAGCTGAACACCAGCGGCAGCACGATGGCCGCGGTGACGAGGGAAACGCCGCTCAGGAGGTCGGACCGGATGGGGATCACCCGCACGGCGGCGCGCCCGAGACACAGACCGACCAGCGATCCCCACCGTCACGACACCGAACGTCACGGCGGGGACGACGGGCGAGAACCCGAGCATCCCCAGGCCCGTTCCGGCGAGCAGGTTGTCGACGCTCAGCGAGAGCGGCATGCCGAACAGCGTCACCCAGGGATGGCCGAGCTCCTCCGGCTCCGGCTTCCGGATGGCGCCGCCGAGCAGGTACAGGCCGTAGGCGCTTCACGGACTCAATTCGGCGGTGGATCCAGGCTCAGCACTCGCCGCCGCTACGTGCCCGACCACGACCCGGCCGGCTGCCAGTCCTGCTGCGGATGTCCGAGCATGTGCTCGACGAGCATCGCGGTGATCGAGGTCGTCTCGGGGTGGCTGACCGCATGCCAGGGTCGTTCCATCGGTGTCCCCTGGACCGGCAGTTCAACCAGGGTCGCGGCGTGCAGATGTGCCTGCACGGCCTGGCGTGAGACGAGCGTGACCCCCAGACCGACGACAGCTGCTGCGACCACGGCGCCGTGTGAACCCAGCGTCATCTGCGGGGGGGCGATGTCGAGTGCGGCGCTCAACAGCGCGATCGTGGTGGCCCGCATTCCGGACTCCGGTTCGCGCAAGAGCCACGTGGCCCGGGATGGGCTGAACGTCGCCGCGAGTTCCGGATGCCCCACGACCACCAGCGTGTTGGGGCTGACGGCACGAACGGCGGCGTCGAGGCCATCCGGGGGACGACCCGCCACGACGAGGTCGACACCGTGGCGGTGGAGCATCGGCCAGACCGCGCCACGCGGCGCGACCTCCAGGCCGACCTCGATGTTGGGGTGCTCCGCGCAGAACGATGCGAGTATCGCCGGGAGCAGGTGCTCACCTGCTGTGGTGACGGCGCCGAGTCGGATCGCGCCGTGCTCGGGGTCCGACTCACAGCGAGCCGCCCGGATCCCCTCGTCGTGCAGGCCCAGTATGCGGCGCGCATAGTCGGCGTATCGCTCACCTGCCGCTGTCAGGCGCACGCCGCGGCCATGCCGGTCGACCAGCGGCACGCCGACCTCGTCGGCCAACGCCTTGATCGCGGACGACACCGAGGACTCGGTGAGGACCAGCCGCTGCGCCGCGGCGCGGACCGATCCCGAGTCGGCGAGCGTGACGAAGGCTCGCAGCCGTGCGTTCGTTGTCACCCGCCGATGATCCCGGAGGCTGCGCCGGCCCGGTCGTCGGGCCCGGCGAGGCCACCGTCGAACACTCGACTGGCCAGCAGGTCCGCTGCCTCGAGCGTCATGAGCGTCGCGAGGTCGACCCACGTGTCGGGCCCGTCGACAAGCCGGCGGGCCTGGCGTAGGCGCGCGCGTTCGACGGCGTTCCGGACACTGCGGGCGTTGGCGAACCATGGCTGGTGGATTCGCTTGTCCAGATACCTGCGCAGCACGTCACGAGCGGCGGGGGAGAATCGGTATCCGAGCTCATCGGTCATGAGCAGCGCGATCTGTTCGAGTTCGACGACGGTGTAGTCCGGGAAGGTGACGTGGTGCGCAATACGGCTCTGCATGCCCGGGTTGGCGGCGAAGAACGCATCCATGCGGTCGGCGTAGCCGGCGAGGATCACGACGATGTCGTCGCGATTGTTCTCCATCACCTGCAGCAGGATCTCGATGGCCTCGCCGCCGTAGTCGCGCTCGTTCTCGGCCTTGTAGAGGTAGTAGGCCTCGTCGATGAACAGGACGCCGCCCATCGCCCGTTTGATGACGTCCTTGGTCTTGGGCGCTGTGTGGCCAACGTACTGCCCGACCATGTCATCGCGCGTGACAGTGACGAGATGCCCGCGGCGCAGATAGCCGAGGCGGTGCAGGAGGTCGGCCATCCGGAGTGCGACCGTGGTCTTCCCAGTTCCGGGGTTGCCGGTGAAGCACATGTGCAGGTTGGGCTGTTTGGCATCCACCCCGAACTTCGCTCGGGTTCGGTCGATCAGCAGCAGCGCGGCGATCTCGGCGATCCGGGCCTTCACGGGGGCGAGACCCACCAGTTGGGTGTCGAGGGTTTCGATCACCGCGTCGATGCCCGCCTCGCGTCGGGCGGCGGTCAGGTCGACCACGGTATCGGGGCTGAGCGTCGGTTGGTCGGGTGCCGGCCCGTCCGGCAGCGGCACCCGACCGTCTGTGGGACCGGGCGCACCGCCGGACTGGAATGTTCCGGACCGCATCCCGAAGCTGGGGCGGACGGCGTCCTGCGGAGCGGCCACCGATCAGCCCTGCGGGTACCGGTCGCCCGCAGGGCGCTCGGTGGCGTAGGAGTGCGTGCTGTAGCGGATCCGCCGATCGCCGACCTCATGGCGGTCCAGCCGGAAGCCCGGCTCGGCGGCCGGTCGCTGCACGATGAACGACAGCGCCGTGGTCTGTCGGCCGAACCGTGCGTCGTAGGCGTTGAGCTTCACGTACGTGTCGGGGTGCGCGGTGCGGCAGGCGTTGACCTCCATCATGACGCCCGCGGCGTCGGTGAGGTCGAACATCGGCAGCCCCCACATCTCCCAGTAGGTGTTGCGGGGGTGCGGGTCATCGGTGTACTCCACCGACAGCGGCCAGCCGTTGTCGAGTGCGTAGGTGATCTGTGCCGAGATCTCGTCGTCGGTGAAGTCCGGCAGGTAGGAGAATGTGCCCTGGGTGATTCGCATCGTGCGGCCTCCGGTTTCAGGCGTTCGTCGGCGTCGCGACGACGTCCGGGGTGTCGGTGGACTCATAGTCGAATGTGATGTCGCCCCAGGTCGCGAGCGCCACGTCCAGCGCACGGCAACGCTTCCCGGCCTGCTTGAGGATGTCCTCGCCCTCGGCCATGTAGTCGCGCCCCTCGTTGCGGGCCTTGATCATCGCTTCGAGCGCGACGCGGTTGGCCTCCGCGCCCGCGGCGATACCCATCGGGTGCCCGATGGTGCCGCCGCCGAACTGCAGGATCACGTCCTCGCCCAGGTGGTGCAGCAGCTGGTGCATCTGGCCGGCGTGGATGCCGCCTGAGGCCACCGGCATGACGCCCGGCAGCGACGCCCAGTCCTGGTCGAAGTAGAGGCCCTTGACGGGGTCGGCGGCGATGTGGTCGTCGCGCAGGGTCTGGTAGTAGCCCGCGACCATGTTCGGGTCGCCCTCCAGCTTCCCGACGACGGTGCCGGCGTGGATGTGGTCCACCCCGGCCAGCCGCATCCACTTGGAGATCACCCGGAAGCTCACGCCGTGCGTCTTCTGTCTCGTGTACGTGCCGTGGCCCGCGCGGTGCAGGTGCAGCAGCACCCCGTTGCGCCGCGCCCACTCGGCCATGGACTGGATCGCGGTGTAACCGACCGTCAGATCGATCATTACCACGACAGAGCCGAGCTCGGCGGCGAAGTCCGCGCGCTCGTACATCTGCTCCATCGTCGCGGCGGTGACGTTGAGATAGTGGCCCTTGATCTCCCCGGTGGCGGCCTGCGCCCGGTTCACCGCCTCCATGCAGAACAGGAACCGATCGCGCCAGCGCATGAACGGCTGGGAGTTGATGTTCTCGTCGTCCTTGGTGAAGTCGAGGCCCCCTCGAAGGGCTTCGTAGACCACGCGGCCGTAGTTGCGCGCCGAGAGGCCAAGCTTGGGCTTCGTCGTGGCGCCCAGCAGCGGCCGGCCGTACTTGCCGAGGTGCTCGCGCTCCATGACGATGCCGTGCGCGGGGCCCTGGAAGGTCTTCACGTAGTGGATCGGGATCCGCATGTCCTCCAGCCGCAGCGCCTTGAGCGGCTTGAACCCGAACACGTTGCCGATGATCGAGCTCGTGAGGTTGGCGATCGAGCCTTCCTCGAACAGGTCGAGCTCGTAGGCGATCAGGGCGATGTACTGGCCCGGGGTGCCCGGCACGGCCTCCACCGAGTAGCACTTCGCCTGGTAGTGCTCATGCGCGGTGAGCCGGTCGGTCCACACCACCGTCCACGTGGCCGTGCTCGACTCGCCCGCCACGGCCGCGCCGGCCTCCTCCGGCGGCACCCCGTCCTGCGGGGTGATCCGGAAGGCGCACAGCACGTCGGTGTCCTTCGGGACGTAGTCCGGCTGCCAGTAGCCCATCTCGGCGTACGGGATCACTCCTGCGTTCCATCTGTCTGCCATGTGGGCAATAGTGATGTTGCCAAACTGGGTCTGTCTATCATGAATTGACCGCTGACAATGTAGCGATCGTCAAAGTGTCGCACCACCCTCGCTCTCCACCACTCGGGGGAGGTGCGACCCGGATGTCCACTCCTAACGTCGCGCAAGACCGACGGAGGGACGAACATGACGAGCGCGTGCAGGCAGGTAGCGGCGCGAATGGTGGCCCCGGGCAAGGGAATCCTCGCCGCCGACGAGAGCATCGGCACCATGTCGATGCGCCTGGGGAAGGCGGGCGTCGAACCGTCCGAGGAGAACAGGCGAGGCTATCGGGAGTTGCTGGCGACCACGCCCGGTCTCGCCGACGGCGTCTCCGGGATCATCTTCTGCGACGAGACATTGCGGCAGCGCCTGTCCGACGGACGGACATTCGCCGACGGACTGGCAGCCGCGGGCATCCTGCCCGGTATCAAGGTCGACACCGGGACCACGGCATGCCCGGGGCTCCCCGGTGAGACGATCACGGACGGCCTTGACGGGCTGGCCGGACGGTTGGCCGAATACGCGCAGCTGGGCGCGGCATTCGCGAAGTGGCGTGCTGTGATCAGGATCGGCGACGATCTCCCGAGCGAGACCGGCGTCCGGGCGAACGCACATGCGCTCGCCCGCTATGCGGCGGCCTGCCAGCAGGCGGGGATCGTGCCGATCGTGGAGCCCGAGGTACTGATGGACGGCACCCACTCGCTGCGTCGCTGTGCCCAGGTGACCACTCGGGTTCACCATGCCGTCATCGCCGAGTTGGCAGCGTTCTCGGTCGACCCGGCCGGGATGGTGCTGAAACCGAACATGATCGTCGAGGGTGCCTCGTATCCGGAGCGCTCCACTCCCGAGCAGGTCGCCGAGGCGACGGTGAACGGCCTGCTCAGCGTGCTGCCCAACGATCTGGCAGGAGTCGCGTTCCTGTCCGGCGGCCAGCCGGCAGAGCGGGCGACCGCCAATCTCGCCGCGATGCAGGCGCACCGCACACCGTGGCCACTGACGTTCTCCTTCGGCCGCGCACTCGTGAATGTCGCGTTGACGGCATGGGCGGGCGACGCCGGGCGTGTCCCGGCCGGTCAGAGTGCTCTGGCCGAGCGGGTGGCCGCCAATGCGGAGGCGGTGCGCGGAAGACAGCGGGTGCAGACCGGGTGACCTGCCGGTCACCGGGCCCGCCCGCTCGGGCCACGAACGATGCACTCAGGGTGATCATCGTGGCCCCTCCCGGCAGGGTCCGACGATGACCCTCCGAGCCCGACGGCCTCCCCCCGTCGGCCACCTGCCCGGGGGCTTCGCAGCCCCCGGGCCCGACCTCAGCGTTGTTTCTCGACCTAGGAGGTGCGATGCCAGTTGCCCCGCAACCGACGCTCGTCGCGTCGGTGTTGCCCGCGGATTTCGCCAATCTCGGAGCCCAGCTCCAAGAACTCGAGAAGGCGGGCCTAGACCGCGTTCAGTGGGATGTGATGGACGGCCGATTCGTGCCCAACCTGACCTTCGGGCCCGACGTCATCGCCTCCACCCGCGGCCTGGTCGGCCTCGGGTTCGAAGCCCACCTGATGGTGGAGGACCCGGATCCGATGTTGCCCCGATGGGTCGAGGCCGGATGCGAGATCGTCATCGTGCATGCCGAGGCGAGCACCCATCTGCACCGAACCCTGGCCAGGATCGCCGAACTCGGGGCACGGGCCGGGGTCGCGCTGAACCCGGCCACTCCGTTGTCCGCCGTGCACCACGTACTCGACCTGGTCGACCTGCTGCTCGTGATGACGGTCGATCCCGGCTTCGGTGGGCAGCGCTACCTGGCGAGCATGGAACCCAAGATCGCGGCAGCCCGGGCTGAGATCGACCGTCGCGGCCTCGACATCGAACTCGAGGTCGACGGCGGCATCGACGGCAGCACCATCGCTGCCGCCTCCGCCGCGGGCGCCGGCGTGTTCTGCGCCGGCTCGGCACTGTTCGCCGGAGCCGGAACCTTCACCGACCGGGTGGCAGCGCTGCGAACCGCCGCCACGACGGGAGCAGCAGCGTGAGCCGCGTCCTTGGCGCAGCGATCGAGAACGACATCGAGGACGACGTTCCGGACGAGCTCGCGGCCACGACACTGCGGTTCCTGGCCGCCGACGCCGTGGACGCGGCGAACAGCGGCCATCCTGGCCTGCCGCTCGGTATGGCGATGCCCGCCTGGGTGCTGTGGTCCCGACACCTCCGACACGACCCGTCCCGACCGGACTGGCCCGACCGCGACCGGTTCGTGCTCTCTGCCGGACACGGCTCGATGCTGCTGTACGGCCTGTTGCACCTGTTCGGCTACGACCTGCCGCTCAACGAGCTGCGCAGGTTCCGACAGCTAGGCTCGCGCACTCCCGGGCACCCGGAGGTCGGCCACACCCCGGGCGTGGAGACGACCACCGGCCCGCTGGGCCAGGGTCTGGCCAATGCGGTCGGGATGGCGCTGGCCGAGCGGATGCTCGCGGCCCGCTGCAACACCACCCATGAGGTCGTCGACCACCGCACCTGGGTGCTCGCTGGCGATGGCGACCTCATGGAGGGGATCAGCCACGAGGCGGCTTCCCTGGCGGGCAGGCTGGGGCTCGGACGCCTGACCGTGATCTTCGACGACAACGACGTGACGATCGACGGACCAGCCGGCCGCAGCTGCGCCGACGACGCCGCAGCCCGCTTCGCGGCGTACGGCTGGCGTACGATCCGGGTGGACGACTCGCGGGACGTCGCGGCGCTCGACGGGGCGTTCGCCGAAGCCACGGCGACTGACGACCGCCCGACCTTCATCACGATCAAGACCATCATCGGATACGGTGCCGCCGAGGTGGAAGGAACCTCGGCCGCACACGGCACCCCCCTCGGCACGGACGCGCTGGCCGCGATGCGACGCCGTTTCGATTGGCCCGACGAGTCCTTCCACGTGCCCACCTCGGTTCGGCTCGCCGGTGCGGCCCGGGCCGGTGAGGGCCGGCAGGAACGCCTTGCATGGGAACACCGCCATGCGGCGTGGACCCGGCAGAATCCGGGCCTCGCCGTCGCCTTTCCCCTCGATCGAACCCCCCCTCCACCAGACCTCGCCGTGCTGGCGCCGCTGGCCGACGGGCAGGAGGAGGCCTTCCGGGTGGCTACCCGGAAGGCCTCCGGAGCGGCCCTGCGGGCGCTGGCCGCGGAGTATCCCGCACTCGTGGGCGGGTCCGCCGACCTCGCCGCATCCACGAACACCGCGATCGCCGGTGGAGACATCGCACCGGGGGACTACGCGGGCCGCACCGTCCACTTCGGCATCCGCGAGCACGCGATGGCCGCCGCGCTGAACGGGATTGCCCTGCACGGAGGGCTGCGACCGTTCGGCAGCACGTTCCTGGTCTTCGCCGACTACCTGCGCCCCGCCCTGCGGCTCTCGGCACTCATGCGCCAGCCAGTGATCTACGTGTTCACCCATGACTCGGTGCACGTCGGTGAGGACGGCCCGACCCATCAGCCGATCGAGCAACTCGAGTCGCTGCGGATCATCCCCGGTCTCACCGTGCTGCGCCCCGCCGATGCCACGGAGTCGGCACTGGCGTGGGAGCTCGCCGCGGCGAACCTCGACGGCCCGACCGCGCTGGTGCTCAGCCGGCAGGACCTACCGATTCTCGGCGGCACCGGGATCGACGACCTCCGGCAACTCGGTGTGCGAACCGTACGCACGGCACCGGGGACCCCCGACATCGTCCTCGCCGCAAGTGGGTCAGAGGTCGACCTCGCGATGGTCGCCGCCGGGCTGCTGGCCACCCGCAGTGGTGTAAAGGCCGAGGTCCTCTCGGTGCTGTGCCGCGAGCGCCTGGATTCAGCACTGCGCGACGGGCGCTTCCGGAGACCCGAGGTTCCGGTCGTGTGGATCGAGGCGGGCGTGACGACGGGCTGGCGGGCGATCGCGGGACCTCGGGATGTTGTCATCGGGCTCGACAGGTTCGGCGCCTGTGGTCCGGGTCCGGAAGTGGCGGTGCACCTCGGCCTCTCAGGATCAGCCGTCGCCACGGCCGCACTCGACGCGCTCGGCCGGACATCACCGACCGGAGGGCTCTGAACAACAGCGGGGCGGCATCTCGGGACCGAGGCCTCCTCGTTCGCCTTCGAACGTGCGAGCGGTAGGTTGGGTGCGTGGCTGCGCGCGCCGCGCTCGATACACATCGAGGTCCATCCGCGCGTCTGACAGGGATTCCACCAGGGCCGGGGATAACCGTGACCGAGGTGGCCGGGTGGTGGGATCAGGGCCGTTCACACCACCTCGGCGGATGCTCGGGCCGTACCGCACATGGCGGGGCGAGTCGCCATCCGAGCCCTCAGCAGTTGACCCATGACACCGGGACGGACATGCACGAGCTCTCGATCTGCCGATCCATCGTCGACATCGTGAACCGCAACGCCGCCGGGCGGGAGGTCCGCGCGGTGCACCTACAGGTGGGGCAGCTGCGCCAGATCGTGCCGGACACGCTGGTCTACTGCTGGTCGCTGGTGAACGACGACACGCCCCTCGCCGGTTCGACGCTGGAGGTCGAGAGCATCCCGGCGGCCATCCGATGCCGGTCCTGCGCCGCCACCACCACGATCTCCGCACCCGTGCTCGTCTGCGGTTCCTGCTCCGGGACCGACGTCGAGATCATCACAGGTGAGGAATTCCTGCTCACCACGCTCGATCTCGCGGAGGCCTGACCGATGGGACGTTTCCACCAGCACGACGACGACCACGGCCACCACGACTTGGACGACAAAGGTGACCACTCCGGCTACGCCACCGGAACCGAGCGCATCGAGGTCCTGGAACGGATCTTCGACGAGAACGACCGGATGGCCGCGGCCAACCGCGCGGACTTCGACGCGGCCGGCGTCACCGCGGTGAACCTGATGTCGTCGCCGGGCGCGGGCAAGACCGCGCTGCTGCGTCACACGCTGGAGCGGCTGCAGGGCTGCGTGCGTGTCGGGATCGTCGAGGGCGACATCGAGACCAGCATCGACGCCGACCGGCTCGACGGGTTCGGGGCCGCGGTCAGTCTGATCAACACCGCCAACGGGTTCGGCGGCGAGTGCCATCTCGACGCCCCGATGGTGCGCTCAGCCCTACCCCGGCTCCCGCTGGCCGAGCTCGACCTGCTGATCGTGGAGAACGTCGGCAACCTCGTGTGCCCCGCCGAGTTCCAGGTCGGCGAGCACCGCAGGGCGATGGTCTACGCGATCACCGAGGGTGAGGAGAAGCCACTCAAGTACCCGGTGATGTTCCGCTCTGCGGACGTTGTCCTCGTCAACAAGATCGACCTGCTCCCGCACCTCGACTTCGACCTGGACGCGTTCTACACGAACCTCAAGGCCGTCAACCCCAACGTGCCCGTGATCGAGACCAGCGCCCGCACCGGGCAGGGCGTGGAGCAGTGGTGCGACTGGCTGAGCAACCGGCGACACGGCTGAGCCTGGATCCACCGCCGAATTGAGTCCGTGAAGGCGAGTCGGAACACACGAATGCCCCTCTGAGCTGGGAGAATGTGGCCTGAGACGGTCACATTGGTCCCATACAGAAGGGCATCCGCTGGATTCGGCCATCTCATGTCCGCCGCGTCGTGTCGGTTCGGTTCGACGACCCGACCTCGTGTCCTGCGCCGGGCTGGTGCCGGTGATGGCGCTGGCCGCGCGTTGCGGGCTGGAGACGTTGCTCGGCGGGCGGCTGACCATGGCCGGGAAGGGCACCGCGAACGCTGCCGGGAAGGTCCTCGCGCTGGTGACCGGGATGATCTCCGGGGCGGACTCGATCAACGACATGGACCTGCTGCGCCACGGCGGGATGACGCGACTGTTCGACCGGGTGCGTCCGGGCCGGGCCGCGAGCTCGAGTTCGGTGTGCAGGAGCGCCAGGGGCGTGCGCAGCTCGTGTCCGGCGTCCGCGACGAACCCGCGCTCGCGGTCCAGCGCCTGCGGCAGCCGATCGAGCAGCGCGTTCATCGTGGTGCCAGCGCGGCGATCTCGTCGCGGGCCGAGGGCAACGCGAGCCTGCGGTTCAGATCCTGCTCGCTGATCTCGGCGGCCTGGCTGCGCATTCGTTCCACCGGCCGCAGCACAACCGGGGGCCATCCAGTTTCACTGGCGAAGCGTCTCCGACGGGGACTCGCCCCAACGCTTTCGATACAGGACGGCGAAGCTTCCCAGATGGTTGAAGCCCCACCGTTGGGCAATCTCGGTGACGGTGACCCCGTCCGACGGGACAGCGTCCGTCAGGTCCCCTCGCGCGCGTTCCAGTCGCCGGTCACGCAGGTACAGCATCGGGCTCGTACCGAGCTCGTCATGGAAACCTTGCTGGATCGCACGGATGCTCATGTGGGCATTCACGGCGAGGTCGGTCATCGTGATGCGTTCTGAGAGATGGGTTTCGATGTAGTCGAGAGTGTTCCTGATCACTCTCTTGGTGGGCGATCCCGTCGGTCGTACCAGCTGTGACCGATAATTGGATGGCTGCAAAAGCAGCAGCGTGCTCATGAGCAACTCCTCCATCGGGCCGACCCCTTGGCCGCGATGTATGAGGGAACCTTCGTGATAGATTTCGCTGTGCAGAAGTTGGATCGCACCGTTCCATCGCATCGCGTCATCGGTAGTCAGGTCCATCTCCGGTTCGAACGCGATCGGCCGGCGCAGGCTCCCACCGAGTAGCCTGGTGAGGTGACTGGTGACCGCATCCTGCTCGAAACGGATAACGAGTTGAGGTGAATCGTCGTCCAGTGCCATTGTTAGATCGTCGCCGGGACTGGTGACCGCGGCTTGGATCGGGTTGGCGTCGAAAGTGCGACCATTCTGCTCGCAGATGACTCGGCCGTTGGTCGGCATGTGCACCGCATAGTACGGCCCGACGGAGCGCATCTTCACAGTCGTCGCAACAGTGAGATCGATATAGAACATGCTGACGTCGCGCATTCGTACCCCGAACATCATGGCGGCGAACGGCTGCGGGTCGGGGTTGCGGACCGTAAGTACAATCGGAGACAGCGCTCGTCCGATCAGGTCAGACGCTTCCCGGACGTCCTCGGTATAGAAAATCTCGTGGTTTTGAAGTCCGGGCGGCACACCGCGTGAGCGGACCTTCCGCCGGACCGGGTCGTCGGTTCGCCGGGCGTCGATGAACCCGAACCGTCTGAGGCGGGACATTTCAGCACACTCCGGATCTTGCGCGATCACGGTGGTGGATCAGACCGGAGGCGCGCCCGTCCAGCAACGTCATCTCTACTCGGTCCGCGGGGACCTCCTACGACACAATGATGGAGAAGGTAGCGCACGGGGCCGGCGCTGCGAGTGCCTACTTCATCGTCGAACAGGAGTTTCCGGGCGTCACATCCGGATCGCGGATGACAACGGCGTGGACTGGCGGGGGAGTGACGGTCCACGAGATCGCGCCGGCTGGGCACGATGTGTACCCGCGCTGGCCGGTGACGGCGCCGCCATCTGGCCCAGCACGCGGGCCGGTACTGGGCAACGCTGCGCATCTGAGGGCGAAACTCTGCGCGATCACGATAGTGCCAGCGCCTGAGTGATAGGCACCTGGTTCCACCCGGTCTACCGTGTGCCGCAACTCACTGTGGGCTTCGTCATCACGGTTGCTGAGCTGGAGGGTCAATTTGGATATCGACAGTCAACTCGTCGCATCGTCCCCGGCCGATGCGTTGATAGAGCGGCTCGACGACCCCAAGATCGTGGCATCGCTGAATCAGCTCCTCGATCACGCCGACCTTCTCGCGGTGCTCGTGGTTGGTCTCGACGGACTGGTGAGCCGCGGCGAGGTGATAGGTGAGTCTCTCCTGTCAGCGGTCAATGAGTTGCGGGATGTATCTGACGGCCGGAGCCCTTTACGGGATCTCGACCTCGCCGGTCTGGCAAACAGCCTCAAGTCGCTGTCGGGCCCTATTGTCGAAGCGACGCCAGCGCTAAGTACGTTGCTCACGTCGAAGCTCACGGACCCTCAGGCCATCGGAGTGATCTCCCAACTCGGGGAGGCGCTGGTCGAGGGTCGGGAGCGGGCCGCGCACAACCCGAGCACGCCTATGGGCGTGTTCGGTCTGCTTCGGACGCTGAAGGACGAGGACATCTCGCGTGGCCTCGGGTTCCTCATCGAGGTAGCCAGGTCCTTCGGCAAGCAGCTCAAATCCGACTGACCGAATTCGCTTCTCCTCGAGGCGTCCTGGCGGCTCTGCGTTGCCGCCACCACTATCACCACCGAGCCCCGGCTCTCGGACGGGGTACGTGATCCGAAAGGAGTTTCCATGGCGTCTGTGCTGTGGTTTCAGGGTGGGGCCTGCAGTGGCAACACCATGTCGTTCCTCAACGCCGACGAACCCAACGTCGTCGACCTGATCGTCGACTTCGGCCTCGACCTGGTCTGGCATCCGTCACTGGGTCTGGAACTGGGCAAGAACGCGCAGAAGCTGTTCAACGACTGCGCCGACGGCACCAAGCCGCTCGACATCTTCGTCTTCGAGGGCACCGTCATCGAGGGCCCCAACGGCACCGGCCGGATGGATATGTTCGCCGACCGCCCGATGAAGGACTGGGTCACCGATCTGGCCGCCCAGGCGCAGATCGTGGTCGCCATCGGCGACTGCGCCTGCTGGGGCGGTATCCCCGCGATGGCGCCGAACCCCTCGGGCTCCACCGGCCTGCAGTTCCACAAGCGCGACAAGGGCGGCTACCTCGGCCCGGACTTCCGCTCGAAGATGGGCCTGCCCGTCATCAACATACCGGGTTGCCCGGCCCACCCGGACTGGATCACCCAGATCCTGGTTGCGCTGGCCACCGGGCGTGCGGGCGACATCGCCCTCGACGACCTGCACCGGCCCGAGACGTTCTTCAAGTCGTTCACGCAGACGGGCTGCACGCGCGTGCAGTTCTTCGAGTACAAGCAGTCGACCACCAGCTTCGGTGAGGGCACCCGCACCGGGTGCCTGTTCTACGAGTTCGGCTGCCGTGGCCCGATGACCCATTCCCCGTGCAACCGGATCCTGTGGAACCGGCAGTCGTCCAAGACGCGCGCGGGCATGCCCTGCCTGGGCTGTACCGAGCCCGAGTTCCCGCACTTCGATCTGGCCCCCGGCACCGTGTTCAAGACCCAGAAGGTGAGCGGCATGATTCCGAAGGAAGTGCCCGAGGGCAGCGACCACCTGACCTACATGGCGCACGCCGCCGCCGCCCGGATCGCCGCACCGCAGTGGTCCAAGGAAGACATGTTCGTGGTCTGAGCCGGTCAGAGCCGACCCCTCATCGAAAGGACTCCACCACCATGACCGCGCTAGACCTGTTCGTGAGCCCGTTGGGCCGTGTCGAGGGTGACCTCGATGTCAGAGTGACGATCGAGGACAACGTCGTCACCTCGGCCTGGACCGAGGCGGCGATGTTCCGTGGCTTCGAGATCATCCTGCGGGGCAAGGACCCCCAGGCCGGCCTCGTCGTCTGCCCCCGCATCTGCGGGATCTGCGGCGGCAGCCACCTCTACAAGAGCTGTTACGCGCTCGACGTCGCGTGGAAGACCTCGGTGCCACCGAACGCCACGCTGGTGCGCAACATCTGCCAGGCGGCGGAGACGCTGCAGTCCATTCCGCGCTACTTCTACGCGCTGTTCGCCATCGACCTGACGAACAAGAACTACGCGAAGTCGCCGATGTACGCCGAGGCTGTCCGCCGGTTCGCGCCGTACGTGGGCACCAGCTACCAGCCCGGCGTGGTGCTCTCGGGCAAGCCCGTGGAGGTCTACGCGATCTTCGGCGGGCAGTGGCCGCACTCGTCGTTCATGGTGCCGGGCGGCGTGATGTGCGCCCCGACCCTGAGCGACGTCACGCGCGCCATCGCGATCCTCGAGCACTGGAAGGACAACTGGCTCGAGAAGCAGTGGCTCGGCTGCTCGGTCGACCGCTGGCTCGAGGTCAAGAGCTGGGAGGACATGCTCGCCTGGGTCGACGAGAACGAGTCCCAGCGCGAGAGCGACTGCGGCTTCTTCATCCGCTACTGCCTCGACGTCGGGCTCGACAAGTACGGCCGCGGCGTCGGCAACTTCTTCGCCACCGGCACCTACTTCGACCCGTCGCTGTACGGCAACCCGACCATCGAGGGCCGCAACGACGCGCTCATCGGCCGCTCGGGCATCTACGCCGACGGCCAGTGGGAGTCGTTCGACCAGACCAAGGTCACCGAGCACGTCGCGCACTCCTTCTACGAGGGCGACACACCGCGCCACCCGTTCGACGGCGAGACGGTCCCCGTCGACCCGGAGGCCGGTCGCAAGGACGGCAAGTACAGCTGGGCGAAGTCGCCGCGCTACGACGTGGCGGGCAAGGGGCACATCCCGCTCGAGGCGGGCCCGCTCGCCCGTCGGATGGCGGCCGGCGGCCCCAACGCGCTGCCGCACCAGGACGACGACCCGCTGTTCCCGGACATGGTCAACAAGATCGGCCCGAGCGTGTTCGTGCGCCAGATGGCCCGCATGCACGAGGCACCCAAGTACTACAAGTGGGCCCGGCAGTGGCTCGACCAGATCAACCTGCACGAGAGCTTCTACACCAAGCCCACCGAGTACGCGGAGGGTCGCGGGTTCGGGGCCACCGAGGCCGCTCGCGGAGCACTGGCCGACTGGATCGTGATCGAGGACAACAAGATCAAGAACTATCAGGTGATCACCCCGACGGCCTGGAACATCGGCCCGCGCGACGCGTCGAACACGCTCGGCCCGATGGAACAGGCGCTGATCGGCTCGCCGATCGTCGACATCGACGATCCGGTGGAGCTGGGGCACGTGGCCCGCAGCTTCGACTCCTGCCTGGTGTGCACCGTCCACGCCTACGACGGGAAGACCGGCAAGGAGCTCAACAAGTTCGTGATCAACGGAATGGTGTGAGTAGTACGCCTGAGGACATCGACATCGACATCGAACCGCCCGGCACCGAGGTGCTCGTCGTCGGGTGCGGCAACCTCCTACGCGGTGACGACGGGGTCGGTCCGATCCTCGTCCGGCACCTGTGGGAGCGCGGCGTGCCCGACGGCGCGCGGCTCGTCGACGGCGGCACGGCCGGGATGGACGTCGCGTTCCAGATGCGCGGGGCCGAACGGGTCGTGATCATCGATGCGTCCGCCACCGGCGTTGCGCCGGGCACGCTGTACCGCGTGCCCGGGGCGGAGCTGGAGAACGTGCCGCCCCTGCAGGGGCTGCACACCCACTCCTTCCGGTGGGACCACGCGATCGCGTTCGCCCGGTGGGCGCTCGCCGACGCGTGCCCCACCGACATCACGGTGTTCCTCATCGAGGCCGGGACCGTCGAGATGGGGGCCGAGCTGACCGAACCGGTCGTGGCGGGGATGGAGCAGGTGATCGCGCTGATCGAGCGCGACTTCCTGGCGCCGCTGCGACCGGCGGTGCAGGACGTGCCGACCGTCGAGTTCACGGCGGACGGCTACCTGCGCCTCGACGCGCAGCTGGCCGGCAACCGCTTCCCGTCCAGCGCCGCGGTGGCGTTGGTCCGGGAGGGCCAACTGTGGCTGCTTCCGTTGCGCGGGCCGCAGAGCGGTGGGCTACTGCTCAAGCAGCGCAACCTGGCGGGCGACCGATCCACGCTCATCCGGGAGGTGCTCGAAGACCGCATTCCGGTCGGCGTCCGCCCGGCCGTGTGGGACGCCGAGCAGGGCGCACTTCGCGTGGCCCTGGAGGAGTCGTGATCGCCATGGCCGACGCCGGCGAGAGCGTCGAGACGTTCGTGTTCGAGGAGAAGGGCCGCTGGGTGGTGGAGATCGCCGTCGTGTTCGCCGACGGCGTGGTCCGCCACCGCATCGACGACTTCAACACCAAGGCCCGCGCCGAGATCTCGGCCGGGCTCATCAAGCGTGCCGCCGAACGTGACTTGCGAGGACCCCTGAATGGCTGACGTCGTCACCACCGTCGCTGTCCGCCCCCAGCCCCTGGGGGCGTTCCCGCTGCCGGCCGGCTACCTGCTCGTGCCGGCGGGGGAGGACACCGAGGACGCCCGGCTCGCGCTGCTGGCCGGGCGGCTGCCGGCGCCGTGGCCCGCGCGGATGCGCGCGCACGAGCTGGCGCTGTTCGACGACCGCGACGGCGCGCTGGCCGCGCTCGTCGGCGACGACGTGGTCACCCGCTACAACCGGTTCGTCCTCGACCCGGACGGGGTGGACGTCGATCAGCTGCGTGCCGATCTGGGCGATCTCGGGCCGCTGGTCGACGTCGTGTCGTTCGTGCTGGGCACGATCGAGGTCCCGCCTCCGTTGGGCGCCGCGGACGGTGAACTGGCGGCACTGGTGCTCTCGGCGCAGGCCGCCCACGCGGGCGATCCGGCCGAGGCCGTGACGTTGCTGGAACAGGCCGCCGCCGCCGCGATGCCGGTGTCGCCGCCACTCGCAGGGCTGGTGCTCGGCGCCGCCGCGTCGATGGCGTCGGATGGCGCGGTGGCGCTCTACGAGCGGGCCATCCGGGCGTTGTCGGCCGCTCCCGACCTACGCATCGGACGCGCGGAGCTGCACCTCGCCCTGGCCGCGGAGCTGCACGAGACGGGCCTGGTCGGCAACGCCATCCCGCACTACCACTCGGCGCTGCAGCTGGTGCTGCGCGACGAGGCCCCCGAGCTGTGGGCCGCGGCGCACGCGAACCTCGCGGCCGCGTACCTGACGATGCCGATGATCGAGGCGTCCGACCAGCTGCGCCTCGGCGTCGCGGTGCAGTCGCTGCGCAGCGCGCTGAAGGTCTACACGCGCGAGACCCACCCGGAACGCTGGGCCAGCACGCAGCTGAACCTCGCCAACTCGCTCGTCTACACGCCGTCCAAGCACCAAGCCGACAACCTCGTGGAGGCCGTCGAGCTCTACGAGGCCGTGCTGGAGGTGCGCGACCGCGAGACCGACCCGCTCGGTCGGGCCCGGGTGCTCGCCAACCAGGGCAACGCGCTGGCGCACCTCGGGATGTTCGACCCGGCCAAGGCCAAGCTCTACGAGGCCCGGTTCCTGTTCGAGGAGTTCGAGGACCACGACTCGATGCGCGCTGTGCGCGGTGTGCTCGACGAGGTCTCCCGACTGCTCGCCCTGATCGCGACAGGAGACCTCTGATGACGACCACCGAGGCGTCCACGTTCGAGGAGCTCGCCAGCCGGGTCGACGCCGCGGCGAAGGCCGTCGCCGATCTCGAACCCGCGGCGCAGAAGGTGGCGCTGGAGCTCAAGGACGCCGTCGAGGCCATCCACCGAGACGCCCTGGTCACGATCGTCCGGGCGCTCAAGACCGATGCGCGGGAGGTGCTGTTCGCACTGGTGGACGACCCGACCGTGCACCTGCTGCTCTCGCTGCACGAGATCATCCGCCCCGACCCGATGACGCTGGCCAACCGCGTACTGGTGGAGGTACGGCCGCAGCTGCAGAGCCACGGCGGCGACGTCAAGCTCGACCGCATCACCGACGGCGTCGCCTACGTCCGGCTGGAGGGCGCCTGCAACGGCTGCTCCATGTCGTCGGTGACGCTGCGCAACCTCGTCGAGGGGGCCCTCGTGGAGGGCGTCCCGTCCGTCACGGGTGTAGAGGTGCTGCCCAACGAGCCGTCGCCCACGCTGATCTCGGTCGACTCGCTGTTCATGGGGCCCGACCCGGAGGCCGAGGGCTGGGTGAAGGCCGCCCCCGCCGCCGACCTCACGGAGGGGGCGGTCAGCTCGTTGAGCCTGCGCTCGGCGTCCGACGTCATCGTCGTCAACGTCGAGCAGCGGCTCACGGCCTACCGCAACGAGTGCGCCCACGAGGGCATGCCGCTCGACAACGCGATTCTCGACACGACCAACGGGACGCTGACCTGCCCCTGGCACGGCTTCTGCTACAACGCCACGAGCGGCGAATGCCTGTCCGCCCCCGGGGCGCAGCTGGAGCAGCTCCCCCTGCGGGTCGACGCCGGCCTTGTGTGGATCCGGGTGGGTGCATGACCCGCCTCGCAGCGCCCGGCGCCACCTCGCAGCGCGTCGACACGCTGCGCGGACGCCTCACGGGCTGCGAGGTCAGGCGATGAGCCGCCCGCTGAACGTCCGGCTGAACATCGGGGGGCGGCCTGCGCTCATCGGGCCCACCTCCTCCGTCGACCTCTCCGGGGGATGGGCGCCGTCCGTGTGGCTCGGGGCGCCGGCCCCGGGCGGGCTCGCCCTGCCGCCGGCCAACCCCACGATGGCGTGGATGTACTCGCCGCGCGGGGTGTACCTCGATGACGACCATCTGGTGGCCGCCGACTCCGGCAACCACCGCGTGCTGATCTGGCACGGCGTCCCGACCGAGGACGAGCAGCCTGCCGACGTCGTGCTCGGCCAGCCCGACGGCACCACCGAGGGCCGGGCCACCGGCGGTCCCGCGCGGGGGATGAACCTGCCCACCGGCGTGCTGGTGCACGACGGGAAGCTGATCGTCGCCGACGCCTGGCACCACCGGATCCTGGTGTGGAACGAGGTGCCCCGCGCCAGCGACACCGCGCCGGACCTGGTCCTCGGGCAGGCCTCACCCACCGACGTCGAGCCCAACCGCGGCGGCGAGTGCTCGGCGTCCTCCTTCTACTGGCCGTTCGGCATCGCGGTCGTCGGCGACCGGTTCTGGGTGGCCGACACCGGCAACCGCCGCGTCCTGGGCTGGGACGGCGGGCTGCCCACCGCGAACCGGCCCGCCGACGTCGTGCTGGGCCAGCCCGACCCCACCCACCGCGAGGAGAACCGCGGCGTCGACGCCGACGCGCACAGCTTCCGCTGGCCGCACGCGATCACCGGCACCGACGACCTCCTGCTGATCGCCGACGCCGGCGACCACCGCGTGGTGGGCTGGAGCCCGCACCCCGACAAGGACGGCCCGGCCGACCTCATCGTCGGCCAGCCCGACTTCACCACGGTCGGCGAGTGGCCCTACGGCCCCCACACCGGCGACCGCTTCCGCTTCCCCTACGCGATCGGCCTGGACGGGGGCCGTCTCGCGGTCTCCGACACGGCCAACAACCGGGTGCTGCTGTGGGACGCGGTGCCCACCGACGGCCGCGCCGCCGACCACGTACTGGCCCAGCCGACGTTCGCGTCCAACGGGGAGAACCGCTGGGCGTCGGTCGGTCACGACACACTGTGCTGGCCCTACGGCGTCAGCCTGCACGGCGGCGCGCTGGCGGTGGCGGACTCGGGCAACAACCGCGTGGTCATCTGGCGCCGGTCGTGAGCACCGCCGAGATGGACGTCTGCGCGCACGACCCGAGCACCGTGGCGCGCCGACGGATCACGGTCGCCGGGGTCGTGCAGGGGGTCGGGTTCCGGCCGTTCGTGTGGCGGATCGCCACCCAGCTCGGGCTCGCCGGGTTCGTCGGCAACGACTCGACGTCCGTGTTCGTCGAGGTCCAGGGCCCGACCGCGGACCTGGAGTCGTTCGCCCACCGGTTGACCGCGGAGCTCCCGCCGCTCGCGCAGGTGACGTCGGTGGCGTGGGCGGAGATCCCGGCCGGGGCGGGCGACGGCTTCGTCATCGTGGCCAGCCGCACGGTGGACGGGGCGGCCACCGCGATCCCGCCCGACGTCGCCGTGTGCGACGACTGTGTGCGCGAGCTGTTCGATCCCGCCGACCGCCGGTTCCGCCACCCGTTCGTCACCTGCACCAACTGCGGGCCGCGTTTCACGATCATCCGCGCGCTGCCCTACGACCGTCCCGCGACGACGATGGCGGGCTTCCCGATGTGCGGGGAGTGCGCGGCGGAGTACCACGACCCCGCCGACCGCCGCTTCCACGCGCAGCCCCTCTGCTGCCCCGACTGCGGCCCGAGCCTGACCTTCCGCGCCCTCCCGCGAGTCGGGGTCTCCGTGCGCGCGGGTCGGGGTCTGG
>Ga0209933_1000715_pt1 | contig 50012 bp, 52 predicted proteins | sample ThiBiot_300_biof_FD_183944 | JGI IMG/M metagenome (GOLD analysis project Ga0209933, IMG submission 183944) | Wastewater bioreactor microbial communities from Cape Town, South Africa - Thiocy_cont_300_biof (SPAdes) | ecosystem: Engineered > Bioremediation > Thiocyanate > Unclassified | place...
CACGGCCACCCCGGCCGTCGTCGGTGACGAGGAGCTGCGGCTGTGGGTGGCCGAGCCGATGGCGCAGGTCGTGCGCGCGCTGCCCCGCGGCCGCCGCGCCGAGGCCGAACGGCTCGCGGCGATCCTCACCGAGCAGCTGCGCGGCCGCGTCGTGAGCACCGCGTGGACGCACGGCGACTACACCGCCGACAACGTCCTCACCGCCCCCGACGGGCGCGTGGTGGCGATCGTCGACTGGTGCCAGGCGCAGCAGCGCGGGCTGGCCGTCCTCGACGTCGTCAGCTTCCTGCTCACCTCCGAACGCGAGCTGCTGGGCAGCGAGCTCGGGGCCGTCGTGCTGGAGCACCTGGCCGACATCCGCTCCGCCGACAACGAGCTGCTCGCCCGCGCGCAGCGGATGCTCGGCGGCAGCGTGCTCGACGTCCGGCTGCTCACACTGCTGGGCTGGCTCGCCCACGTCGCCCAGAACATGGCGAAGTCGCCGTCGTTCGCCGCCAACCCGGTGTGGGTGCGGCGCAACCTCGTCGCGGTCGTGGCCGGAGCGCTCCCCGTGCTGGACGAGCAGGTGACGGCCGGGGTCTAGTGCGACCGTGCGCGTCGCCCTGATCATGCCCACGGTCCGGCCCCACGCGGGGCGGGTCGCGGAGGAGTTCCTCGACGACGCGCGGGCGAGCGGGATCGACGACGTGTCGCTGTACTTCTCGACCGACCCGCCCCTGCAGCCGGGGGAGCCGCGGATCGGTGCCGGGTTCGGGGTGGCCGTGCACCACGTCGACGTCGCGGACCGGGCCGCTCTGGGGGTGGGCGGGCTCGTCGAGCGGCCGGGCTACGCCTCCGCCCGCAACGCGCCGCTGCTGGCGGCCATGCGGGACGGCCACGACGTGGCGGTGTTCGTCGACGACGACGTGCACCCCGGGCGGGGGTTCCTCCGCTCGCACCTGGACGGGCTGGCGGGCGGCGCGGACGTCACCCGGGGCGGGTACGTCGGCCATGCCGCTCCCCTCGTGGACCTGTCGTCCCTGGTCGACCGGCGCTGCCTCGGCGATCTCGGGCGGGCCCTGGCCCTGGGCAACGAGGTGCTCCCCGCCGACTGCCTGACGGCCGCCCCCGCGTTCGGGACGGGCGCGCTGCCCGACCTGCGCCGCGGGCTCGTGGTCTACGGCGGCAACGTGGGGATCTCGCTCGCCGCGCTGGCCGCCGGGCGGATCCCGCCGTTCTTCTGCCCGCCCGGGGCGCGGGGCGAGGACACCTTCTTCGGGCTGCGGCTGGCGGGCGCGGCCGTCACCGGAGCGGCCCCCGTGCGGCACGACCCGTTCCGGCTCGGCCGCGCCGCCCCCGCCGCCGTGCCGCCGACCCCGGCCCACCTGCACCGGTTCGCCGGCGCCGTCCGGGGGTGGGTGCGCTACGCGCCGCTGTGGGTGCGGACCCAGCACGACGACCCGGCTCCGGTGCTGGAGGAGATCGCGGCGGTCCACGCCGACCACGACGCGTGCCTCGCGGCGCTGGGTCTCGGCGACATCCCGTCCGCGTTCGCGCGGGCCGTCGCGTCGTCGGAGTCGGAGCACGCGCTGCTCGAGGCCGCGGACCTGGCGTGGCGGACGGAGATCGTGGCCCGGTTCAGGCCGTGATGTGGCCCAGCTCCGGCGGCCGGTGCTGCGGCCCGAGCCGCGTCAGCCCGTGGTGATGGGCGCGGTGAACCCGGCGGTCCAGGCGCCGGCCGACTCGGCGGTGCAGACCTGGGTGGACCCCGTGTTCCGCGGCCGCGTCGGGATGGCGGTCTGCGGGCTGGTGCCCTGCTCACGGCCGTGGGCGTGACCACCCGGCTGCGGTCGTCAGCCGCCGATCGCGTCCAGCTCCGCGACCGCGTCGGGGGGCAGGACGAGTCCGGCCCCCGTGACGTTCTCGCGCAGGTGCTCGACCGAGGACGTGCCCGGGATCAGCAGGATGTTGGGTGAGCGCTGCAGCAGCCACGCGAGGGCGACGGACATCGGCGTGGCGTCGAGCCGCTTCGCCACGGACGCGAGCGCATCGGACTGCAGCGGGGAGAAGCCGCCGAGCGGGAAGTAGGGGACGTAGGCGATGCCCTGCGCGGCCAGGGAGTCGACCAGCGCGTCGTCGTCGCGGTGGGCGATGTTGTACATGTTCTGCACGCACACCACCGGCGCGATCGCCTGCGCCTCGGCCACCTGCTCGGCGTCGACCGTGCTGAGGCCGAGGTGCCGGATCAGCCCCTGCTGCTGGAGCTCCGCGAGCGCCGTGAACTGCTCCGCGATCGAGCCCGGCTCGGGGGCGTCGAGGCCGCCGACCCGCAGGTTGACGACGTCGATCGCCTCCAGGTCGAGGCGCCCCAGGTTGTCGTGGACCTGCGCGCGGAGCTCGTCGGGGGTACGGGCGTGCGGCCACCCGCCCGTCTCGTCGCGGCGGGCCCCGACCTTCGTGACGATGTGCAGACCGTCGGGGTAGGGGGCGAGGGCCTCGCGGATGATCTCGTTGGTGACGTGCGGGCCGTAGAAGTCGGCGGTGTCGATGTGGGTGATGCCGAGCGCGACCACCTCGCGCAGCACGGCGATCGCGGCGTCGCGGTCCTTCGGCGGGCCGAACACGCCGGGGCCGGCGAGCTGCATGGCGCCGTAGCCGATGCGGGTGAGGTCGAGGTCGCCGACGCGGTAGGTGCCGCCGGAGATGTCATGGAGTGCCATGGCCCCATCCTGCGCCGGGTGCGCCGCGGCAGCGAGGGCACCGGTCGTCCTGGGACCGGGAGAGCCAGGATCGCCTCTTGCCGTACCGGCAGGTCCAACTTAGTGTATGCGTATGCATCTGACGGATCAGGACAAGGAGCGGGTCGGCGCCGGGTTGCGTGTCGTCAAGGAACCCGACGGGCCGGACCGCCCGGCCGAGCGCGATCCGGCTGTCGCGGCGACGGTCTCGGAGATGCTCTCCCGCATCGAGCGCGACGGCATGGACGCGGTGCTGCGCTACGCCCGCGAGCTCGACGGGTTCACCGGCAGCGAGCTGCGGGTGCCCGACGCGGAGCTCGCGGCGGCCGGCGACGCCCTGCCCGAGGCGCTGCGGTCGGCGCTGCAGGCCGGGGCCGAGCGGACGCGTCGCTTCGCCGCGATGCAGCGCGCGCGGCTGCAGGACTTCGAGGAGGAGGTGCTGCCCGGCGTGGTCTGCGGGCAGAGGTTCGTCCCCGTCGAGAACGTGGGCGCGTACCTGCCCGCGGGCCGGTTCCCGCTGCTGGCCAGCGCGTTCATGACCGTCGGGGTGGCGGACGTCGCCGGGGTGGGCAACGTCGTCAGCGCCACCCCGCCGTCGCGCAACGGCCGGCCGCACCCCGCGGTCCTGCACGCCGCCCACCTCTCCGGCGCCCGTTCGGTGTACGCCGTCGGCGGGGTGCAGGCGTTGGCCGCGATGGCCTTCGGGCTGCTCGACGGGGTGCCGTCGGACATGATCGTCGGCGCCGGCAACGCCTACGTCGCGGAGGCGAAGCGGCAGCTCTTCGGCCGGGTCGGCATCGACGTGCTGGCCGGGCCGTCGGAGGTCGCGGTGATCGCCGACGACACCGCGGACGCCGCGATGGTGGCCTCGGATCTGCTGGCCCAGGCCGAGCACGGGCCGACCTCACCGGCCAGCCTGGCCACGACGTCGGAGCGGCTGGCCGACGAGGTGCCGCGCGAGATCGAGAAGCAGCTCGCGGGCCTCGCCACGGCCGAGATCGCCGGCGCGGCGTGGCGTGACCACGGCTCGGTGTACCTCACCGAGACGCGGGAGGAGGCGGCCCGGGTCATGAACCTGCTCGCCCCCGAGCACCTGGAGGTGATCGCCGAGGACCTGGACTGGTGGCTCGGCGAGCTGCGCAACTACGGCTCGCTGTTCCTGGGGCCGTGGTCGACGGTGGTCTACGCCGACAAGGGCATGTCCGGCACCAACCACGTGCTGCCCACCGCCCGGGGGGCGCGCTTCACCGGCGGGTTGTCGGTGGCGGGCTTCCTCAAGCAGCTGACCTACCAGCGGGCGACCAGGGACGCCACGGCCGCGCAGGCGCGGCCGACGGTGGCCGTGTCGGACTTCGAACGGCTGGTCGGGCACCGCGACAGTGCACAGCTGCGGTTGGACATCGTCGGCGGTTGAGCGTTACCGGCAAGTGCATGCGTATGAACACGTTGTGACGTCCCCACTGGAAGGACAGCTCCCACCATGATCAGATCTCGGACCCGGCTGACGTGCCTGGCGGTGGTCGCCGTCGCGGCCTCGCTGGCCGTGTCGGCCTGCGGCGCAGGCTCGCGCACGGCTGCGGCGACCGCCGCGCAGGTCGACTGCCAGTTCACGGCCCCGGCCCAGCCGGTGAGCGTGAACGTGCTGGCGTACAACTCCTCCGCCGTCGACCCGTTCACCAACACCATGGTGAAGAGCTGCACCCGAGACGGCGTCACCGTCAACCACGAGCCGATCGACTTCGCGGGTCAGGTGCAGAAGACCACCGCCACGCTGGCCGGGGCCACCGGCACCTACGACATCCTCGAGAACTACGGGTTCGTCGTGCCCACGCAGGCGGCCGCGGGCAAGCTGCGTCCCCTCGACGACCTCTTCGCGAAGTACACGGCGCAGTACGGGCTCGACCGGATCAGCCCCGAGATGCGCAAGGTGATGACCTACGACGGCAAGCTCTACGCGCTGCCGATGCAGGCGCAGATGTACGTCATGGCCTACCGCAAGGACGTGTTCGACCAGCTCGGCCTGAAGCCGCCGACCACGTTCGCGGAGATGCGCGACGCGGCCACCAAGATCCAGGCCGCCGGGCAGATCAAGTACCCGATCGCGCTGCCGCTGCTGGCCAGCTCCGACATCATCACCGCCTACGACTCGGCGATGGGCTCGCTCGGCGCCAACTTCGTCGACCCGGGCAGCAAGACGCCCAACTTCGACAAGCCGCAGGCCGCGCAGGCCTTCGAGGCGCTGCGCTCGCTCCTGCCGTTCATGGACCCGCAGGTGGCCACGTTCGACCAGCCGGCCGTGCAGCAGCAGATCTACAACGGCGGCGCGGCGATGGCGATCATGTTCTCGGGCCGGATGAACGACCTGACCCAGGCGTCCAACAACCGGTTCGCCTCGCAGATGGCCTTCGCGGCGCCGCCGTCGGTGGCCGGGGGTGACATCCTCTACAACACCCTGTCGGTGGACGGCTGGTCGATCCCGGCCAACACCAAGGCCGATCCGGACATGCTGTTCAGCATCATCGCCTCCTCGGTCGGCCCCGACTCGTCGAAGGCCTCCGTGCCGGCCGCCTTCCCGGCACGCCAGGGCGTGCTCACCGAATCCAGCAGCCCGTACGCGGCCGCCGCGCTCGCCTCGATCACGAAGGCGCCGCCCGCCGAGCCGTACCCGTGGACGTCGGTGATCAGCAACGAGATCCGCCCGGTCGTGGCCGACGTGATCCTCGGCAAGACCTCGATCCCGGACGGGCAGGCGAAGATGCAGCAGCTCGCCACGGCCGTCCTCAAGCAGTACCCGTGACCGAGGTGCCCCGGCGGCCGCCCGCGTGGCGGCCGCCGGGGCACAGGGGAGGTGTGTCCCGTGCGCAGACGTGAGTTCTTCGGCTTCGTGGCCCCGAGCGTCCTGGTGATGGCCGGGCTGCTGGTGCTGCCGCTCTACCAGACCATCGCGTGGAGCCTGCAGCGCGTGAACTACGGCGAGACCGGCACGTTCGTCGGGCTCGACAACTACACCCACGCGCTCACCGACCCGCGCTTCGGCCAGGCGGTCCTGTTCACGGTGGAGCTGACCCTGGTGGTCGTGGCCACCCTGATCGTGCTGGGCTACCTGTTGGCGACGCTGGTCAACGGCCTGGGCCGGAGCCGGCCGTTCGTCCTCGGCATCCTGCTCGTGTCCTACGTGATCCCGCAGGTCGTCGGCGGGGCGATGTTCTCCTGGCTGTTCAACTCCAACTTCGGCGGTGTGCTCAACTTCCTGCTGTCGACGCTCCTGGGGCAGGACATCCTCTGGTTCGCCTCGACGTGGCCGAACCGGATCATGGTCGCGCTGAACACGGTGTGGTCGATGCTCCCGTTCGCGATGCTGGTGATCCTCGCCGGGCTGCAGTCGGTGCCCGAGGAGGTCGTCGAGGCCGCGCAGATCGACGGCGCGCCCACCTGGCGCCTGCACTGGAACGTCATCATCCCCACGGTGCGGGGCACGCTCGGCTTCGTCGCCATCATCTCGATCATGGACGTGCTGCGCGCCTTCGACCAGCTCATCGCGCTGTCGCCGCAGGCGGTGCAGCTCGGCAACGAGTCGGTGATGCTCTACGTCTTCAACGTCGCCTTCCAGGACGGCGGCCAGCAGCTCGGCCTCGGCAGCGCCGTGAACGTGCTGCTCATCGCGCTGATCTGCCTGATGCTCTACCCCTTCATCCGCGGCATCGCCCGGGAGGCCCGGCACGCATGACGACGACAACCGAACGCACGCGAGCCGTGGCCGACGTCGTGCCGGCGCCGCCGCGGAAGCGCTGGTCGGCCCGGCGCTACCTCGTCGGCGGCATCCTCGTCCTGACCTGCTGGGCGATGCTCAGTCCGGTGATATGGACGGCCATGTCGGTCACGAAGCCGACCGACGTGGCCTTCCTGAACCCGCCGGTGTTCTTCTACCAGCCCTCGCTGCAGTCCTTCGTGGACCTCTGGCAGACCACGCAGTTCTACCAGTACCTGATCAACACGCTCGTCGTCGCCGTGATCAGCACGGTGGTCGCGCTGCTCATCGGGCTGCCGGCGGCGTACGCGCTCGCCCGCATGCCGGGGTGGATCTCCGCCGTCCTGCTCATCGCCGCGCTGATCTTCCGGGCGCTGCCGCGCTTCGCCGTCGTCCTGCCGATGTACGACCTGTCGCGGGCGTTGGGCATCTACGACACGACGTTCGCCGTGGCGGCGGCGCTGGTGGCGATCAACCAGCCGTTCTCGATCTGGTTGCTGCGCAACTTCTTCGCCGAGATCCCGAAGGAGGTGGACGAGGCCGCCATGATGGACGGCTGCAATCGCGTCCAGACGCTGGTGCGGGTGATCATCCCGCTGATGGGCCCGGGCATCCTGACCGCGGGGATCTTCATGTTCCTGTTCGCGTTCCAGGAGTACCTGACCGCCACCATCCTCACCGACATCAACGCCCGCACCGTGCCCGTGTTCATCGCGACGCAGCTCGGCCAGACGCTCCCGATGCTGCAGCAGGCGGGTGCCGCGGCGATGCTGCTGACGCTGCCGGTGATCGCGTTCGCGTTCATCGCCCAGCGCTACCTCGTGGCCGGGCTGAACGCGGGCTCGGTCAAGGGGTGAACCCGCCGCTCGTCCTGCTGCCGGGCTCGGGCTGCTCGCCCGACCTGTGGTCGGGGCTCGGGCTCGGCGAGCAGGTCGTGCACGGCGCGCTCGACGCCTCGACGCTCGACGGCTGCGTGGAACGGCTGCTCGGCGCGCTCCCGCCGCGCTTCGTGCTCGCCGGGCTCTCGCTCGGCGGGATCGTCGCGATGGCGCTCGTGCGCCGGGCACCGGAACGGGTGGCGGCTCTCGGTCTCCTGGCCACCAACGCCCGCCCGCCCACGGACGCCCAGCACGCGGCCTGGGCCCGGCAGCGGGAGGCGCTGGCCGCCGGCCGGACCGCCCGGGACCTGCAGTGCGACCTGCTCCCGGCCCTCACCGCCCGCCGCACCCCCGAGCAGGACGAGCGCGTGCTCGCGATGGCCGACGCCGTCGGCGGACGCATCTGGGACGCCCAGTTGCGGCTGCAGGCCACCCGCGTCGACGAACGCCCCGGCCTGCGGGACGTCCGGGTGCCGACGCTCGTGCTGGCGGGGGAGCACGACACGATCTGCCCGGTCGCGAACCACGTCGAGATCGCCGCGGCCGTGCCCGGGGCGGAGCTGCACGTGCTCCCCGGGGCCGGCCACCTGCTGCCGCTGGACGCTCCGGACGCGATCGGGGCCTTCCTTCAGGATCTGCGGGGGAGCTCCCGGAACGCCGTCATCATCACCTGAGCCACGTTGTAGACCACGATCTGCGCCCCGTCCGCGAACGCCGTCTCGGCCTCGGCGGCGCTCCCGGCCAGGTCGGCTCGCACCGAGCCGGCCACCGCGGGGTCGCGCCGGACCCGGGCCAGCAGCTCCGGCACGGTCGGGTCGGCCGGTGTGCGGACCGCGCCGAGGTCGGCGGTGCCGACGAGCCAGCCGTCCACGCCGTCGACGGCGACGATCCCGCCCGCCCTCGCGACGGCTCCCGGTGACTCCAGCATGACCAGCAGGAACGTCGCCGCGTCGGTGTGGGCGCGGTGCTCGGCGGCGCTGCGGGTGCCGAACCGGCCCGCCCGGGGGTAGGTCGCGAAACCCCGGTCGCCGCGTGGGGGATAGCGCACGGCCCGGACCAGCGCCTCCGCCTCCGCGGCCGTCTCCACGTGCGGGGCGACGATGCCGTGCGCGCCCTGGTCCAGCGCCCGCTGCGCCAGGTGGTGCTCGCCCTCGCCGATCCGCACCAGCACGGGCACGCCGTGGGCGTCGGCCAGCGCGATGTGGCGGCGCAGCTCGATGACGTCGGCGGGGCCGTGCTCGCAGTCGACCAGCAGCATGTCCAGGCCGGCGACCGCCAGCATCTCGACGACATCCTCGGCCGGCATCCGGACCAGGCCGCAGGTCAGCCGCTCGCCCGCGGCCAGGCGCGCCCGGATCACGCGATCATCCCGGCGGACAGGTCGATGTCGGCGCCGGTCATGCCGGTCATCTCGAGCATGGCGACGGCGGCGCGGCCGACCTCGTCCGGGGTGACCATGCGGCCCAGGGCCGCCCGGTCGACGAACGCGGCGCGGGCGTCGTCCACCGTGCTGCCGGTGCGCTCGGCCTCGAGCCGGAAGTTTCGGTCCATCCGGTCGCCGGCGACGGGGCCCGGCGACAGGGCGTTGACCCGCACGCCGTACGGGCCCACCTCGAACGCGAGCGTGGAGGTGAGGCCGAGCACCGCGGTCTTGGATGCGGTGTAGGGCGCCCGCCGGGCGAGCGGCCGCTTGCCCGACACCGAGGCCACGTTGATCACGTCGCCGTCACCCCGGGCGATCATCGGCGGCAGGAACTCCCGGCACACGAGGTACACGCCGCGCACGTTGACGGCGAAGACCTCGTCCCACTCGTCGGGCGCGATCTCGACCAGCGGTGCGACCGGCCCGGCGATCCCCGCGTTGTTGACGACGATCGAGATCTCCTCCCCGGCCAGCTCGGCACCCAGTGCGGTGACGGACCCGGCGTCGGCGACGTCGCAGACGGCGGCCCGGGCGCCGGGTCCGAGGTCCGCCGCGGTCCGCCGGAGCGGGTCCTCCCGGCGGCCCGCCAGCACCACGCGTGCACCGGCCGCGACGAGCCGCCCGGCGATCGCGGCGCCGAGCCCGTTGCCGCCACCCGTCACGAGAGCCGTCCGGCCCTTGACGGCGCTCACCCCAGGGCCTGAGGTGGTCCGTGGGGGTCCGGTTCCCGGTTCATGGGGCCTCCTCGTGGCGGGGTACCGATGTAACATACGTATGCGCCTTATAGTCAAGGTCGACGGGGTGGCGCTGGTCAAGCGAGGAGGCGCACGGCATGGTCACCAGTCGGGACGTGGCGAGGCTCGCCGGGGTCTCCCAGCCGACGGTGTCCCGTGCGCTGAGCGACCATCCGCGCGTGTCGGAGGCCACCAAGGCGCGCGTCCGGGAGGCGGCGAAGGCGCTGGGCTACGCCCCGAACGCGATCGGCCGGGCCCTGTCCACGGGCCGCTCGACGCGGATCGGGCTCGTCGTCACGGATCTGGAGAACCAGTTCTACACGCACCTGGTGGCGCCGCTGCACCGTGAGCTGGAGGAGCTGGGCCACGAGCTGGTGCTGATCACGGAGTCGGCGTCGAGCGCGTCGCTGGCCGAACGGGTGGCGGCGTACGGCCTGGCCGCCGTGGTCCTGTCCACCACCACCACCGACTCGATCCAGCCCGCGCGGCTGCGCGACCGCGGGGTCCCGTTCGTCTACCTGAACCGCACGGCGGCCAGCATCGACGCCGACTCGGTCACCGTCGATCCGGAGCCGGGCCTGCGGGCGCTGCTGGAGGACGCGATCGCCCGCGGCCACCGGCGCTTCGGCGCGGTGTTCGGCCCGCGCAACACGAGCACCGGCGAGCTGCGGGAACAGGTCGCGCGCACGGTCCTCGACGAGCACGGTCTGCAGCTCGCGCACCGCGACGTGCTCCACGGCCCCTTCGACTTCGCCACCGGGCACGCCGGCATGACCACGCTGCTCGACGGCGGTGACCCGCCCACGCTGGTGCTCTTCGGCAACGACGTGGTGGCGCTGGGCGGGCTGAACGCGGCCGTCGAACGGGGGGTGGCGGTTCCCGGGGTCGTGTCGGTGGCCGGATTCGACGACCTGCCGACGTCCGGATGGGCCCTGGTCCGGCTCTCCACCGTCGCCTACGACCTCGACGCCGTCGCCCGGGAGGCCGCCCGGCTGGTCGTCGCCCGGCTCGAGGAGCCGGGCTCGGAGTTCCGGCACGTCGTGCACCCCACGCGCTACGTGGCGCGGGCCACGATCGGCCCCCCGCGCTCCTGAATCGCGTCCGGCGCCCTTGTCCTCGGGTTGCGCATACGCATACAGTGGCTGGCGTACACAGCGGACACTGAGAGGACGGACATGGCGCTCGACCCGGTCGCGTACCAGCCCTACACCGACCCCGACGACTTCATCCGCGAGGTCACCGACCGCATCTGGGTGCAGCGCGACGTGTCCTACATCGTGGACAACTACGAGCCCGACTCGATCGTGCACGGCGGGCTCGGCACCGTCGTCGGCCGTGACGGCGTCGTCGAGGGCAGCCTCATGCGGATCGCCGGCACCCCGCAGCACGTCGGCCAGGCCGAGGACGTGATCTGGGAGGCCCGTGGCGACGACGCGTTCCTCAGCTCGCACCTCGTGTTCTCCAGCGACGAGAACCTCGTCGACGGCCGGATGACGCGCATCCGCAAGCGCACCGTCGCGAACTGCCTCTACCGCCGGGGCCGCATGGTCGAGGAGTGGGTGGTGCGCGACGAGCTCGCCGACGTCCTGCAACGCGGCCTCGACCCCGACGAGGTCGCACGCGGCCTGCGCTTCCGCGGCTACGAGGGCTCGATGCTCAAGCCGGCGCCGTCCGACGTGCTCACCGCGGGCGACTCCGGGCCGCGCGCCGACGACCACCGCCCCGAGTGCGAGATGGTGCTGGAGTTCATGGCGGAGGTGTGGAACGCCCGCCGCTACCAGAAGGTCAGCGACTACATGGTCCGTGACCTGTTCCTGCACACCGTCGGCGACCAGACGATCGTGCGCCCCGACGGCTACCAGCGCGACCTGCTGGCGCTCGTCGCCCCCTTCCCGGACGCGCAGTTCGCCGTCCGCGACGTCCAGACCCACCACGCCGAGCGCTACGCCGGCCTGCGCATCGCCGTGCTGTGGACGATGCACGGCACCTACCGCGGCACCCCCGCCTTCGGGCCGCTGACGAACCGGCCGGTCGACCTCCTCGGTGTGTCGCAGTTCCTCGTGCAGGACGGTCGCATCGTCCGCGAGGTCCGCGTCTTCGACGAGATCGCGCTGCGTGCGCAGATCAACGCCACCCGCGGGGACGGCGAGTTCACCGAGACCAACATCTACTGAGAAGGACCTCCCATGCTCGACCCGGTCGTGATCCCACCCGAGGAGATCGCCCGCCGCACGGTGCTGCGCTCGGACTGGGTGCCGTGCAAGTCGGCCTTCATCGACTGCCGTACCCCGGGCTCGGACCGCAAGGACAACTACGCCTTCATCGGTCCCGGCGTCTCGCAGAACCCGGACCAGTACGTGAACCTGCGGGAGCCGCACGGGTTCAACCTCGGTGCCGCCGGCATGCCCAACGGCACCACCAACAGCCTGCACCTGCACTTCACCGCTGAGGTCTTCATCAACTTCGACGGCGACTACCTCCTGCGCTGGGGGGCCGACGGGCGGCAGGGTGAGTACCGCAGCGTCGACGGCGACGTCGTCAGCGTCCCACCGTGGATCTTCCGCGGGTTCACCAACGTGGGCCCGGATGAAGGCATCCTGCTCACGGTCCTGGGCCGCGACGACACCGGCGGCATCATCTGGGGCCCGCCGGTGCTGGAGGAGGCCGCCGACTTCGGCCTCTACCTGACCGCGGACAACACGCTCGTCGACACCGCGATCGGCGAGCGGGTGCCCGAGGGAACACGGCTCATCGAGCCGATGGACCAGGCCGAGATCGACCAGCTCGACGTCTACACCGTCGAGCAGTTCCGCACCCGGGTCGTGCACGCCCCGGACCGGGCGTGGGTGGCCCGGCCGTTCCTGTGCTCGGAGCTGCCGGGCGGGGGCGCGGAGCTGGCCCCGGTGATCGGGCACGGCATGGTCGAGGACCGGCGCGCACGGCCGCCGCTCGCCGACCCGCACGGCTTCGACCTGGCGTGGCTGCGCGCCGTCCCCGGGGAGGGCGTGCTGACCCACCGCCACGACCAGACCCAGGTGCTGACGGCCAAGGCGGGCTGCTGGGCCGTCACGCTCAACACCGGGCCGGACGCCGCCGTCGTCGAGCTCGGCCCTCTCGACACCCTGTCCGTACCCCCGGGGGTGTGGCGGTCGATCACGCTGCTCCACGCCGACGCGGGCCGCTCGGCCACCCCGGGAACGGGGGAGATGCTCGTGGTCAACGGTGGCGACGAGCGCACCACCGTGGAGTGGGGGCCCGAGGTGGTCACGTCCGCCCGGCGGGCCGGGGTCGTCCTGGACGCCAACGGCTACCTCGCCCCGGCGGCCGTGCTGGCCGCGGCCACCGAGGACGACTGAGCGCGGTGCTCGTCGCGGCCTGCCAGATCCCGGCGTCGGTCGATGCTCCGGACCCGGCGATCCTGGCCGCGGCCGTGCGGGAGGCCGCCGGCCGCGGAGCCCGGTTGGTGGTGCTGCCCGAGCTGGCCGCGTGCGGGTACGTGTTCCGTGACGCGGCGGAGGCGCGGGCCGCGGCCGAACCGACGACCGGGCCGACGGTGACGCTGCTGCGGGAGCTGTCGGCCGAGCTGGGCTGCGTCCTGGTCGCAGGGTTCGCCGAGCTGGGCGACGACGGGCAGGTCCACAACTCCGTCGCCCTCACCGACGGCGGCGGGCTCGTTGCCGTCTACCGCAAGGTGCACCTGTGGGGGAGCGAGCCCGACCTCTTCCGCGCCGGTGACGCCCGGCCCGCCGTCGTCGACACCTCGGCCGGGCGGATCGGCCTGCTGATCTGCTACGACCTGGAGTTCCCGGAGTGGGCGCGCCTCGCCGCCGAGGCCGGTGCCGAGATCCTCGCCGTGCCCGTCAACTGGCCGCTGCTGCCGCGGCCAGCGGGGGTGCCGGCGCTCGAGACGGTCAAGGCGCAGGCCGCGGCCGGCACCTACCGCGTGCACGTCGTGGTCGCCGACCGGTGCGGGAGCGAGCGCGGGGTGGACTGGGTCGGGGGCAGCCTGATCTGCGGTGCGGACGGCTACCTGCTGGCCGGGCCGGGGAGCGTCGCGGCTCCGGTCGTGCTCGTGGCGGACCTCGACCCGGCGGCGGCCCGGGACAAGGCGATCGGCCCTCGCAACCATGCGGTCCACGACCGGCGGCCGGAGCTGTACTGAGGCCGTTCCAGCGCTCCGCGTGGTGGGACTTCTCAGCGTGGGGTTCACCGCGCCCGTGGTGGCGGTGGGCGGGCGGTGGAGTCCCACCGCGACGGCGGTCTCGTCAACGACCCGTGGGCCGAGCGGTTCGTCGACGCCGCCGGGAGGTAGCCCTTGCCGCACACCACCCGAGGCGCCGACGGCGACGCCTACAAGGGCGTGCGCTACCGCCACGTCGACACGGCGCTCACCGTTGCCGCGGAGCGCGGCATCGACCAGGTCGTGTTGCTCGCGGCCGTGCTCGACTCCCGTGCCTTCCGACTGTCCTGCGCGGCCGGCACCTCGGGCGACGAAGTGGACCAGCCCCCGGTGCTCGCGTTCAGGGACGGGGTGCTGGCCGAGCACGGCGCGGCACCGACCTGCGACCAGCGCGACGACGGCGTCTCGGGCTGCGGGCGGCCTGGTCCGATCCCCCGGCGTGGCCTCGGCGCGGTGCGAGGCCGATCTGTTCGCCGCGATGGACGCCGCGTGGCGCTCGGCAGTGCCCCGTGTACAGCGCGCGCCACGGACGGCCCGGTGATGATCGCGCTCGGGGCGCCCTTCGGGACGGACCTGCGCCGGCACGCCGGCCGAGTGGCTCGCGGCGGCCAGCTCCGGCGCCGTGAGCGGCAGCCGCTTGCGCTGGCGATCTGGATGGACAGCGAGCTGATCACGGCGGTCACCGGTGAGATCCGGTCAGCGGCCGAGGTGACGGGGCGGGAGTCGGCGTCGATCGTGCGTGGTCGCCCGCGCTGGACATGTCGGCCGCCGATCGGAGCGCACGGTCAGAGGCGGAACGCCCGATATTGTCGGTGCTCATCGGTACACTTTCGAACATGCGAGCGACACAGGGACGAGCAGGTGAAGTGGTCGACGACCGCACCACCGCGCTGCTCGCCGCGCTCGCCGCACTGACCGCGCACGCCACCGATCCCGGCCCCGCGACCAGCGCCGCACGGATCGACCGGATCGCCGTCCTCGAACAGATGCGGGCTGCGCTCGCCGCCGCCCAGCACGCCGAGATGGTCGCCTTCGGGCGCCAGCAGGTCGAGGAGCAGATCGCGCTGGTCGAGGCCGGACGGCTTGATCCCGTCGCGTTGGGGCGAGGGATCGCCGATCAGATCGCGTTGGCGTGCAAGGTCTCGCCGTTTTACGGATCGCGCCGACTCGGGATCGCCCGGGCGCTCGACAGCGACCTGTCTGACGTCGGTGCGTTGCTCGCGGCGGGGCGGATCAGCGAGCGCATCGCGGAGATCGTCGTCTCCCAGACCTCCCACCTCGACCCGGAGCTACGCCGCCTGGTGGACAAGCAGCTCGCCGCAGGCGGGCTGGAGGAGCTGTCGCTGCGGCGGGCCGAGAGCCTGATCAAGCGGTGCGCCTACGACGCCGACCGTGCGGCGTACGTCGCGCGCGGTCGTACCGCGCGCAAGGACCGCCGGGTCGGGCTACGGCTCGCGCCGGACACGATGAGCGTGCTCTCCGGGTTCCTCCCCGTCGAGCAGGGGGTGGCGTGTCTGGCGGCGTTGCGTGCTCACGCCGACACGGTCCTTGCCGCCGGCGACACCCGCACCCGGGACCAGGTCATGGCCGACACCCTGATCGAACGGGTCACCGGGCAGGCCACCGCGACCGACGTGAACGTCGAGATCGGCATCGTGATACCCCTCGACGCGCTGCTCGACCCTGACGCCGGCGGTTCAGCGGAGATCGTCGGGCACGGCCCGATCCCGGCCGGGATCGCCCACGACCTGCTCGCCTCTACCGACGGCAGACTGTGGTGGCGGCGGTTGTTCACCGCACCCGCAGGCGGGCCGCTGGTCGGCTGCGACCCGCGCCGGCGACGGTTCGACGGTGTTCTGGCCCACCTGATCGCGATCCGGGATGGCGGTCGGTGCCGGGACCCGTTCTGTGACGCCCCGATCCGACACCTCGACCACATCGACCGCCGCCGAGCAGGCGGCCCCACGAGTTTCGTCAACGGCCGCGGCACGTGCGCCCGCGGCAACTACGTCCGCGAGACACCCGGCTGGCAGGTCGAAGTGATCGACGACGGGCTCGGGGCCCGACCACACGCCGTGCGCACCACCACGCCGACCGGCCACACCTACGACAGCACCGCCGGACCTGCCCCGTAGAGCCCTGTGTCAACCAGGGATGTGTCGGCGGATGCGCTGGGGGCTGCTGCGGGGGATGCGGTCGATCTCGCAGCGGGCTTTGAGGTCGACCTTGGTGTAGGTGCAGTAGTTGCGGGTCCGGCCGCCGGGGAACAGCGGGTGGGTGGCGTAGCGCTCCTGGGCGGCGTCGACGACGGCGCGCAGCGCAATGGTGCCGTCCTCGGCGGCGTGCTGGTCGATCATGTCGAGGATGTGGGTGCGCATCAGCTCGTACTGCTGCTCGTCCATGGTCCAGCCGTCGAGGCCTTCGGGGCGGGTCGCGTTGAAGATCTGCACGCGTCCCTGTTCGCGGGCGAGGGCGTCGGCGTGCCAGGCCTGCTCGGGGACGGGGCCGCTGTGCGGGTCGCGCTCCACCGGTCAGCTCGTCTGTGCCGGCACGTTCTCGACGTGGGCCTTGAGCAGTGCGAGGTCCTCGATGTGCAGGCGGCGGACCCGGCGTCCCAGTAGCAGCTCGGCGATCTGGCGGACACCGGGTGGAAGCGGCGCGGTGGCCCGGAAGTCCAGGTGGACGCGGGTGCGGGAGTCGTCGAGGGCATCGAGGCGGAAGTCGACCTCCGGGGTCATGTCGCGTCCGCGCGGGCCCCGGTTGCGCAGCCGGTACTCGACCCGGTCGGGCTCGATTCGGGTGAGGCGTTGGCGCCCTTGCTCGACCCCGGTGCGGTCGCGGAACACGATCGCCGAGCCGACGGAGCGGCCGTCACCGTCGACGGCGCAGCTGTAGCCGGTGGCCTCAGGCCAGGCCGACCAGGCCATCAGCTGGTGTTCGTCGGCGATCGCGGCCTGCACCTGGGCCAATGGCCGGTCGATCACGATGCTCTCCGTCCACTCCATCGACTCCTCCATTTCACTTCACTCATCGAATGATGCGATGATCGAAGCATGTCCGGGTCTGATGCGCATCTCGACAGTCCGCTGCTGCTCGCCTGCCGCGGCCTCGCGCGGGCGATGGACCAGTTCGACGATGCCGCCGCCGCGGCGCTCGGGCTGGGGCGCAGCGATCTGCGGGCACTGAACCTGCTCGAGCACGGACCGCTGGGCGCGTCGGTGCTGGCGCAGCGGCTGGGGCTGACCCGGTCCGCGGTCACCGCCCTGGTCGACCGCCTCGCCGGCGCCGGCTATGTGGTGCGGGTGGCCGTGCCGGGTGATCGCCGGGCGACCGCGGTCGAGTTGCAGCCGGCGACCTGGTCGGCGTTCGCCCGGGTGTATCGCCCGCTCGGGGAGCAGGTGTGGGCGGCCACCAACGAGCTGACTGTGGCCGAGCGGCAGGCAGTCGTCGACGCGATGACGGTCATGACCGGTGCGTTCGACCATGTGCGAGCCCGGATCGCACCGGCAGCACCGGCAGCACCGGACGCGCCGGCCGGCCACTGAGCGGCGGGCCTACGGGTCGTAGGGCCGGTGGGTCCTGCCAGCACCGCCGGATGGCATGGAGCCAGGCCTGGGCGACGAGCCGGACAGCGTGCGGATGGTGGTGCGTCGGCGCGTGTTCGAGGTTCACACGCAGTCGTGCCTCGGAGCCGGTCAGTCGCTGTCGTGGGCGGTGTTGTCGAGCCAGTGCCGGGCGAGGTCGGTGTCGCCGTCGATGCTGATGCCGGTGGCGTCGCGGTCGGCGAGGGGGAGTCGCCGGGTCACGCCTGCCACTCGCCGGGGCCGGCGGGAGGTGTGGCCAGTTCCGTGGGCAGCTGTGTGGGATCGGTGATGCGCCGCTCGATGATCTCCGCGACCCAGTGCTGGGTGCGGCCCACGTGGTCGACCAGGTCGGTGACGGTCCACTGGGGAGCTGTCGGCACGAGCGCGTCCGGGCCGGCCGCGACGGCTGCCTCCGCCAGACGTCGGGTGTGGTCGACGATCGCTCGCCGGGCGAGATCGGTGCTCAGCTCGGTCAGCGAAGCGTGCTTCGGTTGGTTGCTCATGCCATGACTGACCTGGCGTGCCGGCGGAACTCATCGACCTAGATCAACTCTGGGCGTCCAGTACGCAGAACTCGTTGCCGGAGGGGTCGAGGAACAGGAGCCACGGGTGCTCCGGCGGGTTGGCGACGTGGGTGGCTCCCCAGCCCACGATGCGGTCGACGACGCCGTCGTCCGCGGCGTTGCGGCGCACGTCGAGGTGCAGGCGGCTCTTGCGGTTCTTGGGCTCGGCCTCCCGGCGCAACTCGAGTCGTGGGCCGACCCCCGTGGGATGGCGGAGCGTCGCGTTCCCCTCCGGTATCCAGCCGGTGACCGCCGACCAGAACACGACGTCCCGGTCCGGATCGGCGCTGTCGAGCCGCAGTGCGGCGATCGGCCCGGTGCCGCTGTCCTCGACCACGCGGAAGGCGTTGCCCTCCGGGTCGATGTCGTCGACCAGGTCGGGGCCGCCGGTGAGATCGAGACGGAGCCGGGCCGGTGGGGCCGCGGGCGCGCTCACGCGGGGGAAGCACAGGTCGAGGAAGACGTCGTCGGAGAGCTGCAGCCGCGCCTCGACGAGGTCCGGCTCGTCCGTGATCACCTCCGCACCGAGCGCCGCGGTCCAGAACCCGCCGAGCCGGTGGGGGTCACGGGCGTCCCACACGATGTTCTCGAGTCGCATGCCCGTCATCGCCCCGCGTCCTTCCAGCTGTCGATGACCGTCCGGACCAGGTCGTCGGTCACGCCGGCGGTGGTGTCGACGTGCAGGTCGTAGGGACCGTGGTCGTGGATGTGGTTCTGCTCGATGTGGGCGCGCCCCTCGCCGCGCGTGCGGTCGCCGCGGGCGGCCTCCCGGCGGTCGATCTCCGCGAGGTCGCAGTGGACCGCCACCCAGAACACGTCGAATCCGCTGAGCAGCTCGTCGAGCTGGGCCCGCCACCCGGCGAACTCGACGACGTGCTCGACGATCAGGTCGTTGCCGGCGGCGGCCATGGCGGGGATGCACCGGTGGAAGCCGTCGAAGAAGCGTGGCCGCATCTGCCCGACCCACGGATGAGGCCCCTCCGTGTCGCGACGCCCCGGAAGGCTTCTCGCCTCGATCAGCAGGTCCCCGCTGAGCAGCAGGAACGGGATGTCCAGTGTGTCCTGGAGACGCCGGGCCAGGGTGGACTTCCCGGAGCTCGACGCCCCGTTGAGCAGGATCACCCGGCCGGACGACGGAGTTCTCACCCGCCCAGTGTCTCAGCCGGTGACGCTGGGCAGCCCGTTCTCCAGGTGGCCGGCGAACCGCCGCACCCAGGACGGGTGCCCGGCCCGGGTGGCGGTGATGTCGTACCAGCCGTGGTCGTGGTCGAACGGCTGGTAGGTGTGGGTGCGCGTGGCGCCCGCCGGCACGGTCAGGGTTCCGCCGGTGAGCGTCAGCGTGGCCGACGCCGTCCCGGTGTTGGTGGCGCTCAACCGGAGCACGGGACGGCTCCGGGGGCCGGTGACCGTGACGGCCACCTCCACCCCGGCGCCCGACGCGTCGCCCGCCGCGGTGCGCAGGAACCCGTTGGGGCCGTGGACGGTCACGTCGTAGGCGCCGGGGACGAGCGGGACGGTCGCCGTGGTGGTACCGCCGGGCGCGACGTCGACGTGCTGGGGCGCACCGGTGCCCGGGTACACGGCGAGCTGCAGCGCGGCGCTCCCGTGGTTGGCCGCCGCCACGGTGACCTGCGCGCCGACCGTCAGGTTCGCCTCCGGCTGGTAGGGCAGCGGCCGGGCGGGCGCGGTGCCCGGATCCTGCACGGGCGCCACCTGGGTGGCGGGCGGCGTCGACGCGGGAAGCGTCTTCTGGGTGCGGTCGGCCTCGGCCCGCAGCGCGGCGGTGTCGGGCAGCACCGGGACCGACGTCACCCGGTGGGAGAAGTCGAAGCAGCTGGTCAGGTCGCCGCACAGCGCGCGGCGCCAGGCCGAGATGTTGGTCTCCCGGATGCCGGTCCAGGTCTCGAGGAACCGCAGCACCGAGGTGTGGTCGGCCACCTGCGAGTTCACGAACCCGCCGCGGCTCCACGGCGACACCACCGTCATCGGCACGCGCGGGCCGAGCCCGACCGGCACCAGCGGTCCCGACGCGGGCGGCAGGCCGCGGAACGCCGGCTGCACCGCGGGCAGGTACTCCTGCGGCGTCCCGGGCGGCGGCACCGGCGGCGGCACGTGGTCGTAGAAGCCGTCGTTCTCGTCGTAGTTGAGGAACACGACGGTGGAGTCCCGCAGCTCCTGGTTGCCCCAGATGCCGTTCAGGACGGCCTGGACGTACGCCGCGCCGTCGACGGGACGGCCCGCGGGGTGCTCGGAGTACAGGTACGGCGCCACCACCCAGGACACGGTGGGCAGCGAGCCGGTGGCGCAGTCGCCGAGGAACTGCGCCAGCACGTGGTCGATGTTCCTGCCCTGCCCGGAGTCGGGCTTCCAGGCGGTGCGCAGGCTCGCGCGGTCGGCGAGCCGGCGGACCTTCGGGTCCGTGGACGCCAGCGCGTCGTGGTAGGCCTGGAACAGCCACAGCGGGTTGTCGCCGTAGTCGCCGACGTAGCCGTGGGCACCGTCGTCGCCGACCTCGTCGTCGGCGTACACCTGCCAGCGGACGCCGGCCTTCTCGAGTCGTTCCGGGTAGGTGGTCCAGGTGAAGACGGGCACGTAGTCGACCGGGTTGTCGGTGGCCGGGCCGCCCGCCCTGCCGTCGGGGTCGATCGTGCCGGTCCAGTGGAACAGCCGGTTGGGCGTGGTCGCGCCCTGGATCGAGCAGAAGTAGTGGTCGCAGATGGTGAACGCCGACGCCAGCGCCCGCTGGAACGGGATGTCGGAGGCGGTGAAGTAGCCCATCGTGGCCTCGGACTTGGCGGCGACCCACCGGTCGTTGCGCCCGCCGTTGATCGCGAGGTGGGTGGTGTCCCAGTCGTGCGGGAGGTCGGAGAGGTCCTGCCCGTCGACCTTGGTGGTGTCGACGTGGAACGGGAGGAGGTGGCCGCGGGCCGGGTCGACCTGCTGGAAGACCCCGCGCAGCGCGGCCCGGTCACCGAATCCGCGGACGCCCGCCATCGTGCCGAAGTAGTGGTCGAACGAGCGGTTCTCCTGCATGAGGATCACGACGTGCTCGACGTCGTCGAGGTGGCCGGCGGTGGGCGCACCGGCCCAGGCCTCCTCGATGCCGAGCAGGGGTGCGGCTGCGGCGGCGCCGAGCACACCTCCGAGGAACCGGCGGCGGGCGAGGTCGCTCATGATCACCGATTGTGTGCGGCCCACCCGGCCGGATGAGTGTCGTCCCGGTGAACCGTTGCTGAGCGTTCGGGATCAGCTGTTGTAGTGCCGCAGCGTCGGCCACAGCTGCGACCACGGCGCCATCGGCTCCCGGCAGACCCAGATCGTGCCGCCCTGCTCCTCGTTGTCCACCCCGACGCCGTTGTCGACGGTGCCGGCCGGGCGGACGTCACGGAACAGGGCGTCGAGCTTCGCGCGGTCCTGCACGCCGATCGTGATCAGCGTGGTGGTGCCCTCGGGCGGGCCGCCCCACGTCCAGTAGCTGTTGTGGGCGCTGACCGGCTGCCCGAGGCCGTAGGGCGCGCCGAGCAGCTCGATCGCCCCGGCCTCGCCGTAGTTGGCCGTGAACACCACGGGCTTCTCCCCGGCGGGCAGCGTGTCGCGGACGGCGGCGACCTGTTCGACGAGCTCGGGCCAGCCGATCGAGTCCGCCAGCACGGGGTTGATCGACGTGAAGGGCAGGTAGCGCTGCACCGTCACCGGCAGTACGGGCAGTGCACCGGGCAGGATGATCACCGCGGCGACGACGGCCGCGACGGGGCTCCACCGGAACCGCTGCGCCGCCACGGCACCCGCGGCGAACAGCGGCACGTACATCGGCAGCAGGTAGTACGAGCGGCCGCCGACCACGGCGAGCAGCACCAGCAGCACCACGTACATCCAGGCCAGCGGGCGGAACGTGCCCGAGTGCCACAGCCACCACAGCCCGGCAACCCACACGGGCGCGAGCAGCGGGTTCATCGTCAGGACCTGCATGGGCAGGAACAGCAGCGTGGAGGTGAGCCCGCCCTGGTCCTCGCTGATCGTGCCGGCGACCTGGAACATCGGCCAGCCGTTGACGGCCTGCCAGACCAGGTTGGGCGCGACGATCAGCACCGCGAGCAGGCCGCCGGCGTACGGCCACGGGGAGCGCAGCCAGCTCCTGCGCGTCGGGCTCAGCAGGACCGCCACCACCAGCGCGACCGCCAGCAGCACCAGCGTGTCCTTGTTCCACAGCCCGAGCCCCGCGACGGCGCCGAAGCCGAGCCACCAGCGCGGGTCCGCGCCGCCCAGCAGCTTCACCAGGACGAACAGGCAGCCGGCCCAGGCGAGCTGGTCGAAGGCGGTGGGGCCGTAGAGGTGGAACAGCGACAACCCGATCGTCGAGGTGCCCGCGCAGATGCCGGCCGTCAGCTGGGCGGTGGTGCGGCCGCCGAAGGCGTGGGCCAGCAGTGCGGCGATCACGACGACGCCGGCCCCGGCGAGCGCGGGCCACAGCCGCAGGCCCACCACCGAGTCGCCGAACAGCATCCGCGACAACCATCCGACGGCCGGGGTGAACGGCTGCTCGCTGACGAACCCCCAGGCCAGCCGCTTCGACTCGGCCAGGAAGTAGAGCTCGTCGCGGTGGTAGCCGTAACCGGCGGCGAACGCGAGGTGCAGGGCCACGGTGGCCGCGGCGATCGCGAGGACGGGGCCGCGGCGCCAGGTCTCGGTGGGGCGCAGGGTGGTGGTGGTCATGACCGGAATCGTCGCTCCGGAGGGGGGCGCGCCACCTCCTCCTGCGGGCGAGACCTGACCTCACCCCACGGGGGGAACGGCCCCGCAGTCGTAGGCCAGCACGATGGCCGCCGCGCGGTCGCGGGCGCCCAGCTTGGTGAAGATCCCGCGCACGTGCGTCTTCACCGTGGCCTCGCTGACGTGCAGCGATGCCGCGATCTCTGGGTTGGTGGCGCCGCGGGCCATCCGGACCAGCACGTCGCGCTCGCGGTCGGTGAGCGCGTCGAGAAGCCCCGCGTCGCGGCGGGCCGGGGCCGCCCGGCGGTAGGCCGACAGCACGCGGGGTGCCACGGCCGGGTCGAACCACGCGCCGCCGCCGGCCACCGCGCGGGCCGCGGCGAGGAGGTCGGCCGCGCTCGCGTCCTTGAGCACGAACCCCGACGCGCCCGCGTCGATGGCGCCCCAGAGCACGTCGTCGTCGTCGAAGGTGGTGAGCACGAGGACGGGCGGGGCGTCGGCCGTGGCCCGGACGGCGCGGGTGGCGTCGATGCCGTTCATGCGCGGCATCCGCACGTCGGTCAGCACGAGGTCGACGACCAGCGCGGGCAGCCCGGCCACGAGCTCGGCGCCGTCGGCGAACTCCGCCACCACCGCGAACCCGTCCTCGGGATCGAGGATGCGCGCCAGGCCGGCGCGCACGAGGGCCTGGTCGTCGACGATCACGGTCCTGATCACGTGGCGCCCCGCGCGGGGATCCGCCCGCGCACGCGCCAGCCGTGCGGGGTCGGGGCGGCCGTCAGCTCCCCGCCCGCCAGCTCCGCCCGTTCGCGCATCCCGACGAGACCGTAGCGCGGGCGGTCGTCGTCGGCGCGGGGCGTGACCGGGCCGGAGGTGGTCACGTCGAACGCGACGTCGTCGGGCCCGATCGTCACGGCCACGGCCGTGTCGGCCCGGGGTGCGTGCCGGAGGGCGTTGGTGAGCGACTCCTGCACGATCCGGTGCACGGCCAGCGCCTGCCCGTCGTCGACCGCAGCGGGGTCGCCGGTGATCGTGTGCCGCACCGCCAGACCCTGCTCCCGCACGTCGCGGACCAGATCGGCGAGGCCGTCGAGCCCCGGCGCCGGTGCGGCCTCGGACGCGTTGCGCAGCAGCGACATCGTCCGGCGCAGCTCGGCCATGCTCGCCCGCCCCGCCGTCTCGGCCGCGGCCAGCGCCTCGTCGGCGGCGTCGGGGTTGCGGCGCAGCACGTGCCGAGCGCCGGTGATCTGTAGCAGGACGGCGGCGAGGCCGTGGCCGACGAGGTCGTGGACGTCGCGGGCGATCCGCTGCCGCTCCTCCGTGACGACGCGCGCGGCCAGCTCCCGCTGCGCCGCCTCCAGCCGGGCGAGCAGCTCGAACTGCCGCCGGACGAGCCGGCCGAGCACCCAGGGGAAGACGATGCCGAGCACCCAGATCCAGTAGCTGAAGCTCTCCTGCGGCGGCATGAGCAGCCGGGCGACCAGGGGCGAGGCCGCTCCGAGCACCCCCACCGCCACCGCGACCGGCGTCGACCGCTCGAACCATGCCACCCCCGTGGCCAGCATCGACACCAGGAACAGCGCGGGCTCGAACTGCCCCGACCGCGCCGCCGCCACGACGGGCACGACCACACCCACCGCCACGACGGCGGACGGCAGCCGCGGCAGGGCCACCCACAGCCCGATGACCACCACCGCGAGCGCGACCAGGGCGAGGCCCGCGGCCGAACCCGGGTCGGAGACGGCGGCGAGCACCCCGATCAGGACGGCGAGCACGGCCACCCCGGCCCGCACGCCGGGCGACGGGTCAGCGGTCACCACGGCAGTCTGGGGGGTCAGTAGTGGATCGCGCCACGGCTGCCGCCGCCCGTCGCCACCGCGTCGCCGGTGATCGACACGCTGCGGGGCGAGCAGAGGAAGACCACGACGTCGGCCACCTCCTGCGCCGTGACGACGTGGTTGATGCTCGTGCCCGCGGCGAAGCGGGCCTCGACCGCCTCGGGCGTGCCGCCCTCCTGCTCCGCGAGCGCGGCGAACACGGCGGGGGAGCGCTCGGTGATCACCAGGCCGGGGTGCACGACCGTCACGTTCACCCCCGACGGGCCGAGCTCGTCGGCGAGGTTCTTGGTGAGCGCGGCGACGGCCACGTTGCGGATCGACCCGACGATCGACGTGGCCAGGCGCGCGTTGAGGCCGCTGATGTTGACGATCCGGCCCCAGCCCTGTGCCGTCATGTGCGGGGCGACGGCGCGGCAGCAGCGCAGGTAGCCCAGCACCTTCGTCTCGAGGTGGGCGCGCAGCTCGTCGTCGGTGAGGTCGGCGAGCGCCGGGGCCGGTCCGCCGCCGGGCTTCGCGGCGCCGTTGACGAGGATGTCGACGCCCCCGAACCCGGCGACGACGTGCTCGACCATCGCGCGCACCGCGGCGTCGTCGGTGGTGTCGGCGACGACGGGGATCGCACCGCCACCCACCTGCTCCGCTGCCGCGGTGAGCGCCGCGAGGTCCCGCCCGACGAGCGCGACCCGCACGCCCTCGGCGGCGAGGGTGGTGGCGACGGCGAGCCCGATGCCCCGCGCCGCCCCGGTGACGACGGCGCGCTTGCCACCCAACTGGAGATCCATGACGTCCAGCCTAGGCGCGGCGCACCGGGGTGGTCCTGGCTCTAGGCTCCGCGCGGTGCGGAACCCGATCCGATGAGCGAGCCTGCGAGCCAATCACCGGTGCGGCGCGACCAGGTCCGGATCACCCCCGTGGACGGGCGCGCCTGGGTCAGCCGCAGGTCTACCGCCCGATGTTCGGTTCCTACGGCCTGGCGCCGGCGTCGCTCGGGGTGGCGTTCGTGAGCCAGGCGGGCATCGACTCGGGCCTGGCCGAACGCCTGAGGATCCGGCGGCGCCTGAGCGCGGTGCGCAACGCGCGGAACCTGACGAAGGCGGATCTGGTGCTGAACACGGCTTCGCCGCAGGTCCGGGTGGCGCCGGACAGCCTGGAGGTGGAGATCGACGGACGAGCGGTGGATCTCCCGCCAGCAGAGGTCCTGCCACTCACGAACCGCTACTTCCTCTGACGACGGATCAGCGCGGGGGGCGGCCCGGCGACGCGTTGAGGTCCGCCAGGAACTCCGCGATCACCCGCAGTTCCTCCGCGCTCCTGCTCGCCATCACGGCCATGGTGTGCTCGCCGTGCGCCGCGTACTCCTGCGTCAGCTTCGCCATGCCCTCGGGCACCGGGGTGACCAGGACCTTGCGGCGGTCGCCCGCGTCGCGGACCCGGTGGACGAAGCCACCCTTCTCCAGCCGGTCGATCACGCCCGTGACCGTGCCGGTGGTCAGGCCCGTCTGCTCGGCGAGCTGGCCGGGGGTCAGCGGCCCGTTGAGGTTCAGGAGGCTCACGAACTGCAGGTCGCTCGCGCCCATCCCCACCCGCTGCGCGACGGCGGTGTTGTGCACGACCACGCCCGCGATGAAGCGCAGCACCGACTCCATGATCTCGCCACGCAGATCGTCCCCGTCGGGCATCGGACCTCCTTGACATTATCTCGTGATGCCAAGACACTCGGTGCAACGAGATACTTGCTCGTGCGAGTGAGTCTACCGAGGAGGAGACGTGACGACAGCACTGGTGATCGGGGCGGGGATCGCGGGGCCGGTCGCGGCCATGGCCCTGCAGAAGGCCGGCATCCACGCCCGGATGTTCGAGGGCCACCCGACCGGGGCCGACGAGGTCGGTTCCTGGCTCACGTTGCAGGCCAACGGGATCGACGCGCTGGCCGCCGTGGACGCCCAGCACGTCGTCACCGGGGTGGGGTTCCCGCAGCCGTCGATGCGCTTCTTCAGCGGCACGGGGAAGGCGCTGGGCCGGATGTCGAACGGGGTGCCGCTGGCCGACGGCACGCCGACGCAGATGATGCCCCGGGCCGAGCTCTACCGCGTCCTGCGCGACGAGGCCGTGGCCCGCGGCGCGTCGATCAGCTACGGGAGGCAGCTGGTGGACGCCACCACCACGGGGACGCGGGTGACGGCCGCGTTCGCCGACGGCGGCACCGCGGAGGGCGACCTCCTCATCGGCTGCGACGGCATCCGCTCGCGGGTGCGGCAGATCATCGACCCGGCCGCCCCCGCCGCGCGCTACGTCCCGGTGCTCAACATCGGTGGTGTCGTGTCGGGCGTGCCGGTGAACGCCCCGGTGGGGGAGTTCCAGATGGTGTTCGGGAAGCGCTGCTTCTGGGCCTACGTCGCCGTTCCCGACGGCCGGGTCGCCTGGTTCGCCAACCCGCCCCGTGCCGACGAGCCCACCGGGGCCGAGCTCGCCGCGATGACCGACGCCGACTGGCGCACCTGGCTCCTCGACCTGACCGCCGCCGACGACCGCGGCCCCTTCCCGGAGATCATCCGCGCGGCACCGGGTCCGCTGGTCGGCTGGGCCACCTACGACATGCCGACCGTGCCCACCTGGCACCGCGACAACATGGTCATCATCGGTGACGCGGCCCACGCCACGTCACCGGCGGCGGGCCAGGGTGCGGCGATGGCGCTGGAGGATGCGGTGCTGCTGCCGCGTTTCCTGCGCGACGCGCCGGACGTCGCCACCGCGTTCCGGCTGTTCGAGGAGCTGCGCCGCGACCGCGTGGAGAAGATCGTCCAGTACGGGGCGCGGTCGAGCCACAGCAAGGCCGCGGGACCGGTCGGGCGCATCATCCGCGACGCCGCCATGCCGCTGTTCATGCGGATGGCGGCGAAGCAGAACACCCGGTGGCTGCACTCCCACCACATCGACTGGGACGAGCCGGCGCTGATCAGGCGTTGAGGGTCTCCGCGATCACCGCGTCGATGGCCTCCTGGTCCTCGGGGCGCAGGCAGAACATGCCGAAGTGGCCCATCGGGGTCTCGATCTCCCGGTACCGCCCGTCGGGGATCCGCTCCGCGTCGGCCCGGCAGTCCTCCGGCGGGAAGAACAGGTCCTCGGAGAAGGGGACGACGAAGAACTTCGCGGTAATGGCCCCCAGCGAGTCGGCGACGTCGCCCGAACGCCACTTCCGGTTCTGCGTCAGCAGGTTGTTGGGGTCCATCGGGGCGAAGTAGCCGCGGATGAAGCCCTGCCGGAAATCGTCGGCGGAGACGAAGCCCAGGCCGCGCCACAGCTCGTCGCGCCAGAACGCCGACGACAGCCCCATCAACGAGAACGAGACGGCGAGCCGGCGCAGACCGACGTGCACCTGCGCCGAGTCGTCGTAGAAGCCGTCCTTGAACTCGGGATCGGAGGTCAGCAGCTCGGTGTGGGTGTCGATGAAGATCTGGTTGTGCACGGGCGTGCGCGCGGTGCCGGCGAAGGCGGCGGCGCGGGGCACCATGTCCGGGTACTGCACGGCCCAGCCGTAGGTCTGCTGCGCGCCCATCGACCAGCCCATCACGGCGTGCAGCCTCTCGATGCCGAAGTGCTCGGTGACGAGCCTGTGCTGCGCGGTGACGTCGTCGGCGATCGCGATCGGCGGGAACTGGCCGCGGTCGAACGGCGGTGGGGTGTTGGAGGGGCTGGAGGAGAAGCCGCCGCCGAACTGGCCCGGGAAGATCACGAAGTACGTCGCGGGATCGAGCGGGCGGCCCTCGCCCACGAAGGTCTCCATCGACGCCGACGTCCCGCTGAACATGTGCGGGAACAGCACCGCGTTGTCCTTCGCGGCGTTGAGTGTGCCGAGCGTCTTGTAGGCCAGCCGGGCGTTCGGCAGCGTGTAGCCCGTCGTCAGCGGGAACCCGCCGAGGTCGAAGTACTCGTGCTTGCCGTGAACGTCGTCGGAGTAGTAGCCGGACATCGTCGTCCTCCTCGTGCGCGGAGCGCCACTACCGGGCGGGGTCGACGGCCACCGGTTCCCGGTGGGCCTCGTGGTGGTTGGCGTTCTTCGGCGTGGCCAGTACCGCCTTCGTCTTCTCGTCCAGCGCCGCGTCGGAGAGGGCGCCGTTGCCCGCGAGAACGGTCTCCAGCGCCTCCAGCCAGTGCTCGTAGTACGACCACGGCTCGGCGCCGTCACCGTCCTCCCACTTCTTGATCGAGTCGATCAGCGAGAGCTGGAACTCCGACCACTCGTACTGACCGTTGTGGTAGGCCGCCACGGCCATCGCGAACGCGCGGACCTCCCACGGCTCGTTGAACGCCCGCTGCTCGCCCGGGCCGACGAGCGACTCGACGCGGCGCCGGGCGTCGCCCAGCTCGGTGGCGTCCTGCCGGAACGCCATCAGGCGGCCTTCACCGGGCCGACGCCGATCATCGAGTCGCGCGTGACGAGCGCGGCGAGCGCCTTCTCGTCCAGTCCCTCGGTGCCGGCGGGGCGCTGGGGCAGCACCCAGTAGCGCATCTCCGACGAGGAGTCCCAGACGCGGACCTCGACCGAGTCGGGCACGTCGAAGCCGAAGTCCTCGCGCAGCACCTTGCGCGGCTCGCGGACGATGCGCGAGCGGAACTCCGGGCCCTTGTACCAGTTCGGGGGCAGCCCGAGCACCGGCCACGGGTAGCACGAGCACAGGGTGCAGGTGATGACGTTGTGCACGGTGTCGGTGTTCTCGACCACCACCATGTCCTCGCCCTGCAGGCCGCCGATGCCCAGCTCGGCGCACGCGTCGGTGGCGTTGGCGACGAGGCGGGCCTTGAACTCCGGGTCGGCCCACGCCTTGGCGACCACGGACGCGCCCAGCTGCGGGCCGACCTCGTTCTCGTAGATCTCGACGAGCCGGTCGATCGCCGTGGTCGTCATGATCCCCTTCTCGATCATGATGGCCTCGAGGGCCTTGACGCGGGCCGCGATCTCCTCGGGGGTGCGGACGATGGAGGAACTCATGTCAGGCTGCCTTCTCGGAGGTGGTGGCGGGGACGATGTAGGGCTCCCAGACGTCGAAGTAGACGACGCCGTTGGGCTCGGCGGCTTCGGAGCCCCAGAGCTCCTCGTTCGTGAACTTGACCGTGTAGACGTGCTCGGGGGCGTCGTCACCGCCGTTGCCGGCGCTGTCGGGGTAGATCATCGTGCCGTGGGCCATCTCGACGACGCCGGTCTTGCCGCGGATGTAGCGGGCCTTGCGGGTGTGGCCGTGCGGGCTGTCGTCGACGACGGTGACGAGGTCGCCGACGGCGAACTTCGCGACCTTGTCCGACGGGCGGCCGGCGGGCGCGCCCGACTTGACCACGCCGTCGACGAACGCCAGCAGGTCGGGGTCCTCGCGCTCGGGCATCGGGGCGTCGGGGTTCTCGAGGAAGAACTGCATCCGCTTGTCGATCTCGGCCTCGTCGAGCACACCCTTGGCGACGCCGTAGTGCTCGACGGCGTGGGCCCAGTGGTCGTAGTAGGGGGAGAGCAGGTAGGCCGCGGGGTGCATCTGCTCGATGCCGTAGCGGAAGGCGTCGACACCGAAGAACCCGGCGCGGAAGCACATCGAGAACATCGCGAAGGCGGCCTTCTCCCACTCCTCGTGGTAGACGGGCTCGGACTCGGGTACGGGGACCGGTCCCAGTCCGTCGGTGCCGCCCAGGTCGTGCACGCCGTTCATGCCTGGCTCCCTGCGGTGGATGCAACAGAAGGCGTCGGGAAGCCCCCGACCGCCTGCTCGAACGTGTGCGCCACGCGCAGCACGGTCGCGTCGTCGAACTGCTTACCGATGATCATCATTCCGGTCGGGAGACCGTTCACCAGGCCGGCGGGCACCGAGCAGGCCGGGTGACCGGTGACGTCCGTGACACAGGTGTTGGTGATCATCTCGAGCGCGCGCGGGATGGTCTCCTCGCGCGGCGCGTCGGGCTTGGGGATGAGCGTGGCCTGCAGCGGCAGCGTCGGCATCACCAGCACGTCGAACCGCGACAGCGCCTCGTCGTAGGCCTTGCGCAGCTCGATGGCCAGGTTCTGCGCCATCGCGTAGTGCTTGCCCCGGTAGCGGTTGATCGCGGCGCCGCCGGTGAGCAGCACCAGCTTGACCGTCTCGGAGAACTGGCTGCCGTCGGAACGCCACTTGTTGCCGTAGTACTCGATGATCTCGGGGTCGTAGAGGCCCTTCCAGTTCATCCCGTAGCCGTTGAGGTCGACCATCTGCACGGCCGGCCCCTCGACGGCGATGACGTCCCAGATCTTGGCGCCGTGCAGGTGCCAGGGGACGGAGATCTCCTCGGCGGTGAGCCCGGCGCCGGTCAGGGTGTCGACGGCGGCGCGCACGGCGTCGTTGACGCCCTGCTCGGCGTTGGCCTGCGCGAAGCCCTCGCTGACGACGCCGATCCGCAGCCCCTCGGCGCCGCGCGCGAGCGCAGCGACGTAGTCGTCGGGCACCAGGTCGCGCGGCTGGCGGGGGTCGAGGCCGTCCGGCCCGGCGATCACGTTGAGGACCTTCGCGGCGTCGGCGACCGTGCGGGTGATCGGGCCGAGGTGGTCGATGGTGGCCTCGATCGGGAACGCGCCGGTGTAGGGCACGAGGCCCCAGGTGGGCTTGTGCCCGACGGTGCCGGTGTACGCGCTCGGGATGCGGACCGATCCGCCCTGGTCGCCACCGGTGGCGACGTCGACGATGCCGGCCATCACCAGCGCCGCGCTGCCCGAGGACGACCCGCCCGCGCTGCGCGTCTCGTCCCAGGGGTTGCGGACGGCGCCGGTGCGGGAGGTGTGCGAGCCGCCGGAGAAGCAGAGGTCCTCGCAGACGGCCTTGCCGGCGATGGTGGCGCCGGCGGCGAGCATGCGGGAGACGACCGTGGCGTCGCGCAGGGGCGTGTAGCCCTCGATGGTGGTGGAGCCGTTCATCATCGGGACACCGGCCACGGCGGTGTTGTCCTTGACCGCCACGGTCATCCCGGCGAGCGGGCCGTCCTCGGCCCCGGCGATCGAGGTGGTGACGTACCAGGCGTTGAACGGGTTGTCGGCGTCCTCGGGGCGGGTCCAGGCGCGCTCCGGCATGGTGGGTGCGGTCGCGGCGTAGAGCTCCTCGACGGCGTCCCACGAGCCGAGCAGACCGTGCACCATCGGGCTGAACGACGCGATGGCGTCGGCGTCGAGATCGAGTCCGTAGTGCGCGGCCACGGCGCTCAGAGCGGCAGCGTCCGGTGGGTCGACAGGCATGGAAGCTCCTCGCATCGGGTGGCGAGAACCTTATGGACTGCGCAGGTATCGAGTCAATGCGCGATGGCGCGTTGACATGTTGTTCACCTACCGTGGATACGCAGAGTGACCGCGAGCTCAGACGGCCCGGGCGTCCGTTGCGTCGGTGACCGTCGACTCCGCGGCGAGCTTGGCGGCGTCGAGCGAGCCCTGGAACAGCTCCTGCAGCAGCCTGATCACGTCCTGGCCGGGCCCGTCCGTGTCGACGGAGTAGTAGCGGAATCGGCCGGTGCGACGCTCGGTGATGAGGCCCGCGATGCGCAGGACGCGGAGGTGGCTGGACACGGCGGTGCGCCCGACCCGCTGGATCGCGCTCGACAGCTCACCGGCGCTGCACTCCTCGCGGGCGGCCAGCACCCCGAGGATCTCGCGGCGGACCGGGTCCGCCAGCGCGTCGAATGCCAGGTCGGCAGCCACGTTCGAATGCCCCTTCCACCCCGTGCCGACGGGTCATCGACCGTCGACATGTGCTACCGAGGGTAGCTGATGTGCACGAAGTTCCTGTAGACCGACCACGCGCAGCAGGTCCAGGGCCTGGGCCGCGGGTGTGTCCGGGGCCGCCGAGTACACGAGCAGGACCTGGTCGTCGGCGTGCACGAGCAGGGTGTCGCAGTCCAGCTCGATCGGGCCGAGCTGGGGATGGCGCAGCGTCTTGTGGTCGCTGTGGCGTTCGTCGAGGTCGCGGAGATCCCAGAGCCGCGCGAAGTCGGCGCTGTCGGCCCGCAGCTCACGGACGAGCGCGGCGAGGCCCGGATCGTCGGGGTAGCGGGCCGCCGAGCGGCGGAGGTCGGAGACCAGGGCCCGGTCGAGCCGCTCGCGCTCGGCCGGGTCGCCGCCCATCCGGCGGTCGCCGGTGAACCCCAGCCGGGCCATGTTGCGGCGGGCCAGGGGGATCGCGGACAGGTCGCCGAGCAGGGCCGCGCCCATCGGGTTCCATGCGAGCACGTCGGTCTTCGCGTCCAGCAGGACCGCCGGCAGGTCGGTGAACCGGTCCATCAGGCGCAGCACGCTCGGTCGCACCGTGCTGCGGATCCGGCCCGGCCGGGGCGGCGAACCACCGGCGAGATGGAACAGGTGGTCGCGCTCGGCGTCGTTGACGCGCAGGGCGCGGGCCAGCGCCGTCAGCACCGCGTCGGAGGGGTGGGGGCCACGACCCTGTTCGAGGCGGGTCAGGTAGTCGACGGACACACCGGCGAGCGCGGCCACCTCCTCGCGCCGCAGCCCCGGGGTGCGGCGGCGGACCCCGGCGGGCAGGCCGGCGTCGGCCGGGCGCAGCCGCTCGCGCCACGTGCGGAGTGCGGCTCCGAGCTCGGTGCGTTCCATGCCGTCCAGCATGCCGGTTCGGGAGGTGCCCATCCTGGTACAACCGGTCCCCCGCTGGACCGGGGCTGCGGCGGCGCCGCCATGCCGGCGCTGATCATGGACGCCGTGCCGGTCGGGCTCTCGGCCGCGGCCAACGGCCTCAACTCGCTGATGCGCGCGGTCGGCACCGCGCTGTCGAGCTCCGTGACGGCCGTGGTGCTCGCCGGCCTCACGGCCGGCGTGGGCTCCGCGGTCCTCCCGTCCGCGGCCGGCATCCAGGTGGCGCTGCCGATCTCCGCCGGGGCGTCGATCGTCGGGCTGGGCGTCACGTTGCTCATCCCGCGGCGGGTGGCCGCGGCGTCGGTGCCCGACGCGGCGCTCACGCCGGCGGCACCGTGAGCGCGTGCCGAACCCGGACCTCGGTCCGCCCGCCCGCCTGGTGATCGCGTGGAACGGGGGGCGGCCGATGCTCCCCGGCGGCACCGGGCGGTGACCACGTCCGCGCCGGGTGGCTGGCGACGTGGTGCGGATGCACGTCGTCAACGGCAGCGGCGAGGTGCACCCGATGCACCTGCACGGCCACCACGCCGTGGTGCTGGCCGGCAACGGGGTGGCGGCCACGGGGAGCCCGTGGTGGGTGGGCTCCCTCGACGTGGCCGACGGCGACTCCTTCGACATCGCGTTCGTGGCCGACAACCCCGGCATCGGGACGGACCACTGTCACAACCTGCCCCACGCGTCCCAGGGGCCGGTGGCGCACCTGATGTACACGGGCGTGACCGAGCCGTACCGGGTGGGGGGCGGTGCCGTGAACGCGCCGGAGCGAGCGCCGTGACAGGCTTCCCCGTCGGCGACTGACGGGGGAGCAACGTGCGCAGGATCGTCACGGTCGGGGTGGTCGCGGTCGTGGTCGCCGTGGTGATCGGGGTCGTGGTGGCCACCACGCGGGGGCCCGCACCGGCCCCGGTGGCCGCACCCGCGTTCCATCCGGCGCCCGTCACGTGGGGACCGTGCACCGACCAGGCCCTGACCGCGGCCGGTGCCCAGTGCGGCACCGTCAGGGTCCCGCTCGACCGGGCCGACCCGGCCGGGCCCACCGTCGCGCTGGCCGTGTCCCGGGTGCGCCACACCGTCCCCGACGCGAAGTACCAGGGCGTGGTGCTGGTCAACCCGGGCGGCCCGGGCGGCTCCGGGCTGGAGCAGTCGACGCTGGGTGCCTCGGTGCCGAACGGCGTCGGCGGGAGCTACGACTGGATCGGCTTCGACCCGCGCGGCGTCGGCGCGAGCAGGCCCGCGCTGAGCTGCGTGCCCACCTACGCCGGCTACGGCCGTCCCGACTACGACCCCGCGACGCCCGGCGCCCGGGACGCCTGGACGAAGCGCGTGGCCGACTACACCGCGGCGTGCGACCGCAACGGCGGCGCGCTGCTGCGGCACATGACCACCGTGGACTCCGCCACGGACATGGACAGCATCCGCCAGGCGCTGGGCGTCGAGCAGATCACCTACTACGGCTACTCGTACGGCACCTACCTCGGCCAGGTCTACGGCACGCTGTTCCCCGACCGGGTGCGGCGGATGGTGCTCGACGGCGTGGTCGACGCGCGCCACGTCTGGTACCAGGCCAACCTCGACCAGGACGTGGCCTTCGAGAAGAACATCGGGATCTTCTTCGACTGGGTCGCGAAGTACGACGGCGTCTACCACCTCGGCAACTCCGGTGACGACGTCGAGAAGCTCTACTACGCGCAGAAGGCGAAGCTGCGCACGTCGCCCGCGGGCGGGGTGGTGGGCCCGTCGGAGTGGAACGACCTGTTCCTGGCGGCCGGCTACAACGTCGGGTCCTGGGGAAGCGTGGCCACGGCGTTCGCGCGGTGGGTCACGGCGGGCGACGCGTCGGCCCTGAAGACGGTGTACGAGGGGTCCACGTCGATCGCCGACGACAACACCTACGCCGTCTACCTCGCCGTGCAGTGCACCGACGCCCCCTGGCCGCCCGACCAGGCGACCTGGACCGCCGACAACACGAAGGTCGCGGCGCAGGCGCCGTTCGAGACGTGGGGCAACGCCTGGTACAACGCGCCGTGCCGGATCTGGCCGGCGCCGGCGGGCCCGCCCGTCGCGGTCGACGGCAGCAAGGTGGCGAGCACCCTGCTCATCAGCGAGACCCTGGACGGGGCCACGCCGTTCAGCGGGGCGCTGGCCACGCGGCGGCTGTTCCCGACCGCGTCGCTCGTGGAGGGGGTGGGCGGCACGACCCACGCGGCGTCGCTGTCGGGCGACAGCTGCGTCGACGGCGCGGTGGCCGCCTACCTCGCGACCGGGGCGCTCCCCACCCGCAAGCCCGGCGACGGCTCCGACGCGCAGTGCGCGCCCTTGCCGCCGCCGACGCCGAGATGACCGGGGCTAGCCGAACGAGCCGGCCGCCACCTGCTTCGGGCCGGACCGGTCGGTGTCGTGCAGCCGGCGGACGGCGACGGCGAGGCCCGGCAGGATCGTCGCCAGCGCGTAGATGCCGCTGAGCAGGCCGAGGTTGGCGGAGAACGCGAGGCCGGCCGACCCGCTGCTGCCGGTGATGTTGCCGGTGCCGATCAGGCTGTCGACCACGGTGAGCACGATGAGGGCGATCGCGTTGAACAACGCGAACATCCAGTACTCCGTGCGACGGGCGCGTCCGCTGAAGTCGACGTACTGCCTGAGCACCTTGACGTACCAGTTCACGACGTGCCTCCTTGTCCTTGACCGTCGGCAGCCGGTGATCGGGCGGGGAGCACGGCACGGCACGGAAGCGGTGAAACAGTTGTTTCCCGGAGCCGTTACCGGAAAGTGGCCGCGGCGAGTCGTTCGGCCAGATGGCGCAGCGCCAGGGGGTAGCGGTACTCGATGCCGCCGTGCCCCGCGTCGAACAGCTCGAAGTGGGTGACGGTGGCGCCGGCCGTCTCGCACGCGTCCCGGAAGGCCTGCGCGCCGAGGTCGAGGAACCACTCGTCGCGGGTGCCCGCGTCGATCCAGATCGCCCGCATCGACCGCAGCGCCTCGGCGTGCCGCGGCGCCATCCGCACCGGGTCCCAGGCCTGCCAGCGGGCCCAGACCTCGTCGTCGAGGACGCCGGTGGCAGGGTCGATCGGGTGGTGCACGGTGCCGTCGGGGTCGGCGGAGTAGCAGGCGGCCATCGCGTAGGAGTTGAGGATGTCCCCGTCGGTGCCCTTCGACATCGCCGGCCGCGAACGGAGGTCGGCCAGGAAGTTCTCCCACGACCCGTCGTAGGACTCGCGCAGCGCTCGGACGGAGGCGGCCTCGTCGTGCAGGTAGCAGGTCTCGAAGCAGGCGTCGCCCGCGTGGGTGGCCAGCGCGCCGAACACGTCGGGGCGCAGCATCGCGTTGACCATCGCCCCGTAGCCGCCCGAGGACTTGCCCGCGATGCCGCGGTGGTCGCGGTCGGCCCGCGTCGCGTAGTGCGCGTCGACGAAGGAGACGACGTCCTCGCACAGGTACGTGGCGTAGCGGCCGGTGGCGGGGGAGTCGACGAACTGGCTGCCGCCGATCGACGTCCACGCGTCGACGTGCGCCACCAGCGCGCGGGGCACCGCCGGGTCGGCGAACAGGTCGTCGACGAGCTCGAGATAGGTCGGGCGCAGCGTCGAGCGGGCGGCCCACCGGTCCAGCTGCCCGGTGAACCCCTGGATCACGTAGATCACCGGCAGCGCCCCGGCGTCCTCGGCGCCCGGCGGCACGTAGACGGCCAGCGGGCGGACGTGCGGGTCGCCGAGGGCGTTGCCGCGCAGCGCCGGGCTGTCGATCGCGTGGACGTCGAGGCGGCCGGCGAGCGGGAGGGCCCAGGGCGGACCGATGTCGGGCGGGACGAAGGTCATTCTCCCATCGTCCGCCATGGCATCCCGCGCTACAGGCCCGCACCTCCCGTCTCGGAGACGAGCGCGGCGCGCCCCGCCTCCAGCCGCGCCACGGGGACGCGGTAGGGCGAGCACGAGACGTAGTCGAGGCCGACGTCGTGGAAGAAGTGCACCGAGTCGGGGTCGCCGCCGTGCTCGCCGCAGATGCCGAGCTTGAGGTCCGGCCGGGCGTCCCGTCCGGCCTCGACGGCCGTGCGCACCAGCGATCCGACGCCGTCGCGGTCCAGCGACTCGAACGGCGACACGGTGAGCACGCCCATCTCGAGGTACCGGGCGAAGATCGTGGCCTCGACGTCGTCGCGGGAGAAGCCCCAGGTGGTCTGGGTGAGGTCGTTGGTGCCGAAGGAGAAGAACTCGGCGACCTCGGCGATCCGGTGCGCGGTGAGCGCGGCCCGCGGCAGTTCGATCATGGTGCCGATCGGGATGCGCAGGTCGTGGCCGCCCGCGGACAGGATCTCGGCGATCAGCGCGTCGTTCTCGTCGCGGAACAGGTGCAGCTCCATCACCGAGCCCACCAGCGGCACCATGATCTCGACCTTCGGGTCGCCGCCCGCCGCCGCCCGCGCCACCGCCGCCTCGACGATCGCGCGGACCTGCATCGCGTAGAGCCCGGGTACGACCAGGCCCAGCCGCACGCCGCGCAGCCCGAGCATCGGGTTGGACTCGTGCAGCCGCTCGACGGCCGCCAGCAGCGTGACGTCGACGGGGTCGGGCTCGCCGGTGGCGCGCGCGGTGGCCACCCGGACCGCCAGCTCGGTGCGGTCGGGCAGGAACTCGTGCAGCGGCGGGTCGAGCAGGCGGATGGTGGTGGGCAGCCCGTCCATGGCCTCGAGGATCTCCTCGAAGTCGGCGCGCTGCAGGGGCAGCAGCTCGGCCAGCGCGGCCTCGCGGGTCTCGTCGTCGTCGGCCAGGATCAGCCGCTCGATCAGCACGCGGCGCTCGCCCAGGAACATGTGCTCGGTGCGGCACAGGCCGATGCCCTCCGCGCCCATCCGCCGCGCCCGCGTGGCGTCCTCGGCGGTGTCGGCGTTGGCCCGCACGTTCAGGCGCCGGGTGCGGTCGGCGTGGCTGAGCAGCCGGTGCACGGCGCTCACGAGCTCCGCGGCCTCCGGCTCGGCGGTGGCGAGGGCGGCGTCGAGGCCCTGCTCCAGGTAGGTCACCACCAGCGAGTCGACCACCGGCCGCTCGCCCGCGAAGATCTCGCCGGTGGTGCCGTCGATGGACAGGACGTCGCCCTCGGCGATCTCCCGCCCGTCCACGCGCAGCACGCGGTTCTCGGCGTCCACGTCGAGGGCCTCGGCCCCGCAGACGCAGGTGCGACCCATCCCGCGCGCCACCACGGCCGCGTGCGAGGTCTTGCCGCCCCGGCTGGTCAGCACACCGGTGGCGGCGATCATGCCGGACAGGTCGTCGGGAGTGGTCTCGCGGCGGACCAGCAGCACGTCCTCGCCCCGCGCCGCCCACTCCACGGCGGTGTGGGAGTCGAAGACGATCTTCCCGACCGCGGCGCCGGGGGAGGCCGCCATGCCCTTGGCCAGCAGGTCGCGCGGGGAGTCGGCGTCGAACTGGGGGAACATCAGCTGAGCCAGCTGGGCGCCGGTGACGCGGGTCAGCGCCTCGTCGTCGGTGATCAGGTGCTCGTCGACGAGCTGGGTGGCGATCCGGAACGCCGCGGCGGGCGTCCGCTTGCCGACGCGGGTCTGCAGCATCCAGAGCTTGCCGCGCTCGACGGTGAACTCGATGTCGCAGAGGTCGCGGTAGTGCGTCTCCAGGCGCCGCATGATCTTGGTGAGCTCGGCGTGGGACGCGGGGTCGAGCTGGGCGAAGTCCTCCAGCGTCAGGGTGTTGCGGATACCGGCGACGACGTCCTCGCCCTGCGCGTTGACGAGGTAGTCGCCGTAGACGCCGAGCTTGCCGCTGGCGGGGTCGCGGGTGAAGCAGACGCCGGTGCCGGAGTCCTCGCCGAGGTTGCCGAACACCATGGCGCACACGTTGACCGCGGTGCCGAGGTCCTGGGGGATGCGCTCGCGGCGGCGGTAGAGCCGTGCGCGGTCGGTGTTCCAGGACTCGAACACCGCGCGCATGGCCATGTCCAGCTGCTCGCGGGGGTCCTGGGGGAAGTCGCGCCCCGTCGCGTCGAACACGATGTGCTTGAACACCTCGACGAGGTCGCGCAGGTGCTCGGCGGTGAGGTTGACGTCGGAGGCCACCGCGGCCCGCGTCTTGGCCGCGTCCAGCTCCGCCTCGAACTTCTCACCGGGGATGTCGAGCACGGTGCGCCCGAACATCTGGATCAGCCGGCGGTAGGAGTCCCACGCGAACCGCTCGTTGCCCGCCGCCTCGGCGAGCCCCTTCACCGAGTAGTCGTTGAGCCCGACGTTGAGGACGGTCTCCATCATCCCCGGCATCGAGAACTTGGCCCCGGACCGCACGGAGACCAGCAGCGGGTCCTGGACGTCGCCGAGCCGGCGGCCGAGCTGGTCCTCCAGGCGGCGCAGGGCCATCGTGACCTGCACGCGCAGCGACTGCGGCTCCTCGCCGCGGTCGAGGTAGAAGCGGCACGCCTCGGTGGTGACGGTGAACCCGGGGGGCACCGGCAGGCCCAGGTTGGTCATCTCGGCGAGGTTGGCGCCCTTGCCACCGAGGAGGTCGGCCTGGTCGCGGTTGCCGTCGGCGAAGTCGAACACGAGCTGGGCGGAGTCGGGGCGTCCGCGGGTAGGACGGGGCACCGGCATCGTCGTCTCCTTCAGGCAGGGTGTCGGACGACGGTAGTTCGCCGAGTGGTCATTTGGATCTCACAATGACATCCGTATCGATCCCGAGGGCCCGGCTCTACGCCACACCCCACCCCCTTGACACCTGCAGACCTCGTCAGGCCTGGGGGGTGTGCTTGGCCACCAGCTCCGTGTCCACCCCGACCGCGCCGACCCCCATCGCCCCTCCGGGTGCACCGATGGGCTCGTCGCGGCCGGGCAGGACCGTGTCGAAGAACGTGGCGTTGTCCGCGACGTGGGCCTCGAAGTCGGGGTCCACGGCGCGGTCCTGGCTGATCGCCTCCACCGGGCACACCGGCTCGCAGGCGCCGCAGTCGATGCACTCGACCGGGGAGATGTAGAGCTTGCGCGAGCCCTCGTAGATGCAGTCGACGGGGCACTCGTCGACGCACGAGCGGTCCATCACGTCGATACAGGGCTCGGCGATCACGTACGGCATTGCTGGATCCTGTCAGCTGAAGTGGACGTACTCGTACTCGAAGGGCTTGTCGTTGATGCCCTTCGTGGGCGGCGCGATCCAGCTGGCGATCTTGCCGGGCTCGTAGACCGGCTTCATCAGCGACCGGACGTGGGTCTTGTCGGCCTCGGTGGGCAGCCAGCAGTCCTTCTTGGCCTCCCACACGTCCGGCCCGACGACGTCGCCCTTCGGGGTGATGTGGTGCTCGGAGAACAGGCCGACACCGCGGTTGAAGCCCAGGTGCGGCAGGTAGAGCCGGCGGTCCAGCCCGGCGTTCTCCAGCACGCGGTTCCAGCGCTTGAGGCCGTTCTCGCAGTCGGCGATGTACTCGGTGCGCAGGTCGGAGTTCAGGGCCAGGAGCGCGGGCACCTCGTCCTGGGTGAGCACGCCGTCGCGGACGAGGTCGATCTTCGCCGAGTTCTCGGTGAGGACGTGGTCGTCCTTGCGGCGCTCCTCCTGCCAGCGGCCCTTGAGCCCGGCGGTGAAGTAGTTCGCCGCGTTCGTGGACTGCTCGGAGCCGAAGAGGTCCAGGCTCACCGAGTAGTGGAAGTTGATGTACTTCTGGATCACGTCGAGCGGGATGCCGCCGTGCGGGCCGATCTCCTCGGTGTCGTACTGCCGCGTCAGCTCGGCGGCGCGGGTGACCACGCGGTCGACACCCGTGGTGCCGACGAACATGTGGTGGCTCTCCTCCTTCAACATGAACTCGCACGTGCGCGAGAGCGGGTCGAAGGCGGACTCCTTCAGCGTGCCGAGCTGGTACTTGCCGTCCCGGTCGGTGAAGTAGGTGAACATGAAGAAGCTCAGCCAGTCGGGCGTCTCCTCGTTGAACGCGCCCAGGATGCGCGGGCTGTCGAGGTCGCCGGAGTTGCGCTGCAGCAGCGCCTCCGCCTCGTCGCGGCCGCCCCGCCCGAAGAACGCGTGCAGCAGGTAGACCATCGCCCAGAGGTGGCGGCCCTCCTCGACGTTGACCTGGAAGAGGTTGCGCAGGTCGTAGAGCGACGGCGCGGTTTCGCCCAGGCGGCGCTGCTGCTCGACGGACGCGGGCTCGGTGTCGCCCTGGATGACGATGAGCCGCTGCAGGTCGGCGCGGTACTCGCCGGGCACCTGCTGCCAGACGGGCTGGCCCTTCTGCTCGCCGAACGCGATCTTGCGGTCGGTGTTGCGCTCGGCCAGGAAGACGCCCCAGCGGTACTCCTCCATGGCGACGTGGTCGAAGTGGGCCCACCCCTCACGGCCCACGGCGACGGCGGTGCGCAGGTAGACGTCCTCGGTGGGGACGGCCGGGCCCATCGTCTTCCACCAGTTGAGGAAGTTGGGCTGCCACGACTCGAGGGCGCGTTGCAGCTTCCGGTCCCCGGCCAGGTCGACGTTGTTGGGGATCTTCTCGCTGTAGTCGATGCTCATGTCAGACCCGCTTCCTGTCGAACTCGGCCTTGCGTCCCGTGCCGTACCTGCGCAGCGCCCCCTCGGGGCCCGAAGCGTTCGGTCGTACGAAGATCCAGTTCTGCCACGCCGTGAGCCGCGAGAAGATCCGCGACTCCATCGTCTCGGGCCCGACGAACCGGTGGTTGGCCTCCATACCGGTCAGGGCGTCGGGGGAGAGGGAGGCCCGCTCCTCCAGCATGATCCGGATGTCGTCCTCCCAGTCGATGTCGTCGAACGCCTCGGTGACCAGGCCCAGCTCGGCGGCCTCGGCGGCCTCGATGCGGCGGCTGGTCTCCTGGCGCAGCTTCGCCATCGCGGCCCCGTCGTCATCCGGGCCGCCCCAGAAGCGGGAACCCAGGCGCGAGAGCCCGTTGCTCATCGGGAACGTGCCGAAGTTCGACGCCGACAGCACGATCTGCGCCGGCGCGCCCTCTTCGTCGTTGTCCTCCATCAGCCCGTCGAGCATGTACTGCCGGTCGCACGCCAGCGCGAGCTCCAGCAGCGCCCCGGCGAAGCAGGATCCCGGCTCGATCAGGGCGATCAGCGACCGCGACGTGACGTCGAGGCGCTTGAGGGTGCGCTTGAAGTAGTGGCGGATCTCGTTGACCAGCCAGTCGGAGCCGGAGAAGTCCTCGATGACCTTCTCGAACGCCAGCGCGTCCTCGACGTCACCCTCGGTGCGGATCACCCAGGTCCCGAGCTCCAGCTCGTTGGCGCGCAGCCGCAGGATCAGGTCGTCGAGCTGGCGCGTCATGGCCAGCGGCCAGAAGTCGGCGCCGAGCTCGTGCACACGGTCGACGGTGTCCGGCACGTCCCCCTCGGGGCCGAACACGGTGATCTCGACGAGCCCCTGCCCGCGGTCGAACGTCGCCTTCACGTGCTCGTAGGTGATGCCGTCCGCGGTCTCCTCACGCTGCAGCGGCGTGAGCGCGATCCCGGTGGCTCCACTGTCGTTCGACGGCCGGTTCGAGCGGGCCGCGGCGGTGGCGGCGCGCTCGGCCACCGTCTCGTCCCAGTTGCGCTTCGGGATCACCTCGTCGACGAGCTTCCACTCGACGGCCTGCTTCCCCCGCGCACCCTCGGACTTGGTGGCGAAGACGTCGGCGCGGTCCTTGCGGACCCTGCGCTTGTCGATGACGCGGGTGAGACCGCCGGTACCGGGCAGCACGCCCAGCAGCGGCACCTCGGGCAGCGAGACCGCCGAGGAGTTGTCGTCGATGAGCAGGATCTCCTCGCACGCCAGCGCCATCTCGTAGCCGCCGCCGGCCGCCGTGCCGTTGACCGCGGCGATGTAGACCTGGCCCGAGTGGGCGCTCGCGTCCTCGATGCCGTTGCGGGTCTCGTTGGTGAACTTGCAGAAGTTCACCTTCCACGGGTGGCTCGACTGCGCGAGCATCCGGATGTTGGCGCCCGCGCAGAAGTTGCGGTCCTTGGCGCTGGTGAGCACCACCGCGTGCACGCCCGGGTACTCGAAGCGCAGCCGCTGTGTGGCGTCGTAGAGCTCGATGTCGACGCCCAGGTCGTAGCTGTTCATCTTCAGCTCGTAGCCGGGGACGATGCCGCCGTCCTCGTCGATGTCGAGGCGCAGGTAGGCCACCTCGCCCTGGACGTCGAGCTTCCAGTGCTTGTAGGACGCCGGGTCGGCGTCGAACGAGACGGCCGGGGTCGTGTCGGGCTCGATGGTGGTGGTCACTCCAGGCCCTTCCTGTGGCTGATACCCGTCACTCTACAACATGGTGGCGCAACGGCAAAGCTCTGTAGAACGTCACACGATGGTGCCCGCCGCCAGCTCGCGCAGCCGGAAGCGCTGGATCTTGCCCGTCGCGGTGCGGGGCAGCTCGCTCACCTCGACGACGAGCCGCGGCCGCTTGAACGACGCCAGCCCGGCCCGGCAGAACGCGATCACCTCGTCCGGGTCCACGTGGGTACCCGCCCTCGGGACGACGTACGCCACGGGCTTGTCGAGGCCGTCGGCGTCGGGCACGCCGATCACCACGGCCTCCGCCAGGCCCGGGTGCTCCATCAGGCGGGCCTCCACCTCGGCCGGGCTGACCCAGATGCCGCCGACCTTCAGCACGTCGTCGGCCCGACCCAGGCACGAGTAGCTGCCGTCGGCGGCGCGGACGTACTGGTCGCCGGTGCGCATCCACTCGCCCTGGAAGACCGCCCGGTTGACCTCGGTACGGCACCAGTACCCGGTGCAGATCGACTCGCCCGCGATGTAGAGCATCCCGGGCTCGTCGACGCCGTCGATCACGCTGCCGTCGGGCCGGCGCAGCTCCACCCGGTAGCCCGGCACCGGGTAGCCGGAGCTGCCGGGGACGACCTTGCCGGGCACGTTGGAGATGAAGATGTGCAGCGCCTCGGTGGAGCCGATGCCGTCGAGGATCTCGAAGCCGTACTGGTCGCGGACGCCGTGGAACATCCGGGCGGGCAGCGCCTCACCGGCCGAGACGCCGTTGCGGACGGTCGAGAACCTCTCCTTCGGCAGGTCGGCGGCCATCAGCGGGCCCCAGAAGCTCGGGCCGCCGAAGAACAGCGTGACGCCGTGGCGCTCGGCGAGGTCGGCGAAGTGCGCCGGGTTCGGGCGGGTCGGGACGAGCACGGACGCCGCCCCCACCGAGAACGGGAAGAACAGCGAGTTGCCGATGCCGTAGGCGAAGAACAGCTTCGCGCCCGAGAGGCAGACGTCGTCGCGGGTGACGCCCAGGACCTGGGTGCCGTAGGTCTCGCAGACGAACCGGATGTCGGTGTGGCGGTGCATCGCGCCCTTGGGGGTGCCGGTGGTGCCCGACGTGTAGAGCCACAGCGCCGGCGACTCGTCCCACGTCGGGTAGGCGGCCGCGAGCGGCTCGGTGTCGCACAGCTGCGCCCAGGTCATGCCGCCCGGCGCGTCGGGCGCGGTGTCACCGGTCAGGACGACGTGCCGGACGTCGGGGGCGTCGGCGGTGGCGCCGAGCACGGAGGCGGCGAACTCGGCGCTGCCCAGCACGACGCGGGCGCGGGAGTCCACGACGAGCTTGCCCAGCTCCGGGCCGGTGAGCATCGTCGACGACGGGACGGCCACCGCGCCGACGTACATCGTGGCGAGGACGGCCGTGACCAGCTCGACGTCGTCGACCATGCACATCAGGACGCGTTCCTCGGGGCGGACGCCGATCGCCAGCAGTCCCGCGGCGACGCGGCGCACCTCGTCGGTGAGCTCCGCGTAGGTGAGCGAGCCGCCCGGATGGTGGACGGCCACCCGCGCGCCGTCGCCCGCGGCGATCCGGCGTTCGGTGAGGTACACGGCGGCGTTGAACGGGTCCGTCATGGGGTGCGCTCCGCAGTCCGGTTCGGGGTGTCCGAACTCTACTGCTTGATCACGCTCCGTCAACGATTCGTAGAAAATCGCTGGTGGTCAACATCTGTGTTCGAACCGAGGGCGCTGATGCTTCCCCTACCCATGCACGGCCTGCTATGAACGCACGGAGTGGTCCGGCGCACACCCCGCAGGCGCCCCACCGACATAGGGAGAACAGTCAATGCAGACTCGTGGAGCCATCGTCCGGCAGGCACCGGGCAAGTACGAGGTCGTGGACCTCAACGTCGACGACCCCCGTCCCGGCGAGGTGCAGGTCAAGCTCGTGGCCTCGGGCCTGTGCCACTCCGACGACCACATCGCCACCGGCGACATCCCGGTCGGGGTGTACCCGTTCGCCGGCGGTCACGAGGGCGCGGGCATCGTCACCGCGGCTCCGCCGAACCACAAGGGGATCAAGGAGGGCGACCACGTCGTCTTCTCCTTCCTGCCCTCCTGCGGCCACTGCCGCTGGTGCGCCTCGGGCCAGCAGAACCTCTGCGACCTCGGCGCCGGTCTGCTCGCGGGCACCCGCTGGGAGGAGCCCACCACCCGCCTCCAGCTGCTCGACGGCACCCCGGTCGGCCAGATGTGCGGCATCTCGACGTTCGTGGAGACCACCACCGTCTCCGCCGACTCCGTGGTGAAGGTCCCCGAGGACCTGCCGCTGGACAAGATCTGCCTGCTCGGCTGCAACGTCGGCACCGGCTGGGGCGCCGCGGTCAACTCCGCCCAGGTCCAGCCCGGGCACACCGTCATCGTCATGGGCATCGGCGGCGTCGGCATCAACGCGGTGCAGGGCGCGGCGCACGCCGGCGCGGCCAACATCATCGCCGTCGACCCGGTGGCGCTCAAGCGCGAGAACGCCACCCAGCTCGGCGCCACCCACGGCGTCGAGACCATGGAGGAGGCCACCGAGCTGGCCCAGCAGTTCACCAACGGCCAGGGCGCCGACTCCGCGATCATCACCGTCGGCGTCATCAAGCCCGAGTACGTCGGGCAGGCCATGGCGTCGATCCGCAAGGCGGGCACCGTCGTGGTCACGGCACTGGGCAACATCGCCGACACCACCCCGCTGCCGGTCTCGCTGGCCGACGTCACGCTGTTCCAGAAGCGCATCCAGGGGTCGCTGTTCGGCGAGTCCAACCCCAACTGGGACATCCTGCGCCAGATCGAGCTCTACCGGGCGGGCATCCTGAAGCTCGACGAGGTCATCACCACGACCTACACCCTGGACCAGGTCGGCGAGGGCTACGAGGCCATGCACGCCGGCACGAACCAGAAGGGCGTCATCGTCTACAGCTGACCGACGCACCCGTCTTCCTCGCGCGAACGGCATCCCCGGCCCGGTCGGGGGTGCCGTTCGCGTGTGTCCCAGAGAGGTACTCATGACTTCGCCCACCCCCGTCGTCGGCCTGCGCCGCGAACGTGAGGTGCTCACCGTCGCCCTGCTGACGGGCCGCCACGTCGTGATCGAGGGGCCGCCCGGCACCGGCAAGTCCACACTGCTGCGCTCGATCGCCCGCGACACCGGCCAGGAGGTCGTGTTCGTCGAGGGCAACGCCGAGCTGACCCCCGCGCGGCTGGTCGGGCAGTTCGACCCGTCCCAGGTGCTGTCGAGCGGCTACCAGCCCGACTCGTTCGTCGACGGGCCGCTGATCACCGCCATGCGCACGGGCGGGCTGCTCTACATGGAGGAGCTCAACCGGGTCCCCGAGGAGACGCTCAACGTCCTCATCACGGTGCTGACCGAGGGCGAGATCGCCGTCCCCCGGTTGGGCACCGTGCACGCGGGCAAGGACTTCCGGCTGATCGCCGCGATGAACCCGTTCGACGCGGTGGGCACCGCGCGGGTCAGCCAGGCCATCGCCGACCGCATGTGCCGCGTGGTGCTCGGCTACCAGGACCTCGAGGGCGAGCGGGCCATCACGGCGTCGGTGAGCGGGCTGGCCGGGAAGTGGGTGGACCTGTCGGTCACGCTCACCCGGGCCACGCGCGAGCACCGCGACGTGCGGATGGGCTCGTCCGTGCGCGGGGCGATCGACCTGTCGCTCGTGCTCACCGCGCTCGCCGACCTGCGCGCCGAGGCCTCGCCGTCGCGGGAGACCGCGCGCGACGCCGCGTACGCCGCGCTGTCGGGCCGCATCCGGATCACCGACGGCGTCGACCGCACGGCCGAGTCGGTGATCGACGAGCTGCTGGAGACGCACTGGCCGGCGGAGGACGCCGAGACCGACCCCCCGGAGTCCCCGGACGCGGACGGCGGTGACAACCAGGGAAAAGCCCCCAGCCCGGGGCATAACCCGGGCTTCCAGCAGCGGTCCCGGCCCGGTCGCGAGCAGGCGGGGCGCACGCAGAGCCGGGAGCAGATCGCGGCCAACCACGCCGCGTTCGAGGACGTCTCACCCGAGCTGGGTGAGCTCGACGGCGAGGCCTTCGACGCGCTCGCGGCCCAGGACGCGGAGGCGGCGGCCTCCCTGCTGGCCGACATGGCCGTCGCCACGGACGCGGAGCTGCGCGCCGCCGCGCGCCGGCTGGCCGGGCGGGTGTTCATCCGGCTGGGCCGGGTCGGGCCGGCGAAGGCACGGGGTACGCGGCGGCTCGGGCCCTCGCGCCGCCTCGACGGCGACCTGGATCTCGACCGCACCCTCGAGGCCTGGGACCCGTCGGTGTCCCGGCGTCCGGAGGAGCTGGTCACCCGCACGTGGACGGCCCACCGCCGGGCCGTCTGCCTCGTCGTCGACATCTCCGGGTCGATGCGGGGTCTCGCCGTGGCGCTGGCCGCCGTGGCCGCCGCCGGGGTCGTGGTGGCCAACGAGAACGGGCCGCCGCAGCTGCAGCCGTCGGTCCTCGCGTTCGGCGCGGGGGTGAAGGTGCTGCAGGCACAGGGGGTGCGCCGCCCGCCCGAGGAGCTGCTCAGCGACCTCGTGGCGCTGCGCGGGCACGGCACCACCGACCTCGCGGCGGGGTTGCGCGAGGCGTCGAAGCAGCTCGCCGGGGCCGTGGCCGACGAACGCATGGTGGTGCTGCTCAGCGACTGCCTGCACACCGCGGGTGACGAGCCCGCCGACGCGCTGGGCGGCATCGACCGGTTGCACGTGCTCGTCCCGCTGGGCGGGGCCGAGGCGGAGACCGCCGCCGCGGCGCTGGCCACGCGCGGGGGAGGGCGGGCCCAGACCGTCACGCGCCTGGCGGACGTGGCCCCGGCCCTCACCCGGATCCTGGCGTGAGCCCTGCGTAGGGTTTCGGCCGTGGGCACCATCGTCTCCTTTCACGCACATCCCGACGACGAGTCGATCGCGGTCGGCGGCACCCTGGCCAAGGCCGCGGCCGCGGGCCACCGGGTGGTCCTCGTCTTCGCCACGCGCGGCGAGCTGGGGGAGCCCGTGCCGGGCGTCCTCGAGCCGGGCGAGCAACTGCCCGTCCGGCGCTCGGACGAGTGCTACGCCTCCGCCGCGGTGCTGGGGGCCAAGCGCGTGGAGTTCCTGCCCTACACCGACTCCGGGATGATGGGCGAGGCCAGCAACGAGGCCCCGTACTGCTTCTGGCAGGCCAACGTCGAGCACGCCGCGAAGCTGCTCGCCGTGATCCTCGACGAGGAGGAGCCCGACGTCCTCACGATCTACGACGACAACGGCGGCTACGGCCACCCCGACCACATCCAGGTCCACCGCGTGGGTCGTCGCGCCGCCGAGCTCGCGGCCGTGCCGGTGGTGGCGCAGAGCACGATCAACCGAGACTGGATGGCGCGCGGCGCCAAGCAGGCCGGCGGCGAGCTGCCCGAGGGCGTCGAGAAGATGGGCAAGCCCGAGTCGGAGATCACCCACCGCGTCGAGGCCGTCGACTTCACCACGCAGAAGCGCGACTCCATGCGCGCACACGCCAGCCAGATGTCGCCCGACCACTTCATGCTGACGATGCCCGAGCCGATGTTCGCGATGGGTCTGGGCGTGGAGTTCTACATCGTCGAGGGCGAGCCGAGCCCGGCCGAGAGCTCCGGCTTGTTCGAGGAGCTGTTCGTCCCGATCCGGTAGTGGGCCCGCTCCGTCACGATCTGGGCGGGCTCGCCGGTCCGGCGGACGAGGCCACGGCACACCAGCTCCACCGTGACGGCCACGGCGACGGTCGCCACCGCGAGCAGCATCACCAGCACGAGCAGCTGCACCGCACCGGCCTCGACCGGGGTGGCGCCGCCCAGCAGCATCCCGACGAACGCGCCGGGCAGTGTGACGAGGCCGACCGTGCGGGTCTGGTCCATCGGCGGCACCAGCGCCTGCGCGGCCGATCCCTTGGCCACCAGCATCGCCGCATCGCGGGGGAGCAGGCCGAGCGACAGGGCCGCCTCCACCTCACCGCGCCGGGCCTCCAGCTCGTCGAGGGCGCGCCGGCCGGCCTGCGCGGAGGCGGTCATCGTGCCGCCGATGAGGATGCCCGCCATCGGGATCACCGCGATGCCCGTCGGCGGCACCACCCCGCCCAGCACGAGCCCGCCCACCACGGGCAGGGGCGCGAGCGCGATGGGCAGGGCCGCCCACCAGCCACTGCGGTCGTCGGTCATGCGCTTCCCGCCGGTCCGGGCGGCCACCACCAGCATCACGCCGACGAAGGCCGTGCTGAACCAGAACGAGGCGACGATCGCGCCGATGAGCAGCGAGACGACGCCCAGCTGCAGGGTCGCCCGCACGGCCGCGACGACGGTCTGCCGGGCCGTGCCGAGCCCGGTGGCGCGGGCGACACCGGCCGCGACGAGCACGGCGGCCACCATCGCCACCACGAGCGCCGGACCGATGATGACGTTCGTGGATCCCATGGCGTTCCTTTCACCCGACCCACTGATCCGAACCCTCGGGGCGCCTTCGACAGCGAGTAGAGCTACGATCCACCCGAGCCATTACGACCCCACGGCCGGGCCGGTCGGTACGACGCGCCCAGTGCAGGAGACGAGCCACAGTGACAGCTGTCGCCCCCAAGCCGATCACGTCGCGCCCGTACCCGGCGCGTCAGTCGGCCAAGGGATCCATGCTGCTGAAGATGCTGCACACGACGGACCCCAAGGACATCGCGATCCTGTACCTGGTCACGTCGTTCGGGTTCTTCCTCGCGGGCGGCGCCATGGCGCTGCTGATGCGCGGTGAGCTCGCGGTGC